>JADEYI010000016.1_pt1 | contig 339033 bp, 504 predicted proteins | sample 8542331 | NCBI WGS metagenome assembly JADEYI01 (sample SAMN16510988, study PRJNA670497) | mine drainage metagenome | isolation source: biofilm near Copperflume 1 | place: Germany: Marsberg coppermine Kilianstollen | collected 2018-02
TATTATTATTATTATTATTATTATTATTATTATTATTATTATTATTATTATTACAGTGTCGGCAAACCCAAAGCCCGAAGGCCATAGGGCATACACACAGAGTAATTACAGAATCTACACATTGTGCCTCACCCCCAGGCTGGGTGGGCGGAAAGTCTTCCATTGCAACTTCAAGTTGAGATTTGTTAAACACATGCATGTGCCAGAGGCATGATTGCTAGCTTAAGGTTGAAGCATGCACAGAGTCTGATGGTTGGTTGCTACTATTTTGAAGTCAATCGGTGCTCGTCTTGCTGCATCTGATGGTTCCAAGAAATACAATTCTAGAGCGTCAATTCTGGACCAAGATTGTCATGACACAACTCGATGATTGTCGTGATCACTCGCATTTCTATCGATACTTCAGGGAACCAATATCTAAATATCCCAAAACTGTCTGCAATCTTGCAGCAGATGTATGGCTCAGTCGCACTTCTTCGCATCAGGCTGCCATACCAACGCAGTTTCCTGTTCACACTTGTCCAAGATCCTGAATACACACGAAGAAAAATCCAGTTTGGACAGCGCAGCGCTAGGTCAACTTGGCCTTTCTCCGCTGTTCCCTCTGCCGGATCCTCACAGCCCACACAGCCATGAATGACACAAAGAGGGCGCCACTACATCCCCAAGCCCACAGCACCCGCCGGGGCCAGGGCTCGGGAAACATTCCAGCGCCAAACTTGATGCAGAGCAGGGTCTCCGCCAGGGCGACGGCCGTGGCTAGCCAAGCAAAGGGGCCCAGCTTGTTGAAGATGTCCGACTCCTCGCTGTCTATGAACTCGTAGTACTCCTTTGTCGCCGGCAGCGCGCCCAGGAAGAGCAGGATCAGGCGGTAGGTGTTCAGCGGGTTCAGCGGCGGGATCCACAGCACATACTTCAGGAAGAATGCGTTCACCTACAAACCCCACAAAGTGGGAAATTTGCCCAGAAAGCATTAAATGCTGGCAAAGCAAACCTTCTGAGAGCCACCAACACACATGCGAGAGCAAACAGAGAGAACAGCGAACATCTTCACAGATGGAGTAGATCTCTCATGGGCTTCAGGCAGCATTTTTCGTGGCTTTCAGGTCTTACATTTTGTTTTGGAGGTGCAAGGAAGTGCAGAGGAGTGAATGAGAAACTCCAGACAGGCATGTGCAGAGAGAGTGAGGTGTCACCTCCATGAGGAGGATGAGGGCTACAGGGAAGAGGCACTGGATGCAGCGCAGGGGCGAGGAGGTCAGGTGCCAGTCAAAGTCGTCCCAGGAGTGCGGCGAGAACTGCAGCAGCGAGCGCTTCGCCTTGTCCATCACCGTCTTCTGCTGGCTCAGCCCCGACCAGTCGTACGTGCGCGACCCAAACCACCGCACTGTCTTCATCCCAGCATATATCCCTGCATGAAGCATGAGCAATTGACAACTTGCCAAACATGCAGGCAGAAGAAGAAGACTAGCAGGAAACCTGCCATCCAGAAGCAGGCAGGCAGACATGCAGGCGAGGATGCAAATGACTGTCAAATGACCTGGCTCGGTCTCCATGAGTGTGTCACGTTGATGTCAGCCATGTCCATAGCAGGTGCCAGGAGTGCAATGTCCTGTGTGCCCCTGTTGGGGCAGTGTGTGCAGCAATAGCGATGATGGGCTGTCATGAATGACCTTCAAGCGGGTGTTTGAGGCACAGTAAGGGAGTGCGTAGGCACATATGATGTCACACTGTAGCGATTGCTGAGAAGAGGATGATACCCAGCAAGTTGCAGACAGCCACGTCCAGGATCCAGCTGTCCCACCAGCACTCGTTGAAGTTGGGCAGCATGTGCTGGAAGGTGAGCTCCATCAGCTCAAATCCAATTGACAGCACCCACAGCAGCGCCCAGTCCCGGATCACCAGCGCCTGTCAATCATGTCACCATTCTCTTCAGACCTTCACAATCACAAGCATGGACAAAACACATAGTATGGGGGCACTGTCAGAGGACACAGCCTGTGCTCACAGCATTGGATGCTGCACCCACCTTGCACCACCAACCCACGGTGTGGGCCACCACAAATTCATCAAAGAGCGTGGCCTTGATGACCTGCCAGTTTATCCCCTGCCCCTCGATGTACAGCCTGCAGTCCCCCCCGTACGCGCGCTCTGCAAGATCTACTCCCAGCTCCGGATACAGATGCTGTGACAGAGCACACAAATTGCGCTCAGACAACCCAAGCCCTTCATGCTAGCGGAGACGCTGCACAGAAATGACAGCTCAGCACAAGAGAATGCATCAAGAGACAAGGGAAACAGTTGGCTGTGCAGTGAAGTGCAGAGCCCCTGCTTGATAGACAAGGCAGCATAAGAGATCTCTGCAGGAGAGCAACGAGGGCGCTCTGCTGACCTTCAGCAGATGCCGGGCATTGCCCACATCCTGGAAGAGGAGGAAGGACAGTGCCAGCAGGTAGACGACGATCATCCCATGGATGATTCGCCAGAGTGCTGGGTGCGGCCGCACCATGCTTGTGGTGGGGCCCTGCATGAGGGAGTAACCTGGTGCACAGCATTCAGCTGTCAATAGAAGTCAGTAGATGTGCTGACAATCAGTACAACGATTCAACTGTGAGAGCAGGAATTGACTGACAAGTTCCCAAGGGTGCAAGCAGGTGTGCGCTGACGTAGTGTCATGGGATTGACCTCACCCAAGAACACCAGGCAGCCAGCAGTGATGCCATGCTTGATGTTGAAATACGCCACTCGCTCGGCTTGCAGTGAGTCCGGGGATGTATCTGGAGGGTTGAATGCTCTGCTGAAGTATATCAGCACTACAACTCCTGCAGGATCCCACCAGGACACAGTCAAGCTGCGGCTGCACAAGCGAATATTGAATGCTGCGGAGGAGGCGTCACACGATTATTCACTGCTGACTACTGCAGCCAGTAGTTCTGCATTTATAGTTTCCCTCAGCGCCAGACTTACCGATCAGAAGTCCAGTGATAGTGTGCGGTGTGTACAGAAACTTTGTGGAGGGATCCAAGTCTTCCAGCGCTGGATGGAGCAGTTCTCTACTAGCTTGCCTAGATGTTGTTCTCCTTTTCCTTACGGTCTCGTCCACTCTACCATCCATTGTCATACTCTTTGATGCGAGTGTGCTCTAGACAAGTCAACTGCCTATAATATCCACAGCCTTGTCTCCATTTCTTAATAGAAGTATTTCTGAAGGGTAGTGAGATATCACAGCACTTTATTATTGGACATTCTGACACTTTGACCGAATCAGGAAAGATGCTTGGAAGCTGCATGGCAGTTTCCTCTTCAGGCCAGCATGCATGCAGATTGGTGGCTTCATCACCACCAATGAAGTTCAGTTGCCTGTAGGTCTCCAGCTTCCTCCTAAGGTTGTGGCGTGCAAGCTTTGGGAGGAAGCTGGAGACCTACCAACGCGCGGGGCCTGCCCCAGCCGGGCGCCCTGCGCAGGTGCCGCAGTCACTGGTTCAGCAGCCGAACTTCAGCTGCGCATGCGCATTACTACACTATTGCTGGCGGAATTGGCACGCATGCAAAAAATTCAGTCCCGGATGCCCACCCCCCCCGACTTACAGTCGCATCGCTTCATGTCTTGGAGTTCTTTTCGCATGTTGGCTTGCTTGCCAAGGGAAGGAAATATCGAGAGGCCTTGGCCTGTTCAAAGTTCCGATTTGTCAGTGACAAATTATCCATCCTTCTCCTGCGCTTTTGGGCTATTCCTCACAAGCGCTGACGTACAGAAAAGCGTTCATTGAGTCGCAAGTAATTGTGGGTGCAAACATCTTTCGTTGGGACTGGAGTTATTGCATCTCGCACTGGGTCGCGGTCGAATCAATAAACATTCGTCGTCATCCTACATAGTGTACAATGAACGACGAGGAGCGTCGTAATGGTCCCACACCTTCGTGCAGTGATACCAAGCTTCCAAGCAAAGACCACAAGATAACCATCGAGATTACGACCAGGGTATGTGCAAGCAAGCAGCTATATTTTAGCAACGCAATTGCTACATAAAATACCAGAAACGATAATCAGTAATTAAGGGCCAATGTATAGCACACACATCTTGCGCATCTGCACCTGCTTGACCTTGCACTGCATGTGGCCAGAAACATGGCATTTGTCATGCGTTCCAAGCAGCCTTATCTCGCTGGCTTATAAGATTGAACGCAAAATTTGCCTAATATGTATCTACCAAGATTCTACATGCATTGGAGCCTCCTTGATTCTGTCCTCCACACATCTTACAATATAGGATTGTGTATTAGAACCCCTTGTCAAGACAGAATGGTATACCCTTGCAGGCGGGGAATGATGCTCTCAAACAGCGCGCGTGCGTCATCGGAGCTGGAAAATCTGGTCTGATTGCCTGCAAGGTCCTGCACGAACGCAACATCCCCTTCGATTGTTTCGAGGCCAGCTCCCAGGTAAATGACATTTTGGACAAGACGTTCTGGACACCACTGCTCAATTCATCAGAACAGTCCAGAAAGCAACAACTGAGGTTTTGATCTGTGACAGGTGGGCGGCCTTTGGGTCCTCAACAGCGACAGTGGGTTGTCAGCTTCCTATGAATCCCTTCGCATCAACACGTCCAAACAGATGACTAGCTTTCATGACTTTCCCATGCCCAAGCACTACACGACATACCCCACGCGGAAAGAGGTGACAGCCTAGATCCACATGATCTCAACAGCGCCTTTCTTATTGCATTCCAAAAAGTGATACTGGAGATTGAAAACTCAAGCAACCAAGCGTGTAAAATTGTGTGCGTGCAGATTCTGGAATACCTGGAGTCCTACGCAGATCAGTTTGGCTTTCGGAGCCATATCACATTCAGAACAGAGGCAAAAAAGGTTGAGCAACTCCCGGATGGCAGCTTCAGAGTTTTCACAGAGGTCTGGCTCCTGTCAATCAACCCTTTGCAAGCATCTGCACATTCAAGACTGAGGTTCTCATGTTGTACTGCAAAAATACGACACCAAGTAAGAGGATGTGTCATGCATGGTGCAGGACAAAGCCACAGGCCACACACTTGCCAGACTGTACACTTCCGTTCTTGTTGCTAACGGCCATCACTGGCATGCTGCATGGCCCGAACTGCCGGGCAGCTTCACAGGCACCCTAATGCACTCCCACGAGTACAGGACCCCCAAAGTCATGGAGGGCAAACGAGTCATGGTCATCGGCGCTGGCAACTCAGGTGAGCTTGCATGCATGTCCACTCAATCCCTGCAGCCGCGAATTAATCCATGCATCTCACCATGCAACCTTTCCATGTCAGGATAATTACGCTTGGGTCTCTCATGCATCACAGGAAGGACGACCTCATGCATGCCTGTACTGAAACGGGTGATATATGCACTACAGGAGCAGCGTGAAGTTACTTCGGGTGTTCCCATGCAGGCATGGACATAGCGAGCGAGGCTTCTCAGTGCGGGGCTGCAGCGGTGTTCCTGTCCTGCCGGCGGCGTGTGCATGTTGTGCCCCGCTATATTTTCGGCGCGCCCTCAGATTCCATCCTGCCGGCCTGGCTCGGCGTCACCGCGCCGCGGCGGCTGATGGAAAAGGGCGTCACATGTCTGATTCGCATCTCGCGCGGCTCCCAGGCCAGCTTCAATTTTCCCCCGCCCGACTTCGGCCTGCTGCGGGTGCGCTCTGCTACCTTCAAGCATGATCACAGTGACGTGAACAATCCAACATGAATCTGCCGGCGCGCCTGATCACCGCATTATCACAGTGTCGTGAACAATCCAGAACCAGGCGGAGTTCCTTTGAGTTCTTGAGTTGTTGAATTGAGCTGCAGTCAGAGCCATGAGTATAATCAACCCTGGGTCTCACTTTGATGTCCACATGTTTCTGCATGCCCATAAGATTATGGATTTACAGATGACAGCGTGCACCAAATCTCCACGGCCAGCAGTAGCTATCTTTGCAATGCAGCATGCATGCTCCAGCAATCTGCAGAAAGACGTCAAGCGAGTGCTGGTGATGACAGGTGCACCCCACAGTCAGCCCAGGTACAGGGGACATCCTGCAGCTCATCAAAGACGGGAAGGTCACCGTGCGGCCAGGCATTGAGCGGATCGAGGATCGCACGGTGCACTTCACAGACGGCACAAAGGAAGATATTGATATCATCGTGTGCGCAACAGGTGATTGCTTTGCCCTTGCCTTATGTCCCTCGTGTTTTATGCTCAGAAGCCTGAGGTTTCAGATGACTTCTAGGAAACATATTTAAAAACATGCAAAGCAGGCATGCGGAGATAGGCTTGGATTTGTCTTAGGGGCCACACAGACAACTTGAGCCGTGAGCCTTGATTTGAAGGCTTCATACCATGGCCAGCTCACTTGTGGCTACTGAATGAAAGCCCTTGACAGCATTAAGTAGTCGGGATTGATCACTGCCCGTCTTCTATTTGCACAAGAGAGCACACAATAGATGAGTAAAGTGCTCGAAATTTGTGGCTGCAGGGTACAACGTGTCCTGCCCTTTCCTGCCGCCAGTAGTGGAGGTCCTGAAGGGAGACAAGCCGCAGCTGCTGCTGAATGTGGCTCACCCGCGCGCACCGGGCATCTTCTTCCTGGGCTTTGTGCAAGCGCACGGGCCCATGATCCCATGCGTGGAAGGCCAGATGCCATGGGTTGCAGACCTCATACAGGCATGATTCCCCAACTTGACTTTTGCCACCAACAACATTCGCGGGGCCTTCTGTTGAAGCTCTGCATGTCTGTGCTGAGATCTTTGGCCGTGCATGATTCTCCGTCCAGTTTATTGACCAGCAAAATCACTGGCAGGGCCTTCCGCACATCTCCTGCCTGGGATACCGCTCAGTGTCTGCTGCCGTGCATGTGCCCTGTGCAGGTGTGTAAAATAAATTCTGAGTTTGTGCAGGGGATCACTGAGCTCCCAGGAGAGGCTGAGATGGCGGCCAAGATAGCAGAGCAGCATGAGTTCAATCGGCGCAACTTCACTCAAGTCAAGCGCCATGCCCTGATGGTGAGCTCAGCTCGAGCTTCCTGCAACATAAACAGGCTTTCGAATTTGAAAGCGTTTGCCATTCTGTTGCTGCACTCTAAGTCTATACCGTAGCTTACAAGGATGTAACAGATTTGCCATGCAGTGTGATCACGGCTAGTAAGGTGGTTGTATGTCTTTCTTGATGGCAGGTGGAGTTCCATAGGTACCTGCTGCAGCTCAGAATGGCTCGCTGCCCAAAGGGAAAGGGGTGGCTTGGGCGCAAGCTCTGGAAGGCAAAGACCTTCCTGGTCTTCTGCACTGGGAAGACATGCTGAATGTGCAGCAGTAAACACAAGGACCTTCAAGCCAGCTCTCTTGGAAAGCACTTCAGCTGAGGTGCATCCGTGCTGTCAGAATAGAAGAAGAGTTAGAGCACTTTGGGATATCATGGCAGACCAGAATGGAGAGAACTGCTTGCCTTAGATAACTAGCGATATTAGAATACCCGTGTGTCATGATGCGCGAGAGTAGCTCCCTGAAGCAAGCACTTAGATGAAATTCTGGGGTGGGATTGCTTTTAGGGGTCTTGCCAGCTGGGACATTTAGGAGATGATAGTAATTACTTATAAGCCTGCTATTCAGGCAGTCATTCCTTGTGATTTCTTTGCTTTCTCCGGGGGGGTGGGGGGGGTGTTCCAAAGTATGTTGTCAAGTACGATTAGTCTTATTCTTTTCATCTGGTACCGCTGGACTCTTTGTTGACCGATTACTTAGTCAAGTCCGGACTAAGGATCCTTAGTCTGTGCATGTGCACCTGTGATGTATGCCTGCTGGATTACCAGGCCGGTTGCCAGTATGGGTGCATGCATGAGACTCTTCTGTTGCGATTACGTTGGGGGCAAACAAAAACCAGGACTGCAAGATATCACTGTGTAATCACAATTAGTTACCCTCATATTTGTCAAGTCGCTTGCTGGAACGACAATATGGACAGATGCATCAGTTCTTCAATTAAATTCCATGATCTTCTTGACAGCAATGTAGACTCTAAATGTACACAGAATCAGAAAAACCACCCTGATGAGTTTGATCCCAACCTCCTGACAAACACAACAAAGCTTAAGCATGATTGCGGGTGAATGCACTGTGATACACTGGGTTGCAACTGCGTTGTGTCAAGACAATGATTAACCCCTAAACCATGTATGTGAACGGCAAGGTGGAGTGTTTTCGTCCGCTTCATGCAGACACTTTGCCGCACAGCATAAGCAATGCATGGTGTTGCATTTACTAAGTCTGCAACTCCAAGGCTTCAGCAAGCTGATCCTAATCCACTCCAGATCATCGGGCAACGAATCCAATGCTGTGCTGGCACCAATCAGAGCCTCATGCCAGCAAGCGTGCTGTCGAGGGACCGGACGGCGGCCGACGAGTCATCGCCGGGGGGGCCGCCCTCGGCCGAGGCCTTGTGCTGGCGCCATCTGGCCGACAGTGCGCTCATGACCCCCTGCTGGGGCGTGCCGGGGGGGCAGGCCGAGCGCATGTCGGCAAAGTTGTCACGCACGAATGCCGAGAAGGCGCTCGGGGCGCGCGCTTTGGCGGGGGTGCCGTCCGGCCGGAACTTGCCCAGGAAGGCCAGCCGGCCGCGGCAGAGCCCGCACGCCTGCCTCGCCGCGTCGATCGACTTGGAGTGGCGCTTGTACACCTGCGCGCACCTGTGCGCACATGCCCGCCACATCAGCTTCCAGATGTCAAGAATCAATGCCAGCATTGAAAGTCACCAGATCAATGCCACTGAGCAACGCAGAGTGGGCAGTGCCACCCGGCAATCAGCTGCAGATACCTTGTGACCCGGCAATGCACACTGTGCGAGGGAAGCTTGCAAGCACGGAATGTTGGTAATTGTGGCCATTTCCTGTTTCTCAATACTAAAAAGACCCATTGGCCCCAAGACCAAGCCAGGCCTGTTTTTGCCTCCATGCCTTTTCTACCAGGTGCTTTCATGTTTAGCAGGTCAAGCAGGCACCTTAGGGTGCGATGGATCACATGTTGTGCAGCCAAGAACCAGATTGCAGGGTCGGGGGGCGCACTCGGGGTTTTCGCACTGCCACTGGAAGGGGACGTGGATGTTGTAGGAGTGGCAGGTGGTGACGGGGACGTCCGGGTGCGCGGCCGCCGCGGCGGCCGCCCAGCGCTTGAAGACGGGCCCGTGCGGCGGTTTGGCGGCGTGCGGCGGCAGCACCCAGGCGGCCACGTGGCACAGCTCGTGCAGCAGCGTCGCGCGCAGCCGCTCCCGGCTGTCCAGCACCTTGCTGCTCAGCTCCACTCGTGCTGTGTGCCTGCGTGCAGTTTCGCACGCCAAGTGTATTGTATTCAGTACTTTGATGGCATTTTGCTCACTGAGTGAGTGTTCAATCCTTGTCAGGTGTAATGGAAGGCATAAGCGAAGGGAGTCCCTTCAAGGGACACTCTGGATGTGTGCCTGCGCGCACTCACATGATTTGGTGGCCTATTCTGCTCTGAAATCCAGAGTCTGTGATAGGATTTTGATTGCTGAGTTAGTAGTATTTCTCTATTTTCAAAACCAGGCCGCCCATTGGCGGTCTGTGTAGGTCAATGTGGAAGGCCTTTGTGGACAGACAATCTGCTCCACTTGCTTGTGACATCTGCCTGGAGACAGTAGATCAATAAGGCCTGCAGAACGTGGCACTGGCACTTCTGTCATCTTCGCTGGAGCAAAATCGTGCCACAGCTGTGTTCTTTGCACCAGGAAAAGGAGTCATAAAGGGTCACCTGGGGGGATCTGTCAGGGTGGTGGGCGGCTCTCGCTTGTAGTGCGTGGTCCCTGCTGTGGTCCTCAGGTGGGCATTCCAGGAGATCTCCAGATCCCCTGGCAGCCGGTTGCCAAACACTGAAGCGTTGAACCTGCGAGTCCCAAGCATCAAATAAATCTCAATGCTTTTGTAGCCCTCTTGCTTTTAGTAATCTCATTCCAAACCTGGACTGCAGGACATCAGCAGATCCTCACACAAACCAATGCATGCATACCATATTTGTACTCTTTACTTCCAACCCTCACGAAATTAATTGCATAGAGGTTTCTTATGCAAAGCACAGATAAATGCATGCTTTCTGGCAGCCGCAATCCTCAGCATGATGGTAAAAGGCGCACTCTTGGAACATGGAGCGGGCGAGGGCGCTCCGCCGGCGGCGGAAGGCGGCAACAGACATCGGCGTGACGGCCGGCCGGCCGGACTTGGTCGGCGTCGACGGCACGAATGCGCGCGGCGCCGTCTTGGGCGTCACGGGCAGCTCCTGTTGCCCGGTGGGCATCCCTGTGCGCAGCACGGGCAGCGTCTGGCTACCCACTGGAGCCCGCTGACCCGCAGGTGGCCGCGGCGTGGCAGAAAATCCGGTAACTTGCGCGTTTTGATTGTCGTCCACTTCACTGAGCGGCCGCCGCGCAGGCGTCGCAAAGCTGTGGGAGGGCCACGCGTCATGATTGGGGGTGCAAAGGTTCTCCTGGCCGCTCGCCGCCTCGTCTGAAGACCTGCATGCATGACGGTCATGGTCAGCACAGGAGCATGCACTGGAGTGCTCTGGCACCATTTATGTTTCTCGTAATACAATTCATTACATTCCAGATGCCATGGATATTGCACAGGAAGATCAGCACGGCTTCAAAGATGAATGCTTCTGACACCATTGATGGCAATAAGGTTCTGGCAGCTCACTCGTTGTTGCGCGCACTCCCGCCGCCGGCCGTGCTGTCGGCGTCACTGTCCGAGATGACGATGGCGCTGCTGCTGTCGTCACTCAAGGCGCGCCGTGCGCGCATGCCGCTGCGGCCTGCGGCAACCAATTCATCTCCACTTGAAAACACATAGGGGTCGTCTCCCGCCTGCACCGGGCTCTGCGCGCTTGCCTGCCCTCCTGCAAGTGGCGCAGCTGGCTGCACTGCGCTGCCGAAGCCTCCGACGTGGCCGGCATCGCTGCCCGAGTCTGAGTCGGGGCCCTCAAAGCGGCTGCTGAGGCGGAAGCGCACGGTGCGGCGGCACGCGAGGGTGCGCGTGACGGTCAGCGGGGGTGAGTCACCCGATGAGTCATCCGTGCCGTCAGCCACGGGCTGAGTTGCACCGTGCGCTGAATCATCCTCAAAGCCGTCCGAGAGGCGCGTGGGGCGCCGGCTGATCGAGCCGCGAAGGATGCTGCGCATGAGTTGCAGGGGCGTTGACTCCGCCGAGCTGCTCGCCGATCTGCTGCCGGCGGCTGCCTGATCGGCTTGCGCGGCAGAGCGCAGCACCGCGGGAGTCATCTCTGGTGTCTTGCTGATGTCAGCGGCTGCCGGCTCCTCTGCCTCGCTGTCGCTGAGCACCAGGCGGCGTGTGTCTGGCCGCCAGGAGGCCACCCCAGAGGCGGAGCCGTACAGATCTGCCAGCTGACTACCGGAGGTGCCCTCGTCCTCTGAGCTGCCTCCCAGCCGCAGCTGCCTCGGCCGCACCGACACCGGCAGCCGCGCTCTGCCTGCTCGGCCCACGCTGTATCGACCCTGCTCCTGCACAAGCCACTGTAGCCATTTTACACGTGAGACATAGAGATTTATTGCCTTGCAAGAGATACTGATGCTCTCATGCAAAATAAGAGGGACAAGCATTGTCGGTAGATCTTTCAATAGTGCTCAAAAGCAAAAATTATGCAGGCACAAGAGGTGATCAGCTGACCTGTGGGACATGACTGCCACTGGTCCATCCGATCACAGGAGATTCTGCTGCTCCACTGGAGGCCGAAGTGGAAGCAGCCGGGCTGACTGGCGCACTCTGAACACTGGCCCTGTGGCCCATATGATTCCCCTACAATAGACACACAGACCTGTAAAACTCTCTGGAACCTTCGTATGTGTTCAATCAGCTGATCCCCATGTGTGTCCAAAGAAAAGAGGGTTGATTTACAATCTGCTAGTGGAGATCTACCTGGCTGCTTAAACGCTCCAGCAGAGTCTGATGGCCAGCCAAGCCGTCAGGGCTCTTTTGCGCGGCGCTATCTGTGGGACTTGCTTGAGAAACAATGGGGTGCTGCATCCTCGGAGGCAACATGCCAATGTCAGCTCCATCGCTCGCCAATGTCTCGAGGCACTCAAGGCTGTCTGAGACACCTGGAAGTGCAGATCAAGGGATTTAGTAAGCACATGCAAACACACACTGCAAGTGCCACTCACTTGGCTTTGCAGCAGCAGCGCATGGGATTCTGCCTGAGGTGTTTTGCCCCAGGGAAATAGACTTGGCCTCGCCATACCTGGTACATCATTTGGCTGCGCAATCCTGGGGCTTGAGGTATCGGGCGGTGAAGACTCAAAGGTAGTCGCAGGGCTGTAGTAGATGCTGGGTGACTTGCTTTTCGCAGAGGACGGCTTGTCAGCCTTGGAAGACACCTGCTGATCCAGCTCAAGCTCTCCCAAAGCTTTGTCCAGGTCAAAGGACGCAATGCTGCTCAGGACGCTTCCACAGTCATCCTCACTTTCCCAGCCTTCGCTGTCCTCTGAGACTGTTTCCACGTTTTCGAAGGCCGTCCCTTGGTTGAAGAAGTTATCGCTGCTGTCCTGATGAGTAGGAACATGCTGTCCTGGCTCTCGTTCAGCAGATGTTGGAGTGGATGGTAGGGGCTTCATGACTGCTTCATTCCATGCTGCATCTACTGCACCGTCTCCCTCATCCCTGACTCCCATTATCAGTGAATCCTCGCGGCTTGGGCTCTGGAAGGCGGTATCACAACTTGCTTCCCTACAAATGCTCATCCCCGAGAACGCTGAACGTCGATCCACCGCCAAAGTCTTGAGGTCCTGCTGTCGTTCTGCCTTTCTAGACCATCGATACTTCGCTAGAGGCTGATATTGATAAATGGCAAGCCTTTTGATCATTCAGTGCGACCTCCAGCAGTTATTTTTTCCCGCAGCCTGTGAAGCACACTGAGACAGATCACTGTCACGTTCACATCGTGCATTTTTATTCGAAATAATCAGACCGGCAATGGATCAGAATGAAAATTGACTACGCAGGTTATAAGGTTGACAAGCCCTTCGGCCTGTCCTCTGCAATTTTAATATCTCAGAACTCAGTCAGATCTTAAGATTTACCTCTTTCAGCCTCCTTGACAAGATCAAGTCAACGCCTATTCCTCTATGTGCTTCTCTTGGATCGGACAAAGATCTGGTGCAGTGCGATTTGAAAGGTGGGCAGATCATAACTCCTCACGTGCCGACATGCCGTCCTTCCTTCGTTTCTTTCAGGCCTGGGTTTGGCCAAGACGCCTCAAGTACCTCACAGAAGGGTGTTATATCTGCCACAGTAGTGGAATAATGTGGATTTCCTGGACGAGAGGTGTCTGAAGTGTCGCGATAAAAGTTGGGAATCGTTCGGCATCCTTACCGCTTTAACCAAGAAGGGTAGCTCTGCAGGCACTCAGACCTCGTTATTTCTTGATAGAATTGGAGCACCTACGACATATTTGTGTCCGACAACCATTCTTCCAAGAAATACTTATGGTTGGGTCAAACATCCTGTTGAGCCTGAAGAAAGAACGGATATATATTGAAGGGGAAGGTCCATGTCTGCTAGCAACAGCTTAATTTGTGGCATATGTCACATCATTCGGACCCCCTTGAAATTGTAGCCATGCTGATCTATCATTGAAACTGCAAAGATCAAGATGTTGTCACCTGGGAGGGCACCCTTTGGCCAACCGGTCCGCATGGACTGGGACGCCATCGATGACGAAATGTACAAGGTTGCACCGGAGTTCAAGGATCCACGGTTTGACTCGTTGAGGCTGGTGTTGAACATTGTGAGCAGCGTGAATGCAGAGGCCAAAGTCGAGGAGGTGAGGACCTTTGCTCAAGCACAGAGGCATGTAAACAACAGATCAGCCTTTATGCGTGACAAGTCGAATGCCATCTTGACTACATCACGCGTACTTTGGGATTTGAGACACTGGTTTGACTGCAGCTTCGGGCACAGCGGGAACGAGTTGAGGATCTGGTGGATGATGTTGTGCAAGCCTACCACAATGGCTTCAATAAGGCCATCCACAACTACTCGCGCATCCTGCACCTCTTTTCTGAGTCCAAAGAGCAGGTGACAGTCAGAGCACGAGACTTTGTCTGGTGAAAAGCAAGCCATGGGACAAGTCGACACTATCCTGTAAGCTTTAGCTGGCACATTTCTGAAACATATAGCCTCTGGGAGAAATTTGACAGATGATGATACTGGTGGTGGTTGCTCCAGGTGGAAAAGTTGAAGGTGTGCCTGGAAGAGGCCAGGAGGCGGCTTGGGGCGCAGTCGCGTAGCCTGCAGCAGCAGTGGCGGCGAGGCATCACACTCAGTGACACAGTGCGCCTCTTGGGGGACGTCAACTCCATCAGCGATGCCCCACAGCGCGTGCAGAAGCTGGAAGAGGCCAAGGCATGCCCTATATCTCTGTGTACAGTAACACTTAGTGTTTCTGGTTCTCCACTTCCGGTGCACTTGTCAACCACGCAGTGACAAGCTTGTGATCATGCGTGTAGTACTTCTTTTAGTTGATGTACGGAGTGATTTGTCTAGACATGTACCTGATTGATAGTTATTCAAAGTACTGTGATGCAAGCAAGGTTTCTTACGACTGCAGGACTGGGAGGCAGCAGTGGATGTGCTATTGGAGGCTTGCAACAAATTGGCCCGTCGCGAATTGGACAATGTGAGCCCCTGTGACACGAAGCCCCTGTTCCCCTAACTATTTCATATGAAATCGGGTCTGTGCATGCCAGTCCCTTGTGCTTTGACAGACTCTGGCTGTTGTCTCATGCGGTATGTGTTGATCTCTCAGGTGGGGGCGCTGAAGGATATAAAACGGGACATGGCGCTGCGGCGCAACAGCCTGCACAAGCTGCTGGTGCACGAACTAGAGAACCGTGTGTTTGTGTCCGTGAGCAATCCAAAAGGCGTCTCAGGGACCTCGGACGACCCAGACGGCGAGGAGGATGAAACCAGCATGTCCAGCTCCCTCATGCGCAGTGAGAATGCAAATTCCCCATCATGGCCATGGCCACTTGATTTTCAAGCAAAAGTCATGTGCAAAACTCCTCGTGCTCTGTTCATGAGCACCTAGAATAGGCGAGACACGCCTGGAAAGCATTGTCGTCGTCCTGAATGCATTTGCAACTCCCTCATACGCAGTGAGGAACAGTGTCCAAAGCCCCCTTTGGATGCTGGCCATACTTCCTTACATCAGTCAATATACAGAGCATGATTTAATGCATGTGCCTTCTTCAAGACAAAAATGGCGTTTCCTTCTTGATGCGGATGGCTGCCAGAAAGCAGAAGTCTCTGAATGTGACCAAATGTGATGTGCAGAATCTGATGGGCGGGTGCGCTGACTGAGCAGGTGACTCGCTGCTGGCGCTGCTGTCGAGTCAGAGCAAGAGCAAGGTGGATGCCGCGGCCACTCCCAGAGGCAGGGAGGTTCTGCTGCAGTCCATCAGCGGCAGCAATCTGACCTCTGGTACAATTAGCTCAAAGTCTGGCCTTGACCGGTACGCCCACAGCCGCTCATCACTCTTTCTTCTCTTGACCCACAGAATGCACGAGAAGCTTTCTTGATACCCCTTGCAAGGATTTTGCACGCCGAGCTGCTTGCCACCGACTGCAGGCAAAGATTTGCACCCAATCATGCCCACATAGATCTGATCAGCAACAGGCATGGAGATTACATTTCTCGCCCTGCAAGGAGTTGGCATGCTGTGCTGCTTGCCATGGATGACGGGTGACATCTGCAGCGTAACAAATCAAGCCCATTGATTAGGAATAGGTCGGAAAAGATGTCAAGGAGGATGAAAAGGGCCAAAAAGGGGGATTGTGCCCTGCGCAGGAGCTCCTCGCTGCTGTCCAGGACTGCAGCGCTGAAGCTGGCGGAGAGCAAGCCGCTGCCGCCGCTGCCCATGGCCAAGCTTGTGGACTGCCTGGTTAAGCTGGGAGGCATTGCTGAGGCTCAGCTCACCCTTCGGCGTCACATGCCCACACAGGTGCTCTGCATGCATGCGCATGCATGCCTGAGCCTCACTTGCCAGCACCCTTGCTCTTTTCATCCGTGACATGTCATCCATGCATTCATTAGAGTCGTATCATGGCGGAGAGGGAGATCCTGACTACAATAGTGTAAATGACAAGAGAGAGAAAGGTGTTATGATCCATATATAGTATACTGTTTGTTTTGAAAGGGATGAGAGGCTCAGGGGAGGGTGATGGGGTTGCAGGTGCGCAATGTGATTCTGCGGGCGCTGCAGCAGTCGCAGATCGACAAGGGGGCCGCGGCGGCAGGCGCGCATGCGGCCGCAGACCGCGCTGCGCAGCTGGCTGTGGAGGCCGTCTTCGACCACTGCCTGCAGGTGCGCTCCACTCTACAGTCCGCATTCTGAATATTGTGCCTTGCCTCTCAGACCCACTGCGATCAACCCTCCCTTTGGTCTCAAATATTAGAGTCTTAGAGAGATCGCCTGGTGCAAAAATTTCCAGACAGTACTGGCAGCACAGCAGGGCCCTGTCGCGTGCAGTTCGCACTGCGTGCAAGAATGCCATGAGTCGGGTTCAGTGGCATATATTCTTCTGTTCCTTTTCAACGCGTGTGGCACCCATACAGGCATCAAATGTCTCTGATGACTCATCGGAAGTGTGGGGTGCGGCAGATGCTGCGCAACCTAATAGAGGTGCTGAAGCTCCTGAACGGGGCGCGGCCGTCGGCGTCGTCGGCCGGCCTGGAGCTGCTACTCGCCGCGCGCAGCACCGAAGACGTCACCTCGCAGCTGCCGCCCAAAATCGTCACCCACAGCTATGTGCGCCACGAGGCCGACGCCGCCTGGGACTGCCTGCAGGCGCGCCTCCACCCAATGTTCTTAATCTGGAAAGGGTGTTGATGTCACTTGATGAGTAAGAAGGCATGCATGATGTGTCATCATGATTGGATCTGCACCCGAGGGATAGCACCAAGTGCAGGCTTGCTCCTCCCGGAACTCGTGCTCTAGACAGGCCGGTTGCATCTTGCGATGAGTAAGGAGGCATGCATGATATCTATGTACTGTATCTCGCGGCTCTCCTTGCGATTTGCAGTAGTTTTGCGAGCTCCCTTGAGCTCCAAACGAAATTTCTGCACCTGTTGGATTGCTCAGAATGACTGTATGGAATCCTTGGAAAGCACCGCACAAGGGGCACCTGCCACGCAGCTGTGTGCTGTCGTGGCAGGGGCTTTGCCATGGCAGAGAGTCTAAGAGTTCAAAGTAGGGGGAAGGGTGATCGTTGGCTGTGCAACACTGGGCTTTGATGTGGGTGACAAGGGATATTTTGGAATGCAGGCGGAGTGCAGAAGGCTTCTGCAGGAGCTGTTGCGCGCTCCCCAGCTGCAGACGACCACCATCAGCCAAGCCTACCAGTCCAGTGAGTTGACAAGGGCCCAAACACTATTACCTTTCCTGCATGCATTGCAGTGCTTTGATTTCACGGAATGTTCTGTATCGGCTGTGAGCCTGGTTGCCGGAGCTATTTGCAGGTGCTGGATGGCTCAGGGGCACTGCAGACGGTAGCAGCTCCCTCCCTACAGCGTCCGGCGCACACACCTTCTCATTTGACGTCCAGGTATTAATTATCTGTGTGCTCTTCGTGTCAAGGTCCTATGCATGCAATCATCCCGCTGCCTTGTGCGCCTACACAGTCCCTCCCTCTACAAAGAGAGGACCATGGAAGTGCCCAGTCTGTGGAGGTCTTGTGGAGGAGGATGCAATGAGTAATTAGTGAGTCATGCTGCCGGCGCGCAGGTGTCGGGGATGGCGCCGCAGCAGGTGTTGGACAGGATGCAGAGCATGGCGCCCATGCGGCCGACGGAGACGATGGCGCAGCAGGCGCTCGGAGGCCAGACTGGCGGCACCTACCTCGCCCCCGCCCTCTACCGCCCCGTCGTGCAGGTACGCCTTTCCACTGCTGCCTCGGCACTTGTCTCACATCTCTGTTTTATTTTGAAGCTCTCACAATATTGTTTCATCTGAGGCTGCCCAGCATGCAAGACTCTGGTGGATTTGCTCTCCTGTGAATGTTGAAGTGATACAGACACTTGTGCTTCTAATTGAAAAGGTATCTTCCTGCAGGTATGTGGCCAGTAGTGCACACCAACAGTGGAGTGGGGACAGCAGATTTTTATTAATCACTAGCCAAAAGAGTTCTGTTTCGATAGTGCTGTGGCGCTGTGCAGTTTGTAGACGGGGGGAAAAGGGCGTTGGAGGCGGCTGAGGGGGACAGCGACCAGCCGGGTACGCCAGGCTCCAAGGAGAGGGAGCAGGCGGCCAAGGTGCTCAGGAGCTTCCTGGAAACCTTCATCTCTGAGGAGTTCCTGCCAGAGGTCTACGTGAACTTCAGGTGGGCATGCACCTTTTGACCTTCCGCTCTTCTCTGCTGGACATGCTTGAATTCTCTTTCCGCCTCTACTCCCCTTTTACAGTGCTTGTCGAGACTTCAATACAATTTCAGGCAGCTCCTTGGTTGAGCATGCCCTTCAACACTAGTCACAGAAAACAGACTAGTAAAAGAATTTGTTTATGCCGACTTCTCCAGTAGGCTGTCATAGTACAGATTGACAAAGTATCTGCTGGTCTGCTGAACCTCCAGTCTGTTGTGATCCCTCTGATACCTCCCGCCCACCAGCTTGTACTTTAGCACCAATCCAGTGACCACAAAGTCCTGCACAAGGTTTTCTGTCAGTATCTGTCCCTTTGGCCTAAGGGCATGCACCCAACATTGTTGTGGCGTTAGCATGGTATTAACTACAGTGATCTCAGTGATGGGATCTACCTCGTCTTCCACTGTTATCTGGTCTCCATTATGGGTGTCCACAGGCAACTGGTGTATGCCTAAGGACTGTGGAGGAGGGTTGATTTTCTCGACCTCAAAGACTCCTGTTACGAAACAAAAATTTAGAATATTTCCCGACTCATTGTTTTGACATTTGTCTTGCGTAGAAATTGACAACCAAAAAGAGAGGTCGATTTAGTGCAATTTCACCTGGCCTTCTAGCTCGGGGTTTTCTTTTGCCGGATCCGCTGCTCTGAGATGCCACAACACAGGTTTGATGCCCAAAAGGCTTTCTTCTACAGTGCTCTCTGCGGCTTTGTAGTGGGTCACCACCGGCCAGCGAATGCTTTTGCAGGACGCTCCTCAGCATCGGGTAATGTCACCAATCATTCGACGACTCTATGCCTTCATCTTCGCACACACACCAACCCAAATTGACCATCAATTGTAGTGCTGGGCCACAGTACGGGTTTGCGTTTGCGTTTGCCTGAGGCGAGAAATATCTGGACGTGGCCCAGATCCTGCCCGCTCAGGGCAACCTGGGCAGCGACCACTCAGCAGCACGAGGCAGCGTCCTGCTTTCACGCCATTGTGCGATCGTGCTCACGGAAATGCTTGCGAAATAATGCAGGGGCCGTTGCACGGAGCTGCTGCAGCACGCGGAGGCATTCAGGGCGCGGGCGCGCACGCGCAGTGTTTATGTGACGGAGGGAGAGAGCCGCCCGGTGCTGCCGGCCGCGCGTACGACGGAGGGCATGGTTGAGGAGCTGCTCGGCTGGGCCTCTCAGATGCCCATCTTCGCCACCCACCTCACCGGTGCGCACCCCCGCGCAGCCTGCTTACTTCTAATTTTAATGCTTGTCATTACAGGAAGAGTTGCCCGGCCTGCTGGCTCCTACTAAGTAAGGGAGGACCAAACGAAGGTGCTTCTCATCGGAGGACCGCATAAAGGTGGTTGTCACAAAATCTCTCAAGCGTGCCGTTAGGTTTACTTCCTGTAGCTGCAATGGACAGGGGCAGGGGCTGGGGCATTTGCTACTCCGTGCACCTTGTTGCCTTTGTCCAAGCCTGCCTCATGGCGTATGTACGAAGGGCAGTGCTCTCAGGGTACATGGGCAGCCACTCATTTGCGGCACTTTCCCCATGTGCACAGTGCCAGCGCATGCATGCAATGACGCATGCGCGAACACATGCATGCAGGCGTGGTGGAGAATGTGCTGGGGCAGGTGCTGGACGCGTTCCAGTCGCGGCTGGTGGGGCTGATGGGCCGTTGCACCTGCCGAAGCCTGGCCGACAACCCGCAGCTGGCCGCCCTCATGGCCAAAGAGCTCTGCGCCTCCCAGGTCCGGTGCCAACCGCATGTACTGTATCTTAATACTGAGCCTCCTGCTGACAGGCCACTTGAGCTTCGCGGCGTGGCCCCCAGATGTACTGCTGTATGAGTGCATATGATGCTTGGTTCTGCAAAATGGAATGCCTGGCGCTGCCTGGACAAAGCCCAACTTGTGTTCTGCCGTCAAAACCGACAATGGTGTGCACGATATGTGTTTCTATTGCCGGAGCAGGCTGGGAAGCCGGTGGCGTTCTTCGTGAGCAAGAACGGCGCGAGCGACGGCATCGATTCCTGGGTGGCTTCCGTGCTCAACGCGGGTTTCGGCACCGGCGGAGAGGCGGCCGAGATCGAGGTCCTCAACAGGATAGCCCAGGTGCAGTCCCAATACCTCCAGCTCAGCATTATCATTGCACCCTGTAATTTATCACCTGTCACCACCTGACAGTCTTGCGCCTCCCTCCCAGTTGCAAGCGTTTTAAATGCCAAGCAATGGGTGTCACTGTTGCCAGACTCATGGCGGCCGATTGACAAAGGAGGACGATTCAGAATGGCTTGCTATTGACAGTTACGGTCCCCTTGCACTGCCAGTCACATAAGATATCACTCTTAGGAGTCTTTTCAGAGTGGTTGTCCTCTGACAGCAAAGTGCCGGCCACAGGAGCGGCCCGTGAGGGCGGACGCGCTGCTCGGGTCCACCGACAAGGTCACAGGCCTGGCGGCCCTGGCGGACAGCGCTGACTACCTCGCTGATGTCATCGCGCGCAGCGGCGCTGTCGACGTCAGCGGCGGCGGTGAGCGGCCGCGCTCGGTGTCTCCCGTCAAGGGCGCCGCGCGGGACGGCCAGCCCGGCGGCGCGCTCACTGTCGGCATGGCGCACCTCATGGACCGGTGCGGCCGCGCCATCATTGCACGGCAAAGGATTCCCCTCGCAGAGGATTTTGAACATGCGCCAGCAGGATATGGCAGCAAAGTGCTCACGTACCTTTCCACACCTCGAAAGGAGGGGAAACAAAGCATCTTTTCCATTCCAAATTGGGCACAAGCTGATTGCTGAGCATGATGCGTGTTCTAGGTCCGGTTGATTGTATTTATCCTGCTTATTATGCTCCGGCAGTGCCTTGTCTTCGAAGCATGTCCGCTGTGGTCCTGACCGCAAGCTGGGGTTGTTCCCGGGAGATTGCAAATTTTTGGATGCCATTTCACGCCTTCTCTGGTGTTCACCGGAGCACAGCTTGGGCCTGGTCCAGGAGACCGACTGAGAAGCTGTTCAGAAATCAAAACACACACAGAATTTTCTGGGCTGGCCAGGTACCGGGCACTGGCGGGCCATGCGCTGCGTGCGCTGCGGCTGGATCTGATGCTGATGGTGCTGCACCACCTTCAGGAGCTGCCTGGCAATTGTTGGGCCTGCAAGGAGGAGGACGCCGTCGAGGTGCACCCTTTAGGCTTCAGGGGATTTTCTTTTTCATTTCTTCTTCGTAATCTTGATTTAGGGGTTTTTTTTCCTTCTTTTCTTTCCCTGCCCTGCATCCCAGGCTCAACTTCCTCCCAATTGCTGCAATTGCCCAATTCCTATCCCAAAAGGTTTCTTTCTCCCTATCATTACTGCTGTCCGATGTCAAGGTGCGCCCTTTCTCCCCTGCCCTGCACACCACCGAACAAGCCTCCTCTCGACCGCTACTTGCCCAATTTCTATTTCTAAAGGTTTCTCCCTAGATAGTATTGATTGCCAGCTGTGATGGGTGCCAATGCACACATGCCAGTGCCTCACAGGCTCAACATTTCCTTTCCAGTAAGAATGTGCCATGGAATCCCAATTATGGACCCCAGTCGGTGTTGTTCAAAGCCATCTTGTTGCATTGGCGACCTGGCACTTCTTTCAAGCTAATACGCGAGGCCTGACAGAGAGCATCTTTGTAACACAGGTGGACGAGTGCGCTGGGGCGCTGATCAGGGCGCTGTCGCGAGCAGAGGAGGATCTGGCGCCGTGCCTTCCGCTGAAGAAGCGCGGCTACCTCTTCGGCTCCCTTGGCTTTGCCGCCGCCCGCACCATCATGTGGCTGCTGCCCGAGCTTGGGGTGAGTGTCCCCGCTCCTTCTTGGTCCTTATTTCTTCTTTGAAGCATGCTACTGCAACTTCAGATCTCAGCACCCCAACAGCTTCCCGCTACTTTAAGTCCTGTCACTGTCTTCAAAGCATTCGTTTGATCCAGCCAGTCTCAAAGCCTGCGCGAAAATCATCCTTGCATGGCTAACATGGCTGATTATTGGTTTATGACTGCATGACTTGACTGGGCATTTTGGCTGAGAATGCAAGACTGTCGCATACGAGGAGGAGGACTTTTGGGAGTAAGGGAGGGACATGAGAGGAGATGCTAGAGCACCCAAGGAAATATGCAAGGTGAGGAGCTGAAGGACACTGTGCGGTGACTATTGTGCAGGGCATAAACCAGCACGGGGTTGCGCGCATGTGCCGGCTGCTGGCCGTGCTGCAGCCGGCGCTGAGCTCGCTGGGCGCGACCGGCGGCGCGTTCCGGCCGGAGTCGGCGCGCGCGTTCGAGAAGGCGCGCGCGTACTACGGCCTGCTCACCGTGCCGGCCGACGCGCTGCTGCGCGCGGCTGCCGAGCGGCCGACGCGCTTCACGGCAACGGAGTACACCGCAATGCTGCAGGTGAGCCTGTTTTGCAGCACTTTGGTGACTGCATTTGAGTACTTCCTCCCTCATGTACAATCGATGCCATCATGCTGTGTTGCTGGCGCCGCTGTCAAGAATGTCATGATGCTATTTAAATCTCGATATAATGTTTTGAGAGCATTGCTTGCTGCATTGATGTGTCTAGTAAATGTGGACTTTTGCGCCACGCGCAGCATGATTGTTCTCTATGAGCAAGGCAGCAGGTGACCATCTGTTGCTGTGTCTCTTGTAGGTGAATTATCCGGAGCGCACAGTCACTCCAGAGCAGATCGCCCTCATGTCAAAGACAGTCGGCGCAAGGGACACAAGAAAGATTTCTTCTTTGTTTGCCAGTGTCAAGTCAATACCGATGCCAAAGTAAACACCAGTAACGATCACTGCAACAGGTCTGCATTACTATGACAACTGTCTTGACTGGTGATGATCACTGATGAGTGGCTCTGCTAGGTGCTCTGGTAGTGTCGCTGCTCGTATGCTATCAAAAGAAATGTCACCCCATTGAAACTGGGCCCATGCTTCCCATTTAACATCACGTAACAGCACGTCTTATATGTAATACAGATGAAGCTCCTTGTACACAGGCAGGCTCAAAACACATCCCTGCCGCAAACTCACATTGATCGTATGTGCATCTCGCATGTAACAGCAATACTCACTAATTCATCCACGCCACACTGTAGTCAAGATTACGTTGCCCTATCCATGCTATTCCATGCCATTTGGCAAATTCATGCATCCCTTTGTATACAAAATTTCAAGTCGAGTTCACAAATTCTGGGGATTAGGGGTTCTTGAATGCGTATACGCATACGTATACGTACTTGAAAGACACTACGCTATTGCAGATGCTATTTGCTCACAATCCCACATGCATGTGCAAGCCACCATCTTCATCTTAGTTCAAATGCCAAAAACATGTGAGGCAATTTCAGTTTGCATGCGTTTGGCATGCCACTACAAGGTCCTTTGAAGGAGACCACTAATAATTGCTGCATTTCTGACTACATTCTGTTCCAATCAGCGGCCTTTGCGCTGGCCAGCCCAGTTGACAGGGGCGCTGGCAGCCTCTGGGTTCTAAGCAATGTTCCCATTGCTGTGCGCTGTCATCTGAGCCATTTGTGCCTGCGTACAAATCCACCAGCCCACTTGATAGTCAGTACAGGCCAAAACACAATTATGACAGCCGCGCATCCTGGCAGTCAATGCACATGGCTGAGACAGATGCGACCAGATTGCAGCATATGCATCAGACAGCATGTGCCCAGGCTTGCAAAGCAATGCAATGCCGATTCAGCCAAACATCCTCTCACACAACATCTGGTTGACAGTTTCGTTTTGATTTCTTTTTCAAAAAGCGGGGAGGCACCTGGAGGGCGGCATGCTTGGAGCGCAGGTCTTCGAGCTCGGTCAGGTACTGGGTGGAGAATTTGGAGTGCAGCTCGGCCTTGTCCTGCTGAGCCTTCATGTCGCGGTGCAGCGTGCGCAGCCGCGCCTCCCCCCTCCGCACCTCGGCCCGCAGCTCCTCTATCTCCGCCTGCTTCTCCTCGCTCCTGCGGGTGACCACACTCTTTTTTTGTAATCACTTGACGTAAGGTCGGAGAAAATTCTCTCAATCTGGCATTCTGCACGCATGGTCCTTGTTGAAGGCTTCCATGCCTCAGGCACGGTCCTTCACCAGAAGTCTGAGCTGTTGGACATTGGGAGGTGACAATTTCAAGCAAGCATGAGCTTCTCCTTCAAGTGACCGGACTCCATTGAAGCCTCAAACGCTGCAAGGTATCAGCGCCTTATCATGGTGATCAAAGCCTGCCACCTGCAAACCACGGTGGTCTGCCTCCGTGCGAAGAGAAGAGACAGAGCGCGCGCACCTGATGGCGTGGGAGCGAGCGGTCTGCTGGTGGGAGGCGGCCTCGGCGAGCGCAGAGGCCTTGACAGACTCGGCGGCCTCTTTGGCGGCCTGCAGAGCGGCCAGCTTCCCCAGGGCTTCCTCGTGCTTGGCGGCCACGGCGCCGTACTTGGCCTGCAGCGCCGCCAGCTCCTGCCCCGGCACCTCCTGGTCCACGCTGTTGCGCCGCAGCTGCGCCGCCTCAGCCGTCACCTGCCAGGGAAAGGCTGAGCAACTCAGCAAATTTCATGATTTGTTCCCACTCCTTCATGCAAGTAAGAATGTGACTGGTCCTGGGAGCGTCGCAAACAAGTTGTTTGTGCATGCATGCTCAAGATGCTGGCTGTCATGCGCAAAACGCATAACTCTGCCGACCTGTGAGGCAGCTGCCTTTTAGCCTTGTGATTGAGATGTGTATGAGGCTAACAAGCAAATCGATCAATCAGAATTAAGTAGTCTTCACGCCTACTTACTGCTCAATTTAGAGAGCCCGCGTCCACAAAACAACTTGTAGCAGTGGAACAGGTGGTGATGTAGACCAGGTCAAATAACAAGAGGGAAAATCACAAGAGATCACCTGCTTGAGGCTGCTGACGACGGCGTCGTGCTCCTCGCGCATCTTGGCCAGCGCGGCGTCCCGCACGCTGACCTGGCTGCTGAGCTGGCGGACGCGCCCCTCCGCCGCCGCCGATGCCGACATCGCGCTCGCCAGCTGGCCCCGCACTGTGCGCAGCTGCACGCCAATAAAATTCCATGTCAACATAGATATCCAACATCAGTACCTTGTACATAACTGGCAAAACTCCTTGCAGTGCTTCTATGTACGTCAGAGATACAAACGAGTAATAGCCTGCGTACAACATGTGCAGCAGAGAGGGGACACCAGAGATGAAGGTGGGCGAGTGTGAGTTTACGAACCTCGTCTCGCAGACCGGCCAGCTCTGTCTTGAGGCTCTGGATCTCTTCAGAGCGGTCCTCGATCTGCCTCGGGGTGATGACCATGCGTGGGCTGCGCCGAGACAGCTGCTCTACCTGTCAAATGCAACATTCCACCCCCAATGGATCTTCGCCTCACCACTTTTCTCATGACTTCCTCGCCTCATGCTGCCCACATGCAAGCAACATGGGACCAAATGGCAATGCAGCCAGAAGGGAGGCTAGGCAAGCTCACCTGGGGGGCATGGAAGCGGGGAGGCAGCCGGTGAGGACCCGGGTGGTTTTGGGAGGTTCCAATGTCAGGTGGGGAATTCGGCCGCGAGCCGCCATCGCTGCTCTGGGAGGAAGGGCTCGTGGGGGCTGTGAAGACCGGCACCCCCTGCTTGCCCAGCATCTCACGCGCCAGCGCCAGCTGCTCTGACAGCTCCTCCACCTCCTCTGCCTTGGCTGCTGCCAGCGCCGCTGCAGAGGCACCCCACGCTCAAACGCATTCTCTTGTTGCGGCAGTTGGGCCAATAACTACACAAGCTTGCATGCAAGATGGACCGGTGATCTGATAGGTTTCTGTTGCTCCAACAAAGGTGTCAGTAGATCATCAAACATGAGAATGCAGATCGTAAGCAAAAGGGGAGCAGGGAGATAGTAGATCATTGGATCAAGTGGAGATGCATACCGACTTCTCTGGCAGCATGTCGCTCGCTTTCTATCTCAGCCATCAGGTTGGCAACCTGAGTCTTCAGAGCAATGACATCGTCGACGCTCGAAAGATTCACGTCAAAGCCGGCCGATGTGCTGCGAGCTGCCGCCAGTTCGCCCTCCACATGCCTCAGCTGCAGGCGCAGCTTCTCCAGCTCCATGCCATCACCTGCGGCAAAGAGCCCAACGCACTGAACAGCGTGCATCGCCCCTCAACCTGCAACCCTGCCAGTGATTTGCACGAGCAGGCAGTGCATTCCACTCGTGCCTTGTGTGCCAGGAGCGCCTTGGGTTGATGACAGCATCCAAAATAGGGCAGGCACTCTGATCTGTGCTCTTTCAAGAAAGAGACATGCAGACCTCCCCAAAAACACAGACCTAAGTTGGCAGACATGCCAGCTAGAGACAACGGACTGAACACACCAGAATTGGACCTGCCGAGAGACCCTTAGGCAAGCACACCTTCTGCTGCCGCAACACTGATGCGGCAAGAGTGCCAGCTGGAGCCAATTCGCTAGATACACCAAAGTAGGATCTGTGTGTGCTGTAAAACCGCATACCTGATCCGGCAGCAGTGCCGGCAGCCCAGCGGGCCCTCTCCTGATCAGCATCAGCCACGCGATCTCGCAGGTCCTGCAGCTCGCGCAGCTGCTCGGTGGAGACGGAGCTGGAGCGGATGCTGTCAGCTGCCGCGCGGCGTACCTCCTCCAGCTCCGCTCGCGCCTGCGCCGCCTGCTGCGCATGCACCGACGCCAGCTGCTGCGCCTGAACAGGCACCAGACAGGTAACTGCGTCAGGGCCTGCCCACTTGTAGGCTCTATGACAGCGTGCATATTAAGCATGGCATCTTATCACAAAATGCACAGGAAATTGTGCAGAAGACGGGCCTTGGCTCGGGCAGAAGGTGGCACACCTATGGCATGGGTTACAGAAACAAGCAATATAAGAAACTTGTAAAAAAGATGAGCAATCAGAAGAGAAGAGAGGATGGAGGCATTCTTTCTTGCTCGCTGGTGAGGTGCTGCATCAGTCTCACAAGAAAGGAAACATTTTGGAAGCAACAGCACCTGCTTTGTGAGGGCTTGCTGCGTATCCCGCACAAGGGCCAGCTCAGCAAGGGCTTCCTCCGCACGCTTGGCTGCGTTGGCATGGCTGCTGTGCACGACATCCAGCTCCTTCAGGGTGGCCTCATGCGCGCTGCCCAGCGACGAGTGCTGCAGCCGCAGCCCTGCCAGCTCCGAAGCACGCTGCTCTGATTCCTGGCCCGCGTTCTGCTCGGCACCATGGGGTCAGATGAGAGATTGATCAATGTACCACTCATGCACCAGTAAGACGGCATCCTCGCCAGTATCACCTTTGGGAAACTAAGCACAGAGTCATGTGCAAACATTTGACTGTTGTACCAGCCATGTAACCCCACAACCCGAGAAGAATATTTTGTGAATTAGGTCCTGGCAGGGGTTTCTTCCACAGTCTTGATGACCATGTTCACGCTGAGCATGCACAGAAATAAAACGGGTCACCTTGGCAGCGGCACGCAGGGAGGCGACTTCTGCCTGCAGCTCAGCGAGCTGCGCCTTTACTGCGGCCTTTTCCTCGCGGTCGGCAAGGCCGCCTGCCGCGGCGTTTCTCGAGCGCTCACGCGCGGCGGCCGCGGCTGATCGCTCCTGCTCCAGCTGCTCCTGCGCCATCGCCGCTGTCTGCTCCGCCCGCCTCTGCCTGGCCAGTGTATCCTCCAGAATGCCGTCCTGCCCACAAAATTAATTTCCTTCTTAGATTTCTTCATGAGCTGAAGCCGGTACACATGTTCAGAGTACAGGAGTTGCTGTAGAGAATGGCTTAATTGTGCAATATTTGAGGTCTTGTTGGGTCGATAGTGGCAGACACTGAAGGGCATAGAGGATCCTCTAGTAAAATGGTGTGATTGTGCAACGTCCAAATCCTCCCTGAGTTGATGCTGGCAGACAGGGGCAGAATATAAAGGATCGAATACGTTGTATCAAATTGGTGGTTGTACAGGTCTGAACACTTGTTGTTGAGGGGGTGCACCTGCAGAGCATGGCTCTCCCTCTCCGCTTCCAGCACGTCCTGAAGGTGAGCAGCCTCCTCGACTGCCCTCTCCGCCTCAGCCAGGAGCGATGTCAGCCTCTTGTTCTCAGCTATCAGCTGCGCAACGTCCTCGCCACCCTGCAAGAAGGCAGACATCTCCCTTTGTCTGGCATACAAAAAGCGATCATCTGCTCTGAACATAGGACAGCGATGATTTGGCAGATATTCTCGTTTTGACGGAGAAATTGCCCACCTTTGCAGCTGCATTGTTCGGCACAGGCTCCTGCTGCGAAGCATTTGCATTTGCTTCTTCCAGGCGGATGTTCAGGGCAGTCACTTGTTCTTGGAGGACGCTCCTCTTCCCTGACTCCTCTGCCAGACTCTGCTTGGCAGCCTGCCCGCAGCACAGATTGTCATACACAAACACTCATCAGAGGAGGCCAAAAGGCATGAAGGCATGAATGAACATTAAAGCCATCTCCTGATATATACCTAGTTTGTTCGGCTCAGCATTGAGTATAAGGACTGCATGCATGCACATACAGTGCGCACACCTGAGCTGCTTCTGTCTGGATTGAGACCCTCTCCTCTGCTGCGCTGAGCTTTGCTTTGAGGCTGCTGAGCTCCTCTGTCAAAGCCCTTATCTGCTGCTGCATGTCCTCCCTGCTGCCAATCAGATCGCTGCCATCTCTGCCTTTGTCTGCCGCCACAATCTTAGGTGTGCGCGGAGGTGGCGTGCCGAGCTTCTGTGCCTGCCCACATCACATCCCCAATCTCAAAATGCAATGCAGTTAACACATACTACGGTACAGCCGAACACCAAACTCTGGCTTGTGCACGCATGCCACTTTGACACACTGCAATGTCAAAAATGCAGCGAATCCAACATATACCACAGCAAAATGGCTCAAACACCCATTTTCCTGCTTGTGCATGCATGCATGCCACTTTGACACACTGCAATGACACCCACCGGACGCCTGCCAAACAGCTGGCCCTCAAGTTCCTCAATGCGCGCATTGAGAGCGGCCACTCGCTCCACTTGCGCGCGGCCGATGGGGCCACTATTCAGCAGGCTGATCTCTGTCTCCTCTCGGACCTTCTCGGCTGTGGCCACCTTAGTCATCATCCTCTTCTCCAGCTTCTCTGCCAGCGCCAGATCAGCCTGTACCAAATATTATGTCACCGTCAGCTTGACTGCATGCTACGATCTCTTGTAACATGCATTCAGTGGGAAGCAGCATCAATGAACGTGAAAATTCAATTTTCAATTCTGTTAGCTTTGATATGCACAAAAGCATTTGCATTCTTGCATTTCTCTTATTTGATTGGACTCAAAGACAAACTCTATTAGGTTTCAATTCACTCCTTGCAACCTGGTCCATGGCCCACCTGCAGGCCGGTGATCTCCTTGTTGGCTGCAGTGAGCTGGGCCTGCAGCTCGTCATTCCTTGCGTCCAGTGCTTTCAGCGCCGTTGTCTCCGTCACCTCATGTGTCAGCTTCTGGGTGAGCTCTGCATTCAGGGCTGTCAGGCCTATGATCCTTGAGCGCAGCTCCAGAATGTGCTGCTCTGCATCTGCAAGCCGCTGAAAGATATCTGCACCAAAACCCGCCCACATTAGCAGCACTCCAAACAATGGACCTTCCCAAGCTATTTTTAGTCCACATTCCCGTTGTAATATACACCAGCGGTGAGAGGCAGATGCGCAAAAGCCATGCCTGCATCTTCTGCTGACATGGAGCTGTGACTGGAGGTAGGCCGAGATGTGACAGGCTGCTGAGCTGGTGTCATCTCCACAGAGGGACCCACTGCAGACTCCATGGCATGATCGTTGCTGTCTGAGACTCGCTGCAAAGGACTTCCCTTCCCGGCACCCTGAAATGGCTGCAGCCGCAGCAAGGGCACCTTTGGTGGAGGTGTGGCCATTTTCATTCCTGCGGGTTTTGGAGACTGCATGGGAGTTTCAGCCCCGGACTGCGCTGCGCTGGTCACAGCTGCTTCATCAGCAGAGCTTGCTGGCTGCCGAGTGCTTGCCTGCGATAGAGGGTGGCTATCAATCCTCAGTAGGCCATCATGCATTGGTACAATGATTGTACTACAATCTGAAATAGACTCGCACGAGCAAGCAGATGAGAATTACACCACAGTGACCCGAGGCTTCGCCTTCAGCTAAGATTCAGTATGCTTTCCGATGTCGGTAAGAAAACATAAAGTTGAGTCTGGCGGGTACAAAGATGCATGCGAATGCATGTGGACTCTGCCTTATGAGTAGATTCTGTCGAAGGATTAACAGTACTGGACTGCTAGGGGCGTCATACCGAAATAAAATGAACAAACGTCACTGAAACACACCGAAGGACGGTCTATGACAAGTTGAACGTATCTTGCCCCCAGCAAGATCCTTAGAAGTTGTCCAACGTTTCTTGCCAAAAAGCAGTTTGCGATGACCAGCAGGCTAGCTTCACATGGGCCTGCTGACTTTGTCACGGGGGTGTGGCAGCGGACTTGAAACCGAAAGATTCAGTTTTGCTGGGCCGCATCAGTCCTAGCAGGTTTCCCCAAGGTGGCTACCTCGAACTTCTCCTCACCTCTGGTGTTCCTATAGTGTTGTCAGGCGAACCGTCGTCGATTCCCCCCTCTTGTCTTTGGGAACTTTCCACAACACCAAATCCTGTAAGCTTTCTGTATCTTTGTGAGCTCCATGTCTTCGCCAGTGTCTGCATCTGCCAGCTTCTCCTAGTAAGTTGACTTACAAACGGAAGATGTCCCTGTCCCGACAGCGACAATTCCGGGTGGATGAACGAGACAACCCCACCGAGAGGATGTTAGTACAGTGAAGAAGAAGCTGTGCAGGATTTGCGAACGAAAAGCAGAATGCATGCAGAGGCATGTGCCCCGTGGCAACACCTTCGTCTTGTGGCGTTCCATGGGCTGGGGTACTGCTTCCAGCACAGCTGGCAGCAGGACAGGGCTGACAATCATATTCTTTTATGAATTAATCCCATGAGAGACCACACGCCACATGGACAGGGTGTGCCACAGTGGGCACCGCCGCCGATACAGGGCCGCCACTGCACACCTTAATCGTAGAGCCTCAGGCTCAGCCTGCCAGGCCCGGGGGCGCCCGCGCGGTAAAGTCACGGTGACTTTACCGCTTTGGTTGGACTTAGTCACCTCATTGATTGCACGGATGGCAGAGGACTGATGTTTTGAAAAGTGAAACCCTTGCTGCGGCCTGCCTGAGGTTCTCTGAGGTTCATGCTCAACAGTGCTGGCCCGCGCACGATTCAAATAATACCTTGCCACAACAATAACAACAACAAAATTCGGGCAATGATTTGGCCAAAAATTCACAAAGTATACTGCGGCACCAGTGGTCATGCGTCATGTTGACTCATGTTGCATTGGATGCCTCTGTAGATATCTCAATATTCACAGGATAGTTGAGTGCATCTGACGGGTCCCAAATAGCACAATGAGCAAAAGACTACCCATCACTCGCCCGCTCTTACAGGATTACTACCGTCTCTGCAAGTATGGTGCAGCGCTGCCTCGCAGGGCTAATGCTCTCACTCAAGACTGTCCATGTCTTGTTCTGCAGAATACTGCAGTAGCTGTAGATTACGAGTCGGATCACAGCTGTAAATCTCAATGCCTGGCCGAAAGGAAGTCAGTGCAACGCATGCATCAGCCGGCCTTCATGCTCTGGCCCCATTTGCCACCAACTTCGGCGCTGCAAGAGATCCTCTGGCCCTTCCGTAAAAGGCGGCACTCATGTTCTGCTCATGAGCCTGCCTCACCCGCCATGCAATGTGGAAATGAAGGTCACAGTGTCCCCGTCTTCCACCAGAGTTTGCAATGTGCCGGTGAGCTCCCAGTCAGTGTCGTTGATCAGCACCAAGATCCCAGGACGGCTGCAGTGCCACATGCGCCTTGTCAAATTAATGGGATTGCAAGCTTCAAGCAACCACGGTGTAGGCGCAACCGCATACAGGAGTAGGGCACTTACACACTGTTGTCTTTCATGAACATTTCTGGCCGGTCAGTGAGCAGATCATCCCGGGCTTTCACTATCACGTCTCCCACCGTCACCTGCAAGGTCATGAACTTCAGACTGGACAGAAGCAGTATCCAGCTGCGGATAGCTATTCACTAGCAACCTCAGGACACATTCATGGAGCTCACCTTTTCATTGGTCTCGTTGATCTCCAGATCGTGCTCTCTGGTATTGCCAAAGAGTATTTCTAGGCCTCCACTGCAAATTCCACAGTACGCTTAGCGACAGTCAGCAGGGCAATCCTCAGGTGAGCAATTCTCCCTTATCAGCCAGATTTCCTACCTCAGTTCAATCTTGACTTTCACCATCTCCGATCATGGTCTCATAGCGTTGAACATCCAAGGTCAGAGTAAGTCAGAACGATCCGAGAGAGCAAGTTGGAATGCAGGCATCTAGTAAAATTGAAGGTGAACAAAATCCATTCATGAGCTATGGACTTTCTAAAGAAGATTTGAAGGAAGAGAAAAGTGCACAGCAGGAAGTTTTTCACAAGAAACCCCTTCTGCAATTGCCAAACCCCTCGATCGCTTTGCTATTTCACTAATAACCAACCCTAGAGGCGAGGTGGATCTCGACCAGGAACGCAAGCAAATCGAATAGTCTTGAGTACATAAAGTAGCGCTCTAGCCCGAAAAGTCCCCTATTAAGAAGACAGATTATTGTCACATTACTGGGACCCACTCAGCTTGAAAAGGTCAAATCGCTTCAAATGGGCTTGCTCGAAATGACACATGTGGTTTTCAGATCGATCCCAACAATCTGCCCCTTCTAGTTTCATCAAAGTAGATAGGTCTTTTGCTGCTGAATACGGCAATGATAGCCCCATCAGTTCCTGCTCTGCACTGGAACTCCCATACATTGGTACCCTTCCTTTCTGGAACGAGCTCGTGCACAAACAGATTGCGGTTCGACAAGATTCAACAGCAGCACAATGTACAGAACCTGAGGCGTCCGAGACAATCGCGGAACCGATCCATCGCTGGTAGGGCTTCCATAAGAAACACAAAAATCCTTACTAGGCCTCACTTTGGGGCCCCCCACAGACGTAATCTCATGCATGTCAGCACAGCTTCTTCAACATTGAGATTGAACGATTGTGGGGCCCTGTGCAGCAGCTTCTGCGGATGTTGCAGAGGCGTTGGAGGTACAAGCAGAGACTCCAGCTGCAACAACGCAGCTGAGGCTTGAAATTGGATCCAAAGTGATTCCTCACCCAGACAAGGTGGGGTGCAACTCCATTCCCACCCAGAACAAGACGTTGTCAGCCTATCTTGTATGTATTGGGTGTTCCAACATCTGCATCCTCGTGGCAGGCATCGTATGGTGGCGAGGATGCATTCTTCACAAGCAACTCTGGGGGTGGAGCTTTGGGAGTGGCGGATGGAGTGGGCGGCTGGCAGGAGAGCGGCATCAACCCTGCAGGTGCCTGCCTTCTTTTCTTAACTCCCCTTCTGTGTTATCAAATACAGTAATGTGTAAACTTCATAACTTGCCTAAGCAAGTGCAGCAAGGGTGGACCAGCAGCCAACCTACCGTGACCAGCACTTGACTTTTGTCAAGCAGACATGCAAGCAACACAGCAGTGCACCTGAAACCATTGCGTGACGATTGCAGTGCTCTTGGAGGAATATTGAAGCTGAAGGCTGTCTTGGTGTGCAGAGTATTCGCGGACCTTCATGCGGATCGCCTGCCACTACTTGGAGGGCAAGGACATCCACCCGGTGACGCCGGGCGAGGTGGAAGCCGGCTCTGCGCCGCTGGATGCCAGCGCATCTGACGCATCCTCCACCACCGGAGAGGACTCCGAGGAAGTCAGGACGGTAGGCTCAGACCAGGTGCGCACCTTTTATTATCTGCACACGATTTTCTCGCCAAAGGACAAGGTGCCCGTGCTGACAAGGTGCGGTCAATGGCTGCTAAAATATACATTCTTCTTTTACTACCATAAAAACACAGGATATCACCTGTTGTTTTATATCTGAAGGCGGGTGCTCACTCAAATGCAAATGGGTGCCTTAATTGTGTCAGGTGGCCGACATCCTGACAGCCAGAGGGGCCCTAGCAGCGGCGCATGCCGGAACCAGGCTGCCCGGCTCCAGCACAGCATGTGTGCTGCGGCTCAACAGACCGCACCGGACCATAGAGGCTGCCAACCTGGTGATTCTCCCCAGCCACTCATTGCCATGTTTGCATGCAACCAGGAGATCACTTCTGGTGACCATGCATGTGCTGAGCTTATCCTTACCTTGCTACCCTTCATACGCTTAGGAAACTTTCTATTGTGCCGATTGCAACCTGACTATCATTTTTGTGCCGGACACCAGCTCAAGGCGGGACAATAGAGGTATCTAGTATTTCTTTTCACTGTCCGGTGAGGAGCTTGTAGCCGGAGTATGTAATTGGATGCAGGCTGATGTGAGCGCGTCTGCATGCGCAGGGAGACAGCGGGTTCATGCTCGTGCGAGACGGGGAGGTGGTGTTCAAGTCCCCCGTGCTGCAGCACTTTTTTGACTGCCCGCTGCAGTTTGGCGCGTGCCCGGACTACTCCGAATCCACCGACACGGCGGAGGATGCGGCCGTGTTTGAGCTAGCGGTGCAGCCGGGCGATGTGCTGCTGGCTGGCAGCGACGGCCTCTGGGACAACTGCTACGACAGCGACCTGCTGCAGCTTCTCCCTGACCGTGCCGAAGCCGTGGATCAGGTATGGTGTCAGTGGCTTCACCAATGCTGCAGAAGATTGAGAGAGTCACAGCTTATTAAGTACTTTGTTGTGTATGTGTTGAGGAACTGATCCAGGCACACAGTGTAGGACTGAGTGCCCCACAGACCGAGCCAGCACTGTTTCCAAAGCAGTTCTGCCTTGCAAGCCCGTGTGTGCCCCATTAAGATGTCATCTGAGGCCTGAGGTCCAGACGAATGCATATGTGATGGCGGTTCGTGTGGGTGCAGGCTGCGGGAGCAATTGCAGCGCTGGCGAGGCAGCACGCCACCGACAAGACATACAGGTCGCCCTACACAGAGGAGGCCATGCGGCAGGGGTACGACCTGCCTTGGTGGGAGAAGATCACCACTGCCTCGTTTGAGGACGGCCAGGTTAAGCTGGGGACTCTCAGGGTACGCAGCTCTGTGTCTTTTCTGCATTGTGCTGGCACCAGCAGGCGGAGTGATTACCTGCGTGCATGATGCACACATTCAATGGTGCTCAAATGGTGCTCAAATTGCCGAAGGGCCGGCGCAACTTTGGCCAATAACAGGTCCAAGGGATGCAATTGATGGTGCTGTGAGGTTGAACCTTGCTGCAGCCAGCAAAGGCTGACTTGTCGCATCTGTTGTGCATTTTCTCACGAGCTTAGCGCAAACGTCAGGAAGGCAGGCAGGTGGATTTCCCAGATGCGCTCTAATATACAGTGGTGTGATTTGACAGGGAGGGAAGATCGATGACATCACAGTGGTGGTGGCTGTTGTTGTGGAGGAAGACGTGCCAGCACCAGTGCCCGAAATGGCGCCGGAGGCAGAAATCTCATAAAATGAGCAGCTTTGATAAGTTTTGGCTATCAGTTCACAGCTAGTGCAGCTACATAGTACCATTTAACCTTTTTGTGATGTACCTGTTTACACCGAACCTAAAGGGGCAACAGCCGCAGTCCTAGTCAGACAGCTCGTCCCTAAATCCAACTTGAAGCACAACTCTGTAGCACTGAGCTTATGAAGAAAATCTTGCTTTTGTGAGTCAAGACTAGTCTGCGCATCACTATCATGTTGAATCTAATTATGCATGCGCTGAGGGCGGTGCATGCTTCAGCCTGAGTGGCCATGGCACTTACAATCTGCCATGGTTTCAATCTTGAATACCTGCCAGAGCACCGCAGGGATCTGAATCTTCCACCATTGCCGCAGACTGGCACTGCCGGTGGCCAAAGGCCAAAGACAGGACCATGATTAACACAATATTTCAGAGTTTCTGCTAACTCTATTTAGGCAACATGGCAACATGTCCTCCATGATGAGTATGGCAGTAATTGACCAATCACATCCATGCGGATATTGCGCGGCCATCTGCCGCAAGTGTCGCTGTTGTCTCATAAGGAGGAGGTCCTCTTGAAAATACTATAGTATTCATTTGTCATCCCAAGGTGGGAAGTCTGCCAGACAGGGCAGTGCCACATGCCAGCATCCTGATGCAACCTGCTATGTTATCTTTTGGTAGCGAATCAGAGGTCTAAGAATACTGCAGAATTCCATGATCAACAAACAATACAGTCAATGCATTTTGAGCCTCTGATTTGCTGGATCTCATGCGTGTAAGTATCTCGTGGATTTTGCATGCGCTTTTTCTGGCGGTGAGGAAGTTAGGATCCGTTAAGATCGGGGAGTTAAGATAAACCTTGAATTCAGACCCTGCGTTTCGCTTACAAATCTCCTAATTACCGATCTTCGCATAATATCCGTGACGACTGCGACGATCGTCACCATGCTTAAATGCCTCTCCAAGCCTTTTATCCCTCCAAAAAAAGATCGACTGTCTTGCTCCATCACACGAGTGCCCCACCCGACCGTCGACCATGTCTGAGTCCCAATCTCAGCAGAGCCGAGCGTTACCGTGCGCGCCAGCGCCGGTACAGATAGTTGGTTTCAGCGAGGAGCGTGGCGCAGCTTCCGTTTCGTCCTCTCCGCAGACACGGCTGCCAGAGTCGCCTCTTGCCAAGCTTCTCAAAGCCCAGAACAGCAAGCAGCTACCCCGCCTGAGAATTGCCACCAAGGTGGCTCCTTGCGAGCAGAGCACCTGCACCAACGGCCAGAAGATTGTGGGAATTTCCCGAGAGGAAGACTGCAGCAGCGGCCGTGCCTCGCACTCCTCTTCTCTGAGCAGGAGCTCGGATCCGATCAGCATTCCAGAGACGTGCAGGTGGGGTTCGACCGGTTGAGGCCGCTCTTCCCTCCTACCGTGTCATGATTTGTTGGTACTTGAAACGCCGGTTCCCGTTCACCACGAGGCTCGCTTTCGCGATCATGTATTTAAGAATGACTTCTTTTAAGGTTTCATGGACGTGCATTGGGCTTCGAGCCGATTCAACATCCTTGGCGCTGCACCACCGGTGCCAGGCTGTTACCTGAGGTTGGTGGAGCAGATGCTGATCCTTAAAGGTCTGGTGCGACAGGTCTCACAGGTCGCTCCCGGTGCAAGGCCAGATCCTCGAAGACCTTTCGCTGGACGCCGACGCACTGTGCATGCTGCGCTTGTCGCCCCCAGCCGAAGTGGCGGCAATCAGCCGGGCGTCGCCCGACGACCCTGCTGAATGCGGCCCTTCGGCGCTTCCGCGCGATGCGGACGCTACCACTGTGACATCAGAGTTTGAGACGATCGCTGTTTCGCAGCTGCGGGGCCTGGAGTGTCACGCAAAGCAGGTGAGCTGTTGAGCTGCCGTTGACCATGATTGGCAAGTTTGACTTTGTCATAGGGGCATGAGATCCTTGATCGGCTGCTTAGTATTGCATTTGTCTTGGTAGTCTAATTTTCTTAGGCCCATAAAATTGAGTGGATCGCAGTAGACATGGCGTCAACAACGTTGGAAGTGACAAGCTCATGGGCATGGCTGATCAATGCCGGGTACCTGTGATGTGATCGCTGAGAATTGTCTGCTATGTTCGACAGGGGGACGATGAGCTGCACATGGTGTCCGTGGTGCACTCCATGCGGCTGGCAGCAGAAGAGCATGACAGAATGTTGCTGGAGTGCGCACTGCTGAAAGCACGGAGGCACTCCTGCGATGACTGCATCTTTGACCTGGATCTCAGCGGGGCCTGCAGCACGGTGCCTGTTGTCGCTGTGCACCGGCGCTGCATCACAGCATAGATGGTCACGTTGCTGCCTCTCTGCAGCTGGTAGCCTGCTGGTTGATCAGCGAGGCTGCAGCTTTGTGTCATAGGAAGTGGGATGCGTGAACACTGATTTGGTGAGTGAATTAATCAGGACTGCTATGTGAGATTGCGATTTTAGCAGAGCCTCTCGAGCCACCTCGGGGTGCTGCCCTGGGGGAGGCCATTGGCTTCCAGAAATTGCTGCGTGGATGTTGTTTTGCGACACATCATCTCAACGAATGGGATCAGTCGGATTGTACAGTGTACGACTAATATGAAGCCGATCTTTATTAGCAGCAGCCTCTCTGAGACTAGCGAAAGAGCGGCAGGCTGTATTTATGCGCCTCTCTCTTCTTTAGGATTTGCAACGCATGTGTCAGGAGTGCACTGTGATCGCTTGTAGGGAGAATAAGTTATAGAGCATTATAGAGCAAGCTCTTAGGTTCAATCCAAATGCTATGCCTCTAGGGGTTGCTATAAAGCATTGCTATTGAACAGTTGCATTAGATGCCATTAGGATGGAGACTGGCCTGTACCCTGGATGCTGACCTGACATCAATATCACTGGGGCACACATGTGCAGTCATGCACATAGGTGGTCGCCAGATCTGGTCTTGACTGGATGACGCATAATAATACGTTAAAAGCTTTGCATGGACATGCGTAGGACTATGTATGCCGCAGCAGCTGTGAATGTAAGACGTTGACCTAATTTATCAGTTGAATACTAGTACTAATTTAGCAGTTGAAAGTACTTTCATTGTTGAGTGCATGCATCATGCCATAATCGCAGCCCGGCTCCAGCTGCCAGTGGCGGGCGCCGGCCGGAAAGGCCTACATAATATGCATAGTAACTCATGTCAATGCCAGTTTGGGACTCCAAGGAGTGCTCATCATCCAGACATCCAGTCAATGAAGGTGTGTTGCTTCGACACCGCACCCGGGGCCAGAGCAAGAGGCACTTGCCAAGTGCATGCATCCATTAGTAAGAACAGATGAGTCACCGTTTGAATGGAGGAAAGACATCCCTGCAATCGAGAAGATTGGGATGCATCGTGGTCAAATTGAGAAAGCTGTACTACTGCTGAATCAGAGCACCTTTGAGCGCATTGGTGGTCCGTTTTGCAGTTTGAAGCAATACGTGATTGAGATGCCATCGGTTCAGTAGTTTGCTTTGCTCGGCAGATGTGAGGCTCCGAGTCTGATGCCAATACCTACGACACGCTACATATCATCGTTGATCCAGCAAGGGATCCCTGGCTCTAAGTCTGGGCAGATTCACCGCTTTTGGTGTCCACCATCGGCAGGGTGATGGAAAAGACGTTTATATGCAGAGCAGCAGTGTCACTTGCATTATGCTGTATGTTAAGATGCGTGCTTGGAAGGAACCTACCAAGTGAGGGCAGTTCTAAGGCAGGCGTTGTGGAAGAGGTGAGCAGAAGGTGGCAAAAGAAGGCTCCCTGGTCAGTACAGTGTGGTGCAATGTCTCAATAGAAATGGGCATCAGGCCTCAGATACGCTTGTGACACGTTGCACTACGAGTGACCAGAGTCTTGGTGTGCAGGGCTGGTTGAGCTGGTTGTGGCAGGTAAAGCGCGCCATCTTGCCTTTGTGTCAGAGGTAGCAATGGCCATGGTGTAGGGTCTACAAGCGAGATTGAGATGATATGATCCTCATCTTGTTTCCCTGGTCATCTCTGCGCGCACTTCAGCATCTAGTTGTTGTGCTCTGCAGAGCGTGTCACAGTCCGATGGGCAGGATGCAGAGGGCGGCCTCTTCCCAGCTCTGGCCAAGAGCTTCTTCATGGTGCATCTCCTACTCGACTACGAGAATGATTTATCTAGTCTTTGAGTCAGCATGTGTCAAATTTTTTAGATCTCCTTCTTGTCTTATTGGGTGCTCTCCATGCCACCGTTCATTATCTTGGGTCATCCTTAGATTCGTGAAAACATTGGGATGCGCCTGACTACTGACTTATGCGCGCATGCACAGATCCTTGTGACGGAATTGGGAGATGAGACGTTCATCATTGCAGCCATCATGGCCATGAGGCACCCCCGCCTCACAGTTTTTGCAGGGGCCATGGCAGCACTGGGCGTGATGACGGTGCGCTCAGTCACCTCTGACTAATACCACCATGCCCTGCCACATCTGCTGTCACCGCTGCCACACTCACTGCAGCCCCCTATCGCTTGGCGGGAAATGCATATCTGTCATATTGGCGGTACATGCTCTATGTTTGCCTGAGCTGGTTACTGCAACAATGCAGGTGATATCGACTGCCCTGGGCTACGTGCTGCCGAACCTTATTTCGCGCAAGGCCACGCAACATGCAGCGTCTGTGCTGTACACCTTTTTTGGGCTGCGGCTGCTCTACATAGCCTGGCACTCCAAGCCCCAGGAATCCAACCAGGCATGCCCCACCAGAGCTCTACGAGACAGCAACCTCCTGAGATAAAGCAAGGATCGGATGTTTTTCAGTTTAGCCTGCTATTCCAGGCTGTCAAAGAGTTTTGGCGCACGAAGCGTCCACATTGCCGGTGCTGATGTGGCTCCACAGTTGCCAGAATGAATGGACAAGAAATATCACTAGAGAGCTCTGCTCAGAATGAAAGACAAAATAGATTACCAGATAGCTCTGTGCAGGAGGAGGTTGAGGAGGTGGAGCATAAGGTGGCAGAAGCCGAGCACTCGCGCAGCTACGCTCGCCAGTTCTTCACAAAGTTCTGCACGCCCGTGTTCCTGGAAGCTTTCGTGCTCACCTTCCTGGCAGGTCCGCACTCCACTCTTACATCTCTCTCTTTTTTCTTTTACAATTCTGGCTGCTCATCTGCTCTGGGTGCATCATCCAAGTGGCCCCGCTCGTGGCAATGTGGAAGGAACCCAAGTGCGCATATCCATGTCGTTCTTTTCTGCATGCCCATGACCTGACGACCTCCGGCTTTCAACATGCTTACCACTTCGCGTTCTCATACAGGAGGCATGATTTGTTTAAAATTAGCATGTGGTGGCGCCATTGAACAAAGCTGACAGCGGGATAGCTGCCTGGTGCAGAGTGGGGAGATCGCTCACAGATAGCCACGGTCTCGCTGGCGGCGGTGTACAACCCTGTAGGGGTGACCATTGGAGCGGTTGTGGGTCACATGCTGTGCACGGGCACAGCAGTGGTGGGAGGTCAGCTGCTGGCCATGAGGATCAGCCAGCGCACTGTAGCTGTTGCAGGGGGGCTGCTCTTCCTGGCCTTTGCCCTCCACAGCGTTGTCACCAATAATGCCTGATGCAAGAATGGTCCCTCACTGCATGGTAGCCATGTGTTCTGCAGCTCTCATTGATATGCTGTGTCGTCTGCTCGAGACTGGTTGGGTTTGTGCTCCTTTGACAGCATGTATCTCTGCGAGTTCTCACGATATTTCATGCACAGCGCTAACCTTGCTTGAAGGGTTTTTTTGGAAGGTACACTCTGTCCAGGAGCATGATCACGCTCTAGGAGCTCAGAGTATCATATGGGTAAATGTTATCATGAAATCTCATAATATTTGATGCTTTGTGAGAGGATCACTATCAATTACAGAATCAAAAAAATAATTTAAGGCCATTTAAATGTATCTGAACTAGCGCAGTGAATATATATATCACCTCTGTGGCTATGGCTAGCTACACGCATGGCTACTTGCAGTGACTCACAGCTCGGAGCTACATCTGTTAAGGACCTTCCAATTGGATACTGAGCGCAACAAGACAACAAATGGCATGCATTGCATACTGAGTATGTAATCAGCCGTACTCTAGGCTCGTCATGAGTTCAGGGACACAGAATGGCATACATCGCCTATAGGTGATGGTATAGGCAGCTACACGTTCGACAAAAGACCATAAGGCAAAAGATGCAAAAATGCCAGGCACGTCTCCTGAGCAGCATTTAGCTAGACCAGGACCATCCACGAGCGAAAAGCAAACATGAGGACGTGTCACTAGTGCAGAGAGATGCTATAGGCCTTTCTAAATCAGGCGGCCTGCTGCTGCGGCACAGGGGGGGCCTCAGTGCCGAACACATGCTTGTTGTAGGACTCGTAGAAGAGCTGGCGGCAGGGAACGCGCGCGCGCAGCTTGATGCAGGCCAAGTAGGCGCCGCTCAGCTTCCGGTGCAGCGAGTATGCCTCCTCCGGCGGTGCCGTCAGCCGGTGGCGCAGCATCACCGCGCCCAAATCAGACACCCGCCGCGTCAGCGCGCCGTGCTGCGCAAAGTCATACTTGCCCTCTGTCGCAAAGGGCGTGCCCACTACATACCCCGCCTCTGCATGCGCGTCCAGCATCACAGCAGACTCGTCGCCTGCATGCATGCAGAAAAAATGCCGGCTTGGTGACGAAGCCTAGAGGCAGGCTGCTGGATACCGGTATCTGGGCAAGGTGAGAAATGCTGGAGGACATGCTGGAAGGGGGGTGCTAGAGCAGAGGGCAAGAGTGGCATGGGCAGTAGACCATTTATCTTTGCAATCTGCAATGTCTGGCTACATGGAGGCAGGCATGCAAGCTAGGGCAAGCATAAGGGATGTGAGGCGATAGAGTAAACGGGGCAGAGTAGGGTGTGAGGAGAATGGAGCGTGTGGCGTTACCGGTGAGGAAGCCCATGCGCGTGGACCGCAGGATGACCTCGGTCCTGTCCTGCTCGGCGCAGGCTTTCACCATGCGCAGATAGTCGTCTACAAACGCCTGAGGAAACTCCCGCGCGGCACCTGCACAAACACCAAAAACGTTCTCAAAAGCATGCCAGAATTTCTGTGTGCGATGCATGGCCAAGAGCTTTCATCCCGTCTGTTTGACAGGGCATTGTCTGTCACTATCTTTACTTGCAGCTTGTCTGCAGACGCACCTTGAGTGTGCCAGGAACAGCGTATAATGATAATTGTTAAATCTCGCGGGAGAGTCTACCAGGGAGATTGCTCAGCAAAGCCTACCAGTCTTTGTGAAAGGTGCAGGGGAGCTCACTCACTCGGACTCCTCGGCGGACTCTAGCAGAGTTTGTGAGAGGTGCAGGGGAGCTCACCAAAGTCAATGAGGTGGAGTACGCCGGAGGGGGCGTCGTAGAGGAAGTTGCCCCAGTTGGGATCTGTCTGCATGAAGCGCCACTCAAACAGCTCCTTCAGCGTCAGCTGCAGCAGCAGCGTGCCCACCGCATCCCTCACCTCCTGTGACATCAGCGCCACCTGGCGCACCCCCACATGCATATGTCAGACCAATTTTCATTCGTGCATCACTTAGTCACGTATACGTTTGCGGCGAAGGACCTGTCTACGAGAAATTCATGCTGTTCTGCCCGCATTCGAGAAGTATACAAAAGAGGGATCCAGGCTGTTGCGTGTAGGGGCTGGCAAGGGCGGCTGTGAGTTAAGGAGAGAGCTTAGAGTGACTTCTGCTGCAAGCAACGAAACACCACCACGGGTACAAACTACGGCTGGGCTCACCAGGCTGCTTTTATTTTCACACCCATTCAAATGGATGTGCCCTGGGGGGGTCTCCGTATCGATTCAAATTGAGATAACAAAAAGATGGCCCAGCAGGGGGAATGCACCTTGTCAATGTGGGCGCCGGGCACAAGCTCGGTGGTGAGCAGGCGGGGCGTGCAGAGCTCGGCGATGACTTGCGGTACGTTGACGTGGATGTGGAAGCCCTCATCCGCCGCCACCAACTGCCTGAACTGCTCCTGGCAGCGCGCTTCATATGAGTAGTCACACTCCAGCGCCAGCTCCCGCTTGGCCACCTGCGCTTGCAAGAACGACCACTTCAGAGCCTCGGCTGCTAGATCTTATTGTGATTGCATGCTTTGCTGGAATGGCCTGCTTCTTTGCGGCCATCACAGCCTGGTGCTGAGTCACACCAAGTGGTTTGATTGACCATTCCATGGATCCAAGCATCCTGTGGGGGTACACGATCAATTTGCCTCTGGGCTATCTCAGCATTGTGCAGGTGTGTGCATTGGAAGAGCCTGTGGCCTTGCATGCTGGCCGGCGGACAATTGCCTGGGATGCAGATGAGCCCACATGATGCGTCCCGAGGCACAGGAGAGCCGAGAGATACAGTCAACAAGTTGCTGATTGCGGTTGGGGCAGGCATAGGCGGACCTTGGCGGCGGCCTCGACGTAGAGACCCTTGGGGAGCACGTTGGCGTACGAGATGAGGCGCAGAAGGTTGTCCACGTCGCTCTCGATGCTGCGCGCGACCCCTGGGTACTGGATCTTCATCGCCACCTGGCGCCCGTCATGCAGCGTCCCCCGGTGCACCTGAAGCCAACCAGATAAAAAGAGATCTTTCATGACTTCACCATTCAGGTATTGACTGAAAATGGGATTTGCAGCTTTGCCCGAAAAGCAGATTTCCTATCTACTGTATAATGCTAGGTCAGCCTACTGCCTCTCTCTAGCGCAGCTCTTCCCGGTATCGTAATCACTGTATTTCACATCAACAAGCTGCATGCACAAAACCATAGGCGCCAAAAAGGCAATCAAGCACGCTTTTGAACCAAACGTATGCAATAGCCAGTGTCCAGCCTGCAAGGATAGAAATCCAGCAAGGTGTAAGATCCTCTGCCAGGCACAGGCTGGGCTCTGACCTGGCCGATGGAGGCGGCAGCGAGGGGCTCAAAGTCAAAGTCGGCCAGCTTAGCGCGCCACTCCGGGCCCAGCTCGGCCACTATCACCTTCTCCAGCTGCTTCCGGGGCATGACGTCCGCACCTGCCCGCACCCTCTCCAACGCCGCCGACAGCTGCGCGCATGCAGCTTCACCCGTCAACGCTTGACACCGTGTCGTATGTAAGTCCTGCCCGCCTCGTGTTATCCTCTACATCCGAGAGAACGAGCACCAAAGACCTTCCTGCAAGGATTTGATCTGCCTGCACCTCTGCATGGTGGTAAATGCGCTAGAGGCAGTGAACTGCACATGTCAGTCCTGAATGGCGGTATGCAATATGACATGCACAAGCACATGGCAGCAGAATTTCACAACTGCAGCGTTTGGTTCAGATTCGCACCGCGGGCGGCAGCACGTTCTCGTCCTGGATGGACAGCATCTGGCCCAGCTTGAGCGCCGCGCCTCGCATGCGGCACAGCGCGTCCGCCAGCCGCTCCGCATTCGCCTCTGTCAAATACCTGCTCCCCGTTTAAATAAACTCTCTCCCCAATAATAGAGACAATCACCTGAGTCATGTCATGCAGAGAGGGACTCTGCGACAGGCATGTGCCTGTGCCCTGCTGCCCTGTGTAAAAGGACTTCTCTTGCCTTCCTGGTCCACAATGGCCAGTCACATCTTTTACATTTATAGTTGTATGTTTGCAGAGACCTTGTTGGGCATGAATAATCCTGAAGCTGTTCAACTGCAAGCCCCGTGATGGCGCTGAGAATCCCATTGCACTTGAAGCACTCAGATGTCTGCGGTGCTCCTTCCCCGACCCAGGCTTGTCTTCTGCACATCCCGGCTGCAACTCAGAGGTCATCTGGTGAGTACCCGCCATAGAATTTGATAAATTTAACGATAACGGGTGAATAACCGGCACCTGTTGCTGGGTCTGTCAGCGGTCTCAGGGGGGCTGCCGCGGAAGTACTGAGAGACGGAGTCGGAGACAGTGCCGTAGACGAGGCTGGCGCCCAGCTGCGCAAATCCCATGGCACGGCCGATGGGGCTGCTAGGCACGCGCCGCTCGCGCAGCTTTCGCCGCACCTCCGCCTTCTGCTTCGCCACCGAGTCCTCCTGCGCCGCAGCAGGTGCATGTTCAAGCTCTCAATGCACTTGTACCTTTGTGGCGATGGCACAAGCTTCTTTGTTGCAGCTGTTTCTCGATGCCACCCTTTATTCTCAGGTCCTTTTGAGGCAGAAAATACCTGCTACCAGGCGTGTGTGGCGTACCAGATAAATAACTCCTGAGAGGGCTACTCGTGCACAACGGTCCCAGACAATTGAGCAGGGCCAGACAGCACTGCAGCGTCTATGGTGTTGCCATGGGGATGCCAGGGGGGGAGCAGCCCACCTTTCTGGCGCCCAGCATCTGCCCCTGCGCCCTGATGGCGCCCAGCTGCTCCTCTGCGCTGACTGTGCTCGCTTCTGCCTCCGCCGATGAGAGGATGCGCTCCTGCGCTCCTGGGTCTTCCGCCAGGAGTGAGGCACTGCCGCCCTTAAAAAGCCGGCCAGTGGTAGACTCCAAATTCGTCTGAGCTAGCGTCTGCAATTTAATCGAGAAACAGCGGATGAGCTTGACCACGGAATCCTTTTGCGATACAGGGAACATCGCATGCAGGCGTGCAGGTGCATGTCTCTGCCTCGATAATGTTGCATTACCTCTATTGGAGGTGCCAGGCTTTCAGGGGAGCTGCTCATCGGGCTGTCTACTGCTGCAGGCACAGCAGTGGCAGGTGGTGCTGAGGGATTTAGTGATCTATCTGGTACAAGAGCAGTTTCGGGTAGCAGGCTGCTTTCTGAGGGAGGCTCCACCACTGCTCTGCCTCCCTTGCTGGCAAACACCAGAGCCCTGTGTGGAGTGCCCGAGGATGCCACTGCAGAGGCAGCTGCCGAGACAGTCTCCTGGGTGCTCTGCACTGCGCCATCAGCTGTGCTGGCAACCGCCTCACTGCCTTGCTGCATCCAGCTGTCCATCTGCGGAGCATCAAAGCCACACTAAGACAAGTTTTTGCTGCTACCAATGCTTTTCAAAGTGGCTCCGGTACCATTTCATGTCTTAAAACTAGACAGCCCCACTATTTGAGGCTCACGAGTGGAGCAAGCATGCACCTGCTGCAAGCGCTCCTGCAGAGGCCCTGTGCCACGGACGGTCTCATTAAATAGTCGCTCCCCGTCCTTGAGGACACCTGTATGAAGCGATCAAGGCCATTGACTAAAGACTTTGCAGAGCTTCAAGAGAGCACGTCCTTAATATTCAGTGGCAGACTACACGGGGTCAATGCGGCATCCAGTTGCTTTGTGCACACCTTGCAATTGCCCCTGCAGCTGCTCTGCCATGGCCTGCGCAGTCTGCCTGCTCTCCTGCAGGCCGCGCGCTACAGCATCTGGGGGATTGCCGCCCCTCTGTGCAGCTTCTTGCAGGGACTGTGCCAGCTGTGCACTCTGCTTGCTGGCCTGCTCCAACGCATTTTGCAACGACTTAGTGTAGTCTGTCTTCCCGGCCTGCTTCCACAGTTTGCTGCATAGTGCACCAGAGGAGGGTCAGCTTTTCACCAATCAAGGCTGCCAGGGACGCAATTCACTATATCAAAACTTCTGCATCGGCGATGTACTTATACATAACAATCTGCAGATCTTCGTCCAGAAATCATGTGACAGACAGCATTGTCGACATGCCATCACATCTGCGGAACCGTCAGATAAATAAGCGATCTCGCAAGAAATCCCGTCAAGAGAAAACTTTTAATTATTGAAGTGATGACTGGATCGACACACACCTGTCCGCAGCAGCCCTTGCTGCTACCAGAGCAACACCTCGAAGTATTCTCGATGCGTCCTGAAAGTGCTTTGGTGTCAAGAACGACATCTCTGGCCAATACTATGCAAGCACTAGGACAACATGTTGAGCGAGTATTGAATTGGCGCGGATCAATATTGGAATGTCTGTGTCCAGCGTGGTGCATCGTCATTCAGGTGTGGAGCAGGGGCCTGAATAGGACTGCAAGGAGGCCAGGACTGCTTCCAAATTCATCAGAGTATTTTGTCTTCATCATCTGTGGTACTTATCGAGGCTGGGTGCTGTCATTTCATCAAGTGCAGTGCTCATGGGCGCGAAAAGGAAAAGGGTCTCGGAGAAAGCAGGTCCGCAGGTTGGTGAACCTGCTGAGCCTTGCAAAGAGGCAGAACAGGAGGCTGCACAGGATGAGGGTGAACCAGATGATTTTTCAGTACTTGCACAGAAGCTGGAGGAGGGCATTCTGGAGATCCTGCAAGGCCGGAGACCTGGATCTACTTGCTGACCAAGGTGAGCGACGCTGGTGAGCACAAGTGTGTGTGGTGAGCACAGGGGACCGCAGGACCTGCAAAAATCTTTCCCTCTTGCTGGGGAACCTGAACCTGATGACCTGAATTTGCCAATGCTGTCATGCTGATTATGCTGGATCTGCTCATCTATTTGCTGTTGGTGCACACCCAATTAGCATGAACTCCTGTGGCAAGGAAGACAGCTGATGATCCTTGTGTGGGCAGCGAGGTGCCGCGCAGAGTGAGGCCGTCAGAGTGGCGGCCGCTGATGCAGCCCACGAGGGATGCTGCTGCGCGGCTGGTAGCCAGGGGTCTGCTGGAAATAACTCAGAAAGGGCAGGTCGTGGACCCTTCCACTGCAAAAGGCCCCATACGGCTGCGCTTGCGGTCGACCCCAGCAGGAAAGGAGGCAGGGGACTCTTAATGAATTTGATGTGGAGTTTGGAGATACAGAAAGAAATCTGAATTGAGCCGCTGCATACGGCACACTCCCAAGATGTTTGGGGTTGAATCATCAGCAGCACAGGTATGACGGTGGTGTATAAAGCTGGTATTGGCACAACACTACCTGATCAGTATGCTGTCTTGAGTCTATCACAACATCAGGAACAAGAGACGATTGAACTGAACGGATATTTACTAGTTGGGTTCCACCAGTAAACAAGAAAGTGTAGAGCTAAGCTTATGAACTTTATGTGCGACCTCTTTGTAGATTCAAGACAATTCATGGAGAATTTTCCCAAGTGAAAGCTTTGAATGTGTTGATCGTGCTAAAGCTTGAAAGCGTCATCGTGAAATCTCAGGATTGGGCGTGCAACTGCCTCACGCCATCTTGGTGGAGTGTAATATTTATGACAGCTATCATCCACATCTGCTGCTTAGTTTACCACGCTTGAGCCTCAAAAACAGGCAATATTCTTCCCACATCTTCCCAATTGATCACGTGCGATTGGTTCAGTGTCACGTGCGTCGCCAAGACAAGTGCATTGCCTCTGTTGAGTTCAGACTTCACACCACTAACCCTACTTTCGTGCAGATTGTTGTTATAAAGCGTCTCCCTCTGCGCATGCCCTTTCAAATGGTAAAGGAGTCTACCATCTCGTTCTAACCTCTGAAGCAATTCTCGCAATATTGCAACTGCCAGAGATTTCCAAGCGATCCTCCTTCAAGATTTATGTGTCAATAATACTTTGTGAAGCGCATCCCTAAGACGTCAGCATCATGGGTGCACAAGATATCCTGCTCGACCGGGATGTGCGAGATTGGGTGCTAGTGCCTCTTACTATCTCCATTTTCCTGATGATGCTCATCAGGCAATATGCGACCCAGGTAGCTCCCGAATAAAACCATACAAATCATACCCTGCGATTTTTTGCTCCCAGCTGTCAGGTCGAACGCTTGTGCTGCTTATGCAGGCTCTGATGGGGGGCTCCTCTCAACAAAAGGTGGATCTGAAGGAGGTCAAAGAGAAGCAGGCGTTGGCGCGATCCCAGCTTCTCCGGCAGGGATATGCCTTCCTGCCAGAAGGCGCTTTCAAGCAGCGAGTAAAGTACTTTGCGGCCAAGGTCTGAATTTTCAAGCCTCTGTTCAGCGGCTCCACCTTCTACGCCTCCTGAATGAACTCTTGGTGCTCAGTATCTGCTTTATCCTGTGCCACTTCACCTCTGGGCGGTCCCTCTGTACATGCCAGGAAAGCTCACAGGTCCTTGTGCGGCGATATGCAGGAAACTGGAGTATTCAGCCAGAAGTCAGAGCAGAAGTCAGCCCAGGAGCAGATGATGACCAATCCAGACATGATGTCGGGCATGATGAAGCAGAACTTGGTCGGCATCATACCTCAGGCAAGTGCCCTGTCCACGCCACTGACCTATCCGTCTACCACTGATTTCTTCCTTACTGCAATGTTGTCCACTATGTCGTGCAACTGTGCAGGTTACATGAGTGTTTTGTGGTGTGCTGCACAGATTGCCATGGGCACATTTGTCAGCTACTTCTTCTCTGGCTTCATCCTGGGGAAGATCCCCTTCCCTCTAAGCCCATCCTTCCGGCTCATGCTGCAGGTGAAAACTCCACACACCCCACTCCCACAAACCTCTGGTCAAATCTACTTGCCAAAACTAAGCATTTTACTATGCTGTCCACTATTATCTGACCTGGGGTCCGGGTGTGCATGCAGCGTGGGGTGGATCTGCCCTCCCTGGACGTCACTTACTTCACGTCGCTGTCGTACTACATCCTGCTGCTGTTTGGGCTGCGCGGAGTGTTCATGCTGTTCTTCCGCGAGAACACCATCGACGAGACGCAGATGTACCGGCAGCAGATGGGCATGGGCGGCGGCGCCAACCCCATGGCGGCCATGGCCGGCGGCGACCCCACCAAGGCCCTTGAGACCGAGCGCACCGCCCTCGAGATGGTGCGCTGCTCTCCCCTGCATCTTGGCAGCACCTGCAGCCCCAGTGTGTCAGATGATTGCCCCCTACATAGTGCGTAGCTGCCCTGCACTGTGCAGCAACTGCAGCCTCACATTACGAGTCATTAACTCAAAGATATTTCCCCTGGACACTGTGCAGCACTTGCAGCCTCACATTGTGAGTCATTAACTCAAAGATAAGCAGCCTTTGACGTTGTGCGTTGCTCTCCCTGCATCTTGGCAGCAATCCCAACAATTTTAGCGGAAGGCACGAAATAAATACCCCGGAGCCCAGCTGTGACTAGGTGCGGGGGGTAGGAAGGCCCCCCGCCACCCACTTCATACCCCTCAACCCTGGCAGGGTTGCAGGTGGATCTGTTACAGCAATGCAGGACGTGGCCAGCTGCTTTGCTTTCCAAAGCCAGGACAATAGTCCCAGCTGGGTTCACAAGCCATGCTGTGTTCTTGCTGTGTTGCGTAAAAGACTCAGAGTAAGAGGTGTACTGGGATGCTCTGCTCTCTGAGGCAGAGACAAGTCCACATCGGTCCACGAGCCGTGCTGTGCAGGCATTTGAGTATGCAATTTGTGGTGGGTTGGTCAATAGAATGACAAATACAGTAACAAACCTACACTGAAAAAGGAAATGGAAAGAAGTAAGCTGTTGCATGCCCAGAGACCCCATCCTGGCTTGCTGTGGCATCGGTGCTAGGTTGGCGCTGGGATGGCTATGATGTCGAGGGCAATGCCTAGAGGGGGACAAATTGGCAGGGCAGATTTGAAGTGAGATATGAAATGAGTTGATGGGTGCAGGTGGAGCACAAGTGGAGGCTGGAGACTGCGGAGGAGAGCGCTGCAATTGTCCTGAAAGAGCGTTTGAAAAAGCTTCCTGCTCGTCTGAGATAGCTTACATGGCCATTGCCTCGTCTTTTCATCTGTTAATCGGTTGTATGGTTGCCAACGCCAAGAATATCTGGAACAATAGGTAATGCAAGTAATAGAAAATGTCAAGTGTCTTCCGCAGTATTCATTTGGTGAGCAAACTTGGGCTTCTGAAATTTGAATGCATACAAGCAATTCTGGGCTTCCAGGGGTTGTTAATATTCAACTCATACCAAAATACTGGCGTTGCCACACACAGTGCAATGCTGGCAGGCCTCCCTTACTGCATCAATTGTCACTGCAGGTAAGCATGCATTCCAGAAGGCTTTGCTGAGGTCCAAAGGCGCCTAGCAATATGTTGTACAAGTCCACATCCAGCAATGACTTTCCATATGGATTTGGCACAGTGCTGTGGGAATGAAAAATTGAGCGAAATAAAAAAAAACTCATGACTGGCCCTGCTCTGATGAGGACTCCTGCCATTCCCCGGGACTCGACTGCAGCACACGTGCTGCAGCAACATTTGCGTACCCAACTTGCATGTTATCCAGCGACCCATTTGTCAGCAGCCTCTCAGCGGCAGACATCGATTCTGATAGCCGCCTGATCAACACCTCAGCCTCCTCCCTGCCTGCCAGCTCAGCCGCCTTGTTGGACTCCTTCTTCCAGTCCAACCGCAGCACCAGCAAGCCATACAATATGCTTTGCACAAAGGGACCCATGCCCATCCCCGCAAATAGTCCTGTCACATCCCACTGACAGTAGAATCCCAGGAACGCCGCTAGGGGCAGCGCGAAAATGTAGAACGCCACCACGTTTATCAACGCCCCCCTCTGCTGCTTCCCGCTCCCCTGTTAATCACCAAAACTTCCTCAATGACACGTTCATCCCCGCACAATCCTCGCAGTTCCAAACGTCCATTTGCCCTACAGACAGAGCGGCATGAATGTGTCGCCTCTTCACAACATGGAACAGGGGAACAAAGTCGAAAAGAGGGAAGGCAAAAATGGCATACCTGCACGACGCCGCCCAACGTGGTCTGCAGCCCATCAAACAGCTCCACAACAGCCACAATGAGCAGCAGGCGGGAGAGGGAGCGCCACAGCACGGGGTCACTGCCGTCCAGATACAGCAGCAGCACCAACCGCTGCAGGTGCGGCTCCGATAAAATCACCGCGATCATGGCCCACAGCAGCGGCGTCACGGTCACTCCCGCAGCCGCCGCCGTGCGCGCTGCCCTCGGCCGGCCCGCGCCTAGCTCGTTTCCTACCCTGCACAGCAGCACAGTCAAGGGGAAATAAATTCCAGCATTTTGCTGCAGCATTTGGCAGCTTGGCAGTATGCATATCCCTCCAGCATGCACTGTCCTGCTTTGAATGCTGTCCTCCAGCAATTGGGATGGGAGGCAGCCTCTCCCCTGATGTCACTGCCAGTGGCCTTGCTCATTGGTCTCTGTGTTGCAGTGCCAACTGCGAAAATGGGGATGCTCAAATGTACGCTACGTATCTTTGAGAAGCACCGGCTGCTCCTACAAAGTCATCAACTGGCACCATTGCCAGGCTGAAAGACAAGCAATTCCCAGTATCCCATCTGTCACTCTCTGTGCAGTACCTAATTGGGCCCTTTGCTCCCGAGGCAGTTGATTGCCTTGTTGGGATCTCGGCGAGCACGATTGATCAGCTTGTAAGGGGAGCGCACAAGGCAGGCAGCAAGCACCTGGTGCTGACGGCAATGCTCTGCGCTAAGAACACCATGTATGTGATGCCGTAGGCGTTGAAGGTAATGGATGCTGACGCGACAGAGCGGTCTGGGTCGGGCATGAGCCCTGCCAGGAGCACGATCATGCCAAACGCCCAGGACTCCGCCACCTTCATGAAGCACGAGCTGTACGCCAACCGCGCAAACTTCCCCCAACGCTGCACCCCACACCCTTCTTTATTGGCTGACAGCGGACGACAGGCAGTCTACAGGCTGTCACTCAATGCGCTTACAAGACTTAGAGAGGCCAGACTTTCCATGGCAGAATTTGAGCGATGAACACAATCCTGAAAGATTCAGAAATTGTGGATCACACTCAAGCACAGCTTGTCACATGCCTTTCATGCGTATGATGACAAACTCCCCCAATCGCTTCACCCCACACACATGCAAGCTTGTTCTCAATACAAGGGACAAGCAAGACGTTGGCTGTATTGCAGCGGGCAGCCTGCGGTATGCTCACATTGCTTTCACACTAAGTGGTCCTCCCAGATCAGGCCTCTTTTGGACAGCACATCATGTCCATGAAAGGGTCAGAAATGAAGAGCAGAAATTCTTGCAACAAATTGCAGCCCCTCCCACACAAAGAACAGCTGAGGCGGGCTGAAACCAGCCACACACTCATGCTTAGCAGAAAGTCCCCGCCTTGCCATGTCATGCAGTGTGGGTGACTAATTGATGGATTGGGTGACTGCACCTTGAAGGCATCCCAGGTGGGCTGGCCCCATACGCGGTCCTGCATGCCGGCCACGATGACGTAACCCGCAGTCAGCAGCGTGTTATTCAACGAAGCCAGGCAGATGGCGTACGCCGCTCCAAGGAAACCAAAGCCGAGGGTGTGGATGAAGAAGATGTTGGCAAACACATGCACGCCCGCCACCACCATGGAAATGGCCATCTGTGGCGCTGCTATGCGCTGCGCTATGAGCACCCTGTTCAGCGGCCTGCAGAGCACATCGCATATTTCCTTATCAACGAGGCTTACTGTTGTCGATATATTGTTCAGCTGCGCTGACTGGCCGCAGGACAACCTCCTGCACCTATCAGCAAGGTGTACTTCTGCAAGCTCTCAAGTAGAGAGCATGCAGGCAATCTGTAGGACATCCGTTCTCCCAGGTTTTGCACCGTGAGCTGCCATGGCAATCCGGCAGAGTCTGCACAAAATGGGCAACGCAAAGCAGCGCTGGAGGAAGTTGTCTGCAGGTTTTTGCTAGTGTGGTGTTGGTAACATGCCCCAGTGGCAGCAGCCATGAGCCAAGGGGCCGAGTGAAACATTATCTGCTGCTGCAAGCCTGGTCTGGGATTAGCAAGCCACCTGCTGAGGGCTTCCAGGTAGAGGCTGGGCAGCAGGCGGAGTGCATAGGCAGAGGCCAGTCTGCACAGCTCTGCGTCCTCGCCTGCCAGCTTCAGCAACTCTGGGACCGCCAGCTGCACGAACGTGATGGGGATGCAGTGTGCGAGCATGAACAGCACGCAGCGCTGAAATATCACCCCAATGGCATCGTACGCGCCGGAGCCATACGCCTGCATGCATGCACATGCTTGACTCATCAATGGCTGATTGGATCCGTGTTCGGTAGCGTAGAGACACTTACTCCATCTGGGGTAAGGCATCTTTTGGGGACACCTGTTTGGGACAGTACAGGATGCATATGCAGGAGGAAGATGGCACTGCTGTGGGCTAGGAAGCACTTGCATAGTTTAGGTGGCAAGATGGGCTGCTGCTGTGCACCTGAGAGGCTCGAGTGTCTAGCGCGCCGCACAAGCTCTGGACAAGGAGCTTGCCAAACATCCAGTAGGTGGCACTCGCGAGTGAGGCAGCCGCCACGGCTTGCGTGCCCAGGTGGGAGTTGAAGGTCAGGGATATGGTGGTGATTGAATAGTTGACTATCAGGTTGACGCCCAATGGTAGCGCCAGCTTGCTCTGCTTGAGTATTTCCTGCAAACAGTAAAAGGAGTGTTCCTACTGTGATTGAACCTTCCTGTTCCATATTTTCAGCTAACTTCTGTTGAAGATGTTAAAAATGGAAAGGGTATGTGAACGTGAATCGAGGCAGCTCTCCACCTGCCAGATGTCTGGGAAGCTAGGCCATGACGTCGCATCATAGTGCTCATCTTCCAGCAGAGGGACTCCAAGCTCTGCGTCCTGCTCGGTTCCCCTTTGAAAAGGAGAGTTTGAAGACATCCCATGCGACTCGGACTTTTCAGATGCCGCAGGCATTGGATAGTCTGCTCTCGAAACCTCAGATCAGCGTCTTACACCTCTCCCAGTGCTCATCCACGAGTTCGTGTGTATTTGATACTTTCATCATCACTTTCGCAACGTTTAATGCGATGCCAATAATCTAAAATATATAAACACGTCTTTCGGCAGTAATACGTCGTATACCAGCCGCGAATCGAAGTGGAGATTGGAAATACGCGGAAGCTAGAGGAAGCTAGCAGATGTCTTGAGAATTCATAAATGAAGTCAAGCCAGCAAATGAGGTTTATTGATATCGTGCATCTTTTATATTTGAGACCCAGAGGCTTCATCCTGTGGAGATTGCTGGAAATTGGATATTGCATGGAAAGGTCTCATGCCATGGGGACTCGAGTAGAAATCAGCAGCTGCAGTGAGCATGCATGGCCATGGCAATGCCAATCGATTGTGAGATACCGTCCTTGCCGAAGGTCCATGTGAAGCGTGTGCAGTTTCTGCATGTGCAGCGCATGTACAGAGTACTTGGCGCAACTGTAAAGTAAAACTAGTGAATGGTCGCCACAGCTGTCTAAATATTGGCGCTTGCTAACTTGAAGTAGTAGAGTACATTGCCTTATGGCGCATGAATAACCCGGAACACTGTCAACTGGCAGCTGTCACAATACCGGTGTATACATGTCAGCCTGACACTGTGTGAGGTCTAGATCAGTGGTCTGTGCAGAGCACTCTCAGATATTTTGGGAACTGCACTCTGCCTGAGACCTCAACTCCAGTCACATGCACATCATACCAGTTGGAGCAAGCAAAGCATTTGTCTGTATCAAATGGCAGTTGATCTCATCAGCCAAGCCTGCTCAAAATCAAAGCTACTGCCTGATGTTGCACAGCACATGCAACACCTGAGCCTAACAAGGCTCTTGGATGCTGACTACCAAAAGTAGTCTCTGGTGGTGATAATGAATAATTTGCCACGCATGGCTTCCATCAATAAGTTTCTACAATATGAGCTCTGCTATACTAGACAGCCTCACTCCAAATGCTCCACCCCACTAGGCTTCAAGCTCTTAAGCTATAGCATTGGCATCACAACTCTCTAGGTCGAGACTGCCAACTTCTTGAAGTAGCTGTCTTTCTTCTGTGACCCTGTTGCAAGGCAACTCTTTGAGCCCCTTGCCTTGACACCGTGCTGCCCCAAAATATAAACATGGGATTAATGGCTGATTTGATGCCCCACTGACGGCATCTGTCCACCTAGAACACTCTGATCAGTGCAAGAAATGTTGTGTCTACCTGTTGCAGAAGCCAGATCACAGAAATGCAGAATGCAAAGGCTGCAGCAAGGCTTACTCCTTGGCCATGAATTCGCGGGCGACCGTCCAACACATTCTTGATTGTCACTGCTGCGCCTCTCTCCCAGTCCAAGCCATGCAGCTAGCCGGCTGCTCTCCCTCTCTCCCACTTCAAGCCAAGCAGCGTGCCGCCAGCTCAACAGCGCAAGCCGCCCAGTGCAGCAACAGCCAAGCGGGCAGTAGCTCAAGGGGTGCGGCTGCTGCTCAAATGGCTCGCCTTTTCATTGTGCCAAATCAGTGCACCAGGTCCATGATCTACCATCATGCACGGTGCAGCATCGGCCGAGTGGGCAGTAATTATAGGGGTGCGGCTGCTCAAATGGAGAAGCACCCCGGTGCAGCATCAGCCAAGCGAACAGCGATTCAAGAGGTACGGCTGCTCATATGGAGGAGCCTGCACAGCGCTGATCAGCCGAGCGGGCGGTAGTTGAAGGAGCGCGCGTCCAGGAGCGGCAGGTGCGCCTTGAGCCGGTGCAGGTAGCTGCCCCAGTCGCGTGACTCTGGGGGCGACCAGACGGCCTCGGCCAGCGCCGTCAGCCGCGGCAGCAGCATGTACTCCACCGTGGCCTCGTCGGAGATGTACTCCGTCCACACGTTCGCCTGCACGTGCAGTGCTGCCTCAGGCGTGCAACACCTTTAAGGATGTGGATGATGTTGGAAATGGGCTTCCTTGGATTACGGATGTGATGAATGGAAGGAGCTGCAATGAGCTCTGTAGTTTTCTAGATCAATGTGACGCCAGGGGAGGATGTAAGACATAAAAGACAAAGCGAGTGGCATTTAGGGAGAGAGGGCAGCCTCGCAGCTTCAATGCAATATGTGCAACAAACAGGACTCCAATGGCAGCAGAAGCTATGTTGCAGGAACTGGGATTCTCGTGTAAAAAATTCAATTTGCAGCGCCCATGGGGTAAGGCAGCCAATTCACGGGGTCAGTGGGAGCGTTCAAGGGTCACACCTGGCCGCCCTTGATGTTGACAGCGTATTCAGGATCAAGCGTCCAGGGGCACTGCGGGCGCACGGGCAGGCCCACCAGCACGGGGGCGCTGCCCTGCCGGCCGGCATCCTCGATGCCGCCGTTCTCATCCATGGCCGCCAGATACTCCTCAGGGCACTCCCCAATCGCGCCATCTGTGCGCATCAGAAGGAAAAAGTCGATATTGGTGCATTGCCTTGGATTATTGAGAGGTTGCTGCGACAGACCTAGCCCTGAGTGCTGGTACAACCATGTAATGATAAATAAAATTTTCTGGCATGCTACTTGTTCGTGCTGGAGAGTCGGGACGGACAAGTAGCATTACTATTGGCACAGGTGGCCAATCAAAATACATGAAATCATGTATTGATCCTCATGCAGAAAATAGGGTGCCGGACCTCTTCTGCTGTTCAAGTGCGCCACACTGCCTTCCTCCAGGGCATCATCATCCTCAATGTCTGCTTCCTCATCATCCTCGCATGCCCTGACCGGGCTCCCTGCGCACCCAACACCCAGCACTCGGACCCAGCACCTCTTTCACTGCAATGCATGACTTCGTCATGGTTTTGAGCCCACGACCGGATCAGAGTGAGGCCCTCCGCACAAACCCCTGGAGCGTCTTCAGAGAACCTTCCAGGGTGATAGCAGAAGGATCCTTCAACAACGGGGATGCAAGGTTTTTGGTATCCATCTGTTGACGAGGAGGGTACAATGCACCCTGCATGATGTATCCCTGCCATGATCAAGCGATTCACATATATATAGAGAGCTGCAGGAGCAGGTTGGAGAGGCAAACTTACCTGGCCCGCTGACAGACATGGGTTGGATGCCGGTTGATGCACTGTCCAGGCCCACATCGATGTCAAGGGAGTCGGAGTCCTGGGGTGGTGTGTGGGGCGGCGGAGGCACCGGACCCACAAAGTCATCCTCGTCAGTTTCCCGCAAGCTCGGCCCATCTGCAGGCCCCTCCTCAATGCCGTTCCTGCACACACAACATCTGAAGCATCATGATCACGGTGCTTCAAGCATCTTAATAGTGAAGGCGCGGTGTGCCTGTGTTCCTGCACGCTCTTTGCGAGTGTGCCCACCAGTCGTGGCACCTGGCAGGCCTTGGCAAGCTTGCCCATTTTTCCTGTTAAGAGAGAGATACCTAGTTCAATACTAGATTGTAAGAGACCTCATTTGCTGAAAAGAGAGCATTGAAACAGGCTGTAAAAGCACCTGTCTGAGGCAGACGCATCAGCGTCCTCAAAGTCCTGCGTGTGCTCCTGTATGAGCTCCGGCGGCGGCGGGGGCACCGGGTCAAAGGAGTAGACCATCTCCAGCGGCAGCATTGCATACCAGGCACCAGGCTCATCATACCTGCAAATTAGCTTCACTAAGAACAAGCATACAGACACACACAGAAGTCCATCTGCAAGAACTGAAGGTACTTCAATTGTTAGCTGCGCGTGCAGGCAAGGATGGCGTGTCCAACTCGTGTGACTTTATTGTTTAGAGGGAATAATGTGTATGATGTGCGGCCATACTTGAGCGACTGGCGGTAGTCAAAGTAGCAGTGGCTGGTTGGGGACATGATGACCTCATGGCCTGCCTTGGCTGCCTTCACGCCCCCACTCACTCCCTGTCGCAGCACAGAATCATCTTGCATACTGGCTTGATGGACTCCCCAAATGTAGCGACATGACACAGACTGGCATTACAGTAACACAGGCAGGGACTCGGCAGGCCATGCAGCTACGCCTCTCTTGAAACAGCCCCGCAGCAGGTCAAAAGGGGGCTGACACAAGAGCGTAGGACGCTTGGCGTACCACACGATGAAAAAAGCAGCTCTAAAGCTGTACAAAACGGGCTGATCACCAAAAGAGGTGGTCAGGGAGCGCTAAGGTGCATCGCGCACCCACCAAGACGTCGTGACATGGCAAAAGCAGCCCCCCGGCAATTCAGAAGGGATCATCATAAGAGATAATCAGGGACCATCACACACCCACCACGACATGCCACTGCCAAAGGCAGTCCCCCGGCAATGCACAGAGGGGCTGTAAAAAGGTGTGACTAGGGATCACTTGCATGCATATAGCGCACCCGCCAAGACATGACGATGGCGCCCGGGGAGAGCCCCCCCTCCAGGATTTCATCCCAGCCGATGAGCTGGCGCCCCTTGGAACGCAGGAACTTGTTGATGCGGCCCACAAACCAGGACTGCAGCGCATACTCATCCTCTAGGTCTGCCTCGCGCAGCTGCCTCTGGCACGCCTCGCATGCCCGCCACCTTGTTTTGGGGCACTGCGTCCCACAATTCAGCATGTCGACAATAGTCGCAACCACGGAATTCCAACAAGAAGACATGCAGGACACCTGGAGGACAAGCATGACATGGAAGACAGGGATGCAAAGACATGGCTGTCACCCCACAAGGCCACAGCAAGAGCTGCAAATAACAGGTGCATTGTGTGTTCCAGGATTGACACTGGGAGTTAAAAAGGAGTCACTACCCACCTCGTCGCCGCCTATGTGGATGAACTCGCTGGGGAACAGTTCCAGAACCTCGTTGAGGACATCCTCCAGGAAGGTGAATGTGCTCTCCTTCCCCTGGCAAGCAACACATCAAAAATACTGCTGTTAGACCATTGCACACCCTCAAAATGACGGTTAGGATATGTATGTAGAGGATGATAATAGAAGGAACACACCGCACAGTACACGTCTTCATGCACACCCCATTGCCTCGGCACTGCTGCGACGTCACCAGTACCTGCGGGACACACCCTGCCTGAGCACCTTTACAGCACTTGATCTGCACTTCATGTGGTGCAAGCCCTCATGTCCTTATGTCATCTTGAAGCACAATCCCTGCTAGATGAAGTAAGGAAAGAGGAGAAGTGCTCACAGGCCAGATGTGGGTAGCAAGCGAGGGCAGCGCCACAGTGGCCCGGCAGCTCAATCTCTGGCACAACTGTGATAAATCGCCGCGTCGCATAAGCCACCACCTCCCTCACCTGCAATCCACCAGTCCATACACTTTTAGCAAGAGCGACATTACAGAAAGCAGGGCTTTTCCAGTAAATCACGTGATGGTAAAGGTTGCGGGGAACAGGTGGATTTCCGGTGCTGCGCACCTCTTCCTGTGTGTAGAAGCCACCGTACATGTTTGCCTCATCTTTCCCTCTCCATGCACCAAACTCTGTCAGCTTTGGGTACAATTTTATCTCTAATCTCCACCCCTGCAGCCAGCAATCATGAAACATTCTCATCAAGGATGCAGTCTCTACGCTTGCACGTTGCAAACCCAATCTACAAAATTATTGTTGCCCAACCTTACAAATTTGCATGTGGATTTACCAATGGATGCCACATGTGGGACAAGGGTTCACCTGATCCTCTGTCAAGTGCCAGTGAAAGCGGTTCATTTTGTAGAGGGCGCAGACGTCCAAGATCTTCAGAATGAAGGGGACTGGGAAGAAGTGTCTGCCCACGTCCAGCAGCACGCCTCGCCAATCGAACCTCGGTGCGTCAACCACCTGCCACCATCGAGTGCCAGGTCAGCCACATGTGACGGCGCATGCTAAAGTGGAAAGTTTAAAAACGTATGTTGGGGCTCGAAGCTGTCAGAGGAGAGGCGTGCCTCCATGCACTCCAGTCTGATGTCATCGTTCATGGGTGCGCAGGGTGGCAGCAGCTGCAGGAGGCTTATGACCCCATTGAAGAGGCCGTGAGCGGCAGAAGCCCTGATCGCAATTCCCATGTCTGTGATCTGTAGGTTGTAGGCCTCTTCAACATGTGGCAAGCCTTCCAGGGATGGCACCCCTTCGCTCTCCACGGACAGAAGGATGGGCAGATCTGGGAGGCTGCTGTCTGGGTTGTCCACTTGCTTCAACTCCACTGATGCCACGATCGCATCCAAGTATTCTGGGATGTGTCGTCGAACTTTGTCAGTGGACGAGGCGCATCAATGTATTATTTAGTTGCAACAAAAGGTGATGGACGTGTTATAAACTGCAAGTAGCGGTGCCCCACAGCTTGATCTGGTCGTAATCAGGTCGAGCTGATAAGCCAAGCATGGGACGTCGTAATGGTGCCAGGCACGACAGATCTTTGCACGTAGGAACCAGAATAACACTATAGAGGTTTCCAAGATAATTAGCCCACCTGATAAATAGAGGGCCACGTCCTCAGCTCCTTCGCCTTTGAAGCCTATGTTAACACTCTGCGGGAGCTCATAGGTTCCGGGCAATAGTTGCCATTCGCGTGGCAATGGTATTATTTTTGGAATTTCCATATGGAAGAATGGCAGTGCACCCTGCAATATTACAGTCTTCAATCCATTGGGCAACCGCTGACGATCGCGGCAGTCTTTCACTTATCCGGAAAATGCAATATTGCGAAATAAAGCGATGATGTTCACCACTTCTTTGAATAATAGATAATCCTTCCGATCAAAGAAGATATCAACTGAGAACTGGAGTTGAGGAGAAGAAGTCATCGGGAAGCGGTAGACACCTTGTTCGGAGGCGTTCCTGGTAAGTGACTGGAGAGTTTGTGACAGCCGAATGGAAGCGATGCTGCAGAGCTCATTAAATCTAAATTTGTACTAAATTACTTAATTACGGATTTGTTGGGGGTTGCTGCACTGGACATTGATCGGTTGAAGGTACTTGATTTTCTTGATGATACATGTTCATCCTTTCTGAACTTGAAGATAAAGTCCGAATAGAGCCAGCCGATCTAGGTCGACCCACTGTTGACGCTGTAACAGCCGTGATCGAACAGTTGTATCTGGACAAGGTTGGCATGGATGCTTGCAACTTCCATCTGCGCCATGCTGCCTACCTGCATCTAAAGTATTCTGCTGGTCTGATCAATTATCCGCGAGACTAAATTTTGTGTGTGCAGGTCGTGAGTGACCTTGGCCTGGTGGTCACGATCTACGACATCCTTGACATTCAAGGGGGGTCAATATACGCCAGTGAGGGGGCAGCCCACTATACTGTGAAATTCAGACTGGTGGTGTTCCGGCCATTCATAGGCGAGGTCCTGGTCGGCCGACTCACCAAATGTGACAAGTGCGCCCGCAGAATCTCTGCACAGTCCTGTGCTTGAGCAATAGCTGCACCAGAGTCATTTGGGCCATCGATTTGGAAAGCTGCTAGACCCTTGACGTGCAGGTTTCTGACTCCTGTGTGATACATTGTGATCTCAGGACTGGGTTGCACCTGAGCCTGGATTTCTTCGAGGATGTCTTCGTTCCGGAGCATGCTCTCCCAGCGCCATCATTCTTTGATGAGGTTCTTTCCTGCCCACAACATCCGTTGCTTTCAAATCACATCCATCAGCTTGGCACCACTCCCCCATTGACATCAACATGCTCAGTGCAAGTGCGTGAGACAATCAGTCCATGCAAGGCTTGCAGACGATGCAGGAAACAGTTATCTAATAATGCTGCATGCAAGATAAACACTAAGCACATTTATAGATGTCAGTTCAGAGCTCCCTGGGTGCCCCCCACTCTGGATGATCTGCGCCATGGACGGTCTGAGGGGGCTGGGGCATTGAATTCTTTACCAGTCTCATCCGAAAGTGCACATGGTCAAGTATATATGCATGCCCAATGTCAAATATCGACAAATGCCCAATGCAGGCGGAGGGGCTGTGGTTTTGGAAGTTCGAGGATCAGCCAATGTGGCTGGAGATGGAGGACGCGATCCGGCTGCGAGTGAAGGGCGTCAAGTTCCGGCAGGCGCCCAACGCGCAGCAGCTGCGCAGCGCTTCCGAGCCCGGCGGCGACATGCTCGGCACCGCCGCCAACCCATTTGCACCCATGCAGGTCAGTCTTGTCACTCTCTGCTTGGGGTCATTGGAATAAACTGATGCAGAAATGAAAGGCAGTGCGAGTGCCAGATGAAGTAGAAAGGGCTGTTTTGTAATGGACCTGTAAGCGCAGGACACCCTTGGCCTAGGAGCAGCTGTATGGAGGCCTCTTATACAGGATCTTCAGGGTACACTCAAGCGTGTGTCGAGTGCGAAGGACGTGTGAAGCAAATTCAGCAGCCGCCCTTTTGGAATTTCATGCACCTGGCACACTTAATAGAGAAGAATGCGGGCTCCGTCTCAAACCCACAGTGCTTGGCGAGTTTGGGAGGACAAGATTGAAAGAGGAGGTAAAGATGTGTGGCGTGAAGAAGCATTTGTGCTGCGCAGGTTGTCGGCGCAATCGATGAGGATGGGCTTGGAGTGGTGTCCTGGTGGGACCAGGATGACGCAACAGAGGACATGGCCTCTTAGTGGAAAGTGCTTCCCACACAGTGGAGTGTTTTCTAGTGTTTCTCCCAGACAGATTGACAATAAAGTATGCCAGTGGCCCACCGGGTGCCAGTGTCGCACAATTGTGCGTTCAGATCTTAGCCGCAGATGCACTCAGAGGGCTTCGAGATTGCATCCATGCCATCATGGCATGGTGCGCAGTGCGTTCAACGTTCAACAAGATCATCTGTGGCTGTTCCGACATAATGTCGAAACAGCCACAAATGTGACAGGCCTACAATATCAGTGATTCTCTAGAGATCTAAGAACTTCTTCATCGATGCCATGCAGCTGTCAGGCTATGATCATGTTGGTGGGCGGTCACAGCATTGTATGGTCACAGAATATTGTACCAAAATGCATGTTTGTCTACCTCCCAAAAGCACGAGGGGTGAAGTCCCCAGCTGTTGATGATCAGATCCCCTGTTAGTGATCCCATCAAAGGGTGAACCCTTCCTGCATACCCTTGCCATTGACGTATGTGCCACTGGCCCATGTGGCCCACATGATTATCACATGAACCGTCAAAGTGTTCCTTCCTGCGCAACCCATCCTGCTATTCTTCAATTAACTGGGTCGCACCTTGCAGTTGTGTGACGTGGTTTGTACGAGACTTTCGGCGGCACAAGCGTCAAGTTGTGACTCTGACCTAGCGACAGGTTGCGGCGGCCTCTTCAGCCAGGTGCGCTCATTCGACAGGCTATCAATTATTGCTTGTTGATGGTGGCAAGCAAAGATATATCCAGTATTTCTGGTAGGTGCTACAGTGGCTCGTTGTGTAGAAACTTGCTCAGCATCGGTGCAGAAAGCCCTACCATGTGCGTCAACTTAGGCTGGAAGTTGCAAGCTAATCCTGCAATGATGCAGTGATGCAATGTGCTGTAATTTTTATCAAGGAGGCTGATCAGCTGTCAGTTTGCTGAATTCACGCGTGCAGTGGCACAACTTACCCGAGTTGGGTCAGGGCGGCATCAGGGCGATCACACCACGCCCACGCAGCGCTGTTCGCCCGGGCATTGAGTGATTTCACTGGAATTGGACAAAGTCGCTTGATATTCCGTTTGATTTGCTTGCGAAGGTCATTCGTCGTCATGGCGTTCAACGCGACAGATTTCTTAACATCCGAGGAGTTCACCACGACCGTCACAAAGAGCATCCAGGACGAGACGTTCGGCTGGATTCCCAACATCAACGCTGCTTTCGTGCTGAGTCAGTCCTCCCAACCATGACCCCGTCGGCCATATGCAGCTTGACCACCATTCCAGATGTCCAGCTTGGCTCACATCTGCTAAAACTCATTGTGCTGTGCTGTGCAGCTGATGGATACTTCGTCTTCATCATGCAGCTGGGCTTTGCCATGGTGAGACACCTTTCTTCCTCTTATTTCTGCACCCCTCTGACATGACCTGTTCAAGAATGTGTGGCCAGCAAACACCCGCTACATCCTTCGTGTTTGGACTCTTTTCTGACATGGTTTCTGTGTCCGGCTTGCAGCTCACTGCCGGCTCGGTGCGCGCCAAGAGCGCCAAGTCGGTGTGCATCAAGAACGTGATGGATGTGATGTTTGGGGGCGTTGCCTACTACCTGCTGGGATGGGCCTTTGCTTATGGAGACAAGCAGGAGTGCGATGCTGACGGTGTGTGCTCGAGTGTGGGCAACCCATTCATCGGCACAGAGCAGTTTGCCATGGCCGGCACCCCCGCAACCTCCTTCCACACATTCTACTTCCAGTATGTGGTAAGTGTTCCCCTCCCTGCTATGACAATTTTCCTCCCTTGTGCTTGCGAGTGCCCCTCTTGCACTTGCATGCAACCTGCCATCTTGAAAGATACCTTGCTGCATGTGTCCTTGTGCACCAGTGCCGCTCTTGCAACGTTGCCAAATCTTCAAAGAGACCTTGCTCAATCTGCCCTTGCTCATCACTGCAGCTCTTGCAACTTCGACCGTCCTTGAAGGAGACCCTATCCAATTGGCTCTTGTGCATCAATGCTGCTCTTGCAAGTTTGGTTAAACCTTGAAAGATCCCTTGTTCCATGTCAGAATCGTTGCAATATCACACATGCGTTGATCACGAGTGCGCTGACGGCTGAGATGTGTCTGTGGTGTGCAGTTTGCCATTTCCACAGCCACGATTGTGTCCGGAGCCATTGCGGAGCGAATCCAATTCATAGCCTACGCCTTCTACGCCTTCTTCATCTGCGCCTGGGTCTACCCCGGTGAGTAATCCTCGCAATGCCTGCGCACAGCAGATCAAGATTGTTTCCGTGGCTGCTATGTTTGTCCCCAAACTTTGATCTCACAGAAACACACAGTACTGTGTCATCTGCCTGCCTTCAAAGAGAGCTTTCAAGATGTCTAATAGCTCGATGTTGCCATGCATTGAGCCTTGCTGTACATTGCAGTTGTCCTGGCTGCCGAGTCAATTTTTCTAGAACTGAGGGGATCCAAACTCTATGGCACACGGAAAATCTGAAAGCTAGAAGCCCCATGGTACATATTGGTAAAAGTAGGTACTACTTCCGAGAAGAGTGGAAAGCAATAATACAGATGTTGCTTGACGTACCTGGTCCTTAGGACTAGAACACGTGATTTTAACGAATTTAATTAAAGACAGGTACAGGCAACTGCTGAAGCGCTGATTTGATTCTGTGTGCTGTGCAGTGCTGTCCCACTGGTGCTGGACTGCCTCTGGCTTCGCATCCCCCACCAGGCTGGCCAGCCTCGGCCCCCTCCTCTTAGGCTCCGGCGTCTATGATACCGTCGGCTCAGGTGACTCATCTTCCTGCGCGCTCTCTGACAAAAGCCATTGTGCACAGGATTCAGGTCCTGCCAGGCTGACTCTTGGAGGAATTTGTTCTTGTGATTGTCATATGCTGGTCCCAGCCAGAAGGAATAAAATCTTGCAGAGAGGGTGCAAGTATGGGAGGGCTTAGGTGTGCCAGGAGTTCGGCCCACAAACTCTGAAGTTCGACTTTACCTCCAGACCAGCCACAGCTGCATGCTTTCAAGTGGTGGAGGTGCAACAATTATCTGCCAAATGGGAAAAAGAGCGGTGGCGATGAGGGCACTTAGGATTTGCTTGCGCACCCCATCAAAGTGTTGAAATGGGTGCAGTGGTGATCAGGATGCTCAGGATGCATGTGTGGGGGTGTGCAATGAGTGCTGTGCACATGGAGGTGCAGCAAGAATTTGCAAGCATCTTTCCAAGTGAGAGGAAGATAAAAAGCTCTGCAAGGGTCATTTTGGCGCTGAGGGATGCATGCACAGGGATGTCTAACTGTGGTGTGCTTGTGTGTTTATATCGTGCAGCGCTGAAGGATGCATGTGTGCCCGACAGGTGCTGTGCACATGATGGGGGGCGTTGCCGGCCTGGCAGGCGCGTGGGTTGCCGGCCCGCGCCTCGGCCGCTTCAACCCGACCACTGGAAAGCCGCAGCCCATCCACGGCCACAACGCTGTCTACTACACCATCGGTGCGCACCTAGACCCACATCCTTGTCAATTATAAGCTTTTGCTCTGGTAGAAAGTAGTTGTTCTGTTAGTGCTATGCGCGTTTCCAGCCTTCCAAGCTGGGTGCGGACCAGCTGATCTCCTGCATGTCCTTGTCTATCACATGGGATCTATCTAGGGTGTATAGGATGTGCCCGTTCCTTGGATGTGCTGCTGCATTTGAGTCATCTGCAAGCATTCACCTGCCTGTCGATCTCAGTTGTGGTGGAGATAAGCCGTGCAGCAATGCACTTGAGCTGAGCGCTAGTACTCTCAAGAGAAGAATGCAGAGAAAACGCTGCTCAGCGCGTTACAGGATGGACCATGATTTGAGTTTGAAGTTGAATCTGGCGTGTTCTTCCAACAGGATACCTGCTGCTGGCGCTGGGCTTCTTCTGCTTCAACTCTGGCACCATGGCTCAGATCATCGCTGTGGATGGCACCAGCTTTAGCGGGGTGAGATCACATCACCTATCCCCCTGCCACTGGACATCTCATTAGTCCGCTCAGTACTACATAGCCCAATGCTGCGGGGGTCCATTGGGTTGTACCCTGCCCAGATCAAATAGAAACGTAGGCTTTCTGGCTTGGGGATTAAGAGTGAGAACAACCTCAAGGATCAATGAAGAAAGAGATCTAGTAATGTATTAAATTTGATGCAAGGTTTATGTGTGTACCACTCTCATTTGACGCTACTGCTGTAAATCTCGGCAATGTTGCGTGCTCTGGAGCCTCATTCGAGGCTTTTGCTGTGATTGTACAAAATTCTGCGCGCTCTGTGTGACTGATGTAAGAACTGGATGTGATCAGGTGGTGGCTCGCTGCACAATCAGCACCACAATGGGCCTCTGCTTCGGTGGGATCACCTCTGTACTTGTCTACCTGGCATACTCCAAGTACACCACCGGCCACGCCGTCTGGTGAGTCGGCTGACAACTGCCGCCAGTCTGCACAAACCTACCTGCAGTTTCTTGCAATGAGATTCAAGTGAATGGCATTTTGGATGCATGCATAATTTTTTGGCTGTTTTTTGGGTATGTGTGCGGGCAGGGCTTCAGATTCAGCCTTGCCCACACCTGCACCAGAAGAGGCCTGACATAGTACATTTGATCATGTACTATGTCTGACAACACAACGCGTGGCTGCTATGCAAAAGAAAGCGAGGCTTGTCCTGTGTGTCCCTGTCTTGCCGGCATGCCGCAGGATATGGGATTGAGCTGGAATCCAGGATTCAGAGATGTTACTGGTCCTCAAAGAGTCATTGTCCAATGACTGATGTGGCTGTGGTGCAGGGACTTGTTCTCAGCCGGCAACGGGTCCCTGATGGGGACAATTGTGATTACCAGCGGCTGTGCAACGCTCGCTCCCTGGGCCTCAGCCGTAGGCGGCATAGTTGGCGGTCTCATGTACCTGCCTTCCTCCCTCTTCACGCTCCACGTCATGAAGATCGACGACCCAGTTGACGCCTTTGTGGTGCGAATCACTATCACCATGTTATTACTACTGTTATTAGTATTTCATGCTGTCCCTGTCAAAAGCAAGGTGCAGTGGTGGGCCTTGCGAGTTCCAAAGGGTCCACTTGGACTGCATGCAGGCACTATGATCAATGATGCTCCTGGGCAGGTGTTTCCTTGTTTGTTACATTGCATGAGCTCGGGTGGCAGCCCTTCTTCCCTGCTTGGCGCTCACACTCCGTAACGATGAACATATATCTCATCTATTGCCGATACACAGACGCAGCAATCATGATCCTGGCAACTTTGCACTCTGCCCCAACTTCCACACCTGCAGGGCTGCGGATGCAGAGACACTTGTATTGCGCGTATCTAGAGCAAAACTTCAGATGTGTGATGCCTTCTGCTTGGCCTATATTCAGGATTTTGGGTGAGTTTAAAAAATAATCATAGCTGCTAGGCCATGTGAGGGAAGGGGCAGCTGTGCCCCTTCTGCACACGTTTCTGTCTGCACCCCTTCTGAGCAGCTTATTGCCCTCGCAGGTTCACGGCGTCGGTGGTGCTGCTGGTGTAATCTTCTACGCCCTCTTCGCTGAGAAGGACCTGGTGACCGAGCTCTATGGTGAGCTCTCATCCTTTATGTCACCTCGCTCCTGCCATGCATGTCACTCGCACCGCTGGTTGGCGGTCTCCTATTTCAAATTCAGTCTCAGCCGTGTCTGCGTCCATGCTAAGAATGACAAAACATGTCCTGGCTTGGGTTGACAGGGAAACTTACTATTCATGTTGCTCTACATGTCTCCGTTGGCCAGACTTACATCCCAATTGGAGTGGGCATAGAGCGTGAAATATAAACCACATCCCCTGTTTATTTACTCATTTGTTCTAATTTGAGCGCAGGTCTCCTGCCGGACGGCAGCCAGCGCCACTGGGGATGCTTCATGGGAGACAACGGCACTGTGCTGGCGGCCAACCTGATATGGGTCCTGCTTATTGCCGGCTGGACCCTGGGCATGATGGTCCCCTTCTTCTACATCCTCAAGCTCGCCGGCCTGCTGCGCCTGAGCCCCCAGGACGAGGAGGTACGCCCCCTAACCTGTTGTCTGTTTCCAGCTTGTTAGGCGTGAAACTCTGAAGGTCCCCCGAGTCCCCAAGAAAAGGCAGCAGCCTTGGCAGTATACTCTGCCTCGTGCTCTGAAATCTTTTTCCCTCCAATGCGGCACTTCTTTCAAGTTTGATGCTCAACAGCATGTCGGGTGCTGGGCCGTCATATTGAGAGCCTGGGCGCAACGCCCAAAGAACAGTGCACACAGAAGGATGCTCTGAAGAGCAGCATCCCCGCACCCCCTGTAGTATCCGCCAGTCAGTCACATCACAAAATTCCCAGCCAAATTTGAGCTAATCCGATGCCTGACCCTAATCATCAGAGTCTGTGCCCAGCATGACATCAAAGCTTTAGGAAACTTGTTTGGTAATACCGACCTGATGTAGTGTTGGGAAGAAGGTATTTTGGTGGTGCTGAGTGTGGGAACGCCCCCTGCAGGATGGCCCCGACGCGAGTCACCACGGCGGCTCGGCCTACCCGGGCCTGGAGAATGCTTATGGCGACTATGAGTCATCCGCCAAGAACGGCGCCGCCTACAAGGCCGTGGAGAACGGCAAGGGCGGCTCCCTCAACGACAAGGCAAGCCTTTCATCTTACTGAAATTTCAATTTCTCGTTCTTGCTGTGGTTAGTCCGCCCTATACTGGGGAGGTGCTTGCCAATGACAGGGCCCCAGGATATGGCCTCCCCAAGACCAAATAGAGCCGCAGAAACAAGGGCCGGGGAATTGAAAATAGCAGGAAACACATCAATGAAGAATAAAAAACTAGATATGATCAAGCAAATGCCAACGTGCGGCTCATCTTCAGTTGCATCTGTCCTGGGCCCTAAGGCCCCAGAAATATATCAAGTGGAGCACCCTAGGGCTATCACAGTACATGCAAAGCTGAGGACAGTCCTGGCTGAGTCTATGGGCCACCCAGCCACTTTAGCAGTACTGTGACCTGCCCAAGAGCCAGTTGCATGCATCGGGGAGTGTATAATTTATTGCGGCGATCATAAGCATGGAGCAGAATGACATCAGCTGTGTGGCACATGCTGCATTATGAGACCTCCATGAGATCTGCGGGTGCAGGTGCACTACAGGACCCGTGCTCAATAGATACACACCGCGTCCCTGAAAATAGTTGTGGTGTGCGCATGTGCAGATCGCCAGCCTGGAGTCTGAGCTGGCGACCCTGTCAGCTAGGGTGAAGAAGATGGATGCTGTGGAAGCCTGAGCCCAGCTGCCACTGGCAACACAATGACTAAAATCTAAAAATGCGCAAGCCTAATTTTTCCTAAGTGCCTTTGCACAAAATTATTATGAGGTCTGAAGTATGACAAGTAAAGGTTGCATGCCGCCGTGAAGGCCCCCTATGTGGCTTCCCAGGCCGTGCCATTTCAAGTGGTGTATTAGAGCTGACCAATACTGACATGGGAGTTTCTACCCCTGAAATTTGTCCCGGCATGAAGTTTGCATTTGAAGGCCAATATGGGACCCTACTTGTATTAATTTCTTCACTTGATCACTGTCGGCGTCAGCCCTCGTAGGTATTGAATTTGCCTGCATCTGCGGAGCAAAGGTATTTCCAATATTTATATTCATGTCAATGCGATGATCAGGACAGCTGTACTAAAGCAGGCGATTCTTGGATAGGGTCAAGAATTGTGCTGAGTCGTTGGGGGATGGCGCATGTGCTTACATGCAGTGTGCCTGTTGGCCACTTGGTAGGTTAAGGCCCCTGCTCAAGGCAACATGGATATCTATAACTTGCAAAGCTGTGGCTTTGAATGGAAAAGAGACTGTTGCTATTTGCATGTGGAACTTGGAGGGGGAGGCTCACATGTCTATACGTGTACGTCAGTAGCTGCCGTCTGCAGAATCTGACAGATGTAATACTTTTCTTTTATTACATGCATTTGCGTTCGGATCACCTTGATGTCTGCATTTCTCTATCCCTAATTTGGGATCTTGTCAGGAAAGTCAGCATGATGCCTCATTGGCCATCCATATATATCCGAGATGTCAAAGTGAATTGCAAAGGCACTCTCCAATACAATTCCATAATGATTATTAGTCATCTCCAGTCGCCCAGTCATCAAGCTGACCTGGGAGCTTATCTCTGCTCAGTGTTTGAGGCCATCAGCTGGAGGCTCCCGTGTGCATTGTTAGTAATACAAGAGGCAGCTGCAAAATCAACCTGGGTTGCAAGGAACCAGCAGAATAGCGCTGTTGCTACGGCTACCACCCCAACCGACCCTGCCATGAGCCACTCAAACCTTTCTGGCTGCCACACAAAGAGCCCCATCAGGTAGCTGAAGCTCTGCAGCAAGCTCTGCAGGCTGCTCTGCAACCCATTCACAACTCCTGCGCAGTAGAAAGTGTCCCTGCTCAGGAGCACAGTTCTAACTCCAAAAGCAGAGTAAAAACACCCTCAAGTCACATAACAAAGGGCTGGCACACCAGACAGAGCTGGAGTGCTCAGCCCTCACTGCATGCATATTATTATCGTCACGCACGCTGTTCCTGCTAGAGGCAAGGCGCAGGTCAAGGCTGCCACAAATGCTCGCCAGATCCATGTGGACCCAGTCAACCGCGGGCACAGTACTCACCTTACATACAGCTGCAACAATTTCACAGGCCATGCATGTTTTGAGGGGGCCCACCTAGCTCCAGCGAATCCACGCGCTCCTGCAGCAGCTGAGAGACACACAGGTCGAACGTCCACAGCCCAAATCGCGATGCCACCAATCCTAGTGCCAGTGCATGCGTAGCAGCCTTCGACTGCAGAGCTGCACTCACTGCCAGCGCTGCCAACAGACTGACCAGCTGGCAACAGATCCCCAACGCTCCAGCTTGCTCCAGCCCTTGAACCACATAAAAAGACACATCTTAGCTGATGTGTACCTGCAGTGCTTGTAAGACATCCTGGGTTTGCCAGCATCCGCTCTGAATGACAGGGTATGATTGATAAGCATACAAGATAAGCTGCTGACAAAGGACAGGTGTACAAAATCACCTAGCCACACTTGACTGCATGTATGCAATGAGATCAACCATGCTCCTGGGCGGGAGGTGTCATGTTTGCTTCACATATGTTATTCACACTGCGAGGCAGCCCTTCCCCTTACTTTTTCCGCTCGCTCTGCTTTCATGTCAGCATTCCATTTTCTTTAAAATGGCATGCGTTGTGAAAATCATGGTCCCTTGCACTGCATGAATCACATGCATTTGTAACCTCACAAAGGTCCTCTCTGAATAGAGGACCTCTAAAAGAGCATGGAGAGACGCGCACCAATCCTCTCCTTGAGCATCGGGAAGACAAAGGTTGATGCAATGCCGCTGACAGCCCCAGCACCCCTGTAGAGACTCAGCACTGTCTCTGGCAGGCCTCGCCACTTCATGTATGCAGTCATCAGCAGACCCTGGCCACATCACCACATCATGTCTCATGTCATTATCATGTCATTTCACATCATCTGGCCACACTTGCCCGGTGTCATTGCCACTCTGCTTAGCAAGTCCTGCATACACGTGTGACAGAGATGAAAGGAGCAGGAGAAATGGCATCTTGATGTGCAAAGTGGAGTGGAGGAGGAGGCTTACAAATGACATGACTGTTAAGTACAGCAGGGCCAGAGCAACTGCAGCTATGAAGACTTCCTGCCGCGCATATGTCCTCCAGCCAGTGGTGCTCTTCTTAACCAGTTTCTCAATGCTCCCACCAGCCGCCATGCTTGATGATCCGACAAGCTCCTGCTCCCTGCAACCAGCAAATGGCTCAAGCTTGAGCATGCAGCAACACAGTAACGAGTCCAATCAAGGCTTGAGACACAAAGAGAGAAATTTCAGCAATAACATAGAAAACTCCTTGGCACACCTGAGTGCCGGGGATAATTGCTGGGCCATTCTGAGGAACCAACACTCCGGCAGCCAGGCAAACATATTCCAAGCCTGCAACATCAGCGCAGTACAGCTTAAGCAGAAGCCCGCTTGGCACTTATGCACATGTGACAGCAACAGGTTCTGTAAGAATTTATCCTGCAATAACAGGGTGTCAGTTTCACAGGGCTGAAGCATTACCATAATGGCGAGGATGGCTACTTGCAGGTTGCCATAAGTCAGCAGCAGGCCTGCCATGATTGGGGACGCTATCAGGCAGGTCAGATCAATGCGCCTCATCCCTACAAATGTAACTCGCGCTGAGAAGCTTCCAAAGCACACCCCTGTGCGTTAACTTTCACAGCCTGGGACCAGACACATTGCACAATGATTATGCCAACTCTGTGTCCCACATGAGCATGCATGCATGCATACAGTTGATTCTGCAGGACTTGCAAGGGCGGCGGTTTGCAATTCTGTCGACAAAACGACGCTGCATCATGCATGCGCAGGTCAATCATGCATGCATCTTCGTCCCGGAACAATACAGACGTCATGCTTGTTCCAGCTACCAGAGATGCTACCAGCAAAATTATGCATTGGAAGCAGCACCTGCATTGAGGACAGTTAGCGCAGTAGAGTCTCCTTGGCAGAGGGCCTTGGTCCACTCCCTCTCAACAGACAGAGCGCTGCCCTGGCAGCCCACGCTGCTGGCAGAGCCCAGGGCTACGGTCAGGACAGCGCACGGCCAGAACAGAGCCGAGTTGCTCCCGACGAGTGAGGCGGCCAACGCGCTGCTCGCTGACAGCGCCACACCGCAGTTCTGCAGGATGTACATGTTGCACGCTGCTGCCAGGCGCGGCGTCCTGTCATAGCACAGGCCCAGCCAGGTTCACTTTGCAAGCCCCAGCTGTTTCAAAAGGCAACTTCATTGAAAAAGCAAGGTGCATTTTCATATGGAAAGCTGTGTGGAAGAGGATGAAGCAAAGGCCAGGCCAGACCCAAGACCAGCTAAATGTGTAACCATGCAAGAAGCTGCTTAGGGTGGAACAAGGACAAAGGGTTCACGTCAAACTCTAAAAACTGATGCGCATATACCAAATGATGCGAGCCCCCACACGATATAGGAAAGCTTCATGTGAGAGTCTGACCGGTCAATGTAGGCGCCAATGTGGGGCCCAGCAATGACTTGCGCACCGCTGTCCACGAGACCAAAGGCTGACACCAGTGCCAGGGACCCGGGGCGCAGCTCCAGCAGGATCAGGCCGATTGCAAATTCCCACATACGCTGCGACCCACCAGAATAATTTTCAACTTAAATATATGTGGTGCCTGTTTACGTCTCTCTAGCCTTCACATGCTCATGCCAGCATCTTCGCTACATAGAAAGCTTCCAAGCTTGTAAACGTGTACAAATGCGATGCACGGTAAGTGGCGAGTGATGCCCACCTGGCCCCAGGTTGACAGGAAATGAGATCCGTAGAGCGCCATGCGAGCCCTGCTGGTACTGCATGCTTCTTTCATGACATCTTCGTGATGGTCACCATTGCTACCTGGTGCCAGAGCTCCATTTGTAGCACAGCTGTAAGATGCTGCATGCGCCACATGACTGCCTGCCTCCGGGTCATCTTGCGCTCTCAATATTTGCTGCGAGGTTCCAGCCAACAGGGGCTTGTCCTCATCATATTGCTGTGCATCACCCATTACTGGCACATGTGCACTGAATCTAATATAGCAGGGTCACTTGTGTTGCCCCAATCCTTAACAGATCAACCCAGGTGACAGGTTGCTGCCAGAAGATTGCTGCCGTGTTTCGGCGTGGGATAATCCCCTTTCTAGTGATAGATGTGTCGGAAAGCTCGAATTAAGATTTAGAGTTCCACCCGCATGCTCGTTGAGAGTTCAGCAAGAAACATCATAAGCGAACTGGCATGTTCACATGGCGTTACAGTTACAGTGTGAAAATATCAGCGACCGTGAAGCCCAATAGAGGCCAATTTTCTTCGGCGAAGCATGCATCATCAGTTAAGATTGAAGACTCCTCTTTGGAGGAAGATGAAGGAGATGGGGAAGGTCCCCAGAACCCACACCCTTAGGATGACGTCATCCAAGAGGAAGGAGAGATGAGCTTTAAATAGAATGGTTTCCAAGTGCTTAGAAGATTAAAGCATCAACGTGACGTTACATCTTTACCAAATGCAATTGCAAGTGCAACAAATATTCCCTGGCCTACTCGCTAAGTGGCGGGCCTGCAGCTTATGAGCTGACAGTGCTCCAGTGTTCAATGCTGCTAAGCTACCAAAACCTGCTCTTCTCACTCTCACGTCTCCTCTCTCTCCTCTCCTTTCTCTTCCCTCACCACCCTCATTACCAATGTACACATCATCTACACATGGTAGGTGATCCTGACATCGAGCACGCGCTCGTGCACGGCGCACCACGACTCATTCACATCGTAGCTGAGGTTGCGCAGGGCGCCATACAGGTTCTCAATCAGCAGCCTTCGCAGCCAGTGCGACTTGGGCGCGGCTCGGAGCACGAATCGCGCCATCACAAAGGTGAGGCCATGAGTCCTCGAGGCCAGGATGGCGGCCGCCTCGCTGTCACCACCAAGCGCTGCCCCGGCCCCCCTGAACGAGAGCTGCGCCGCCGGTCCGCGCCTGTCCGGCGCGTACTCAACCCCTGACGTTCCTGCGCGGCCGCTCTCATCTTCTGGAGCCATCCTCGACAATGGCGCAGCTTCATCTCCGGACAATTCTGCGTCTCGGGCCATCGCGCTCGGCCGTATGGAGTCGCCCGGCCCATTGCTGGACCCGGGACAGCTGATCCCTTCTGCTGCTGAAGCGCTGCTGCAGCCTGTCTGCTCCGGCTGCCCATCAGCTGACTGCATGGAAATCTCGGGGAGCTCAATCGCGCTGTCTGCTTTGCGGGCCGCACCAGAGCAGCCTTCTGACCGTGGCTGCTGTTCTAACTGGGATCCTGCGGACCGCTCAGGAGCCGGCTGGCCCTGAGCAGCGGGGGAGGGCGGACTCGCGGCCCCTGAAGGGAACGCCTCTGGATGCTCGACAGGGGGCACGATGATGTGGCGCATGGAGCGGCAGGTCCCAGACTTGCGGCGCAGCGCTGCTGAGCTGATGTAGCCTCCATCCAGGCTAAAGCCTCTGCTCGGTGACCCGGAGTGGATCTCAGCCGCAGACCACCTGCGCCACACCCCAATCATACTGGGCGCCTTATACGCAACGTGCTTGTAGCCTTGATAGTCTCCCACATGGAGACTTTGTCAGTGCAACGGGAATGATGATAAGTTCACTATCCTAAGGCTGCGCATATGTCTGTTCAACCATGACAGTAAGAACCATTCTGGCAGGACTGTCCTCACTTCACGGAGCAAGGAATGACGGCTTTCCAAGGATTGCAGGACTACTGTGCTTGTTATGATGCAGGAAAGGAGCAGGAGAGAGCGCTCACTTGGCGGCCATGGCCTTGTAGCGCGCCTCCTCCACTATGGACTGCAGGAGGCCGTCCAGGAAGGCAGCGTCGCGCACAAGTGTGTCCGTGTAGCCGGTGCGGCAGAGCACGCGGTAGAAACCCGGCATGTCAAGCTGCCTCACCTCGAATCGCTGCTCCTGTGACACAGTTGGCAGCGGCACCTGCACCAATCACAGCCCACCCTCACTCCTTCATATATGTCGAGAAGACGGCCTCGAGAGAAAGATGTACAAAGCTACAAACGCAACACCACACTAACCCTACATGACAGCTGGCTCCATTCATCCTTCATCCTGTGAACCCTCTCACAGGATGAGGAACGAGCGTGTCTGAACAGCAACTGACAATTGAAGATACAAATCAGTTACAGCTGCAACATGATGTTGTCGATGTGATGCATCATGCATCTGCACAGACAATGTGCCTGGCTTCTTTACCAAGACTATGCATGCAGCCCACAGGAGTTAGAAGCTTATCACAAGCAATGCTTGATTCTGGACCCTTAGAACGTGGGAGGCACACCTGCTGCACAGTCAGGAAGACGACGGTGTGGTGCACGACGCCCACAGTCTCCAGGACATGCACAAAGCCGGAGGGCAGTCCGAACGCGTGCTCGCCCAGATACACTGCAATGCCTGGAACGCGGCTGATGGAGTTTCCCGAGTGCAGCGAGACATCCAACGCCATTGGAGACGAGACATTGCCCCTCGCCAGCACCAGCCGCTTGCCCCTCCTGCAACCCACCAGATGTCAGCCTAAACATGCAGCATCTCGTGTGGACCTCCAAGCTCCCTGCTCATCCAGTGAAGCATGCCGTGTTGCATCAGCCTATGGCCGAGCCGGGCATCATCACGCATTTGTCATGCTGTTTTCACTGGTGTTGTGTCCTCTATGCTTCTGTGTTGTCTTTTTAACAGGAGAGTACAACAGGAACAGGATTGCATGATTGTCTCCGTGTCGGCACTCCTCTTTGGTACTTCATCTATGAGAGAAAAGCAGTTTGTGGCACTCTAAAGATATGAAGGCAAGCCTTACGTGCTGTTGGTGTCGGGGGTGTCTGACTCGCGCAGAAGCTCCTCAACGAGGTCATGGGATCTCGCGCGGCTGTGGCGCAGGCGCAAGAGAGAGCCCCAGTGCCACGTCGCAGCGATGCACAGGACCACTACCGCCACCACCAGGGGGAACCAGCCCCCCTGCGGCACCTGCTCACACAAGTAAAAGGCCCCCATCAACATCTTTCAATCCATAGGTGGGCAACTTCCTTGCAAGTGACTCCAAATGTAGCTGTAAGTCTTGCTGACAGGAATGTGTGATTGCTCATATGTCTGCAGCACTCACCTTTCGACCCAGCTAGCTCTGTCTGAAGAGCTACTGCTGATTGAGAAGTTAAGCAAGAGCAGATTGCATGTAACGCCCATCTCACTAAGTACCCCTCGTACTCTGTGTTCATTGCAGATAAAAGAAGGAATCAAGGAAGGGAGTAGGACTAAGGCACCTTGTAGAGCACCGCCGAGAGGTAGACGCCCTCCATGCCGATAAGGAAGGCAAAGATTGCGAACACAGGAATGGGGTGCCAGTCCCAAACCACCAGCATGACCACTGTTATGAGGATGGTGATGATGACCATCACCATTACTACCACGAGACCTGCACAAGGCACAGGGTTCAATTTTAAATACAAATTTAGGCATGCGTGCACATTTGCAAGGCAAGCATCTGCAGGGGTTATACTGTTTACCGGTAGGGGCTCTCTATGATTGGTTGCTTACCAAAGGCGTTGCCGATGGCTGTGGTGTCTCGAAAGCCAGCAACGAGGGCTATGCCCAGAATACAGAGGACCCAGTTCACTTCTGGGATGTAGATCTGCCCTTCCACCTTTTTGCCAGTGTGCACCACCTGCACAGCCCCAATCCAGCCTCAAGATCCTTTTGCTACAATGGAAAGCAGATGAAATAATGAGGTTGTGAATAGTCCTTCAGAAGGTTCCTCGGTGGGGCATCTGAGCTGAGTACAATGATGTATACGACAGTACAAAATGTGTGAGCAGGGATGCCAGGCAACCGCTGGAATAGCTGCAGGGATGGTGCTGAGCGCTCACCCTGACAGAGGGAAAGCATGAGAGGACTGCAGACTGGCGGACGACCGAGAAGGCAGAGGTGATGAGAGACTGGCTGCCCACAAGCGCACTGGCCATGGCTATGATGAAGAACGGCCAGAAGAGGGGCTCCGGAATGGACTTGAAGTACGACTGCGCGTAGGACTCTGGGAAGTTTGCCAGGTACGCCGTCTCACCAAAATAAATCAAGAGCAGGCTGGGGTACACCAGGCCTAGCGTCCCAATCTGTGCGCGGAACACACATGCTCAATCCCGCGCGCTACTGAAATCGGTACAGCTGATGCCGGGGAATATTTTCATTGAAAAATGATGATATGTGGTGAAAAAGGCTTAGGAGGTAGCGCACAGTGATGGCCCGGTGGGAGAAATGGCCCATGTCAGCGTAGGTGGCTTCACTGCCGCTGATGCAGAGGACAATGCCGGTCAGAGACACCCAGGACGCCCGGCCGCTGCTCAGGAAATATCTGAATGCGTAGTGCGGGGAGACAGCCTTAAACACATCTGGCATATACCTGTATTTTACCAAAAAAGGCGCTTTGATAAACTGAGTATACAACGTGACAGGCAAGGCCAGTAGACAAGCAGGCCTGTACCGCAGATGTACGGAAGAGTGGATAGATTTGAATGCGGTCCAAAAGTCAGCTGATGTCACCAAGCGAGGCATTACCGTGCGATGTTGTAAACGCCAAGGGCAGCATTGGCCAGAAACCACAAGAGGAGCACTGGAGAGAAGGCCATTCCCAGCTTGGCCGTCCCAAAGCGCTGAATGGAGAATAGAGCAAGCAGGATCGCGCAGCTGATGCCCGCAATCGCCTCTACAATCAGTCACGCATTTTGTTGACCAACAGTCTCTCAAAATGTTGATTTGATTGAGTCAAAACCTTTGAGATAATGGTAGTACATGACCCAGTTTGCAATGACAGATCTTGACTCACCATTGCTCATGTGTGGGTTGATGACCTGGACCCCCGCCATAGCAGAAACCACTGCACCCACAGAGGAGATTAGTGAACATGATGACATTTTGTGCAGACAAGCGATAGATGCACATGCAAGGATCATGATATGCAAGGGTGATGAGCAATTCCTGTCAATGTGCTTCGAAGTCAGCTCAGCAGGAAGAGCACACCAGAAGCGGCTGGAGAGAGGATGCCATCGCAGAACATGAAGGCCGTGCCCAGCAGCACAATGCCTAGTAGAGCCTTCTGCAATGGCTTGCTCCGCTCCAGCCACCGTGCCCTCTTCGGCTGTGCGCACTGTTGCTCAGCCAATATGCCGTCTGCCCCAACTGCATCCTCCCCTTCAGGAACCTGATTGAAGGCGCTGATCCGTGCATGGCGGCAAAGCAGCGAGTACATTGCAATTGTGCCACCTGCAGAGTCACAGACAAAGACGATGTCACAAGCTTGCAGATAGGCAAATGTGTTACAATAAAGGGGTAAAGAGAAGGAGCTGCTGCACATCAAAGTACAGTCAAAGATTGGAGAGTTCTGTTGCCACGCAATGACTGCGGACCTTCGCCGTTGTCATTTGCGTGCAGCACCAGTGACACGTATTTGAAGATGACCACGATGGTGAGAGTCCAGAAGATGAGGGACATTGTCCCCAGGACATCATCGGGTGCTGGCGTGGAGCTGAAAACGTTGGGGTACACATAGAGAGGAGAGGTACCAAGGCCTCCATAGACCACGCCGATGGATTGATAAATCAGCACCCAGAGCCTCAGCCCTTTCGAATTCTGCAAGCATGCAGGACATCCTCTGTCAGAGACAACTTACTTATAGAAGGCAAAGGCACCTCTGGCCTGAAACAGCATAGTGTTGACTTGTGTAAGAAGAGTTGTGCAATGTGATTATTGATGCACCTTCAGTTTTTCTTCTTTAACGTTCGCCTCGAGGTCGAGGTCGGTGACACGCCTGTCTCCAGCCTACATGAGAAGAACACACAAACTCCAAGGTAAACAAAGATAGCTCCTTCTCATGGGGGACAGAAAGATCAGTCAAGCCCGATACGTCTCATAAAATTCTTTGTCTTCCTTGACAAGATTGTACCTCCTGAGCAGGCCTGCCTCCTTCTTCCATCAAGTTGATGGGGCTCTATGTGAACTGACTATTCTGACCATATTGTGCCTCCCAGTCTGATCCATAGGTAGCATACAGGCCCCATCTCAAAATCCAATGTTCAACTTCCCAGCCTCTAGTTCTTTCTCACTCGATATTATAAGGTCAATTCGGAAATATACAAGACTGTAGCAGTCTGAACCAAAAAAGCCTCCACAATCAGGAGGCTTTGCAGCAAAAATACCACAATAACAGTGACTTTCAATCGCGGAATCTCAGCTTTGATTGCTAGCACTAGGTGGGACTATACATTGTTTCAGTGATGCATGCGGCAATTCACTGCCGTGAAATAGAAGGGGTACATCCCAGGGGTGGCCGCTGACCACCATGCAACCTTGCCAATCTGATATGCCATCTTTTCATCCCTGGTGACACCACTGTCCAATCGGTGAGCCATGACAAGCCCAAACCAGCCCACAGCGGCATCATGCATGCGTGCATGCATGATACGATGCCGCCGCCGCCGCATGGGCCACGCCGCGCGGCACCCGCAAATGAAAGTCCCTTGTGCCGGCGCAGAGCAATATTCAATACCATAGATAATTGTCAGTTATAAATGAAGTGAGAATCCCAAATGCAGGCAGGTCCTCATAAGGGGCGGTAAAATGCGTTACACAGGCGCTATGCGCAACGTTTACATGCTCATGCTAGAATAGCTTTGAGAGCAGCTCGGAGGGCGATGTGCAGGCACTTTAAATACTCAGTACAGGTTGTCATGAGGCGCACTGCAGCTGTTCGTGCACGAGAGTTTAATTTTCTTCAGATATCAAAAGATGAATGCATTCAACTTGAATGTTGAACAACTCCTGCACTTATCCCTCTACAGCTGCTGCCGGTATTCGCATCGAGCAAAACCACATGTCAGGAAGACTGGAAGCTCTATTGTGGCACGGTCTTGGCTTTGGTATTAACAAACTTCACGCGGAGGTGGCGTCTCGGGTATGTGCCCACGCTCGAAAGCTGTGGCGAGCCATGGCCTCAGGGGACTATCCTCTGGAATGTTGCTTAGGGCGGGATGACTCACTAGAGGCATGTGAGCCGCCGCAGAACCCTGACCTGCACTCACAGAACATACCAGCTTCACATTAAAGATAAGTGCATAAAGTCATTTGCACAACAACATACATCACAAATTCATCAACCAACTCATAAGCCAAAATCACGTTGACAATTATCGTGCTTTGGGGCCAAGGAAAAGCGTGCCTGCATTGGACAGAGGACTGGATCCAAACGCCTGCTGAAACGTCACTGGCTGCTGCGTCTGTTGCTGACCAAACCCTGCTGCGCTCATGGCCTGTGGCTGGGCTTGCGATTGGAATGGGCTGGCCTGTGCTGGCGTGCCAAAAGCGCTTACAGAGCCAAAAGCATTTGAAGTGCCACCTGGCGTTCCTGCACAGGACCTTCCTCCATTCAGCATACCAAAGAAATGTACCCAGACATTCAGTATCCCACAAAGTTCACAAAACAAGACAGAAGGAACATGTGCCTTGAACAGTCAAACTTTTAATTGTGGCCAAGCATCACTCCGTGGGTGGGAGAACTTACCGTCAAAGGGTCCGGCTGATGGCATGGATTCTGCCGGGGACCTTTGGAAGGGCGTGCCAAAGGCAGGCGAAGGGGTGGTCGGTGCAGCTGAAGGGTGGGACCCAAATGCGCTGACCACCTGCCCAAATGGAGTAGCTGGCTGGAAAGGCTGGGGGGCCGAGAACGAATTTGCTGGTGGGTCTATTGCGGGGCCCCCCATGGATGGAGGCCTGCTGGCCCTGGATACAGCCTGCCATGCAGACACGGGAAATGTTACTATGCAGATGCATTGACCAGACCATGTTGTTGATTGTACCAATGCACATGATTCTGATATATGCTTCCCATAAAGTACAACAAGCTGGAGTAATCTCTGGTGCAATGTACCAATACACATAATCCTGATATGTGCTTCCCATGGTGCAACAGGTGAGAGTATTCTCTGGTGCAGTGTACCAATGCACATTATCCTGATATGTGCTTCCCATGGTGCAACAGGTGAGAGTAATCTCTGGTGCAATGCGGCCAAGTAGGGGTTTGGTTCTGACCTGCCATTGCTGATCAAGCGCTTTTCTGGCCACATTGAAATCAGCCACCACCGAAGCAGCCGAGCGGCCAGCCCTCACGGCCTGCATCTCTGCCCACCTGACCTGCTCAGCATACGCCATATTGATCATTACCTTCCCTGGCTCGCCCACAGGAAACACAGCTGGCACATCTCTCAGATCTAAATATATCACAAAGATGTGGTTTTTACAGGAGTCTGAGCGCACTCAGCAAAATAGACACCCCACCTCCTCGTATGAGTAATCCCCAGTCAAGTCATTCTGCTTACTGCGCTCGTGGGCATAACAGGAGAAAGGCCATGGTGGCCTCTCATTCTTCAGGTCATCCCTCACCACCGATCTCCAATCCACATTCTGCTGCTGCTGTGGCTGCTGTCTTCCACCCCTCTGGCCCCTGCATCAGATCAACATGACCACCAATCAGGGGTCACCAAGCCTCCAAGCGCGTCGAACAGAAAATCGCAAGTATTTTCGCAGCCAAAACAGCTAATCCAGCCCCATGACTCACCCCCGATTATTCTGCGGCTCCTGATCCTCTGCAGGATGGTTGAATGCTCCAAAACGATTGTTATCCCTCTGTTGGCCTATAAATTATGGCCCAAGGGTGTCAGCGTGCCTCATCACAATGGACACATGCAAATTTTTCATCAGCAGGACTTCTAAAACATACCTTGGCGCTGAGGTGGGGCATTGCTGTTCCTCTGACCAGATCCCCAACCTCCTCCTTGATTGGCTGGTTGCTGCTGCTGCTGCAATCGTCCGAATACGCCCTGCCATGACCTTGCATAATTTCAGAGAGCGCTCCTGACACAGGCTCTCAGGCCAAAGAGTAGGCAGGACAAGACTCTCTTTCAGGATTGTACTGCACTGGGCGATGAGAGTAGACAGAATGAGAGTAATTGATCTGTTTTTCTCACCTGATCTGCGTTCCTAATGTTATTCTGCTGAAAGCCTGCACAAACCAGACACTTCTTCAGAGACAAGCACCAGTCGGTAAAGCACAGAACATCAGCAGAAATGAAAGATGGAATCTTCACAAGAACAATTGTCGACCTCTATTGTCGTAGTTGGGTCTTCTGCCCATCTTGCTTTATGGAGATGTTGCTGTTGCCTGTCACATCCGAGCTTAGTCGACACAATTGTCGTTAAGCCTGCGCATTTCTTCACTCACAGGATGATTTTGCACCGCTAATGACTTTTTCTGGAACCTGCTTTCAGTTTTAAGGGATTTTCCTTTCCAACATGGCATGCCAATGATGTCATCGGCCAGCCTGCAGCCAGCTGGACCTCACATGAGCACTTTCTTGAAGACCTCTCTCCTCGCGCAAGGACTTTAGAGATTGGGAAATTTAATGACTTCTGATGCGATCGTCGACCTGCAAGCGTGGTGGTCCGCCATCGCTGTCTTTATAATCTGCGAGCAAAACAATCGACTGAGATAGTCTCGGGCACCATGATTTGTTCGGGCAGGACAAGCACTCTTCAGATCAGTAGTGAACAGTTATGTGGAAGGGGCGATCGGATGATCGGAGGAAGCAGGTTCTCCAAAAGCCCTGTGAACCTTTTGACAGGCGGCATGCCCGTACCTTTCAAGACCACGAGGTCTTTGATGCAAAAGCATCGCAATTCGAGACTGTTCAGAAAACGTTCAGACGACAGACGATCACGTCTGGGTATCTTTGAAGTCAAAGCAGAGGTGGGTCCCAACTATGCATACTGCACGTATGAGAGGGAGTCACTGCAGTCATATGGTAGCTCTTAAGAAAGTCCTGACCCTACTTCCAATGTTGCAGGAGGGTCCGAGCGAAAGACAGTTCTCGCAGGCCGCCAAAAAGGTATGATGTCAGACGTTGTGTTGGTGCTGTTTGTGGGAGATGTCATGCTCAATCTTCCTTGTCCCCTAGTTGGACAAGTGTGTGATATCACCTGACTTTGATGGTGGATTGCAGGCCTTGCAGATCAACCTGGACCCCAAGTGGTGTGCCCTAGCGTCTGATCCCCATGCTTTGCAAGTCTTCCACATGCATTGAAAGCCAGGACACACTAAACGGAGCTTACATGCAGGTATGGGTCTTTTGCTGAGATTGGAGCAGGTCAGGAGGTGGCGAGGTGGTTGTTCAGGGTGGGTGGAGCAGCGGGCACCATTGCAAAATCGGTGTCAGCGTGAGTGCACACACTCGTACCCAGTACACTTCTTACTTGTTAATGGCAATCTGCTTACTACTCTGATGCTTATGCAAATGATGGCACGGTTGCTCCGCACCGATTTTTGCATCTCTTGCGCAGGTATGACATGACCATCTCCGATTCAATGTATGGCGCAGCCAGGAGGTAGGCCCACTAGTTACACCCACTGAAACAACAAGAACTGCCTTACATCGCACCTATCTGCATGCGTGCATGCATGCCCATGCATGCATCGAGCCCGTAAAATTTCCATGCTGCAGGTATGTCACTCGTGAGCGAGTGGAGGCCATGTTGGACTATGAGTTTCTGCAGTGCAAGCTGACTCTGCGCAACCAGCGCGGCGACAACACAAACTTCTTCGCGTTTGCTGACACGCTCACCACCAAGGCCTTCAATCGGGACAACGAGTGCCACGGCTGGCTCGGCATCAAATACCAGACCGCGCCCATGTGAGAACTAGCCTACAGAACCTTCAACTTATCATCCAGATAGCGAAATACTGCAAACACTGTATGCACTGCCTACTGCCTGTCCTGCTGGCCATCAGCATATCGTCCTTCGCAACTCACAAGTTCATTTTCGAAACCTAGACATGACAGTAGTTTAAGATACATTCCCTCCTTTTCATTTCACTGCAGTCAGTTCAGCTTACCTCATCTCACTTCAAATGAGTTCAAGTCAGTTCACTTCACTTGAGTTCACTTGAGTGCATTTGAGCTCAGTTCACTTCAGATCATCAGTTCACATGAGTTCAGTTCAGCTCAATTCACTTCAGGTTATCTCAGTTTACTCTATTCTTTTGTGTGGTGCAGGTCGGAGCCCAACAGCGTGGTGATCCACATCCGCATGCTGGACAAGTCTGCGCAGCTGCAGCAGGAGGCGGTGGGAGTGCTGGGCATCAACCTCATCCACGCCGCCTTCTACATGGGCGGCAACACCGGCGCCATCATCTCATCCCTCCTCAGCGAACTCAGCCGCACGCGTATTGAGGTCGGCCGGCCATCCACTCAGCAAGCCTCCATGTTATCAATACAATCATTGCGGCCTTCCTATCGGGGTCGTGGCTTACCTCTCCCATTTTAAGCCACTCGGCTGGGAAAATGACTTTTATCAAACTTTGACTGAGTGGACGATTGCGGCTGTTGAAGTGAAATGAATACAATGATGGGAGCTTGTTCATGATGGGAGCCGGTGGCCTCTGGTTTGCCACAAGGGTGGACCGAGAGCAAGCTGCATCTGCAACATAAGGATTCCTTGACCTGTGTGTTGACACTGTGGTTTGTGCCCCTGCAGGTGGACTTGATCTCCTTCCAGGGACCATCATTCAAGCACGTTGACAACCGCGTGGCAGCGCTGAGGCTGGTGCAGAAGGGCTTGTGCGATGCCGCCCTCTTTGACCCTTCAGGTGAGCAAATTCTAGCAGGATCCAAAGTTTGCTGTTGTGACTTGCCCTCTGTGTCTGCGAGCATCGTTGCAATTCGAGAGGCGAGTACGTGACATGTGCATGCTGTGTTCTTCAGGCGAACTGCAGATTCCCCAGGAGACGCTCTACAAGAAGAACGTGCTGGTGGTCCGTGGCCGCTTCCGGCCCTACACACTGCTCCACAACGACATGCTGCAAGGTGCGAGAGCACCTGATCACTACTCACTATCAACAGGAACGCCCTTTTGTTTCCCTCAAACTTGAGCCACAGCTCAAGTCAAAATAGGATGCTTGCCCAAAAAGTCATGCTTCCGAGCCAGTGCTGCTCACTACTGGAGCCAGAGAGACAAGCATGCACCGCAGTTAAGCAAACCCTTTCAAGGCTGGGAGTAAAGGAGATTGCCCGAGACATCTTGCATCTGCTGCTGCTGGAGAGCTCAGAGTGATACCCCCTGAGCAAGCAGGACGTGAATGCATGGAGTATGGGTGGTTTGTGCAGGGGCAGCAGCGCAGTTCTTTTGCGAGGTGCCGTCGAAGACGGGCACGTCGACAGACACCAACCTGGCCAGCGACACGTATGACGAGTGCGTGTACAGGGAGGACACCCTCGTGCTCCTGGAGCTCACCACACGTGACATGATGGAGGTGTGCACCCCTCAGGCCCCCTGCTCTCCTTTGCACTCATCAAGTCGATTGCAATATCCGTTCTGGTCTTGCACTGGCTGTGTACATACAGATCTGCTGCACACGCAGAACCAACTCCATTATGGACCCGAGCTATGGGTAATTACATCTATACAAAGGTGCAAAAGTAAAGAGCCTGCCTAGAGCGCTTCCATACCAACTTATGGGTTTCATGTTCAAGACAGCTTCAAACTTTGTGCAACGTGATGGACAATACAGAGCACATGGCGTGCAGGGCGGGGATCTGCTGGACTGGACAACGGACCACGGCATTCAGGAGGACGCGTTCATACAGCGCATTGAGGCGCTGTCCACGATGGGTTACAGTGTGCTGCTGTCCAACTACCGCCGCTACTTCAAGCTCGCCACGTACCTGGCCACCTTCTCCCGCGAGTCCATCGTCATCGCCATCGGCCTCCCCTCCCTCATTGTGCGCATTTCTATCTGAATTCATACATACGTTTAAAAAAAAATTAAATTCTCATTGCATGCCATTCCTGCCGTAGGCAAGGTGCACATGCAGACAAGCTGCATGCCAAAATTCCTACCCTTGTTGGACTCGCCAGATCCAAGCAAGACCCTATCGACTATCCTATGGCCCTGACTAGAAAATGTCTTGGAGGGTGTGCATGCACAAACTCCTGGCTCACAAATGCAAGGGAATGTCTGGCTGCAATTTATGTCAAGACAGCTTTGTGTGCGGTGGGCTTTGCATCGCAGCAATTGGAGGCAGGGTTGGTCCTTTAGATGCCCGAGCAGGAAGATCCTGAATAGCCAGATTGCGGTATTGTCAAGGTGCCTAACCCTCATGACTTGTGCTATCACAGGAGCTGTTCAAGCTGAAGCATTATAATGACTTGGATGGAGGCATCCTGGAGGGTTTTGGCCGCCTGCTCAAGTTCGATCTGAAGATCTACGTCTACCCCACGCTGGACACCAAGACTGGCGAGGTCATCACAGCAAAGAATGTCAAGGTGTGTCCCTCCCTGACACAATATAAATGCAAAGCCAATACGTGCAGCATGCAGGATCCGCGCGCGCTGCCCGCTGAATGCCGCCGGCTGAGTTGGCATCGCTGTTAGCAGCCATAGGACATGGGAATGTTGGCTTGCAGCATCTTCAATGTTGTCAATCTTTGCAGCCCAACTAAGCTGTGACATTGGAGCACCCAGCTGTCTGTCTGGGTGCTCCATGATGGCCCCGGTATGTAGGCTGAGAGTGTGTCTGTTTTCTCTTGCCAGGTGGAGCCGGAGGTGCAGAAATTGTATGATTACATTTATGAGAGGGGCACCATCATTCCCATTGAGGACTATTCGGCAGAGCTGCTGTCTGTGGGCGATGTGTCCAAGCGCGTCACAGAGTCCATCCGCTGTGGCACTGACGAGTGGGAGTCCCTGGTCAGCACACCTCTCACCCTCCCTTGTCCTGTGATGCTTCTTTAAACTTTCATTCCTCGCAATTGTAGCTGGGAATGGCTCCCAAAGGCTGCACAATTGCCTTTGCGCTGTAGCATCTTGTTGTTTGCCTGACATCTAGGCAGACATTTAAGACAATGCCTCACTGTCTGGTGCCTCTTCTGCAGGTGCCGCAGCATGTGCGCGATCAGATCAAGACTCTGCACCTGCTGGGATACCGCGGGGATTCGCAGAACGGAGGCCCCCAGAATGGCGCATATAATGGATCCTACAAGCCACAGAAGGCTCTGGGCGCTCCTGCCGGAGCAGCCTAAGGCATATGTGATCTCAGAGGGGAATTGATATAAACTTAGATTTCTACTGACGTAAGACCGCAAGGATTCTTTAGACAGGCACAACGTTTAGTCTTGACCAACCCGTCTTTGGAATGCAGTGCAGGATTTTTTCCAGTCCGATGTACATTACAAGTTTCAGGATTTCAAGAGTTGGGATGTATTTTCTAGGCACCTACTTGAATTTGCTGCATGTTGCATGGGATAGCCATGTTTCTTGCAGCTCTTTTGGTCATCAACGTATTTTTTAGACCTACTCCAATGCTGACACGTTGTGCTTCACTAAACATTATGTCGAGTATTTGGATGCAGAACATCTTGTTTCACCTGCCCAGCATAAATATGTGGTAAAAACTACTGGTGGCCATGTTTCTATATCGGTGACAGTTAGGTGAAAATATGTAGCAAAACAGGATCTCTCTGTCCTGCAAATCTCGAATACATGCACCTCTGAAGAAGCCTTTAAGGCCACATTCAGAAGCGCTAACCCGACTAAGTTCTCTGCTGTGTGGCATAGAGGTTGTACAGTGTGGAGCCCTCCAGTTGGGTGTCCTGCTCAACGACGCATGTTGCGAAGCTTCCCTTGGAAATCAGCAGCTCTCTGACAGCGCCCAGAGCCCCATTCACATCATGCACCTCCATCACTAGTTGGCGTATTTTTGGCCAATCCCCATCTGCAATGCCCCTGAGCACATCCAGCTCTGCTCGCTCCACATCCACTTTAAGAAGATCTACGACCTCGAGACCCTGCAAGCATCACAGCTTCTATTAAAGGATGCCAGACAACAATTGCTGCACAGCGATCGAGGTCATTAATGAACCAAGCCTGCCCGTCTGCATGCAGCAAACAACATCAACAAAACTTGATGCTTTCACCTGTGTTTGGATGATATCTGACACAGTTGTCAGTTGGCAGCGGTACTCTTTCTTCTGTGCCAGCATCCGCTTGACGGCCAGGCGAGATAGAGGATCAACAAGCCATTTGGGTGCGCTGCGAGCAGCTAGGCTGCCTATTCTGTTGACCAGTGAGAGGTCCATGCCCTCAAGACTAGGCAATGAACGCTCCAGGAATATGTGCATTGCATCCGATACCTCAGAGGCATCTGGATACATGGTGCTCCAGCCTGCGCAAGGCGCACACAACAGATCATGACATGCACAATCAGATGACTTGCTCCCTCTGACCGGCTATGAAGATGCAAAGTCTCACCGGCTGCAGCGGGATAGAATGTGAAGTCCAAGGCCTCCCTTGACCCATCACCAACCCCTTTGTTGATGAGCAAAACCTGGCCGTCGCCTACAGGCAGCACAAGCATTAGATTTCTTGCTCTTCGCCAGTATAGAGACAGGTTGGGGGCTGGGAGCTTTGAGCTTTCATACTCACCTGGACCTTGCAAGACGTCCATATTGTACTGGAGGACCTCCCATGTTGGGGGGACTGGCTCCACAGCAATCACAAGACCCCTCTTTCCCACCTTTCTGGCTGCATATGCAGCAAAGATCCCGATGTTTGCACCCACATCAAGAACAGTGTTGCCTGGCGAGATCGTCACCCCGTGCTGAAGGTATGTCTGCTTTTCGTACACCTCACGATATAGGAAAGCAACGTCTGGCTTGCTGACGTATGCTATCTGCTGACCAGTCGGTATTGGGCACAGGGGCAGTGCTGAACTAACAGATTCACATCGCTTGGAAGCTGCTCTACTATTCCTATATCTGATCCCAATCAATGAACTGGTGCATCCATATGAAGGTCTGCACGATTGCACATTATTATGTGCTTGCTTCGGGAGCATTGAATCCTCACAATTGCCGGCAACACCAGGAATTGGTGAGATTTGAAGCACGTGGTCGACCATGTGAGGTCACGTGCTCTTTCTTAAGAAGCAAGAGGCTGGACGAGAAGGCCACAAGAAATATCGACAAGTAAGTGGTACCTTATGAACAGTTTATATTTATCACACAAATTGGGGGCGAGCACGTTGTCATTTAATCAGAGAGATCACTGGGCGATCTAGATCCCAACTCAAAAGGATTGCGAACAGCAGCTCAGCACGCATTTTTTTTGCCCACTGATAGATTTAAAAAGTTTGTGTATTGGAGAGTGAGCTTCCTAGCAAGCGCTGGCAGAATTTAACCTGTCAGCATGGACTACAATCAGAAGCTGACCTGGACTTTTGCAGCAGTCGCAGCGGCCAGCGGGGGTGTGTGGTTGTTTGCGGAATATGGCGACATCATTAAATCCAGTCAGACGAAGCAGATCGTCTCCTGCGTGCTTGTATTCTGGTATGTGGTCAGGAAATGATTTTCCTTTGTCTGCTTCACAACAAGAGCGCCTGCTTGCTCAGAAATAACAGGAATCTGCTCTCTGATATGTGCAAGCATGGCATCGGCTTGAAAAAAGTGCAAAGCAGGGTGACTGATCGTGTGTATGTCCCTGGGCTGAACAGGGTCGTCTTCCTGGTGAGGACGGTGATGACATTCGTGTGGGGATTCGGGGTACCAAAGCAGGAGGTCCCTGTTAGAAAGGCCACAGTCCCTAAAATTGAGGATGAGGTAAGCCAACAGTCTTTGACATTCCGTAGATATGCTTTGCATCAGGCAATTATTGATCACCAGACAGCTCCTACTGGGAGACCAATGCATGCATGGATCTGTCCTGCATGGCAGAGTATTGTTGCAGATTCTGTGCCTGTCCTTGAGCCAAGTGCTGGCGCCGCAGCCGACGTTGAGATTGAATCTCAGGTGGACACGGTGGAGTGCTGAGAAAGTCTTGGGGTGATTGATAAGGACTGCAAACGCCACTGATTCAACCACATTGTTGTGCATAGGATGATGGGGATGACGCGGGCGCCCAGGCAGCAACGCCAGCGCGCAGGAGGACGCGTACAAGAAGGGACATCTAGAGAAGTGCAGATGAGGGAAGGCTATGGCAGTCAAGCAGATACTGGCAATCACCTGCACTGCAGGCCCTGCAGCAAGCCTTGCCAGGATCCGTTGTCATCGCTCAGAATGTGGAGCATACAGCCTGTGCTGTTGAACACTTGCGGCACCATTATGGCCATGATCCATGCCCTCTGTTGAATTGGCCCTGTATTGCAGACGTTGTCAACTTTGCAGAAGGCATCATGCGCTTTTTGCATCCGTTATTGCAATCTCATACAGTGGCTGCTTGGTTGAGTGCGCTGTGTCGGTGTAAGTTAATTTAGTGCCACTAAAACTCAGTGAGTCCACAACATTATAGACATCAAGACCACTGGCACATGTGAAAATGTGCAGGGCAGAGAGGGCCCCCTGATAAAATCCTGCAGATGTAGGGCGCTGCCAATGTCACACGGTGTGAAGAATGCCAGACTCAAATATGAAGCTGACAGTCGTCTGCTGGCCATGTCACATGGCACGGTGCCAGTGGTAGCTATAAAGCAAAGCAGCAGAGCTCGAGCCTACTGGAACATGTTCAAAACTGTCACCCGCTGGGCCAGACAAAACGAGGGATCTTGCTGATCAAGACTCATTTGATGAGGACATGCCCCTCTGGAAGATAAAGCATGGTGTGATCGAAACAGGAGCAGAGATGCACGTGTCAACAATGTGGGGAAAGTTTCTTGGACGTGACGTCGATGCGTTGATGCAATGCTGCATGTGCCGAGGTGCGCGGTGATCTGGCATTCCCAGACTGGTACAGCGAACTTTAAGATGAGGTTCAGAACAGACTTTGACAACGTTTTCCACTAGGATATAATATTGAGGCTGGGCTTTGATATTCAGTCCAAGAGAAACTCCTTTCGTCTTGTAATTGATGTGACGCAAGTCATGATGGGGAGTGGGAAGAGAGGGGTGGCCTGTCGGAATGCCGGCACCCTGTGCACAGTGCTCTTCTGCTTAATTCAATCTGGGGCAGCAGCGCCCGCCGTGAGCACGGTGAAATCATCAAACTACTCTTTCTCTGTCGATCGTCTGATCAGTCCGATTCTTGCCGATGGACAGCCAATGCCAGGTTTGAAGAGCCGCCTTGGACTCTAACCTGTGTGTGCCCAGGTTGTTCCTGTTGGGGACTACTTCGCCACAATCAACAAGGACGGCAATTTTGAAATCGGCTGCAAAACTTTTTACCCAGCAATCTGGAACCAGTATGCAACCCCTTTCAATCAAACACCCACCTTCCCGACATCTGATCTTCCTGATTGCACACTCCAAATGGATGCCAGGGAGTGTGAAGGTGCTTCTCACAGTTGTTGGTTCTGCTGCAGATGGGAAGTCATAGAGTCTGGTGCAGGAGCACCACAGCTGCTAGGAGCAAGCCTGCCACCCGGCAAGACTGGCCCTCAGGTTTGAGTCCCTCTCCTTACAAGAAACACATCCAAGCTCCACATTCTCTTAACATCAGTAACATGGCTGATCACTCATTACACCTCTGCTGTGCAAGAAACACCCAAAAATGTTTTCAGGGTGCTGATGCATTTGTGTGCGCATGCGTCAGCTCATAAGGGAGCAGATGGACGCGGCTGTGGCGGCCGGGTTCACAGTCATGCGCGCATGGAGCCATGGGGTCACCCAAAACTACGCCCTGCAGACATCTCCGGGGGTCTACAATGAAGCCATGTTCAGGGGGCTTGACTTTGCGCTGGATGAGGCGCGCCAGCGCAATGTCAAGGTGGGCGCTTGCTGCAGCCTGCATGCATTTATAATGTGCAAGACAATTGTCTAGCATGCTTGTACAGTACTCAGACAGTGTGGACCAGACATGCCTCAAATGTACAGGATTGAGCCGCAAAACAGCTCGTTCTTGGCAGAAGATTTGTCCAATCAACGCCAGGAGAACATCCGGATCCCCTGCTTGAATAAAAGTGTGATGTGGCAGGTCCTCCTGGCATTTGTGGACAACTGGCAGAGCACTGGGGGTGTGGATGAGTATGTTAAGTGGACAGGCGACTCCACAAAGACCCACAAAGATTTCTACACTGACCCCGTCATCATGGGCTGGCGCGTCCCTGAGTGCATGCATTTTAAACTCAAAATTTTCAACTCTTAAATGCTCAGCCGGGATCTGACTGTATTGACAGCTTTCAGATGAGGTCTTGGGCAACACAGTAGACTAAACATGTGAGAATGTTGGGGCAGGTACAAGGACTATGTGAAGACTGTCATCAATCGCGTGAACACGATCAATGGGCGAAGCTATGGAAATGATCCCACCATCTTTGCATGGGACTTGTTGAATGAAGCGCGCTGCCAGAAGTGTGCCAATAACACCATTGCGGTACGGACCCTGCCCGTCTCTGATCCTCTCTCAGTGAGAGACTCTCACAGATATTTTCCCTGAGCAAGCGCCTGATTTAAAGGCAGATCACTAGAGTGTCTGGTGATGATACTGTATCGTCTGGATTCAGCATGCAAATTTGCCTCAACTCAGCGTGCGCAGTATTGTACAGTAGCAGCATGTCGTGCAAGCCGTTTGTGTCCAGCAAGAGAACTTTCTTTTGTAGTTCAAATTCAAAAAAGCTGTGGTGTGCAGAAATGGGTGGAGGAGATGGCTCCCTATGTGAAGAGCCTGGATCCCAACCACCTCCTCACCCTTGGAGAAGAAGGGTTCTATTCCACGTCCACCCGCCGGCTCTCCTCAAACCCTGGAGCTGAGAGTAGGAGTCACATTATGCAACTTTTTGATTTTAGCTAGTTTTGCTGTATTTGGCAGAATATATGGGCCGAGTATATGGCAAAATATATGGTGAAATTGGATGTAAATGCCGTCCAGCTGCCTGCTTACATTCTTTTCTTCATTCGCATGCCACCGTGAAAATCTCAGACTTCATAATGAAAAACTTGAACAATTTTGCACTCAAACACTGAAACTTTTTCGGTGCAGATGGCGCAACCTGGCCTTCCGAGGAGGGACAGGATTTCATAGCTGACCACGCCTCGCCCTCCATTGACTTTGCCACCATCCACTCCTGGATTGACAACTGGCAGGTGCATGGTGTTGACTCACGTCTGCTGAGTGTCATTGTGTGATCAGGAGTTTTGGAAGTGACAGCAACGTGGTGTTCAAGCACAGCATGCAGCTGCCGGCTGTCGTGGTGCACACAAGGGCAATCATTTTGACAGTAATAACACTGGCCTACGTCTCTTTCGAAACTTATCAGTAAATTGCTGAGCTGTTATAATCCTGCTGCAGGATGTGGATGAGGACTTCCAACGCTGGTGGATTCGAACTCACGTTCAAGTTGCATGGGCCACCCTGAAGAAGCCGGTGCGTTCAGGATCAAAGCTTCAAGTTGCATGTCACAGGCATGTCTGTCAGAAAATTCTCTTTTGGCGCTGAGAATCAAGTGGCCATTCATGTCCATGTGTGCAGCTCATCTTGGAGGAGTTTGGCAAGTGGTTGAACAGCACTGTGAATGCTACAATGGAGCAGCGAGACAAGTACTTTGGCATTGTCTACGATGAGTGTGAGAACAACATCGATCTTCCCGGCTCCTCACTGAAGGTGATGAGCTCACAACAAGTCCCACTCTCCCATTGCTTCCAGCCATATCATAACCCAAGCTCAACCAAAATATCACTTGCAGGGTGCTTCACACGCTTGCCAGACCTTTTGATTGGCACACACAGCACAGGGAGATTTGTATCTCACATTCAAAGGTTAGATATAGGCCCCCCTGTACAGTAGCTCCACAGTGGGATTGAACACATGGGATTACAAACGAGTGATCGTTGGACCTGGTAGAGCGGAACTGGAGAGCGATGAGAAGGCTGACGTAGCTTCAAGCTAGGCATCTGGTCGCTGGTGGACTTGTATAATAAAGTGATTACATGCACATGCAAGACAAAGATATACAAATATCCTGGATTCTCTCTGGCAGGGAGTGGGTTTCTGGGAGTGGTTTGCCGAGGGTCAACAGGGGCCGACAAGCGAGGGGGAAGGCCAGGGTCTCTATGGTATCTACGAGTCAGACGCCACCTTCAAGCTTATCAAGCAGAACGTGGCGTTCCTGAACAGCAAATCCGCTCCCTCGCCTGATGGCTGCAAGCCCAAAACTGCGCCGCCTGTTCCTGGCACTGTTTGTGCCTCAACTCTTGTCCAAGGTCTTCCTGGCACTGGGTGCGATCCAACCCTCAATTTAATATTGTAAATTCCGATGGAAAAGTTGTCAAAAAATGTTAGCCCTGGGAACCTGCATGCACATGTCACTGACATGATGTCAACATGACAAATTTGGAATTGCACACTAAAACTTCCCTACAGGGATGGACTGGGATCTTCCGTGCACATGTCAGCAACCCTTCATGCATGCAGACAACATGCAGAGCTTTAGGAAATAAGTAGGTAAGAGGGACCAGGATTGCAGTGCCATTGACTGGTGGATGTGGTGCAGATACGAAGGCCCACAGTGCAACGTTGACATCAATGAATGCGTGCGTGGGACCCATAACTGTGCAGGCAACAGCACCTGCATCAACACTGATGGCGGCTTCACCTGCCAGTGCTGGAGGGGGTTCACAGGTCAGTACCTACTCCAACAAGGAGTTGGATAAGTGCCAGCTGTTACCTGCAGGTTGTCTGCAGACATACTCGCCTTCTTGGCAGCAACAACATGTACTAATGATGTTACCAAACCCCCAGTTCAAAAAGACACTGCCCTCTCGAGTCACAGTAAATTCATCCTGTCAGCTGAGCTCCTCGGATGATCAATTTAACACTGGATGTCAGCGCTGCAAATGTTAGCTTTCATCATTGCGCTGTACTGCAAATGCCGGATGTGCACAGAGAATGGGTCAGCATGCAATTCCTGGTTGTCTGCAGGGGATGCTACTAAGTGTGTTGCGGTCCACTGACGAATGCCCAATGTGCATGAACATTGAGGAGCATGCACATTTGACTGTGTGCACAGGGGACGGTACCAAGTGCGATGCAACGCCGGCAGTGGCCCAGCTGGAGAGCGCCTACTCCACAGAGGCCACCCAGGGGCCGCTCATCTGCGACATCAAGTACCCCCAGATTGCACCCGGCTTTGTGTACGACCCCACCGGCTCCATCCAGAAGAACGCCTTCAAGAATGGCAAGCAGGTGACAGCACTGCCCCACTTTGGTGTGAAACAAAGACACGGAAACCCCTCCCATAGGGCTCTGATTGTTCGTTGCACACACAAGTTCCCGCTTGGCAAGCGTTTGCTCTGATGCTAGGCAGGCTGTGAATCTGCATGCCTGGCATCTGCTCTCCTGAGTGACAAAACATACCACAGTCTGACCATGGCAAGGTTTGAGAGAACTCAAGATCATGGATATGCCGATGTGTGTGCAGGACGGTGTGGGCAACAGCGCTCCCATTCTGAGCCTGACACAGTGCCTGATCGCCTGCGAATCCGCACCCGGCTGCAGCGCGGTCGTGTACAGCCCTGACGACCAGAACTGCTTCCTCAAGGGATGCCCCTCCGAGTACGCAGTCAGCTGCCCGGTACGCTCTCTTTCTACTGGCCTCCAGACATTCTCCACATCCTTGGTTTACAGATCTATTTCTGGGACACATTGAGGAGCAGCCCTACTCCAGTATTCAATACTGAGCAGAAAGTTCCCCCGCTTTCTGATGCGCTATGCATTTTTTTTCCCTGCATGCGTCATGATGACTAATGGGCATGTTACGGTGAAGTGCTGGTGAGTCATCGGTGGGCATGCATGCAGGTGCCGCCGACGTCGGGATCCCCCGGTGGGCCTGGGGGGCCCACCCAGGCCCCTCCCTCGCCACCGTCGCCCCCCGCCGCTCCGTGCACGCTGCAGCCCTGGCAGTGCCCCCAGGTCACCGCTGCCTATTACAACTACTACTCCAAGCAGAGGCGCGCCCACGCTCAGAATCCGCTGCAGAATACACTAAAAAATGAAGGATCTACGGATCAGTCATGAAGAGAATCTGGCAATGGAATCCCTTATTCTCAGGTCCTGCCACCTGTCAAGCAAAGCAAGCTTTGATTGGCCCGCCAAGCCGACATGGCAGCTGTTAGGCAGGGGAGCTACAGAACCCAGAAATTCCAGCGCATGGTTTTGCAATAGTGCTGTGCGTGACATGCAGTCAGGACAGCTCTTGATGTAAGCATGCTGCTGTGCAGGTACAACTATGCTTGCACCTTCGTCCAGAACAACCCGGACGTCATGCTGGCTCCGGCGCCAAACAGCAAGGTCATTCCCAAGTACTCAGCCGGCGCTGGCAACAATGTGTCCACCATCTCAACGCTGCCTGGCACCCTGGCAGGTCAGACGCAACTCCCTTTGCTTCTCATTCACCTCCCTCATGAAACGCTTGATTGGACAGTGATACGCCTGTGAAGCTACTTAAATGCAATGCAAAAGCTGCTCTTACTATTGCGGCAAGATAGCCCTGGCCTCTGCTATGATGCATCTCTGGAATGCCATCATCCCCCCACAACCTCCAGCTGAGACTGCTGACTTTAGTGCTGTGCTCTAATCCATCATCTAAGCGCATCATGCAAGCTCATCCTATACCTGAGATGATTCAAAATTTGGAATGTCACTATTGGCAGGGCTGGCACCGGATGCAGCACCAGCAAGCCAGCAGCCTGCACTAGTGGAGCCCCTAAAGAGTCCCCCACCGCCGCCCACCGCACCGCCGCCGAGTGCCCCACCGCCCGCAGCAGGGGTCCTCCCCAGCAGCACCCTCGCATCAGCGCTGGCCGGTGCTCAGGCCGCAACGCCGCCAATTGCTGCGGCTGCCCCCGCTGCCGAGACAACCGGAGCGCCTCCGACGCTGGGAGCGGGAATCTCTAGTGTCAACAGTGCGACGCCGCCTGCAGCGGGCACAGTAGAGCTGCCCGCAAATCCCAGCCCAGAGGTCAAACAGCAGTCGATATCGGGTGGCAAGTGAATTTTTGATCTGCCGCATGGTTGTTTGGGACACTGCCAAGTAACACGGGGCATGCTTCAGAGAGCACGCATGACATGCAAAACAGCAATATTGGCCTTGAGTGGACTCCACACTGGACTCCAGTGTGCAGTGAGAAATTGCGGACATACACGCCAGTCCTCATAGCATTGTCAGCTTTGAACGGCATCAGCATGTGCATTGTCCTCTCTTTGCTGCCCAATTCCACTTTCTGCCCTGATTCTGGCATGTCAAGACATGTCCAGGCTTGTTGCCCTCCGGCTAAAACAATGATGCAGGGTGAAGCAAAAAAGATGATAATGTTGTGAACATGTCATTAGGAGATGCAGACAAGAAGCTCAAAATGATGTCTAATGAGGGAACTTGGCAATTCTGTTTTAGAGCTATTTTGTGAGGGCAATCCCTTCCAGAGAGTCGGTGAATGTGCGTCACTTACACACATATGATCCAATAGCTAGTTGCCAGAGCAGCTGCAGATTTGCAGATCATCGAATCAGCCTGGTTGGCTGGCAAAGACGTAATTTTGTCTCAAGTCAAAATGAGAGGGATGGGCATGCATGCATTGTTTTGCATCCACACCCTACACAACTTCCTGGTGCCTTTTGGCACATACATGAGTTCCATTATGAAGACACCCCAAGGCCACCTAGAGCTCTCAGATCCTGCTGAAGTACATTGCACAAGTCCTCAAAACAATTGAGAGGGTCTGCCTGGCACAAGACATGCCGTGCAACAAACCCCTGCGATCCAAAAAGAATTGAAAAATTTATACACAAATTGCAATAATGGCAAGACGTCGAACAATGCCTCAGAGTACATAGAAAAGTAAGCGGGCAGCACTGGCCGCCGCAGCGCGTACGTTTCACATGCTTGCCTCACAATTTAGACTGCAGAGGAACTTTGAACATCTTTGACCGCACATATGCTTCCCAAGCAGACTGGCCCGTCGGCCGAGGCGGCCCTTCTACCACAGCATTAAAGTCATCTGGCAGGCTTCCTTCCCCTGCTCTGACCATCTGCTCGGCGACAGCCGCAGTGAGCGACGCTGAGACCGTCTGGATAGCGGAGAAGCGAGGAAATAGAATCCCTCTACTAAGCTCCTGCACAAAGCATCGACGTATCTAGTCCTTAAGGACTGGGAAATGTGTAATAATAATAATGATAAGAAAGCAGTCACAACAGGCATGTCAAAAGAGTGACAAAGCAATTCCATGCCTTGAATTAAGGGACCGTCCCACAGTTGTTGTCACTCTTTTGAGTGCCTTTTAGACAGATGTACAGACTTGTAAGCAGAGGTGCATGGGCTAACCTCCAGGGTTGTCATGTGGGAGAGCATCTCGGCAGCAGCAAGGAAGACCTCATCGGAGATGGTGGAAGCTCGAGTGAGCACAGCAGCAAAGCCGATGGCGGGAAAGACATACGCATTGTTGGCCTGAGCACCACCAGGACTTTCAGTTGCCTACGCGTCAGAGCTAACATGACTACCTCTCCGGGTAATTTGCTGTGAGCAAAACAGCAGCTGCTAATGTCCAGCAGCAAAGATACAAGAAAGACGGAGGAAGAACGGCTCAATGGGCAGGATTTGATGTGCTCTCATTTACGGCTGTAGTTGTGCATTATGGAAGAGCAGCTGCAAACAGTCAACCTGTGCAGCATGCTGGGTGACTCCGTTGGTGTTGATTGGAGGAAAGGGGCTGCCGCTAGCAAACAGAACTGACCCTGCGCTGCCCTTGAACGCCTCCTCAAAGGTGCACTCCGCTTTGGATGTCGGGTTAGACAGTGGGAATATGATGGGCCGCTCGTTGATGCTGGACATTGCCTGGCAATCAGCAAATCACACAATAGTCCCAATATGGTCATGACAATATGCTAAGTTTTGAGCATGACTTAAAGACTTCCATGGCACCGTTCTTTCATGCACCGTTATCACCATGATGGCAACAATATGTCAGGCTGGTAAATTTGTCAGGAGTCTTGTGCATGTGGTGCCACACCTGAACGACATCTGGCGTGAAGGCGTTTTTCACAGCCGAAACGCCAATCAGTGCAGTGGGACGGAAGGTGTTGATTGCGTCAAGGAGGCCCCTTTGGAAGGGGAGGTCATGCGCAAAGGGCAGCTTGTGCGGCTGCAGGTTGGTGCGCGATGCACATACAAGCCCCTTGGAGTCCATGAACAAACAATGCTGCCGCGCCTGCATTGATGCAACACACCAAGTGGTGAGTGCAAATTAGGTTCTTTCAACAAGTGCAGCAGCTGATGCCCTGATTGACACCCATGATTGATTGTTTATTGGGCTGAGCTGCATGCATGTCAGAGCAGAGATTCACATACCTCTTCTCTTGTGAGTCCATGTCGTCGCTCAAGTGCAATGGCGATCAGCTCTGCAATGCCCGTGCCGGCCTCTCCAGCGCCATAGAACAGGATGCGCTGCTCAGCAAGGGACTTCCCAGTTGCTCGCAGTGCGGATAGTAGCCCTGTGAGAGCACCATGCTGATCCAAAACGCTGCAAAATCCCTATCAGATGCGTTGCAAATCAAAACCAAGGTAGGGCTCCTTGCCAAGCAAGACAGGATGTGACAGCCTTCACTTGCTGCTCCAGTAGCAAGCCAGCCATCTCCCCATTGAGGACAGGGGATCTACTGGCAGACCCAATACAAGGAAGACTGCAAGAACGGTAAGAAGTTTGGTTGCTTTACCTGCCAGTGTAATGCAGGCTGTGCCCTGAATGTCGTCGTTGAAGACACAGGCGTTTGGTCGATACTCATTGAGCAGCTCGAAGGCATTGTGGTTGGCAAAGTCCTCAAACTGGACAAGAACATGCGGCTGCCACTGCCTCAATGCTGCCATGAAGTTTGCCACAACTTCGTGGTATGCGCCGCCTCTCAAGCGTGGCTTTCTGATGCCCTGCAGGCAGCCATACAAGCTTATAAAGAAGCCTGAATAGCAGCAATAAGGGGAAGTACTTGCAGTGGCAAATTCTGAATTTCACACCGTCTACCTGGAACATGACTTCCTTGCAGCTGATGCAGCAAAAAGACATCAGCGGCTGGGCGCTACAGATGCACATTAATCGTGCAGAGTACCTTGTACAGGGGATCCTTAAGCAGGCTCTCATTGTTGGTGCCCACATCCAGGAACACCGGCAGGCACACTCGAGGATCCACCCCAGCTGCGGCAGTGTACAGCAGGATCTTCCCCTCAGCTATGCCCATGCCCCCGGTGCCCAAGTCCCCCAGCCCCAAAATCCTCTCCCCATCAGTCACCACCACCACCCTGTAGGCATACATTATTTCTGGGTGATGAAAGTACATAAGCTTACGTACTCTTTATCCAATGCAATGAAGACCAGGTTTGGATCTGCATGTGGTCCTCAAAGTGTGCATGCCTGACTTCTTGCTGTGGCCAGGCACGCATGCGCTCAAGGAAGTCGTCTTTGCTGCCTGCATCTAGGAACAAGCCTCGTGGCACCAGTGGAAGGTGATGGTAGCGCTGACACGCCTCTCCCACCGTTGGAGTGTAGACATATGGAAGGATTTCCTCTGTGTGTTGGACGAGCAAACTGTAAAATTCTGGTTCTCGTTGTCTGCAGCATCAGAAACACAAAATCACCGCTGACATGAATGCAGGATGATCTCCAATTCAAGGTGTGGACAAACATTGTAAATGGCGGATCACTTCATCGCGATTGCGTCAAGGAAAACAATTCCGAGGTTTTCTGCACCACACCTCTGCAGATTTCGCAGGTACAAGTATTTGTCAATGTCGTGCTCTTTGCTTCTTATATCCTCCAATGTCGATGCTACGCTCATCGTCCTAGTCTTTGCAGCTCTGGTAACACGATTGAACAACCCCGTCAAACGATGCATCTGCAGATCCCGTGGAATCAATCTAAAACAATGTGATCATAAAGTTCCCAGCGTCAACGTGTGATGTATCTAGCATGATCGATGCCAATTTAAATAGGTTTCTATGCTGAACATGCTTGATAAGCTTGTAATGTCCCAAGCTTCTCCGAGACGGGCTTTCGGAGCCGCGTGAGAGTTTCGTTACCGCTTAGTCACCTCCATCAAATATAAACCCCACCTCAAGGAGAGAGTCAGATCTTGGAGCACACTAAGACGCACCTCGATTGCACTGTTCCACTCATATTCAGAGCTTGACCGCTGCATGTTTGTGAGGGAGGAGGCGGCAGTTGCTCGGTCCTGCCCAGGGTTGAGTCTGGTGTGAATCGAGATTAGCCTGACCACTGCAGGGCTTCACCCTGGGACGCAAACCCGCAGAGTGGCTTCTGAGTCCCTTCCCAGGTGACCTGTAGGGCAGGTTCTCTGGCCTGCTCTTCCTGGGTTTCTCTGGGCGATGAGCAACGGGTCGGATACCGGCGAAAGAAAGGGCCACAAACGCAAACTGGCGGACGCACTCACCCCACCAGGAGGCTGCAACACGGAAGTGTCTCCTTCCGGGGATGCTGAATCAATCCTCTGCCAGGTGGGGAAGCGCTGGCCGCCCCTAATTATACCCCTGCTGGCGTTTTGAAATCTGACTTTGGCTTGAACCAATCGGACCCTCATTTCAATGCAGGTGTGCCGACTGGTGGAAATCATGAAGAGCTTTACCTCCAGACTACCTGATAATGTGGACCGGTTGACCTTGCGACGAGCCGCGCACGGGCTGGCTGAGCTTTCAAAGACAGGTAAGCAATCTGGAATCTGACCAGTTTGGACTCTTGCAGGCGGCCGAAGTTGCCTCTGCGTATCTAATCTTACTTGTTGCGCACAGATGCCTAGAAATGGCACCCAACATCGTACATGGTTGAGTATAGGATGGTCTTGGCAAAATGTGTGTAACAGCTTGGAAGGGGACAGGTAGAGGCTAGGGGTGAGGTTAGTTGTCCATCTTCTGTGTCTCTTGCTGTCTACCGAGGGGATCTCAGCAGCGTCTCGGTCCTGTGTTGCCATCAGGCGTAGTGCCTGAAGCCAATGGTGCACGGCACGCCCCATCTCTATCCTGCAGTGACAGCTGACATATACGTCTTGAATATATCACACCTGATGAACTATTGCATGACATTCCATAAAATCGCAACAAGGTGTATTGGAATGCAGAGGGCAATGTGGATCAAGTGGTGGCTGGAGGAGCTGTGGAGGCAGTGGTGCCACTTCTCACACATTTCCCCGGGCCGGAGCAAGACCCATTAGTAGCCAGGTATATTCTCTGAATGGCACCAACATTGTTGAGGCTGATTTTTGTGTGTGAGCTGTAGAGGTCTTCAGGAATTGCTCTTATTTTAAATATTGCTGTGGGCCTGGCAGTGGGGAGGAAGTGGAGAAGGAGGCTTGCTTCATCTTGGGATTGCTTGCAATTAAGCAAGAGCATCAGCACGCCATAGCAGATCAGGTGAGGGGTGTGTCTGCGGTTGCGCCCTCTCAATTCAGCAGACTGTTTTTTTTGACACATTTTGTGCCTCATTTTGAATTTGATTTTAAATCTTGAGATGTGGCATTTTCTGATGGTCCCTTGTCCGATGCTGTGCAGGAGGCATTGCCAGGGCTGGTGGCACTCTTGAAGCGGTATGTGCCCTTCATGGGTCCGCCCAACCCCGGGGCTTCAGTGGTGCGGCGAGCAGCGGACGCCATCACAAACCTGGCGCATGAGAATGTCAGCATCAAGAGCCGCGTGCGGACCGAGGGCGGCATCCCTCCCCTGGTGGCTCTGCTGGAGTCCTATGATCCCAAGGTGTGGCTCAGGCACATGTAGATATGACAGGCTGCTTCCGAGACTGTGGGTGTGCGACATAATGCCAGCATACACAAATCACAGTCCTGCATCAGGACAAATTTGTGGATGCGAATGCGAATGTGTGGCGGTGCTGCAGGTGCAAAGGGCAGCAGCTGGTGCTCTGCGCACTCTGGCGTTCAAGAATGAGGACAACAAGAACCAGATCGTGGAGTGTGGAGCGCTGCCCACTCTCATCCACATGCTGCGAGCCCAGGATGCGGGGATCCACTATGAGGCTGTGGGCGTCATCGGCAACCTTGTGCACTCTTCCATTCACATCAAGCGCACGGTGTGTGCTCGTTGCCCACAATGAGCATTCCCACATTGTTGGCTGTGCGCACAGCAAAATACTGTGATGAATATTATATGTTTTGTTCTGGCCTTTAATAGAAGTTCTGCATCTTCTTCTCACCCTGTCATGTCAGGTGTGCAGACCTTGCTCATTATCTGTGCTTATGCAGGTGCTGGAGGAGGGGGCTCTGCAGCCAGTGATTGGGCTGCTGTCATCGTCTTGCACGGAGAGTCAGAGGGAGTCAGCGCTGTTGCTGGGCCAGTTTGCCACGACAGAACCGGACTACAAGGCAAAGATAGTGCAGCGGGGAGCCGTGCCGCCCCTCATAGAGATGCTGGGCTCCAGCGATGTGCAGCTCAAGGAGATGGCCGCCTTTGCACTGGGCCGACTAGCGCAGAACTCAGACAACCAGGCCGGCGTTGTGCAGGTGATAGTCTGTCCCAGAGACTCTTCCATTCATGTCACAAAAAGCAGCAGAGGAAGAGATGATTGTATATATTTGATGATCCTGCATGTCGTTTAAGCCTTATGCTGACATTTATTTGCATGTTAGGCCGGTGGTTTGCCTCCTCTGCTGGAGCTGATGGCCTCGCGCAACGGCAACCTGCAGCACAATGCAGCCTTTGCCCTGTACGGCCTGGCGGACAACGAGGACAACATAGCCGCTATAGTGCGGGAAGGCGGCGTGCAGTGCCTCCAGGACTGCGAGCTCCTTGTGCAGGTGCTGCAACTTCCCATTAGTCTCCCCCTGGCCTTCCTCCAAATGAGCATTCTAATGCAATGATCCACCTGCCACCACTAGTGCTATCGATCAAGAATGTTAGGCTTTGCAATCAATATCCTTTAGGAAGGTTACCTGCCAGACTTGAGCAGGTTCTGACATGCGATGGTGTGCTTGTCAGTGCTTCTGTACGAGCAGCAAGATCATTTCAACATGCCCCTGATGCTGGCCTGGTGGTGTGCTTGTGCAGCCGTCGAAGGACTGCGTGCAGAAGACGCTGAAGCGGCTGGAGGACAAGATCCAGGGCAAGGTGCTGAACCAGATCATGTACAGCATGAACACGGCAGACCGCGTGATGCAGCACCGCACCACGACCGCTCTGGCGCGCCTGGGCCGCGAGGCCGACCTCAAGACCATCTTCATCGACCGCAAGGGCCTTGACATCCTCATCTCCATCCTCACCGACCCCACCCGCGACCCCACCACCCTCCGCGAGGCCGCAGGTTCCCTCCCACTGCACTCTCATCCCTTTGCATGCATCCAAGCTTTTGAGTCACCTGCTCCAATCTTGCGCCGAGAGCTTGATGGTCGGTTGTGAAAACGCACTTGACATGATGTGGGATTGACAATCTTGGGCCAACAGCTCAAGATGCATATTCTGATGCGGAAGTTTGGGCTGTGCAAGCTGATCCTGGCGCCACAGCGGCATCAGTGCTGATATTCTGCTGATATCACAATGCAGCACCGGCATCAAGGCGTGTGTTCTCACTCTTGAACTGGTGAACAGGGGCGCTGTTTGAACTGGCGAAGAAGGCAAACGCGACGGCCCCGATCGACTGCGCGCCGGCGCCGCCGACTCCGCAGGTGTACCTGGGGGAGCAGTACGTGAACAACGCCACGCTGTCGGACGTGACCTTCATGGTGGAGGGCCGCAAGTTCCACGCGCACCGCATCGCGCTGCTGGCCTCGTCGGACACCTTCCGCGCCATGTTTGATGGGCACTACAAGGAGAAGGAGGCCTCCACCATCCCAATCCCCAACATCCGCTTCACCGTCTTCGAGTCCATGATGCGCTGCATCTACACCGGTGCGCATCCTGCCCTCTCAATCGTGTGTTCTGGTGCTCCTGCGTTGCTCCGGTCTCCAGTAGTTTACGCATGCACTGTGAATTGCACAAATAATGAAATCCCATGGTCAGAGGATAATGCGGGGCATATGGGAGTATCCTGGAGCAGAATTTGAAATCTACAGTCTGCTGGTATTGAGTTGGCTGTCAAGGAGGAGTGGTGACGTGTGCCTTTCCTGGACACACAGGCAGCGTGGAAGTGACGCCGGACATAGCAGAGGAGCTGCTGAAGGCGGCAGACCAGTACATGCTGGAGGGGCTCAAGCGCCTGTGCGAGGCCGCCATCAGCACGGGCCTGTGCACCGACAACCTCGCCTCCGTGCACGACCTGTCCGAGAACTACAACGCCCCCCAGCTGGCCCGCCGATGCGTCCTCTACTCCCTGGAGCACTACGAGGACATGGTGCGCACCAGCCCCCACCCTGTTGATGCACCCTTCGAACACTCCCGACCTGCATCTTTTGCCTGCTTCATTTCGGTTTGACACAGGCCATCTCTTGAGCCTAGTTCCAGTGCATACGTGGGCTTGGAAGTTCTATGAAGCCTTCTTGAAGGGCATGCATGGTGGCTTGATTCTGTGAGGCTTATATGTTGCAGTGCATTTATGGGCTCAGATCAGCGTGTAAACATGCGCAGGTGGCATCGTGCCAGCCTGGACAGTTTGCAGCGCTGCTGCACCGCATGGTCCCAAAGCTGCGTGAGAGCCTGGTAGAGCAGCTGCTGAAGAAGGAGACTGCCTCAGTTTGAGCTCTCAAAAAGAAGGGGGGCTGTACTCCCCAGCGAGTGCTTGGCCTCAGCATCGCCTGAAGTGCCCATGGCCAAATGGGCAGGCAGGCAGCATTTGCCCCGGCAGCAACAAGTGTAGCCTCTGCAGTTGGACAGAGTGCGGGCAGAGTTTTTCTTTGAGCAAGACATCTTCCTGGGTGCAATGTAAACCAGTAGCAATTCTCGTTTTAGTGGTGCTTATCACCTGTGAAGGCTTGTTGACTGCTCCAGAATTCTTTAGTCTTAGCCAACGCGAAAAGGACAGCGTTTGGCAGACAGCATGTCAGAGCTTGTCAGCTGTGCGGTCAAAGTATCAGGCGATACAATTATCTTATGAGATGCGCATTGCGGATGGTATGTGCTGATGTTACTCTGTACCTGTGCTATAGCTAATTACTGAGAGGCTGCGAAGTGTTGCCATAAGAACTTGCTGAGGCAGCGATGCTCCCCTGTCTTGCCAATTGTATGATAATGATCATGCAGTGTGTGATGCCATTGTAACTCTTGATCAGAAAGAGACTCAGCAACATCTTGCAGTCAAGCAAGCTCTAGTTGTGCCCTGTCTGGATGGATTATGAAGGCAGACATGTCAACTCTGTCATTGAAATCAGGAGGGGCAGCAGGGCTGCTCCACATAGGCCGATCCAAAATTGGCCATGGTACACATGCAATATTCCATGCACCCTGCCACTGGCAGTCTGTCGACATAAACCAGTCCAACATCGTCTAATGAAGGCATCCTCGCACAGCCTCCATGTCGCAACCCAATCTACTCTTTATATTGCCTCTTTAAAATAAGGCGTGGTCAGCACACATGCCACAAAATATCGGAAGTCAGAAGATACACTGAGAGATCTTGCTACCAGATGTTGGCGCTGATGTTACAGAACAAAGTCATGGTTCTGCTGGTGCATTCAAGCAGATTTTGATGCACGTGCACATTCAATCTGCACACACTGTCACCGATCCGTCACAAAATCAGGACGCAGCACCCATATCTTGCCAGCAGACGGATTGCGCCGCAGGCTGGCCACCTGCTGCAGGAGCTGCCGGAAGAGCGGGGCTTTGGCTGCAGGCAGGCTCGGCGCGAAATGCTGAATGACCGCATGGCTGTCCGCCTGGCCGCCTGCCTCCTCCAGGTACGCCACAATGCGCTGACTCAGCTCGTGCGCCTCCTCAACCTGCAAAGCACACAGCTCATATCCCAACTTGTATCTTGCCTGCCAACGCACAAAATGACGCCTGTCACTGCCGGAAGATGAAGGCGGGTGACAAAGCATGTGCATCGCTTCGGGCTTCCGTTCTAGCTGGAAACGGACCCATCACGGCCTCATCACATGTCTGCTGAAAGGTGATTATTTTCAAGGAGGGTGGTCAAAACAGGCGTTTGCATCATAGTCATTTGGCAAATAGCTGTTAAGCGGACCTCAGGGTCGTTGCGCGCGGCGGACGAGGCGGCTGCACTGACGGCCGCCTGCCGCTCGCGCAGCCGCGCCAGAAGCACGGAGCTGCTCGGCGCGAGCCCGCCCGTGGTGCCGGCCTGGCCGCCGCCAAATCGGGCGAGCCCGGCGGTGCCCCGCCGCACCTCGCCGGCACCAGCGTTGGCCGGGGCCGCCTCCGAGCTGCCGGGCTCGGACGAGGCGCCGCGCGCCAGCCGCTGGTTGGACGTTGCCCCGAAGCGCGGCGCCCCGCTGCCGCCGGACCTGCCTGTCCACGTCGGCTGGTTGACCGGCGCGGTCTGCAGGAGACACCATGACGAACATTCTCAGCCTATCTGGGGCGGCACTTCATCCAGATTTTGCACTCAGCATAGCACCCGAAAATACCCTATATTCAGGTACTCGTTGGCGCAGCTGTGATCACAGCTGTGTCCCACTGCAATTGATGCTTTGCACAAAGCAGATGTCCAAAGCTGTCTAGGATGGGGCAAAGGTAGATAGGCACCACGCAGGCGGCGCGTGACTGGCGCAGCGCGGCAGCGGCGCGGCGGGCGATGCGGGCGGCCTGCGCATCGATGTTGAGAGCCTCAGGGTTGTTGGCGCCCTCGATCTTGGAGTGGTCCAGCGCGCTCATGACTCCCGTCCCATCGAACAAATCCCTCAGTATCTTCGCGTCATCCACCTCGCCTGCCACACGCGCAAATTCCTCTCTTTTGTTTCATTTCTTTTTTCTTTCGTTCTTGATTTTCCTTGAGCAGCACACGAGCCACATGGAGTTGCACGGAACGTACTCCCTGATTTGCCAAGAAGGTGCGATACCCCCTGCCATCGCAGCTGCTCGTGTGCAACAGGCGAGCTGCGCCGATGTGAGCTTTGTGAAAGCACTGCCAAAACAGGAACCATACCTGGAGGTTCTTGGGAAGTTGCGAGTGCGCCAGTCACAGTGGCAAGTTCAGCGTGGCTTGGGGCGCCCGCAGAAGGATCGCTCCGTCTGCGCCTGCGCCTGGTAGAGCCGCTGTTGGACGGCCCCGCCTCGCGCGCTTCCTCCTCCTCCCCGCTGCTGCTGGCCGGCGCCGCCTCTGACGGACCTGCTCCATTCCCTGCGCAACCAGAGCCTCTCAAGCATTCCCGAGGAGTGTGACTTTGTGAATGAGCACTTTTACCTAGAGAGCCACTTTACTGTGCAAGTGGTGTCTGTGGCATTGTGTGACTAGTCATGGCACAACAATTTGGAGATGAGGCAGGTGCAATCAGGAGGAAGGGAGGGTGGCGCAGCAGTCTGTAGCAGACAAGACTGTATGATTGAGGGTGGTAGATGGCGCAGCAAAATGCAAGAGAGATGACTGTATGGATGGAGGTTTGTGCCTTTGCAGCGCGGCATTCAACAGTGAGGAGCATGGATTTGGGTTGAGTACCTGCAGGGTCGGCTGCCTCAGCGGGGACGGCGACCGAATCGGGGTCGAGGGGCACTTCGAGGCCGCCGTGGAGGGAGGAGAAGATGTGGGCGGTCTCAGAGGCGCCCGCGTACTGGTCGCCCAGTGTGAACAGGTCGTGGATGTCCTTGCTCTTGAAGAAGCGCTTCTGCTTCGGGTCCCGCAGCACCTGCACTTGGCCATCCTCCCCAATTAGATTCCTGTCAACTAAAACTAGCGATGCAGAGTAGAGCGTGCGATAAAGGTAGAGGAGGCGCGGCCTTACAGTGAGCACCGTGCAGTAACAATACCATGGTCCCTTTGGCACATGGATCTTGAAATGCATCCTAGGACAGGGCAGCATAGACTGTGCTGTGGAACATTGGCCACAGGGCACAGTGCCCTCTGGAAGCGAGAGGATGGGCTCTATTGAAGCTGGAAAAGAGAGGCAGAGGCAGGGGCCGCGCCTTTTCGGTGAGGAACTGTTTGTAGATTTGGCGGTGGTAGACCTTCTCCTCGATGGTGCCGCTGGTGATCAGGCGGTAGATGGTCACCTCGCGCTTCTGCCCGATGCGCCACGCCCGCTCCCGCGCCTGCATGTCCGTGCTCGGGTTCCAGTCTGGGTCATACAGCAGCACCCTGCACGGGAGAGACACTGTCACACTCACAGCGCACATGTAACACAGAATGCACGAAATCAATGGGCTGCACATGCCGCCAAGACTCCCGATGCATGCCAGAAGACTCCTAGACAGACACAGTCAGGTTCCCAGCAGCACCCCCGGCAAGCACAGCTACCAAAGTTTGCATCCCATGCTGGCAATACTGCGAATGCCAGTTGCTGCAGACGTAGGAAGTGCTCTGCAGGATGCCTCTGACCCTTAAAGCATGACCCGCACGTGCTCTACAGCAGGGACACCATCGAGTGGTGCCCGTCCTGGCCGTCTTGGGCGTGTCTGACTGACGATTGCATGCATGCATATGAATAAACAGTGGGCCCATGTAAGCACAAGGGAGAGATAATTGCAAGATGAGTGGTGTGCAAGAGGTTCAAAAGGAGGGTAGGAGGGCACCTGTCGGCGCCGGTGAGGTTGATGCCGAGGCCGCCGACCTTGGTGGTCAGCAGGAACACAAAGACCTGCTCGTTGGCGTTGAAGTCGTCCACCAGCCGAGCACGCGCCCCCACCGCTGTGGAGCCATCCATCCTGTGATACCTGCCGGACGCAAATGCGCCCACATCCCTTCAATGCGTCATTCAATCCAGCATTAAGTGGCGAGTCCAACAAGTGGTAGGATTGTGGCAGCCTTTAATTGCAGCTTGTCTGCAGGACGTACCTTGCCTTCTGGCAGGAAAAGCGAGTAATAATAATAATAATCCAGCATGCCAGGAAGAGCAATTGGTGCGGAGCAACCCCGGCACCCCTCTGCACTGGGTTCTGCTGGCAGTCAGGCGTGAGATGCCCCATATACTCTCATCGTCAGCATGACGAGATGAAACGAGCATCATCAGGAGACTACAACTGTTGCAAGGCAGCCCCAGCACCCCTCTGAACTGTGTTCTGCTGGCACTCATGCAAATTTGCCAGAGGTGCTCACGCAAGCTTTGGATACCTACAGCAGCGTCCCTCCAGACTGGAAATGAGGCATGGATGCCCCATCCGCTAAAAAATGATTCAGAATACTGCAGCAGGCAGCCAGCGCACCTGAAGCCTGCGGCCTGCACAGCGCGCTCGACGATGTCCAGCATCTGCTGCGTCTGCGTGAAGAACAGCGCCTTGTGGCCCTGCTGCTTCCAGTGCTGCAGCACCTGCCCCTCGCACACCCCCACCCCTCAGCGCTCATTCTGATATGCATGCCTATAAAGGCATGCAAGAGCCCCCATGCAGCTGACAAAGGACAATTCTCGAAATGAGCACGGTTTGACAAATGGTGGTCCCTTGCTCTGCTGATAAGATACGATTTCGCCTTCACAAAAGTCCTGTAAGTACCCGTCCTCTAAGAGCAAAACACCACTCAATTTATGCATGTTGGTGAGCTCAAGGTGAGCTAGAGCTCATGACATACATGCAACAAGAGGAAGGCAAGCAGAAGTCCTTTCCGAGTACCCGTCCTCTGACAGCAAAAGCGCCACTCAACTCATGCATGCTGGTGAGCCAAAGGTGAGTTAGAGCTAACCACATCCAGATCGTTCGATTAACGAGTCATTCCCGGTGGGATCCAGCAAGAGGAATGCAAGCAGGACAGGGGAGCACCTTGAGGGCAACAACGAGTTTGCCGGAGCGGACGGGGTCCCCGTACTTCTCAGTACTCTCCCACTGGCGCCGCTGCAGCAGGTCTGGGTGGTTGCAGATCTTGCGCAGGATGTCGATGCCTGCCAGAGCATTGCGCCGGTCCTGTGCCATGCATCAAGGCCGCCTCAAGCTCTGCCATTTCTCGACTTATTGCGTGCCTCATATAAAATCCAGAACATGCGCCAGCCTTCATATTTGCTGTGTAGAGAAGGGAGCCGTTTAAAGATGTTGATGCCAGCTAAGAGAGCAGGCTTGACAAATCTGTGCCGCCGTTCAGAATCCAGTGATTCAAAAAGGAAGCATTATGAGATGATGGCTGGGCAGGACGGCGCACGGAGAAACCGTCACAGTCCCTTGCGCTACCATTGAGACACTGCTCTACCCTTGCATATGCCATTCCTGAACACGGTCCACTGGTCGGCTGAGAGGGCAAGGGGTGGGGTGCACACATTGAGGATGTCCTGGACTTCGTCGGAGGCGAGGTAGGAGCGGTAGAGGTCGCGCTGGTCGGTGGTCAGCGAGCAAAACAGCACCTGCTCCGTCTTCTTGGGCAGCTGCTGCGCCACGTCAGCCTTGCGCCGCCGCAGCAGGTACGGCGCGATCAAGTCCCGCAGCACCACCGCGCACTTGAATGCCGTCGACACCTATTGCACCACAAAACTTCACTTTCCACAGTCTCCATAATGAAACTTGTCAGGAGGTGAGATCAGTACCCATTATGGACACTGGCTTATACCCTGACAAATTGCAGCCAAAGCAATCCCATTCCATTCCATGGGAACTGTGTTTATGTTACGATAATTTCCCGCAAAATGTCACAAAAGAAAAATATCTCATGTGCACAACTGAGCAGGCGAGGTCATGCGGTGCGCGCCTGCATGGCGGAGGCATTGGCGTAGCCGCCAATCTGGATGGGCAGCGCGAACTGCGCGCGGAAGACCGGCAGCGTACCCAGCTTGCCGGGGAACACAAAGTCGAACAGGCTCCACAGCTCCGTCAGGTGGTTCTGGATCGGCGACCCCGACATGATGATGCGGTGCACCGTCGCCAGCTGCTTTGCCACCAGTGTTATCTGCACCCACCGGGCCGCTCTCACACTCATTTGTCATTCATATTGCATGGTAATGTGCGCCATATGGCCGCTCTCAAACTCATCTGTCTCTGTCTGTTTATGTTGCATGGTACCATTCACAGGAGGCTGCACAAGTGCAGACACATATTTTGTGCTAGTGCTCTTCCATGAAAAATCAGCGCCCATATCACAAGACGGCGGCACCCAATCATGACAAGCAATGACCAGGTGGATGCGAGGCTACGCGTTTGGGCGTAGAGGGGAAGAACACCTCGGCGTCTGGGTTGCGGATCTTGTGGCCTTCGTCCAGAATGGCGTAGCCCCAGTTGACGGCCAGCAGCTCCGAGCGCTGCAGCCGCAGCTGGTCGTACGACGTCAGAAGGATGCCGGCCTGGCTGTTCTTCACCAGCTGCACCAGCTTCCTGCGCAAATCACATGCCACACCTTCAAAATTTTCTTGGCCTCCCTATACACTTCTCCTTCCTCGTGTAGCTATGCTCACTGGAAGACAAATGACCAATGGAGGGAGCATTGGAGTTTGTTCACCTCCTCCTGTGATACGCAGAACGAGGGTCACAGCATGCGTCTAATTTCAAGCAGAAGGGTGGATATGCGAGCATTGTAAGCAGGAACGGAATAAAGGCAAAGTCCGCATTGGAAACAGCTATGCCCGGTGTTGAACAAGGGAGAGGGATACGCACTGGCGGGAGGGCCGGGGGGCGTTGCCGGAGCGCTGGGACTCATGCAGGACTATGACGCGGAAAGGCGGGTACCACAGGCGCAGCTCGCGCAGCCACTGGCGCAGCACGGTGGCGGGGCACACGATGATGGAGGGCCGGAAGCGGCCGCTGTGGTGCAGGCCCGCCAAAAACACCGCCAGCTGCACCGTCTTGCCCAAGCCCATCTCGTCCCCAATGATGCCCCCCGCGCGCTGCGTGTGCAGCTCCCACAGCCACTTCACGCCTGCGCATGAAACGCAATTTTTCCTTACGGGATTTGCAACAAAGTGGAAAAATCCCCGAGTGAGCCACAAACCGCCGCGAGTGCTGTACGAGCCATGCAGTACTTGCACATTTCATGAAAAATACACAAGGCAGTTTTAGGTCAAGATTTGCTTGTATTGAGCTTTTCACAGGGCGAGGCCTCTTGCCAAATTTGGCTAACATGCAGATCCCTTGCAACCACAAACGGCAACCACAAAGGTCACTTACCACTAAGAGCAGTTCGTAATATACAGCAAGGCTCACTTGACGAAGAGCTCAGCACGACCAGATTTGTATATAAGGACTGTCTAGTAAATGCCAGGTGCATCAACTCATTCTGGTGGAACAGCAAGTCTTGCCTGTCTTCTGGTAGTCAAAGAGGCGGTGGTAAATGTCGCCAGGGACATTGAAGCCCCCATCAAAGGCCACATCAGCCATAACGTCCTCCTGGTCTGCCACATCAGCTCCACCTGACGTTGCACCGCCGTTCGCAGCGTTCCCTCCGCCGGCCGCCGGCGCGGCCGCCCCGGGAGCCTGGCCGGGCGCGATGTCGGTTGCGCGGAGAGCGCCGCGCCGCGCCTGCCACAGCTCCAGCCGGGCCTTGTACATGTCATCCTCTGCATCGTCCCACTCGCCCAGCACATCCTCGTCCGCCCCAGAGCTGCCATCCTCGCTCCCTGCCACACAACAAGCACCGCTTCAATCCACACTCAGGATGACTGCTCCAAGTGCCTCCACATAGCCACCTGCTCTCTGATGGGACGCAAACACCAAACAGACACCTGCACTCTGTAAAGACTCGAGCATCGAGCTGACATGAGGCAGCGAGCACATCTTCAGCAAAAAATATAGCACGCCCATATGAGCAGAGTGATGGCAGGACGTGCCTGAGTACTCCATGCCTTGGCTCTCATCCTCGGAAGCCTCCTCCTGTGAGCCGGCGTCGTCGTCGTTGCTCGAGGCTTCAAACTCGCTGCCGCTGGCGTCAGAGCGCGACAGGCGCCGGCGGCTGCTGCTGGGCAGTGGCGTGCTCGCTCCGCCCTCATCCTCCTCCTGCTCGCTGGCCCCATCCTCCCTCTCCCCAGCACGCCTTGTCCGCTTCCTGCGAGAACCAGGTGCAAGTTAGTCATCACCACTACATTATTGCGCTGGATTTGCAAGTACACCACTGCGAATGGACTAGTACCCTTTGGATGTAGTGCTACACATTCTGCATACTGCACGGCAGTTTAGATGGACTGGAAAGTAGCAAGACTCCTGGAAGATTGCTAATTCCACACTCAGGTGGTCATGGTACAAGTGAACAAACTTGCGTGAGGCGCACCTTTTGCCGGCCCCAGGCAGTTTCGGCCGGCGCCGGCGTTCGCGGATGAGCGTCTGCCGCCGTCGTTTCTTGGGTGCAACGTCCTTGCCGGAGGCGGCCTGGCGCCAAAACAGCTCGCCCACTTTGGTCGCCTTGCGCTCGCGCGGCGGCAGCTCGCTGGGGTCCACTAATTTGGAGCGGTGCTTGGTGGCCTCTATGTTTGTCAGCTGCGATGCAAGCCTCTGGAAGGGGTCTTCCACTGTACGGCCATTTGCCCTCCCTAGCAGCCGGACACACCGTACTCACAACTCCACACATCCAACTCGGCATTTTGTGCCCGTTGTCAATTTACGCGCAGGGGCCAATAGCACAAGCCTGTCAGGAAAAGCTTTCCTGTTTGAAAGGAAAGTTGAGGAGTCACCAGATGTGGAAGCTTGACCGGCAGAGCGTGCTGCCGCACTCTGGGGCTGCACCCTCCTCTCAAACCCATCCAGGCGGTCGAAGGGAGTCAGGACACCCTGCACAGTACACCCTCTGCATCTCAGAGCATGCCCTGTAGATACTGGGCGGCCAAGGCTAGACATTCTGCCAATTTGCTCCGTAGCTGTCCACGAGAAGAAGCATACCAAGCGTATGAGCCTGTCCCGCTCTGTCTCCACGAGGGGGGCGCCGCTGGCTGCATCCAGCTCCTCATCAAGAGTAGTGTCCTCTTGCAACACTGCCCCCGGCCCGTCAGCGGCCCTGACTTCTTCAGGTGCCACTGCAGTGGTGTCCTCAGCAGAGGAGGAGGACAGTGTCGCTTCCAATGCCTCCTGCATATTGCATCCCACTCAACCTGAGAGCCGCAGGCTCTGAAAGCAATACTCAGCTTAGCAAATTGAGAGCGGCGCCAACCAGCTGTAGTGTTCTGCTTGATGTAAAGCAGGCAAGCAAACCTGCAGACGATGCTGTGTTGCTTGCAAGTCATAGAGTCGCTGGTTGAGTCCCGCCCGCTGGAGCTTCAAGTCTGGAGTATCCTTTGGTCTGTCCTGCGTCGCTGCACCTCCTTCATTTGTCCTGACCCCAGCGACGTCTCCATCATTGGCCTCTTCGGCCTGCTGCTCCTCTGCGTCTGCATCCAGGCTACTGAGGGCTGCCTCGACTGCAGTTATCTCACGAGCAACAGCTTGGAGACTCCCTTCCAGCCTCTCTTGCTTGGTGGCATCTGCAACAGCATGGCGAACTCAAGCAATGAACAGCTCATGTACCACTCAGAATGTCGAGCTTTTGTCCAGCCTTAATTCTCGTATTCTGTACACCACAAGCAAGGCAGCAGAGGAACACCTTTGGAGGATGTCCCTGTTGCTGCCTCGACCTGCAAGACATAATGCAGCACATCGCGATTTTGTTCGAAGCAACACTTAAAAAGACGAAGGTGAACACCATAATATTAAAATGGCAGATCTCAAGTGCACAATTTTGGACCCCTCATACATAAGAGCCACTTCAGGGCCCTACCTCACTCCAGAGATTCTTTTCAACTTCAGAAGTGTCAACAGCAGTAACACCTCCTAGTTTATTCAGCAGATCGTCAGCAGAAGGTTCAGACATTTCTCCTATATTCAGGCTATTCTCAATCGATCAAAGATCTCTCACAACGAGCATGATACGAAGTATTCTATTTTCGCTCTGCAAGGATGAATGTGAGGAATGGAGCAAAGTGAGGGAAAATTATTGTGTTTCGAGCAATTACGTGGCGTATCTTCCAGATTCCTGCAGCTTCCCATTAAACACCTCGGCGTTCCCAGAAGCATGCTTATCTGCGCACTGGGCATCCTACACAGGAATTCTCATTGTCATCATTGTGAGTAGGCTATTTCACGAAATGGTCTTGCATGAAAGGTGCCAGTGGCCGCATGATGAGACTACACGGCCGCACTGCCAGCGGCTGCTGGGCCAGCCTGGTGGGCCAGCCAGCCCGCGTCTATTCTGACAAGCTTGCAGGCCTCAACTTGAACCGAAAAATTACCATGAACTCCATTAGAGTATGGGCATATGGCAATGGCAAACAAAGCTGTAAAACACAGTCCCTTATCACGATCATTGATCTTGTTCCCACTAGTGCTGGAACTCACTGCGCAGTCTTCAGCTGCACATTCAAGCATTGCAGCCAACAACACCTTGCCGGGGACCCAGACGGGTTGAAATACCTTGACGGAAAAAAAACTGCATGGTAGCAATGCAGGGGGATACCCCACCATAATGGCCAGCATGACACACATCTAATTCTCTGATTTCAAAGCCAAACAGAAAAGCACAGATAAGTGGTCGCGAAATTGATTAACGAGCTGTAGGAACCCTGCAAGTCACCAGCACCCTTGGATCAGGCCTTGCCGCCAAGGGCCTTGTACAGGGCAAGCGGTCCTGCTCCCTTGACCGGCAGCACTTCCATCCGCTTGATCTGTCCATCCTCCACCTGTCGTGCCAATCACAGAAATACACTTTAGGCCGTCCAGCAAGCGCTAACAGAATAAAGTACTTTGGGTACCAACAGCAAGAGGATCCCACCTTCACGCGGACCTTTTCCTCCGCAAGAACAAAGCGTTTGCCGCTGGCCTCAACCTGCAGAGAGCCACAAGCCGGTCTGTTGGGCTCGCATTATTGCTTCTATGAATATCGAGCAAAGCATGCCGTCTCATCAGCAAAATTCTGGTGGCTCACACTCAGCAAATATCTGAGGGATGTGGCCACACCGGCGGGAGAGTGCCACCCAGAGTGAAGGGTGTCCCTGTGTGGTGGCCAGTTGCCTGTACAATGACAATGCTGTATCCATCGTCATCCTTTGCGCCATCTGCAGCCACGGTAGCTTATCGCCTTCCCCATAAAATGCTCTTGAGGAGCGAGCTCACCACAATTGAAGGTGACTGGCAGGCCAATCCGGTATATGCTAACAAGTGTTTCACAGTAAAACATCTGTAAAAAAGACCTCAGTACCTGTTGCATGGCCCCATGAAAAGTCTGGGATGGCTGGGATGGTGTGATCCAGCACCAGTGTGATCCATTCTGCGACACACCAGGATCATTGCTTGTTATCTGATTGCATGCATGCAAATCTACAACTGTTGAACATCTTAAACAGGATTTTAGGAGAGGTGAAATGGGTGAAGAAGACGCAACACACCGCTCTTGCTGTAGGACTTTGGGCTCTCGCCAGCCTCCACAATCTCAAAATCATTTGCCAGGAGCTCGTCGTAGGTCTGTATATAAGATATTCCACCTTGAGTGTGAAATAGGTACAGCTTGAGCACATAGACAGATACAGAAACATGGAAACATGGAGACATGGAATCTGCATGATCACCTGCACGTCAAAATTGGTGTAGAAGCGGTCCAGGAGAGCCTTCCTCTTGTCCTGCGTTATTGCATGTCCTGCTCAAACGCTGCAGCAGTGCCTTCTAAAAATTCTTCGAGGCACTTGTGGGAACAGACTGCAAAGACGCGATGGATGGAATCCTGCAGGGACTGTTTGGGGGCACCTTGCCAAAGTCTGGAAGGAATGCAGGCTTTTTGAGCCCCAGCTCTTTCATGAACTTAAAATTCTGCACTTCCAGGACAGCTCGTCGTCCAGACCTACACCAGACAATTCTGCATCAAGGATGATCTAAAAAGCAGATCCAAGCTTCTGTGGCATGCAGGCAGTTGGAATTTCGTGCAGGATGAGATTACCAGCAGTTAAAGCACAGAGGAATGGACATCACTCACCTTTCAAGCATGGGTGCCTTTGTCCTGAAAGCCTGCGAAGGTCGCATCCGGAAAGATACATTGGACGCCTGCACAGGGGCCATCCGGCAGTGAGCACTGCCTGATATGCACGACGCTCCCGTCATCGTTGCCATTGGTTTTCGTATAAGCTCTTGAGAGATCTCTTGCCGACTTGGCCTGTATTGCCCACTGGTGCGCAGGATCGACTGGGGAAGGCTTTGCGATTAAATATCTTTCACACGTGCCTGCAGCATGGAAATTTGCAGAGCACAAGCGGCGTTCCTGCAAAGCGCCGTCTGCTTCTCTGGCCTTCCCTCTTTCTGAGGGAAGGAGTGGATTAATCATTCAGGCAAAGCATTGGTACTTGTTGATTCATCACGGTTCAGTAGGTATATTTTGAAGAAGATCAGGAAAATGACAGCGATGAAAATCAGATGGGGAGATACTCTTGATGAGGACGATTCGTTGCCCACCAACACAGTGGTTGGCCCAGACAAGCAAGGAATCAAGACTATCACAATCTACAAGAAAAATGACAAGGGCGAGACCGTAAAGATGGTGACAAAGACCAGGGTGTCGCGAGTGGAGAGGAAGATCTATGAGGTGTGCTGATATCATGGGGATGTGGTATCCTTATGAAATGAATTTTACTCAACAACAAAGTCCTCTCCTTGTCTGTTACTTAGTGTTCAGGCATCAAGCCTGACAAAAATCAGCTGTTGAGAGTTGATGAGTTCTCAGAATTCACAGGTTTTCATTGACAGCCAGGCCAATCAACAGACAGTACTTGTTTCAATTGCGTTTGAAATTTGTGAGGCTGTTTGCAGGTGGCGGCAGAGCGGAGGAGTCGCTTGAAACGCTTTGGGGAGGCAACCAAGGAGCAGGCTGGAGACAGTGTGACAGTGCAGCAGGCTGAGGACATCCCCTTTGAGAGGGTGCAGAAGGCAAGGCAAACGACCGAGGAGAAGAGGGCAGAGAAGGAGGACCTCAAGTCAGCTCTCCAAGGCTCAGACAAGAGCGCTGTTGTGGGCAGGTGCGGGTTCCTGATCATAGTCCCGCCCAGCAGGCCCCTTGGTTGATCCATTTCTGCTCAACCGTCCCATTTGTCACTTGTTGCTGGTGCATGCGTTCTTGGTGACAAAATGTTCATGCTTCCATCATCTGAGGAATTGTGCTGTGCTGCAGTTTGAGGGACATGCTGTACCGGAGGAGAATGGAGAGGCAGCTGGCGCTGGCCCGAGGCCAGATCGCTGCCCCAGAGAGGCCGCCTGATGAGGACGTATGTTCCCGCTCTCAGCTCTAAGATGTTGCACACATCCTTACCCTTGCTGCTCGAGGACAACATTCAATTTGACAATCATGGCTCTTTGCACTGCCGTTAGATAACAGAAGTCTGTTTTGAAGACCCGTGCTCTGCCATTTTTTGGGACTGTCTGAGGTCATTCTCATCAGCTTGGTTTGGGGGCATTGCTGGCATCTGAACGCTGGCTGTGGCATGCAGTCGGAGGCTGGCGGATTGCCACAGGCAGGCAGCAAGCCCGGGGGCTACGTGCCTCCCAGCAGGCGCGCGGGTGCCACCATGGCGGACGGCGACAGCATGCGGCGGCGCGAGGAGAACTCTGTGCGCGTCACAAACCTGTCAGAGGACACGCGCGAGGACGATCTCAGGGTGAGCTGCTCCGCTCTTCCCTTCTCTTTGTGCGCATTAGCCCTTACTTGCCTAAAGCAAGCAAATGACAGCATGCCGGTGTGTGTGTGGTTGGCATGCGCTGCAGCCGCTATGTCAAGATGGACTTGAAGTTGTCCAGCCTAGTGTTGGGTGGCAAAGCGGCTGCGCACTTTGCAAGCATTCTGCTTATAAGGAGAGCTTATAATGGGATGGTCCAACAATACTGTGACTCCCCGCCTGCCAATTTTTCTTCTGACCCGGCAGCATCGTTTTTGCGTGCAGGAGCTGTTCAGCCCCTTTGGCCCCATTTCCCGCATCTACATCGCGTATGACCGCGAGACCGGCGAGAGCCGCGGCTTTGCCTTCGTCAACTTTGTGCACCGGGAGGACGCCGCGCGCGCCGTGCAGAAGCTGGACGGCCATGGTTATGACAACCTCATCCTGCGCGTGGAGTTTGCTGCCCCCCGTGCAGAACGCACCTGAGCTGCCCGCCGTGTGTTGGCTTGTAGCGGCTGCAGCATGACTTGAAGCAAGGGTGTGAGCGGACACATCGTGTATATGTGATATGAACTTCCTAAAGAGTCTTGCACAGGTTGCTGAGCTTCATCGACATAAGACACCTTTGTCACCATGGTCAATGTATCTTGCCAGACCCTTGATGTCCAACGATTCACAGCAAGGCAGATTCTTCAGGTTTTTGGGCTGAATGATGCTGCATGTGCATGGATCACAGTGACGTCACGGTCAGATTGAGGGGCCTTCCATGCTGTGATTCGAAAGCCTGTCTATGGTGCCACTTCGGCCGATGATCATAAAATTTGGGAACATGGACATATACATATGCATATCCACAGCGGCACCCTTCAATCTTCTAGAAGCCGCTTGTTCTTAAACAATTATGCGTACAGTCAAGAGCAGCTTGAACGGCCGTCATCTACAACCGTCATTTTGAGTCACCATCCAGTACTTCCTGCATGTCTCACTGGCAGAAAAGGTCTTTTCATTGTTTAATTGTTTAGCATTATTCCAAATCACATATCTACCAGTACATGCCCATCCCCATTCGGATTGGGTTGGACTCCAGCGCCCAAGGAGGCCTGTTGAGCTCAAAGCGGACAGTCCCCTCTGCAGCATCCTGCAACAGCTTCCTGCGATCTGAGACCGCGCCTCGCTCTTCTGGAAACCACACACCAGGCTGCGTCTGACCCGCCAGAATGGCCTTTGCAAATGCTGCTGTGCTGATTCTGCATCACAACAAGATCACCTCATCAATACACTTCCAGGGCCCATTAAAGAAGCCAACGTTCCTGCCATCTGTGCTCTAATTACCACGCTATTTGGAAGAACCTAGTTTCAGAGATACCAATCAAAGTAATATAGTCTTTGGTTGAGATCAATGCCTGCAAGCTTTGGGGCGTACCCCACGCTGTCGGACAGAAGCTTGTGCACGAAGATGCCGGACGCGGTTGTGCCATCTTCCAAGTCCACATCCACCCGCATGCCCACTGCCTCCCCTATGAATGGATCCACCAGCCGCACCCACGGGTCCGCTAGCGTTGCAAGCCACTTTGACCTGCGTACCAGGCTGCCTACTTGATCCCTTGAGGACTCCCACACAGTGGTTGTCAGCAGACTGAAGATCAACAGAGGAACCATAGGCAATCGTGTGGCCAATGAGTGTCCCAGCTTGGACTGTCGGTCTTGCATCAGGCTGACGCCATTGCTAATGGGAGATATTGGGGTGCAAGCGCATTTACAACTTCTCACAGCCTCAACAAAGTATGCCTGCCTTTGCCGGCCAAAACAGGGACCACCAAGAGCCCCCAGAGCACGGGGACGGCAAAGATTCACTTGTCACGGTCTTCTGGGAGGTGCAGCTGTCAATGCCACACGGCTTTCATGATAAGTTTGAGCCGCCAAACACATGAGGAGGCAGAGGGGCGCACTTAGCGCGGTCTTCAAGGAAGCCCTTGGGCGCGAGGCGGGCAACGGCAAGCATGGCCCAGTTCCAGAAGACGGGCGCCGTGGCAAAGCGCGCGGAGACGGTGGGGACGCGCATGCACTCGTGCGTGGACGCCACCTCGGGCAGGTTGTACAGGTAGGTCGTCACCCCCCGGATGGGCGGCCCAAAGTCCACGTAGCGCGGGCTGCTCAGCGGCGGCACCACCAACTGTACTCACCCCCACACCCAGAAAATTATAATGAGATCATCGTATTAATACTTAATACTTAATACACAAAGGGACCCTGCAAATGAAAAGTCAGAGCGAGCGCCACAAGATATAGAGGAAGGGCTTTCTCAAAAGTGAATATTATGCAGCAACAAGCTTGCACACTATACAATGCAAACTGCCACAGGCGCATCGTGCATGCTCTCTGAAAGAAGCATGCCAATTGACCCTTTCCGCAGCTGAAACAAAGAACACCTGGCAGGTAAACCTTGAGCTTAATCAACTTTAACATGCTGACAGTCCGGATTGCTGGATTGCTGCCAAAGCATGATGATCGGACCTTCTCCCCGTTTGCGTAGACAACGACAGGCTCTCCAGCTAGGAGCAGGCTCGTCTCGAGGATTGTGGGCCCCACTCCGCCGCTGCCTGCTGTGTAGTACGAATACAGAACTCTCCTCGGCTCCACTGGCTCAATAGAGTTGCTCTCTGTGTAACTGGTTGTCGCTCCTGGCTTGCCTGCACCCCATACCATCACCTCCTGTTAGCATCTTCGAACAAACAGAAACAGAGCTGAGTGACTATGAGCATCCTGCATGCAGTTTTCTCATCTTCAACTCTCTTTGGGACATAACCAATTGCGGGTGCTACAGGGTCCACACCTTCATTTGGCTCCATTGTGGCCACGCCAGAGCGCAGCGTCACAGCTTGCAGCTCTTGGGCAGCTTCGCTGCTGCTGCTGCTGCTCGAGCTGCCTGCAGCGCTGGAAAGCCTGCCATTCTGGGCACTGCCACTCTGTGCAGTGGCGTAGCTCCAGTCTGCTGTGTACTCTCGCCGTGCGATGGAGATCATGTGCGCTGCCATCACATTGGACACTCCCGGATAAATACCTGCACCCAGCCTCCACCATCAAATCAATTCCCCCCCTTACAAACCTACTCAATCACACAAATTACAACTCCCGAGGTACCCTCTTAATCTGGGCGCCTGCGAGATGCGCTTCTATCATGGCGCAGCTTGCTCGTGCAAAGCATGCCTCTCAACCGCACAGCTGGGCAGGCCATGGATGACCATTCCCATCCACACCAGAACAGGTGCGCCCATGCTGACCTGCTGTGGTAATGGCGGGGACGCCAGCGGCCTGAGCGCGTTCATGGTAGCCCCTGGCCCGCTGCGAGTAATCGGCGTCATCGCAGATGTCCATGTAAGGTGTACGAGCGGCGATGGCTGCTTCCAACACATCGCAGGTCATCTTGCGCTGGAATGGCCCCGCCGTGTGCACCACCAGATCCGCCCCTCGCAGCGCAGCCTCCAGCGAGGCTGCATCCTCAATGTCCACCGACACAAACTGCAGAAACCGTTGGGATTCCGTTCAAACTCCATTGCAGTAACAATCAGGACAACAAATTCTCCTGATTCGAGACCTTTCAATCTTGGTCTGTCCGGCATTGCATGGAAGCCTCCTTGTCCAGGCACAGCTGATGTGACAGATCATTGCACACCCCCTCCGCCAACAATGCAACAGACCCAATGCCAAGGAAGGGACATCTTGTTAGCACATGCATGGCTGGGTATCAATTTGTCGTCGGGCAAGCAGCCTGCACTGCCCAGGTGAGGTAGTTCTTGTGGTATGCAGCGCAAATGAGGTGGCTGTGATGTCCTACCCGTGTGTTGGCCAGCTCGGGGCGCTTCTTCACAGCAGCTTCATAAGTGCGCCTGCTGCGGCTGGCCAGGGCTATGTCCAGGCGTGGATCGCTGCGCAGCAAAGCAGATGCTGTGGAGGAGCCCACACGACCAGTGCCTCCAAGGATGATCACCCGCTTCCTGTCACCTCCTCTGGTATCTGCCTCTGCTGCAAGGCATGCTCACAATCAGGACTCTGCCCTGGATGCCCAAGATGCCCCATCTAGGAAAGCTCCAGTGTGGTGGAGGGATCCAAATTCTGTGAGAAAGCTCGCACACATCAAGATTGGCTGGTGCACAAGGGTGCTTGTCTCTCCATTCAAGCCTTCACTACTGGGACTAGAAGTGGCCCAGATGACAAGGCCAGGTAGAGCGCTACCTGAAGGACTCCCATTTGATGCGGAATTGCATACTAGAGATTTCCTGCCTATTCTTGAGCTGAGCTGCTTATGTTCCTCGGTCCCCACTGCATGCCTTTTGAGACGTCCTTCGATCCGAACGATACTAGAATTCCTCTGCGTTTGTATCCGAGAGTTGGGATGCCAGCAGCAATGCAAAGATGTAACTTGCTGGCTGAATGTAGGACGAAAGCTACTGAGACTCGTGACAGATGTGTCCAAAAGCATGGCCCCACCGTGAACAAGGTGCTGCATATATCCCCAACGAAGCCCTTGAAACCACTCTTTTGCTTAATCTTCACAAAAGTTGCAGATTTTAGAAGTATTCAGGTCTTGCAGATTGCTTATCTTACAGCTCCACGTTGCTGTTGCCAAAGTTGGCATCATGCATGGATGTTTAATGCTCCTATCATGCAGAATATTGTCCCGAAAGGCTCCCCTATCAAAATTATTTCCTCAGAGCTTAGCCATGTACACGACATCCTGCTCTACAAAACTTCCAGCAGCAGCCGAATGCGATCCTGCTGCAGGGAGAATTCCACACTCCTTGAGGGCCACAACCAAAGCATCCACGTCCTCGGTTGTGTGTGCTGCTGAGAGGCTGATGCGCAGCCTGCGGATAGAAAGACAGACACTGTTAAACGCAAACAATCATAAAGGTACGTTGGCCAGCATGAAAGCATGGTGACACACAGTCTATTGGGAAGTCTGAGGCTCTGACCTGGAAGTGCCAGGAGCAACTGTGGGCGGCCGGATGGCTGGCACATAGAAGCCCTTCTCCAGCAGCGCAGCCGAGGCGGCCACGGCAGCGGCTTCGCTGCCAACTATGAGGGGCACGATTGGGCTGCATGCATCCACCCCCAACCCCTCTCCAAGTTGCCTCACCAGCCTCCAAAGATGCTCCCGCCTGTCAGGCTCCTGCACATGCCCCACTACATTATTTGCTGTAGGGCACCTTGCAGTGCTACCTGGCAACCTCACAGAATGGCATGCACGGCTGCAACACCGACAAAAATGGCGGATCTTCAAGGGGAGGGTCGGATGTTCACCTGTTCGTTGACCTGCAGTGCAGCGATGGCAGCTGCCACCACAGGGGCGGGGAGAGCGGTAGAAAACACATAAGGGCGGCCCTTGTTGAGCAGCAGGGTCTTCAGCTCGGCTCGGCAGGCCACGAATCCCCCATGAGCTCCAACCCCCTTGCTAAGCGTGCCAATGTGCACATCGACCTCCCCAGCCACCCCAAAGGCCTCCGCTGCACCGCCACCCCTGGACGCCAGCACCACAATTTCTACTTTCTTTCCAAGGACTTAAAGCTCCAAGATACAATAAACAGATTGCTGGCAGAGGGTTGGGAAGACTGTGGGAGAATCTCAGATGTAGCGCACCTCGAGCCGCAGACAAGAGTTGCATGGGCCTCGTCCACAGCCAACAGGAAGCCGTACTTTCTTCGCAGACTAATTAGCCCTTGGAAATCTGCGAAGTCACCTGTTTTTGCAACAGCACTGCAGGTCAGCACCTGCAAGTGTTTGATGAAGCTGCAAATACTAGGTGCGATCAGGAGAATTTTCTGCTCGTGGAGGCTCCTACTGCCCACCGTCCATGCTGAAGAGGCTGTCTGCTACCACCAGCTTCCGATGGTGGGAGGGGCACGCTCTCAAGAGTTCCTCTAAATGTCTCATGTCGTTGTGCCGGTAAATGTGCAGCCGCCCCTGCCAGACATAGAGACATCAGTGGATGAGCTCTGCAATTCAATTTTCTTTATTTTGATATTGCATGACGACTAAATACTCAGAACGCAGGCTCTAGGTCCTCTACAATGCAGACACCTTATTTCTGGAGGCCAACCGAGCGCCGTCCACAATGGATGCATGATTGAGCTCATCTGAGAAGATCGCCGCATCCTCGCCGCTGCCCAGAGCAGACACAACCGCCAGATTCGCAGCAAAGCCCGTGGGGAACAGCAGACACTCTTCTGTGCCTTTCAGAGCAGCCAGCCGCCTCTCAAGCTCCTGATGCAGGAGCGTGTAGCCCCCAACCAGTGCTGATGACCTCGGCCCTGAAGCGCACAAGCAGATCACGGATTCAGTGATTGATCACAGCAAGTAATGCATGCATGTAGAGAGGAGCGTACTGTGAGGCTCTAATTTGCACAAGATGGAGTGGAGGCTGTGTCACACCCAGCCCATACAGCATGGCAGCATCCGCTGCTGCCCGTCGCAGAGCCACATGGGTGGACAAGCCCAGATAGTCGTTTGTGCTGAACAGCTTCAGAGCTCCACCATGCTGGATGACGTCCTGACAGGCGTGTCCGCCTCCATCTTCTATCCATGGTGCCAGCACATCCCCAGGAACAAGAACCTGCCAATATTTGAAGCAAGCTTGGTGTACCCCTCTTGTACAGTCTGAGGATTTTACGGCTCTTGGACTGCTATCAACAGCAAATGACTGAAAACGTTGTTCTACATGTACCTCGACTGCTGAAAGGGTGGGCAGCACGGGTCTGAGGGTCCTCAAGAGGTCTGCCTGCCTCAAATGGCCGAGAGATGAGGTCAACCATGCTTCCCAGAGCTCTGTGGAGGTTGCGCTCGAGGACATTTGATTTAGCCAAGTATTTATAGATCACTCTTCGACTACATGCCCTCGAGGACTTCTTTCGAAGTTGCAGATCACCGACTAGATGCACAGATCTGACTTTGAAAATATGAACATTCCAACCACACGAAGTCAATTTTCAATCTTTCAGTTTATTGATAGCTTCCATTAAATGTGCAATTGTCTAGTGATGGTTAGGGTCGGAGAAGGTCGTCATTACGAAACTGAGTTCCATGACTCTGAAAAACGCACGTGGAATGGCGATTGCTCGGAGAAGATTCTGTGCAGTAAATTGCGAATCTCTCTGTGAGTCAGATGATGATCTGACTGCATTCTATTTCTCAGATCTGCGTCACGCCTGATTTCCTCTGAAACTTTATGAATATACACCATGCCCATTCAAACTCAAGCGTTGAGCCGAGGATGCGCCTTCTTGTACCGCCGAGGCTTGCTGAAATCAGAATGTGCAGCATTTTCTAGTTGTGTTAGTACGTTCGATGTTTCAAGCGAAGCGTCGCTTGACAGTACACCAGGAGCCCATGGGTTGAGCTTGGCATTCCCAACGTACACAGTATGGGGCTCAAATACAGGAGTTGGAAAGACTCTTGTGAGCGCAGGACTAGCCAAATCTTCGAGTGATGCCCAGGTGAGTGCTGTAATGCTAGATCAGTGACCGGCAGCTGGCTGGACAGTAGTCAATTTGCTTGGCTCAAGTAATGCTGTGTGCAGGAGCCGTTGCTGTATCTAAAGCCTGTACAGACAGGCTTCCCTGAAGACAGCGATACAGCGCTTGTGGTGCGCCTTTTCACAGACCTTCATTGGTTTTACTCAGAGATCCATGCTTGCTCATGCCTCCCACTCGGTCTGATGTGATATATGAGATGCCCATTTCGCAGGCCTCTGTCAGCGGCGCGTCTGTGTCATATGGCAGGCATGCAGCCGAGATCTCAGGAGTCCATGCAAGCGCCGCATCGAGCAACGGCCAGGGCAGCAGCGTGGAGGCACGCCTGTTGCATGCCTGGAAGATGCCTGCCAGCCCTCACCTGGCAGCTGCTGCTGAAGGCGAGAACTCTTTAGAGATGCCTCTGAGGCTGAGCCACAGCTTGGATATTCCATTCCCTTAGCTTGACTTCAGGTGACCAGGTGGAAGCAAGGATGACAGACAGCTTTTATGGTATTGCAGGCAGGCACATCAGCGATGATCAATTGAGAGGAGCAGTCTATAAGGAGCTGCTGGACTATCAGGGCCGCTGCAACCGACCAGCAATGGCTCTCTTGGAGACTGCTGGAGGTCCCGCCAGCCCCTCTCCTTCAGGGCGATTGCAGGTGCTCACACCCGCATGCTCTTGGCACATGTAACATAAGAAATGGCCATGCTTGCTCTGAGATGTTAGAAACTCACAGAGTGTCCCAAAACCCAGCTATTCTCGGCTTGATAACCTCAACAGCCCTCGCATGTCTCATTGAACGTGAAAATCAATAATGCATGTGGCTGTGCTGCACTGCAGTGTGATGTTTGGAGACCCTTGCGGCTGCCGGGGGTTTTGGTGGGGGACGGCCGTCTGGGAGGCATTTCCACTACCATTGCGGCACAGGAGTGTCTGCTGCTGCGGGGATACGACCTCGCAGCCATCGTTTTGATGGACAGCGGACTGGCCAACTGGAAATACCTCAGGGAGCACTTTGGGGGCAGGGTGCCGGTCATTGGCCTGCCCCCCTGCAGCCAACCACCTGAGCCATCGTGGGTCCCTCCAGCTCGTTATCCTCTGTCCTGCATGGGCTCACTTAAGCTTTTGTTTGTACAGTCACAGAACCCACACACAAAAAAACACATAAAGCCAACTTGCGGATGTTTGAGGTCCAAGCGGTCTGCTGCAAATGGTGCACAGGAGAAGGGAGGATGGCATCGATGAAGCATTGCAAGAGTGGCTTCATAAAACCCAGCAGCCAATGAGCGAGCTCCGGGGACTCTTGCAGCAACACCACGACAACAGGGGTACGTCTGCAATCCTTCACACCATTCAGCCTTGGTATGCGCCGTTCATGCATGCTGTTTTGCGGGCCGAAATGCATGTCCCCGAGTTGCATGTTCTCGAGACCTGATTGGGTGTGATGCGTGTGCAGTGGCTCGATTGCTGGAGCTTGGTCCAAAGGCAGAGGCTGCAATCTGGTGGCCCACCACGCAGCACGGCCTGGTGCGGTCCCAGGACGTGCAGACCATTGATGCGCGCAGCGGCGAGCACTTTCACGTCCTGTCAAGTGACGGCAGTGGCACGAGTTCCATTGAGGCGCGCTACGACGGCTGCGCCAGCTGGTGGACCCAGGTCAGTCAGCGCTGACTTGTCACCATTGCCTTGCGCACGCATAAAGCGGTCATAGGAGAGTGAAGGTGGATATCCCTGCTGGACTTTCGCAGTTAGCAACGTACGTCGACACGCCAAGAGGCATTGCATCAAAGCCGGCCACGTGGATGGAACAACTGGGTCCCGAGGACCTGCAAAATTTAGGGAGGGGTCTGACAAATTGGGTATGGATCTCGTCAGGAAGCAAATCAAGCTGTATAATGCCAGCCGTAGCAGACCTATGTATACCTGCTTTGGGGTCTTTCAGGGCGTGAACAAGGAGCTGCAGCCGCGGCTGACACGGGCACTGGCGTACGCAGCAGCGCGCTATGGGCACGTGATGCACCCGGAGAATGCGCATGAGCCGGCCGTGGCGTGCGCAGAGGCCCTCCTTGGCGGCGTAGGCCACGGCTGGGCTGATCGCGTGTTCTTTTCTGCCGATGGGTGCGCACCCCCTCTCCAGCTGTGCCGCTAATCTGTGGGAACTTTGCTGTAGAACACCTCTAGGCCCTGGGCTCCCGTCCTACCATTCTGTCAATAAGGAGGCCGAAACATGATTGTACGACAATCATCTGGAAAGAAGGGAAGCATTTGCTTGGTGACATGATGGGATACGCTGCAGCCATGCATGCGCTGAGGCACTGTGCCATTTCCATTCCAGGTCGTCTGCTGTGGAGATTGCCCTGAAGATGGCGTTCCGAGCGTACATACACGCTAACCCCGGGAGCGAGGAATGCTCACTGGAAGTGGTCGGCTTGGCGGATGGTTATCATGGAGACACCCTCGGCTGCATGGATGCTGTTGCCCCTTCTGTCTATAACGGTCCTCGCCAAACACCCTGGTACAGATCCCAATACGACCCGCTACTGGATTGAGAACTTCGATGCTTCTTCTCGCACTGTGTGCAACTCTGGATACAATGCAGCAACTTTGTGTAGTAGAGGCCACAGGGTAATGCACATTTGCACAGGTACAAGGGGAGGGGCCTGTTTCTGTGCCCAGCGAGAGCAGCGCTGGTTCGGGGTAAGTGGCGGGTGAATTATGACGAGCACACCTCCGGTGAAGTGCATTCCTTGGGGGAGGCACCCGGCCTCAGCCGCGAGTTTGACTCCCTGGAGGACCTCTTTGACCGCAAGAGGTGGTCTGATGACGGTGACTTGGCGACCCACTATGAGCAAATGATTGACGGGGAGCTTGACAGGTGATTACCCTTTCAATCATCACACCTCAGCCACCAGGAGAAATCTGGACAGAACAATGGCATGCTGTTGCTGCTCTGCATGCTGAAAATACTGAATAAAATCCCCTGGCATCTTGCCCAAATGACGAGCCTCAGCTGTTTCTCGCATAATCGGCATGGAAAAATCATACCTCCCTGTAGAACGCTGGACTCTTTAACATGCCAAAGTGTTGCAAGACATACAAGGCAGTGCGAGCGCCATTTTAAGGAGAAAGGGGCTGCTTTACAATTTTTGCAGTGTTTTTGCAGTGATCGAAGACGTGAGAGTCTGAGCAATGCTGCAAGGCAATCTGCCCGTGCATTGCCTTGCAATGCAACCCCCTCTCTAGCCCCCAGGAAGAGGCCCAGGAGGGGTTAAGGCGGCTGCATCATTAGGGAAGAGAAGAGCCACCAAGACATTTCCACCTGGTGCCAAGCCAGCTTTGAGGCCGAGCGTGGCCCCGGAAAGGGCTGCCTCGCAATCTCATGCAATGTTTATGTGATGGAAGACGTGAGAGTCTAGGCAATGCTGCGTTGTCAGGTACGAGGCCGAGCGCGGTCCGGGGGCGCGGCTGACGGCGTGCATAGTGGAGCCGCTGGTGCAGGGCGCCAACTGCATGCAGATGGTCGACCCGCTGTTCCAGTCGGTGCTGGCCCGGCGCTGTCGCGATCGTGGCATGCTGCTCATCTTCGACGAGATCTTCGCCGGCCTCTGGCGCCTCGGCACCGCCGCCGCTTGGACCCGCCTGGGCGTCATGCCCGACATCTCCTGCTACGCCAAGCTCCTCACAGGTCGGTCCTTTGCAGTCCATCTCTGAAAATCTCTGGCTTCTCTGGACAGAACGTTGGATCCAGTTTCACACTTTGCCACATGTTGTGCGGTCGTTGCAAGCTCTTGCATGTTCTCACGGGGCTGTTAAGCACTCCTCTGCACAATTTCAGGTTGCCTCAACTATTGTTGTAAATTTGGAAGCGGTGCTCTGACCAACTGCTTGCAGGGGGGATGGTGCCACTCGCGGCAACCCTGGCGAGCAAGCGAGTGTTTGAAGCCTTCCTGGGCCCCAACAAGATTGATGCCCTGCTGCATGGGCACAGCTATTCCGGGTATCCCATCGGCTGCGCCGTCGCCGTTGAAGCCCTGAAGCTGTACACTGATGCCAAGTGCAACCCCGCACTCTGCACCCCAGACAAGGCGGGCAGGTAGGGTCACAGTGCAGTCTAGTGTCTGGCATCCAAATCTTGGATTTGTCCTGGGGAAGGACCAGATGTTTTGACCAGGAATTTGAAAGGCAGCAGCCACCTTTATGCAGAGAGGCACTTGACAGATAGCATGCATGAACAGGTGTCGGAACAGCCCGGCGTGTTCTGAGCCATGTGGTCGCCTGGTGGAGCTGTGGGATGAGCAGCTGCTGAAGGAGCTGTCCATGCATGAACGGGTGGCGCGAGTGGTGGCCCTTGGTGCGCATCTCATCTCCTTCCTCCTGCACTTGCGCATGTCCTTCCTTGCCCATCTCACGCATGTGCTACCCAGGAAGGCCTCGGCCATCAGGACGTGATCTGGGGAATGGTGGAATTAATTCCCCTGCAGTTACCTCTCTGTAACTCCTTGTGAGGAGATACGTGCACAGGTCCCAGGAGAAGCATGTGTGCCAACGTGAACCACAGTCATTATAGCCTGCCAGTCATTATAGTGCAACATGTGTGGTGCAGGCACGGTAGTGGCAGCTGAGATCCAGCCGCAGGCAGGCCAGGCTACTGGCTACGGCTCTCACGAGGCCAAGTCTGTAGTCATGTGGCTCAGGCGGCATGGGGTGTATGCACGGCCATTGGGGAACGTGGTATATCTCATGGTCACACCCACCACGCACCCCAGCCAGTCAAGGCAGCTGCTCGAGACACTCATCCGTGCCATAGATGTCTATGCCAGCAGTGACAGCGCTGACTCTGCAGTCCTCGCCTCTGGCGGGCCCAATGCTGATGCAAGTGGAGGCCCGCACTCAGTAGCAGCAGAAGCTTGAACAGATGGAAGAATATAGGCTTATCGAGATAATTATAGTATACTGATATGTATCAATGATGATTAAACAGTGCTGCAAATTGCTCAAGACTTGCAAAATTACACAGATCCTGCAGCCGAAGAACTTAGAAAATTACTGAAAGAAGTTCAGAACCAGCAATCAGTATTCTGAGCCTAATTCTTTGTAAGCCTTGACCAAGTTGTTGGGGTCCCTTGTCTTCTGTACAATGTACTAGATCTAGCACAATGCTGCAACAGTAATATCTTGCTGACAACATCCCTGTGTAATCATCTGCCTCAGAAGACAACTACAAGGAGCGACCACGCACAGTCCGCATTTTTCAGCAGTACGAAAATCTGTAGAAGAAGAATGAACTTAAGACTCTAACAGGTGATCTGCATTCACACAGGCTAGGCAAAAATGGCAGTTTTCATGACCAATCCTAAGCTGCGCCAGTGACACTGGGGCCGCCCCAGTATGCGGAGGGTTTGCAATGCTGAAAAATGATGGATGAATATATTGTACAGTAAATCATTTGCCACCCCACCAACTCAGCTGTTCCTGCCCTCTCCTCCTCTTGATGATGGGCCCAAACCGCTCTGCCACCTTCTTGTACACCTGCCTCTTGAAGTCCACCACCTGCATGAACAATTAATTTAAATTCAAGTTTTTCATGGTTCCTGGAAGTGACAGCTTACAAGCAGAAATGATTACAATCACGCTCTCGATTGTGCAGGTTTGGCCCATAAAGAAAACACATGTCGACATTGGGTGTTGGGTGTCAAATCACCTCGAGAGGTAGTTCTTCCAAAGGCATCCACTTCCATTCCGAGAACTCCCTCTCGCCAAACTTCTCCAAGTCAATCTCTGACTCATCTCCGTAGAAGTACATCAGACACCTGCAAAGCAAGCTTTTTTGCCTTGAAGGTCTCCAGCAGCCTGGTTTCTCTGCTCTTTGTGTCGGAATAAGAAAGCCTTGAGGATGAATCACGCATAGGACTCCAACACAGTCTACTGCAGCACGTCCTCCCAGAACCTATCACGCACCATTTCTGTGTCTGGCCGCGATACCTCACCCATGAGCCCGTCATGCCTGACCTGATGTCTGTGGGAAAGTCATAGTCGAGCCACTCGTCCAGCTGAGCCACAGAACAGCTTGTCAAGTTGAAGAACAGATAGCCTGTGCACGGTTGCATGCAGTTTCTTAGGCAAAAAAGAGGCCTTTGAGGCAGAAGTAAGCTCACAATGGCGACGATGCGCGCGCTACTGATCCCTGTCTCCTCCTTCAGCTCCCTGACAGCAGCGCTCATGGGGTTCTCCAGGCCACCGCCATCAATTCCTCCCTGCTTGAACAGGCAGGAAAGCTCACGAGGGCTGAAGGGCATCAGAATATTCCAGATCTACACTTGATTTTGAATGGCAACGAGGCTATGTAAGAGTGCTCACCTGGGGCATCTGCCAAGTCCCAAATTTGTCGTCCACTCGCCTGCAGCAATAAAATCACTGCTGATGCAAAGCCTGACCTCCAACGCGATTAGCGCAAGGCCTCCTTACAGGATCAAAGGACCATCAGGACACTGACAATCGATTGAACTAGGGATGTTGTGAATTTTGCCAGAGGTGCAAAATCTGTGGTCTTTGCTCACCTTGCAGCGAACACTAGGCCCTCATTATTAACTAGAGTGATGCCTACACCCCTTCTGTGCTCACTGAGGTCTACCCTGACTGCAGGAGGTGCGGAGAAAGTGCCTGGACGTCCCAAAACCGGTTTTGAACCACACGTAATAGTAATCGGCAGGAACTTTCTTCCCCCCATTCTAATGCCTTTCAGACAATGCATCTCGACACCCAGTGAAGATCGCATCGGATCGAAGATACTGATAACGGTCAATCCACCATAGTCAGCACAATCCTAAGTAAGCAGTGCAGAAATTTCAAAAGACTCGCCCAACTAGCACAACTGATTACACTTTAAACGATTACTACTGTGAAAGAGAAGGTTTTATGCGCTACGATTGTGCAAATGTAGAGTGCTTTCGGGCCAGGAGTCTTGGCGCGCCAATCGAGGTTAATTAGCTTACCTCAGTGGATTCACCCTTCCCAAACCTCGTTTCGGAGGAAAGCGATCAATTGTTTGAAGCCAATCCGCACATCCGCACACATCAAATGTTCATAGATATTGCAAATTCGTTATCCCACACCTTAGCTGAATGTCCCGGCCACAGAAGTCTCTGGTATATACCAAGATCACAGCCTGGTCTTTCGAGATCTGAACGTGCCTGTGCATATTAGAAGTTTCCTGGTGCTTGATAGTGCTGTAATAATATTTTTTTGTTTTCACTGCTAAGCAAACCAAGAAAAGGCCATCAGAATCTGTCCTTTTTACGTACGAGCAACACGTTGAAGACTTAGTTACCTCCGAAAGTCCAGCCGAAAAAATGGAGCCATGACATGTCATAACGAAGAAGAGCACACTTGTGGCTGATGCCTACTACGTGGGTTACAAAGGCCATTTTTTGCGCTCCAGTCATATTAGCTTTCGTGTTCCTCTTACGCAGCCACTTGGTGGCCAAAAGGGTTGAGTACTGGACACTTGCAGAGGGCACTGATCAGCCCACGGACAAGGGTGCTGTCATGAGGATACTGTTCGTGGGCAACAGCTTTATACACTACAACGGTGGAGCAGAAAAGGTGCAGTCATTTGTCTTCCTGCAGCAGCCGACTAGTTACACAAGCAGTGCACAGTGCCCCTGGAATGATGTTCTCTCAATTGCAAGGGGCAAACAGCAAAACCTGCTGGTCAACTGGATCGCCTTCTGGGTCTCAACAGCCGTATTTCATAGCTTGAGCCGTCTTGCATCGCAGGTGGTAGCCAGATTGCTGGAGGAGCACTTGGGAGCAAAGATCTATGCCAGAAGATACGCTCCAGGCACGAAACTCATCGTTCTAAGTAGTTATTAAGTGTGAGGGGACCATGGGGACGTAGATGATACACCCCTTCACATAAATCATCAAGTATACATCGCTCAGTATTAGTAGAGTGAGCAGAAAAATGGGATACAGGTGGCTACACATGGCCGCAGCATCTGGCGGACACAAAGGACCCCTCAAGTTCCCTTTACAAGCTGCTGGGACCAGGCGGCACCAAGCCTTGGGATTACATCATATTCCAGGCAAGCACCCTTCACATTTTAGTCAGCACCATAGACATTGTGTGCCATCACAACACCCAAGCAAATGTGCTGCAATGATTTTAAAAGGCCGCACAATGACGTGGCGGCATGTGTGCTTGCAGGAGCAAAGTCAAGCGCCTGCACTGGGAGGGAAGGACACACTGGAAAGCTACGAGGCGCTGTCGGGGCTGGTGCAATTTGCCAAGGAACGCAATGCACACACTGTGCTGCTGATGACTTGGGGCTACTTGGAAGGCGACAGGCAGGCACACCCAGCAATCTTTCCAGATTACCATGCCATGCAGGTATGGTTCTGCTTGACTCTTCAGATGTCCAATTTCCTCATGAATGAAAGTTATCTTTGTCAATCCATCAGGCAGCAGTCCAGTGATCTGGCAGGGGGAACTGAGACTGGTATGTATGCCAAGCAGGAAAGACTAGCAAATGGCTATCTGTCACTGGCAGCAAGGATACGTGAGGAGCACAACATTTCATCATCCATCGCCCCAGCAGGACTTGCTTGGCAGCACATTCATACACTGCAGCACGGAAGAAATGCTGTAAAGCTGCCAGCAGGTATGAACCATCCTGCCCTGACGAACATACCAGTTGTCTAAGTAAGCAATGCAGGATTAACTACCTTTCATGGCATGAGCGCATGGGAGAGTGACGTATCTTTCCTGAATTTATTGTTCTGGTGCGCAGGGAAGGACACTTTTTTTGCCATGTATGCGAAAGACGGCATACACCCCAGTCCCTTTGGAACATATCTGGAGGCCTGCATCGTGGCAAACACCATTACAGGTGGGTGACCACAGCTGAAAGACTGTGACGCTTGATGCGCGCACATGCATGCAAATAGTTCCCTCAATCGATGGTATCCTGAGAGTGTCTCTTCCTGATTGCAGGCTGCAGGTCCTTGGGCCTTACAGCCAATCCTTTGGAGCTGGATGGAGAGTGGCTAGTATTCCTACAAGGTGTCGCTGATGAGGTGGTTTTTCAAGACAGGGGTGATGCATTCCCGCCATATCCTTGGACTCATGAGGGCTGCCAACAGAGATTGGGCACCCTGACTGGCTGAGCGTGAGGTCACCCTTTGAGGCACGGTGCAAAACACATGTGCCGCAACTTTGTAAGTGTTTATGTTGTCGTATGACTTTACTCACTGAATGTCTGCCTTTAATTGAATACGTTCTGGTTATGCCTGTGTGTCATGACAGAAATCAGGCACTTGCACTTTGCAAAATAAGGTCTCTGAACAGTCAGACTATATTTTAGCCCATCATGGTGAAGTGGGATGTACACTAATGTGATCCTGTACTGTAGCATGCGTGAACCCTCATAAATATCAATTGGACCGTACATTTAGCTCTAGCTAGTATGGACCATTCGGAATTGGATATCCATGTTGAAAATTTATTGCCACCAAAGCAAATATTTGAAATATTCCAAGACTCCCAGTCACTCGGAGTGACTAAAATGTAATTGCTCCCAGGTCCCAACAGGCACGCACATATCCACTTTCTCTTCAGCCTGAGGTGACAATTTTGTTTACACAATTGCGCAATTGCATGCTGGCTTACAAGAAGTACGAATTTGAGGCACTACAACATGTCCGCATTGGGTACTTGGGAGCCAAATAGCTGGATGGGTATTTTGGTGGCCATCCATATGGCAAGTCCTCTTCAGTTCCATCTAAATTTATACTGCGTAGCCCTGTCCTGTGCGGCTGGGGAGTCATTGCTTGTTTGAACATGCTCTGCACCTGCAAAGAGGAAGAAAATTGATCAGCAGCAAATTTGACATGCCTCAAGACATCAGCAATCAGCAGTGACAAAACTTGCAGACACCCACTCTTTGGAGTATGACAACCAGAGCACAATGCCAGGAGAGCAGCAGAGTACAGACATTAGAATTATGTGCACTACCTCCCCAAGCAATCCGGTTGCAAAACAGAAATGGACACTTACCGCAGTTCTGTAGTCCACATGCTCTGTGCCACACCAGCGGTCCCAATGCGTGAAGTAGAGCGAGAAGTGCCTAGTTGGAAATCTATGGTGCATGTCATGATGCCGCACGGTGTTCAAGCCCCCGCGCAGATTCCATGCTGGTTGTACCCAGCTCAGCACTCCAAGTATCAGTGACTCCATGGAAGGAATGAATGGCGCAATCTCATAGCCTGCATGGCCTCCTGCAACCTCACACATGTCCATCAGACCTCAAATTCTTCTTCTGGAAATCAAGACCGATGGAGGCCAGATAACACAAATATTTCAAAGGAGCAGCGCTGAAGAGGAGGTGAAGATTGCACCATTATGGATGACTGTGGTGAAGAGGTGGTATATGCGATGGACTCCAATGTGGATGGGGAACAAGAAGCAGACGAGGATCTCATTTGCAAATACAATGGCTGCCTCCACCACATGGAAGCTGTAGCCTGTGAATGCCGTGGGCGCAACAGACCTGCATGCATGCGTCGGGCACTCAGATTGCAGCAAATCTCGATGGCCTCTCTTGCCAGGAACATGCTCAGAATAGGTTCACTGCTGCATGCTTCGTCCCAGGCGGTCAGATAACAACAATCTCTGCCTTCCTTTCTCAGAAAGTCAATCAGACATGCATCCTCAAGAAATTTCAGCGCTACAGGGAGCCTCACTTGTGATGGAGGTGGTGCACATGTTTGTACAGGAAGCGGCTGTGCAGCGCCCGGTGTGTCCAATAGAACCACGCGTCATGCAGGTAATCGAGGACTATGATTGTCACTAGAACGTACAGGACCTGCGCATGCAAGACCGTGAGCATTCAGGGTCGTGTCACTTGTGCAGAAATTGTCCAGATCAAAGTGTGTGAAAGCGTCCCAGCAGATCAGACCTTGGAAAAGCTGTCAATAGAGCCACTATAAAGCTTGCTGACGCCCGCTGCATGAAGCTTTTCCACCACCGTCAGCACAGCTGCCTTCACTGCTATTGGCCCTGCAGAGAGATCCATGGGCATCAGCATCAGGTCAAATCTCATGTCAGCAGTGCCAAGCCATTGGGATTATAAGCTTACCAAGACTATAGAGGGCTTCCCGAGTCACTTGGCCCTGCTGTCTCTGCTGCACCTGGATGCTCTTGACCGGCAACAGCCAAGGTCCTATCCAGTGCAGTGCTATAGAAGCAGCATAGTAAACAATGCTGACTTGGACAATTGCTTGCAGAAATCCTTCTCCATATAAAGATAGCATCGAAGGACAAAGAGCACTGGACAAGTTTTATCCACCTCCTGCCATACCCTACCCAGGGACAACTTGCTCTCTGCCTGATGCTTGATCAGTGTATTCTAACCAAATAGGCCAGCAAATAATTCTAAGTATTGCTTCGATACTTTCAGAATTCAGGTAGCACCACTGGTCATGTGCTGATCATGTGCTGGGACATCAACAGATCAAACACCGGAAGACTATCCATCAGTCTGAGGGGTATATGTCGTGGGATTCTTCCAATTGAAGGATGTGAACACTAATCAAAAGCGTGTGGATCTGCCTGCCAGTAGAAACGTAAACTTTCCATGACCAAGGAGGGGCGTCAAACTACTCAAAAGTCAGCCCTCGAGTCAGCTCTTCAGACTATGTCTCGACTTACGATCGGTGATCTGTTATCTTGCCTAGTTGCAAGAGCCCCACTTTGAATCAAGATGCTGCGCATCGCGCGAATTGCGTGCATCAGAAGCACACTTTGCGATGGAGCAGGCATTGCAACATCCCTGCAGAGCAGAAGCATTGTATCAGGACATGCATGCCAGCAGGCAGAGCCCCTTCCGTTAGATAATGAAAATCTGGAAGTATCAACCCGCACTCACGAGCTGGGCGCCATTCGCACAGATTGGACGTGAGATCCCTATCCTCAGTCTTAACTTGCACTGGAACTTTGAGCTCTGATCATGCCCAACTCTCGAACAAGGTCGCTGGATTTTAGCATTGTCAATCTTACCACTTTCCATGTGAGAGCGTTCTTGCCTCCTTGCAGGCGTGAGGAAGTCAACGAGGTGTATAGCACACCACTGCTAGAGCTGGTTTACAAAGCAGCTTCGGTTCACCGTCTCTACAATGACCCACAAATGGTACGTTTGTATTGTCTTGAATTAGATTGCAATGACACCAGCACCATCGAAGACGTTTTTTTTTATGGTTGTTTTCTTAAATTTCGATGTTGGGTCACAGGTGCAACGGTGCACTTTGCTCAGCATAAAGACAGGTGGCTGTCCAGAGACCTGCACCTATTGCTCGCAGAGCAGCTCTTGGAGGAAGGAAACAGGCCTCAAAGCAGAGAAGCTAATGGACCTGGAAGAGACTTACCAGGCATGCATCATGCACTTGCCCAGTGGAACTCTTGTGCTTCAGTCCTCTGCTGGAACTTGTCAACAGGCCTGACCCCTGCCAGTGCTCTCTAGCATCATGCATCCATCATCTTCATTCATTTATTAGGTACGTTGATAATGTGTCACGGCCGCTTGTGACAGGCTGCCCTGCGGGCGAGGGAATCTGGCAGTACCCGGTTCTGCATGGGTGCTGCATGGCGGGGCCCCTCACAGGTGGGCAAGGGCCAATGGGAGCGCGTCCTTGAGATGGTGTCACGGATCCGGGGCCTCGGCATGGAGGTGCCTTAACTTACCATGCAGGAGGCAGGGATGACAATAAAAATTTATTCACATGCCAGAAACTATTGTCACGCAATGTTGTCCCATTGCTCGACCTCTGTCCAGCAGGTGTAGCTAGTCTAGTCTAGCTTTCTTGAACCAGGTGAATGTGATCCCAGAGGGAATAAGGGCAGTACAAGGCAGTTTCAGCTCCATGTAGAAAGGCAGGGCTGCCTCGCAATTTTAAAGTCATGTATAAATGCCATGATGTAGTCCTCATGATGTAGTCCCTATGGCATGCAGGTGTGCACCACGCTGGGCATGCTGACGGCCGAGCAGGCGAAGCAGCTGCGAGAGGCCGGCCTCACTGCCTACAATCACAACCTGGATACCAGCCCCGAGTACTACAGCAAGATCACCAGCTCCCGGAAATACGAGGTGAGCACTTTTTCCAAGCCAAGTGCGCTCATATGATGCCTCCAAGGACACCGTTGGACTTGTCCATCTTGTGCTGTCAGAGATTCCCAGTTGATGGTGGGCTCAGTAATTGCATCCAGAGAAATACAGGAGGTTTTGCATGTCTGAACAAGGCAGATGCTGGGTGCAGGACCGGCTGGAGACTCTGGCGAATGTGCGGGATGCGGGCATCTCAGTGTGTGCGGGGGGCATCATTGGCATGGGGGAGGGCAACATGGACCGCGTGGGTCTGCTTCACCAGCTGGCCACGCTGCCAGAGCACCCAGAATCTGTACCCATCAATGCCCTCGTTGCCGTCAAGGGCACTCCCCTTCAGGCATGCTCATCTGTGCCCCACTTCCTCTTCTTTGCCTTGCCAGCAGCAAATACCATTCGGGCTTGTGACCTGGAGTTGGGTTGCTAGGATCCTATGTCTCTTACTGCTGGTTTCTTTGGTCGGTACAATGGCAAGGTGTTGCAGGGAAAGATACACTTAGGATCAGGATCCGTCCACCTGAAGCTCTCTGGCTGTTTCCCGTTGTAGGACCAGCCACCACCCTCTGCAATGGAGGTCGTCCGCTGCATAGCCACTGCGCGGATTGTAATGCCCCGCAGCGTTGTGCGTCTCAGTGCTGGACGGCTCAACTTCTCACTCAGCGATCAGGTTGGTCTTCTCGCAGAGTCTGTACCTCTCGATCGGAGTCTGTGTTCGGCCTGCGGTAGTTGAGCATGGAAATCCTAGGCGTCATGTCCTCTGCAAATTCTGGACATTCACTTCATGCCTTCACACATTCACCGCTTCACCTATCGACTTCGATTCCGAATGCTTGTGCAAGCACGGAAAAGGAACTGTGCCGCATTAGAAACGATTATAATCCTCCGGAAAATCGAAAATTACCATTCGTCAGTCGTCTCTGGTTGCGTGGTGTAGTGGTTATCACGTCTGCCTTACACGCAGCAGGTCATGGGTTCGATCCCCATCGCGACCAGTTTTCTTTTTGGTTTTCCCCCCCCTATTGATATTTTGGGCTGCTGATGTCAACAGGCATTTTGCTTCATGGCGGGTGCCAATAGCATCTTCGATGGAGACAAGCTGCTCACCACGCCCAACAATGAGCGCAACGAGGACTTGCAAATGTTCGAGACGCTCGGCCTCCGCTCCCGGCCAGCCTTCCTGCCGTACTCAGCAGGGGCAGCATCAAGCAATGGTAGCTGTGGAGGATCAAGTTGCGGAGCCAGCAGCGTTCCCAATGAGAGACTGGCCATGCAGGCATAAATTCTTTGGTGACCATTCTTCTGCCAGATAGTGTTCTGCTGGCGAGAAATTCAGATGGAGTTACCTTAGCGCCTTCAAGGCAGCCACATAAGAAGAGCATGAGTGACTGTTTGTTTGCAGAATTGCGCCGCAAAGACAAGAGAGCATTGCAGTACTGTTAATATCACATTCAGTGTTCAACAATCAAGTTGGTTTAGCCTGAGATAACTTGAGCTGGGTGTTTTGTTTGTGTATACGGATGTCTCAGCGGCAAAATTATATCACCTGAGTAAGGTCTCTTGAGAACAAAAGAGGTTCATTATACATCCGGATCTTCTCAATCGCCCGGTGTTCGTCCAGGGATCCCAGTCACCATGATAATGCTTCAAGCAAGTTGCGCAATGCATATGCGTAAGAAGATCATTGAAGCATTTTTGCCAAGAAGATGCTCCAAGATCATACGTCCATCTCTTTACATTGAGATCCTTCATTAGACTGTATCTTTATCCACCATCCAAATTACAGTACATGATGTAAAACTTGCCGAGTGAACCAACACCCACACAATTAAAGACCTTGACCATGGAAGTCAAGCTCTCGATGCCAAGGCTCTAGGTAGAAAGATACCCTTCAACACCAACCAGGCTGCAAGCGATCATCGCTGCATGTGCGCACGCCCACGTCCTGTTGGATGAGCGGCATGGTGAAGAAAGCATGCCTGAGTGCCTGCACAAGAGACAACAGCAGTCAGAGTTCGCAGCGTCTTAAACCCTGAATCACAAAAGTCTAGATGCACGATAGTGCAAAAGTGTATGAGGTAAGAGAAAGGAGGGACATGCCTGCTGAGGAGTGGGGCGGGAAGCAGGGTTCCAGTGCAGGAGAGACATTAGGAGGCGCAGTGCCTGAACACTTGGCAATCCTTTGCCTGAAGGGTCTCGCTGCTTTACCACGTCCAACAGTGCCTGGTCTGTACAGCTCCAAGGCAGTGGCAGGCTTTTTTCACCGCCTGCATCAGCCGGCAAAGTATCAGGCTGCGGGCTGCGCCACTGCCGCAACGTTGCAATGCGGCGGATGGTGAATCCTGAGCAGTGTTTTGTTTGGCATGGATATTTGTACCTGGTGATGCCTGTGTGGTTGGACGTGGAGGGTAGATGCAAAGCTCCATCAGTCCCCGAAGCCAGAAGGCAAGTTTTTTGTCTTCCTGCAGGTAATGCTACAGTCAGCGGGGTGAGGAAGATGATAAGCACAGGGGTCCAAAAATAAATATCCAAATCATGATGTAGCTACCAGGGAGCAATAGTACCTACATCAGACATAGCATCCAGGTTGACTTTCTGGTACAGCCTCGCTCGCGTTCTGGCATCAACCTGTTCGTGCAGGAATCCTGGTGTGATGTGAAACAATGTGCACATTAAAGAGGTGCTCACAAAAAGATAGGATGCTGAGAAGGACCCGCTCTTGCACCAGACTATTGGGTAAGAAAGCTTGCCTGGAACACATGGCGTGTGCCAAGAACTAGCTCCAGCCAGGAGACTGCCAGGCTCCACATGTCATACGGCCACGTGCGCTTGAGCACAGGCTGCCCAGACCAGTACCTGTGCAGCGCACATGTCCGCTGTGTGCTACCCACACATTCATATATCGCAATAAACACCACAAGCAAGGGAAGTCAGTAATTAGTAAATGCACACACCTTCCCAGAAGCGCCTCTGGCGGCGCGTATTCCTGGGTCTGCTCATTGACGGAGGGTCCCTGGGCTCCGTACAGCTGCCGCACGCTGTGTGCATCAATGGCGCTGCCGAAATCTATCAGGCGCAGGTGCACGCTGGGCTCCCTCCCTTCCCTGCCAGGCTGCAGGAGCAGGTTCTCTGGCTTCACGTCCCTGCAATTAAAACCCCACACCCTCAACATGGGCACCTCCCTCGCCCCATGATTGACAGGGGCCGGATTTCAATTACTTTTAGGCAGAATTACCCCGAGTCCCCTGCGCATGACATGCTTCCCAGATGCTTAGTGCACTCCGAGAAACCATGTGCAAGAGTGCCAACATGCATGCCAAGACACAGGATGGACCACAAGACGCACCTGTGGGTGACATTGGCAGCATGCAGGGTCTCTAGAGCCAGCAGTGTCTGCCTCAGGATGTCCCTCAGCATGGATTCTCCGTGGGGCTCTGTCCGCATGGCCCACCACCACTTGCTGGGCTCCAGCAGCTTTGGCCCACCTTTCCAAACAGTGGGAACTGATGCCATCACGCGTGCCACTTTGCCTCACAAAACTTCACAACTAAAAATACAAATGCAAATTCAAAGGGAAGAGTTGCCTTGCATAAATGGCAGATTTCTGCGCGCACCTTCCCCTATGTTGGGCTGCCTGCTGCTATAGATCAGGGTGTGCAAGGAGATTCCCTCGTCACAGAAGACCAGCCACAAATCCGCATCATCCTACACCACAGAAAGGTTGCAAGCTTAACAACCGGCCTTCACAGAGTACCACAAAAGACAATATAGTGAATATATGGCGTAAAAAAGCTCCCAGAAATGAGCATGGCACATACCGTCAGAACCTCGACAAAGCGGGTTATGTGATCACGGCCATCGTCCATGCCCTGCAGGGACTGCAGGTGCTGGGGGCCTTGCAGCAGCTGGCCAAAGTAGGCCTCCCTCAAGCCACTCAGGTGCGCCTCGCTCCCCTTGTCCACCAAGATGTGCTTCAGCACAAAGCCGCCACCCTCATCACATATGCCCGCCCCTGCACAGTTGGAAATGACATTTCAAAGGCTGACGATGCCACATACTGTATCCTTGGTGTCCCGCGGCAAAGAAAATGACGCACGTGTTAAGGCTTCAGGACAGAGCATGCAACAGGAGAAGCTTCACCTTTGTGGTCGGTGCGCAGCTCGGCCCTCCAGACCTCTCCAAAGCCGCCCTGCGCAAATCTTTGGGGCTCCAGCATGTAGTCATGTGTGGCGCCCATGCCGCTGCCCTGGTTTGGCCTCTCGTCCTCTGCCAGTACCCAGCCCATCTCTGCACTTTGTTCTGACCCCGCTGGCTGGAGTGGCAGCGATGCGAGGCCCTGCACCAGCTCTGCGGCAGCCGGCGCAAGCTGCAGCTGCCCGGTGTGCAGCGCCCATCGGATCTGGGTCGCTGCTTCTTTATCCCCAGGGCCACATGACGCCTCATCACTGCCGGCCTGCATGGCAGCAGATTGATAATATTGCTGCTTACTAACCTCTGGCCCCGGCTGGCGGGGGCCAGTACAGATACCGAGTACTGTGCCCACGGTTGACTGGGTCTTGCTTGGATTTGGCAAGTCCAACAAGGGGTAGGATTTTGGCAGCCTTTACATGCAGCTTGTTTGCAGACGCACCTTTCCTCTGGCAGGAAGAGCTGTAATATTAAATATTGTAGTAATAATAGTATCCGTGTTGTCCCCAGTCTGTATGACAATGTGTGATGTCAGGGCACTCACCAGGGGGATTGTCTGCTGTCCTGTAGCCAAGCCGTGATGGTCACTGCCACTGCTCAGACTGGGACGTGCAACAGACGCTTCAGCGTCGTCGTTGCTGGGAGTTCGGTACCTGGGCACGAGTGCCAGGAGCTCCTTAAGCTCGTAGTGCTGTGGCACGCCTGCGCAACCGCACGAATAGATATATGACTGGTGGTAATAAGATTCTTCCATGATGCGTTGATGCTTCCACCCTGATTTGGCAGGTACGATGATGTGTAAGCACACAGGGCTCACCCACCAATGATAATTAACATGGCGCATGTATAAATAATATTCCCAAAAGAGGCCCAGGCGCACCTTTCACATCCATCAAGGAGGATGTTGCCGCGATTGTGCTGCGCCGAGGAACAGGAATCATTGCATCGGCTGCATCGCCTAGCCCCTGCTGCTCCAGGGCTATGCCATCCCCAGTCACTCTCTTTTCGTTGGGAGGGTTGCTTCCAGCCTGAGCTGAAGGTTCTACAGCATAGCGCTGCGGTCCCACAAGATCAATCACGACAGCTGCCAGATTGTCATTGGACCCCTGCTTATATGCGGCCTCTGTGATTGCTTCAGCTACAGCCTGCTGCAGAGTGAGCGGCCGGGCCACCAGTCCTGGCAGCTTCATGAGAGGCTCTGCCGCGCTCACGTCCTCAATAATGCTATATTCAGCCGGGGCTGCTGCGCAGGAGCCGTGTGATTGAGCTTCCCGGCATGCGTCTGACTGGCACAGGCCGACTCCCTGGTCGGATGCGTGGTGTGCCTGTGCCACTGGGTGCTCTGCATGTGAAGGGACCACTGGAGGGGCGACCACAGGAGGCAGTGGAATAGCCTTGCGCGGGCCTGAAAGTGTCAATGCATGCTGCTCCCCTGCATGCAGCAGCAACGTGGCCGCATTCAGGATGATTCATATTTTGCAGGAGAGCTCAAAAGTTGGCCATAGCACATGTCAATAAAAGGGTGGAAAGATATGGAGCCTCAGGAAGATTGGAGGCTGACCCGCCAGTGTGGCAGCAGCAATGTCACAGATCTGGTCCTCGGTCAGGCTTTCAAAGACGCCATCTGATGCCAGGATGAGCCACTCATCTCCTGGGCCAGCCTCATGCCACTTGCTGAACTCCGGCTCTGCTGTCAGCCCAAATGGCCTATACTGCAGATCCCCCACTGATCTGGACACCGCCAGCTCGCCCTGCAATCTGCCCCCATCTCCTAACAAGGTGCAGTCAAACATCTTAGACATCTCAGACATCTCACCGTAGTACCCAAGAATTCTGGCCAGCTAGATCGTGCCAAGCTCCTCTCACATGGTAGCATTCTGGGCGCAGACAAACATTTTGGTCGAGGGGGCAGGCAGCACCTGGGCCCTTCACAGTGACAGTGCCCCCAGCAGCCAGGATGCGAGCGCTCTCATCTTTCTGAGCAGGAGTGTGATCCCTTGTAAGGGATTCTGCTGTGCTGCCTGAAAGGCGCCATTGTGGAGTTGAGATTCTGAGTAGGCAAGCAGTGCATTGACAGTAATTGAATTCTGCAACTCTATAGGTTACAACAATGCTCTAACTTTGACCTCACCCAAAGTGTGGTTGCCAGTAGTAGTGTTGTGCCGACAGAGCATCGCACGAGAGTCGCCCACATGGCCAACAATGTACTGGCGGCCAACCCGCAAGGCAGCCACAGCAGTGCTGCCAGACGCATCATCGGAAAGATTGGCGAGACACAGGAATTCCTCATTGACGGCCAACAATGCAGCGCGCAACACCTCTTGCAGCTTTGTGTGACTGATACACCGCCACCTGCAACCGTGACCACCCATACACAACGCTTGCAACAGCGCGCATGCATGGAAGGTATGTCTGCAGAAACAAGTGCTATGTTATGATCTCCAGGACTCACCTTGGCAGCTCTGCCAGAAAATCAAAGACTGCTTCATGCAGGCGCGTGCTGAGGGTCTGGGCTGCCAGATTGCCATTGTGGCCATCATAGACAGCATAGAACCCCGAGCTGGTGCGAGCTCTGTCAAGCCACTGCTCTACACAGACGGCCCGGTCTTCCATCTGCATGACAGACAACCTTGCTCTATAGTACATTATGCTTCAAGAAAAGATTTGTACCTCAGGATAAAGACTTCCCAACCATCCTCTCAGCCTCGATCTCACTGTGTTGCCTGCGAATGAAAGGGCATGGCTACCTGTGCACGCCTCCCATGGCGCAAGGAGATGCCGCATGTCCCCAGCCATGCTTCTGTATGCACTCTGTATGCATGCCATTCTCCAGGCCAGGAGTGGGGCACCAAGATCCACGTTACCACTGATATTGCCGCGCTGATCAGCACCAGACGTTTGTATCGTGAAATTGAGCTCTGCTGCTGTGTCTCTTGAGCATGAGATGCTGCCATGTATTCCCTCGATCATGGCAGAATTTTAGAGGAGAAAGTGAGTCCAAATTCAAACAGCAGAATGAAAAATGATCTACATGTAGGATATTGATGAGTACCACTTCACTATCTAAGCACCGATCGGGAACTGGAACAGATAGTGCGTCAAAGTTGGCAACTGCATACAAATAATCTCTGAGGTTGTCTTAAAGTACAATGAATTGCATTAGATACATTTGTGTGTCTTTACTTGGCCCACTAGTACCCTAAATAGTTCCCAGAACTCTTCCCAGCTTCTCCTGTTTACGAGCTTCCTTGTTTGAGGAAGCTGCCTTAATTAGGCCACATGTTGGGTATTTCTGTGGAGGGATGAATGCATGACTTCATTCCCATGGTAGTTCCAGGCGAACTTATGGAGTACTATTAACACCAAGAAATGTTCCACGGAACATGGCGTAATCAACAAAGCACGCCCATCGGCCAATTTCATGCGCCGGCCGCCCTCAGAGGCTCAGGGAGGCCTCTGGCGCCAAGGGCGCCATGGGAACGGCCTGTCACAGTGGCAACATGCATGATGATGGGTGATCAACTTGAAGGATGATCTGCCATCCTCTGGTGTACACTAGCATAGGATCATCTTATAAAGATCACTAGAATTTGCCATCACCGTGACAGATGATCTGTGACAGATGATCTTTCAGTGAAGACTTCTCAAATACTACTGCTAGTAGCGCTAGTTGAGAAACTAGCGCTTTGCATGTGTCACATCCTGCTGTATGGCCAACTGCACCCCACTGGGTGGACCTCCGATGAGTCATGCATCAATCTAAGTCTCAATTAGTGTGCATAAGTGCATGTCTCTCTGATCTGAGCAGAGCAAAGTGTCACATTTGTCAGCAAGAATGAAGCGTTTCGACACTGTTGTACAATGAACAACCAGACAGCACAGAATGGCACGAGCCACCGACACAGTATCCACATATTTTTTCCCCCCTGTAACGTTCCCTATCTTTCAGGCAGGGAAGGTCGATCCAGTCTGCTCTTCGAGAATACTCCAGAGACGCTGCCGGGCCTTGGCATCCTGCACAATGCTGGGCATGCTGCGTGCCCTGTCGCTCACAAAGTATTTCCCAGTGGTATTTGCCAGATCAGGACTGGTCGCCAGGTACAGCTCGTGGTTTGCATCCTCAATGTCGATGCCACATGGGCCCCAACCTGGTGGCACACCACACATCATAGCACAGTACTCAACCAGCTATCACAAGAGCTCAGCCTGCAAAATCCTCATGATCTGAGAAAAGAAGTTGCGTTCATGGAATTGAAGCCCAGGTGTCGGGAGCAGCGCACCTTGGATCAGCATCTTGGTGTTTACTGTGCCAGGGTCCAAGCAGTTGGCTGTGGGTGGCGGAGACACGCGCGCAGCCAGCTCGGTGTTGAACATCATCATTGCCAGCTTGGACAGGGAGTATGCATTGTGCGCACTGAAGCCCTTCTCCTGAACAGGCGAATGGTGGATTTCTCAGCCACATACATCTTTTCTAGGACACCGGAGATCCGAGCGCTCGCATGCTAGCATGCTGAACTGTCAGAGGAGGAGATGACGAGACATGCTCCTTTACCTGATTGAGGTTGTCAAAATCGATGCGGCTGCCGGCTGAGATTGAGCTCACATTCACGATGCGCTCCTTGACAGAGTCTATGAGGAGAGATGTCAGCAAGAAGGGCGCCAAGACATTGACACCCCAGGTCTGCTCATAGCCATCCTCCGTCAAGACCTTTTTTTCTGGGAAAATACCTGTAGAGGCCATTCTCATGGTCACTGCTCTTGCCTCTCTTTTAGTTGCCAGGAGATGAACAGTGGAGGGAAGACAGGGTTCTTGCCTGCGTTATTGATAAGGATATCGATGGATGGATGATCTGCCCGTACACGCTGTGCTAGGTCCCTCACTTGCCTGAGTGATGTCATATCTGCTGCATATGCGTGCACCTTGGCCCAAGGCCCGACTGTCTTGGAAATCCTTTGTGCTGCTGCGTCTGCCTTGTGCTGATTCCTGTATTGCCATTCCAAGGACAACTGGTCAGGATCCCCACAACCCCTAGTCCTATCACCTTGCATGCATGCGTGCTTGCTGACCTTCCATGGACCAACACAGAAGCTCCCATTTTTGCTAGCTGGATGGCTGTATGCTGCCCGATACCATCAGTTGCCCCAGTAATTAAAATTGTTTTTCCTTCCATCGCGGCGACCTGGAGAGCGATGCACACGTTTGTACTCACCAACAACGTGATCCTGGTGACTCTTAGATGAAATGAATGAACTATGTGTTCGGAAGGTGCGTATCACGCATTGATGCGGAGCCAAACAGGAGGGATGAGGCACGTACTGAACAGATCGTGGAGCTTTTTGCCTTGGTGATAAAGTGTTCCGCAGCGAGTATGGATGCTCTCAGATGAAATTGCATAGAACTTTGATATGTTTTACCAATTATATATATAGAGCCTAACAAGCAAATCAGCTCGTGATTAGGACGTGATTCATGTCGGAAAGCATGCTCCTGGACCCCAGCTACCCCGACAGGCGGAAGCTGTCCAAGGTAGACTCTGCAGCCTCCAAGGAAGACATCGTAATATTTTCCGAGGAAGGGAATCACAGCCTTGGTATCCTCTCGATCATAGATTTCAGAGATCAGAATCGAAGTGCTCTTCTACACGGAGGACGCTTGAAGCTTGAAACGAGGCTCGCCCGTTGGCCGTCTCCGATCAGAGTCACGACAGGAGATCGCCTTCTCTGTCGCTTGCAGGCAGCGGACGATCAGGTGTGGTATCTGAAGGACGTAGTGACTGTCAATTTGTTTCTTTCTGACGCAGTCTTCTGCATCCCGGTGCCGACTGCCTCTCGTTTGTCAGTAAAAGGTCTCTGCCGTTGCTTGCAGTAGGACTGATCTCCCCTTTGCCGCGCACGGGGTGGCAGCATGTTAGAAGAGCTGCCATCAGAGTTGTTGCGGTGCATCGCTGGGCACATGTCAAATGCAGAATGGGCAAGGGTGAGAGGTACCTGCCAGAGATTCTCGCAAGTCCAGCTATGCAGTATATCTGTCTCTCTACCAAACATTGCCAGCCTCCGCTGGTGCACAAGACTCTGGCAGGAAGCAGAGAGCATAGCACTCTCCCTAAACCAGTTGGATCAGGCGAGCTCTGATTTGTCCCAGGTGAGCGCTCCAGAGAAGGCAGAGCAGTTGCAGTGTTCACACAGGGGAAGTTCCTTACTACATGTGATACTGTGTACAAGCAAGCACCTGTTTCTTGAATTGAGTCATGATCAAAATCTATTCATGAATTCTTGCTGTAGCGCTCAATATGGATTGACCGGCAGAAATTTCTAAGACACAACAAGAGTGATTCTTAAAGCATGTGCTGGCCGTCCAGGTGCTGGAAGAAGGTGCCAGATGCATATCGCTTGAGAAGCTGACTGAAGTCTGCATTGGAGGCCTGCACACTGGCGAGACAGGAGATGAACCTTTACCATGGCTCAACAGTATCCTGACAAGGGCCGCCAGTTTAAGAGCCTTGGTCCTCAGTGCACCACGTGGGGGCCGCATTAACTCGCTCCCTGTTGGGTCCCAGCTGCGACACCTGGCAATCCATGTAAGTAATGGGATGTCAGAGCAGGCATGCTTGTCCATTGAGGCTTTGAAGAGCTTGGAAACCATCAGCATCACCAGTCCTCCCTCCTTTCTGCCCATCCACACACCAGCGTTGGATTTGAGGGGCTGCAGGCACTTGAGGGCTGCCTACTTTAGATATGCCGTCCCAGAAACTCTGGTAGGGGTGCCAGATGGGTGCCGGCTCATGGTGGAGTGTGACTTAGAAGTTGCCATGCCGCGCTGGGAAAGCTACAGTCAGATGTGCACTGGCATATGCGTTAATGATCTGCGGCTGCCACGTGCCATCTTCAACCTCCCTTGTCCAAAGCTGACCCAGATGGAGTTGACTAGCATCGGCCATGTTGGCCTCTTCACTGCCTCCATTGTCATCGGCAATTCAGTGCCACACCTGCGTGTGTTGAAGGTCCACTGCTTTGATGTGGCGCTGAGGATAGAAGCCTCAGTTCAGCTGCGCCATTTGAGCATCCATGTAGAGATGCTGGATGAGCTCTTTATAAGTGACATCTCCAAGACGACCAAGGACATGACCAGCCTCAGGTTGAGCATCAAGACCAATTCAACAGGGTCCGCGCTGGTTGTGGCTCGTGACTCTGTCCTGAGCCAGCTGAAGGCTGCCCTTGTTGCAAAGTCAGCTCAGGTCAGGTCCAAGGAGAATGCAAGATGGCTGGATGTCGAGTACTTTTGCAGTGAGTCCAGCAAACATGACCTGTATCCTAGGTGCAGGTGCCTGATCGATGATGGGGGAGCATGCATAGACTGTCTCATGGATGCAGGTATAATCAAATCTTAGATATGAGTCACATTACGATAGCTAACGGGGTAGGTGTACTACTCTAGACATCAAGGTAGCTAGACAGTTGTAAAGTAGCTGTAGGAAATCCTGTGCGCACCACGTGGTGCATATTGCAGTTTTGCTCAGCAGCTGTGGCCAAGCTACATTGCCTATGACAGTGCTCGTGATCATGACGTAATTGCAAGATTAAATCTACCAATGACATTTTGGTATACCATTTAAAGCCTCTGAGGCCTCTGGATCAACATGGTGTAAGGTTGATATCTGTCATGTAATGCCCTAGGAATTACAACCGTTGCAGTGACTAATGGTTAAATTAAAGTTCAACATTAACAAATTGTCTGTCACACAACTTGTGGGATTGAATTAAGTACAGGACTAAATATTATACCTTCAGCCCTTCATGAAGCTGATCAGATTTTAGCTAGCGCCACCGTGACGGCGGCAGCCAATTTACCTCTTGAGATCTAGATCTGCTCAGTCCTGGCCTCCTGCGGCCTGACCACCATGGCAGGCCAGACTTGCTTTGCAGGTGCTGGCACCAGCATGCTGTCTTAGAAGCTTCATCTGCATGAGTGCCGCTATCACCTATAGCTCCAACGTGGGCAAGGTCAGCAAGGTCAGGGGGCAAGGTCAGCATACGGAACCCTAGCTTCCCCAGGCTCGGAAGCTGTTCACATGAAGACACGGTGTCTGAGAAACACTCTACCGATTGGTGCCAGTGGCCAATTGGTGGAAAGGAGCAGATCCGAGGAACAGGAGATGAGTGCAAGGGAAGTTCTCATACAAGATTTTCCCGTCGGATTGTTAAGCGTACCCACCGTGTTACCAAGACCTTGAGAACAACAATCCCACATTTCGCCTAAGTCTTGCCTGAGGAGGAGCACCTTTGAAGGTGTAACTTCAATTTCTGTCAGAAACATGTGGCGTGCTCGCCCTTGCTCCTTCCCAGCGCAGTGTCATTTTTATTTCTCCTGTATTGTTCCATGGGGTCAGACACGTCTGTCGTTTGTCCAGACGCACTTATCACTCTCTGCAGCGCAGGTAGTTCCAATATGTTGCAAAATTTGCCAGGAGAGCTGCTGCAGTGTATTGCTGGGCACTTATCAAACACAGAGTGGGCAAGAGCAAGAGGTTGCTGTCGGAGCTTCTCTCAGGTCCAGCTGCGTCAGATTTGTCTGCTACCTGAAAGCATGGCGGCCTTGCGATGGTGCACGAAAGTCTGGCAAGAGGCCGTCAGTATAGATCTGGACGTGGGACATTTGGACTTGGGGAGCTCTGAGTTGAGTCAGGTATTGGAGCGAGGTCAGGGAAATATGTTTTACCCTGGAATTGTTGAATTGTGCATAAGAGGTCTCGAAACTGCAGACACAGGAGACGAGGACATGGTCTGGCTAGAAATGATTCTTTCAAAGGCCTGTGCTGTGCAAAAGCTGGTCCTACATACTGGGACCATTTCCTCACTCCCTACCTTCTCCCACTTGCGCCACCTTGTGCTTTATGCCCAGGATGAGATAAGATCGCAGGCTTGCTTAGCGATAGGAAATCTTGAGAGCCTGGAAACCATTAGCATTTGTGGGTTCTTTGAGACGACAGAAACGATCATACCTGCCCTGGATTTGAGGGGCTGCAGGAACTTGAAAGCGGCACACTTCAATGAGGCTGCACCAGAGGAGTTATTGGGGGCGCCAGAGGGGTGTTGGCTCATAATGGAATGCAGGTATGAGACCATAATGCAGCGCTGGGAGAAGTACAGTCAGGTGTGCACTGGCGTACGCATGGAATGGGTGACTCAGCCACCTGCCATCCTGAGTGTGCCTTGCCCATTTCTGACCTGCCTGGAGATTTACAGCAATGGGAACAGGATTGACGACAGGATCTCCATTGTGATCAGTGGCCCAATGCCAACTCTGCGTCTCCTGGACATCCAGTGTCTTGATCTGTCCCTGAGGATAGAAAGCTCGCTCCGGCTGCACCGGCTCAAGATCAAAGCGCGTAACATTGACGAGCTTTTAGTCAGAGATGTGTCTGCGCTGACAGTTCAGATGAACACTCTCATAGTGGAAGGAACAGTTCGCTCAGTTGTGCCGATGGTCCATTTCTGCATTGAAGAGCTGTTGGCGGCCTTTGCTGTAAAGAAAAGATCGCGTGGTACAAGTGAGGTTGTTACTTGGCGACATGTTGAGCCAGTTCACGCCATGCTCAGCAAGGATGTTGAGCAGTTGGAGTGCATGTGTGGTGGAGCTTGCTTCAAATGTTTGAGGCGTTCAGGAATTTTTGACTTTGCCAAGGGACCATACGAATAGGTCAGTATATATAGCTATAGGGTCCAGGCTTACAGACTTGAAATTTATTTCCCAGATACTTTTCAGTTGTAAGAAATCAATTTCTCTCCAATATTGGAAAGAAAACGATTCTTTTCTCTTTTGAGTTCTCACTGGTCCGCTATTTTGTGCGTATGTGTACAGGTTGTGCGTGTCTTGTAAATTGCATGCAGCATTGCTCCGGCAATCGCGCATTTAAGAAATTGAATGTGCACCACAGCTCTTTTTGCACTCCAAGCTTCTCATCGGAAACATTTTCAAGTATGCGTTGATGTCAGCATACCATTTTCTCTTCATTTCAAGGCATACATCCGCACAAAGCATCCCAGTCAGGGTGGTCTTCAAAAACAGTGTGCAACTTCAATGAGGAACATGACGAGTACTACACCAATGTCTTGCTCTGTGCTGCCACAACACAGCTCACAGCCTCTCATGGGGCGTGGGCTGTGAGGCATTGCATGCCATTTAAGATTTCACATTGCGTTCATGCGTTACTGTGCCAGCCAGGCTCAATCATGGGTCCGCCATGTGTACATCATGGCTGCCGCCAGCAGCGCGATACTCCTTCTTCAGCTCCCACAGGTTGGCATTTGGGCCCCTCTTGTTCAGCACAGCCACCTCTCCCAGGACCTCTTTCAGCCAGACTGCAGGCTGATCGGTCTCCTTTTGCAACTGGATGAAGTTCCATCGGCTCTGCAAGAACCATCATCACTCGCATGAGACATTGTACATCTTACAAGCAACACAAGGAACCCTGCAAGCTTCCTTGACAGCAAAGACTTGATTAACCCTGCTGGATTCAAGCAAATGCAAGATGGCTGCACACCTGTCGTTCAAAGAGTCGGAACAGCAGATTTTCCAGGTCATCCTTCTCCATGCGTGCACGCCTCTCAAATTGACCTTTCTCAAATCTTTTCCTGGTTGACTCCTGCAGCGCAAACTTGCCACTGTCAGACTGCACATTTATCAACCACACCTTGCACGCGTTGCTCCTGCAACTACCCTTGGTGCAAGGAAGCAGACAATCAGCCAGACAAGGATGCAGTAGAGGACTCTGATCATTTCTGTGGCTGGCCAGCAGTATGAAATACAGCATGCTGATGCTGCCACTTACCTTGTTCCCAAAGGAGACCCGCTGCACGGCCCCTGGTCGCATCTGGGTGTCGGGCGCCTCTGACAGGACCTGCATGGTGCGCGTCTTGGCGGCTGCCTTTGCACTGCGATCCCTGTTTATTTGACGGTATGCTGGATCTAGCGCATCCTGCACGCACCATCCCAGAATCAGAGGGCCCAAGCAGTCTGGTGATTCTGAAACACCACTAGTGCATCTTGCATCCGTGGGAGCTTGTAGTTGCGACTGGGCTGAGGTTACAGAGAGCAGGACATTCATACCAAGTCGCCAGAAGACTTCATTACCAAGTCAAACTTCCTCTTCACACGCCCTTCAGCACCTGCATATGCAGGAGGTATCAGTATACCCTTCTCGATTATTGCAGATTCATGAGAGCACCATGCGGGCCTGGGACGTACTCAGTCGACCCTGCAAGTCTGCAAAGACTAGGGTAGGCGCAAAATTGTCGGTCTGTTCTGTCAAGTCGAACGCCTGTGGCATGTTGCTCAATCCAGAGGCGGCCAGGTCTAAAGAGATCCCTGGGGCCTGCTGCAGTCACACAGGGCTCTCGAGATATGTGCTTGACACAAGATACTCTGTATTCTGAACTCAGAGGTATCAATTTGCTTGCTTTTTTGGAGTATGACATACCTCTGTCGAGCTATTGGTAACCCTGACCTTGCCTAACTCCACGCATTGCTCACCATCTGTTTTTGCAGCTCGCTCACATTCTGCCCTCCATTTCTTAGCTACAAAATTTGGAACCTGAACAAAATATTTTTAATTGGGTAGATCAACGTTGAGATGTGCACACTTGCTGTTTCTAAAACACAGTCCAGCAGACAGGCAATGACGAAGGCGTGCACCTTGAGCAGCCAGACACTCCTGTTGGCATTTTCCACGTGCAACTTTGCAGCGGATGTACTAGCCTCTCCGGCATCCCTTTCTGACTGGCTCATATTGTTGATGCACGTCCTACAATTTTAATCGAGTCTGTGGATCTTCCGATGGCACAAATGTGATTGAGCTCAGCGGCGATGTGCAATCGATGGTACAAGCTATTACGATGATGCAGGAGTCGGATAGGTGAAGTTTGGAATGCTTCATCTGCCTGAGAGCTGCCTTGGAAATGCATGCAACACACGTACCAGTTTAGGCAACCCGACGATCCAAATTGTTAAACTCTTGTCGCGGCGAAGAAAAGCCCATTTTTGCAGCACGGGTGCTCAATCGCAGCGAGTTTCCACGAGTGATCTCAGGTAGTATTACATTTACATGAATGAGCTTTGCTACGTGACCCTGCAGTTTTAGATCCCTCGACACAAAACGTTCATGGCGCGAAAGATGGCTCTCTTCACGAACAGATTATTACTATCTTGGACTGACAGCATGCGTGGAGCTCCTATTCTCCTGCATAGACAAGCGAGCTTGCCCAGCATTGGTGTGGACGGACAGCGATTCTTTGCAGCTTCTACTAAGGGGAAGGGAACTGCGAAGAACAAGGTGCTGCCGATTTGACACTCTACGACTACAAATACAATGCTCACATTGTGTTGCAAAAGTGGTCCGTCAGTGCGGGTGAGGCATTTTGGCCTTCTTGAGTCTCGGGGTTACTGTGCAGATCAATGCCAAAGCTGAGGCAACAGACGAGGAGCCGAAGAAGAAGGGACCCAGAAATGCGTATCAGCTGTTTCAGAAGCAGTCCGGTCCGGCCATACTTGCGAAGCTTGGCCCAACATCTCTGCCAGAGCGTTCCAGGATCCTTGCAGGTGCCTGGAAGAAGCTATCAGATGCCGAGAAGGCGACGTAGGTCTCGATGAACCTTCAGCTAACGGGCTTCTGAGCTTGTGGCAACCGCGGAGGTCGTGCATGTGTGCCCACTGCTTATCAAGGCGATGGTTTTGGTGCAGGTATGCTGCGCAGATCGTGGTTGGCTCCAGCAAACCTTTATCATCCCTGCCCAGGAACACATATCAGCTCTTCGTGCGGCAGTCTAGCACAGAGATTCTAGCAAAGCATCCGGAGGTGAAGACCATTGCTGATCGCTCAAGGGTCTTGGCAGCTGAGTGGAAAAGGGTGCCAGCAGAGGAGAAGGACAGGTTTGACAGCCTGGCCCAGCCAGACTGAATAAACAAATTGTTGGCTCTGCTACAGTCCCTTGAAAATTGCTTGCTTCTTTTTATCCAAAGGAACTGCTGTATCTGGGGATGGCAATAAAGGTTGTGATCTGACAAGTGGGTGTGCAATCGTGCTCTGCAGGTTGGCTGCTGAGCTGAAGAAGATTGCGCCAGCCAGGGCCAAGAGGCAGAAAGCTCCTACAATAAACAACTTTGCACTGTACGTGAAGGAAAATTTCCACAGGTGAGGAAGACTGTAGGGCATTGCAAGGGTTAGCATATGCTGCATGCCAGTCATTGCCAATGCTATTGTTGAGCAAGCGTTACAAAACTGCCAAGTTGGCAAGTGTGTCATGAAGGGATTTTTTGCAGGGTATCAAAGGAACAGCCCAAATCCAGCGCAGCAGAAGTCATGCGCGAGCTGGGGTCAGCTTGGAAGACACTCAGTGACTCCCAGAAGGCTGGCTATTCCACAAAGGCTTGAAGTCTCTAGCAGCAATGACTGGAACAACAGGCTTCGTTTGAGGCCATCTGGCTCCCATTTGAAAACCCCACAGTGTGTCTATTGAGAATGCTCACGCGAAACCTGTGATGTTCATACAATAAGAGCTTTGATTCGAGCTTCTGCAGTCGCTTGTGATAAGCATGCAGTAGCTTGTGTATGTGCATTTAACACAACTTTATTTTGTGAATGTGTGGTGCCCTTTGGCGCGTGCAGCCCTGTGCATTCTTGTCAACCCCAGTGGCATTGTGAAACAACTGGAAGTCCCAGCATACGTGGTATTTGCTGTCTGTGACGTGTCTGCTTCTGTAGATCCATCATCCAGACTGCCTCAATTCATTTGCAATTATGTAGGGCCCGCTGCGTGTGTGTTTCTCTGTGCAGCTCTTACATATGAACGAGAGTGCAATATTTTGTACGTGAGGTCATCTTGTACTGGCGATTGGCAGTCTTCTGGTCGACCGACGTCGGAAGGATCACACTACTTTTGGATGTCCCATAATAAGCGAAAAACAGTTGTCCAATTGAAGTGTATGGTATGCTGAAGGAGTACTCCTTCATTAAGCCATTTTGGAGTTATGGACTATCAGAGGACAGTCCAAATTAACAGCTGATCCATGGACCCTGAATTAATTGTAAAGGTTCTGTGTAAGGTCTGCTGGATTATGACCTCCAAACCATGCTGACTAAATGTTCAACGCCGCGCCCGTGATACAACAGTGTCATTGAAAGACTAGAAAAAGCCGCATTTGAAGCTCAGTCATTGTATCAGGATGACCAATTCCCACACTGCATTTACCCAAGCATGCTGTACAGGGGTGGGCAGGGATCAGGATGCCAGCACTTCCTGTGTGTAGCGGTAAGCATTGCTCCAGCATGGCTGGCACAGGTCCACGGGCAGCTTGTCCTGCTTGTTGCGGATGGAGCGGTCTGCTCCGCTCTGCAGCAACAGCTTCACAATCTCCACATGGCCGCGCATGGCTGCCCAGTGCAGCGCTGTGTTGTCGCCCTGCCAATTTGCAGCATAGCAAAACTCTGAGATTCCATCCAAATCTTCATTTTGCAAATTCAGTGGGCTCCAGACATTCTGCATGCCGATGTTGGCCCTTAGTGCCTTAGCAATCCTTCAATATTTGGAGGGCTTCATTTGAGGCAACATAGGTACTTGAGAACTTCATTTTCTTTCACAGACTGCGGTAAATTAGGGCAATTGCATTTGATCTGTGGGCACTCACCAAGTCGATAGCATTGACATCAGCGTGCTGCTCGACAAGGAACTTCACCATCTGGAAGTGGCCATTGTGGGATGCACGGATCAGCGGCGTCTCCATCATCTGCACCCGTTAGCATGCTGAGGCCCCATGACACTTCAGACCGTGCTCAAAATCAACTCCGCAAGAATGAAGCATCAGAGCTGCTTAGCGCTTCAGCATGTATAGACAGCTAATTGGATGCCTTGGACAACAGGGGTGAAGCAAATTGTGTACCACATTGCGCTGCTCAATGTCAGCGCCCTCATCCAACAGAAGCTGCACACATGCCTTGTGACCTGGAACGAAAATGACCGCGTGATTCAGCTCGATCAGCGGCAATTGACTTATTTGCTTGAACGCTTTGACCATTCAATGATGTGGAACTAGGCTTGAGAAGATCACCATTTCCAGCAGCCAAGAGGAGAGGAGGGTCTCCACAATGGTCTGATTCATTTAAGGGGGCACCCTGAGGACAATGACAGCAATTTATTAATTCTACGCTCGACAGCAACAATTATCAGGGGAGACTGATGTTGGCAAGCAGTTCATTTTAGAAGACACTCACCTCCTCGATGTGCTGCTTCACCCAGTCATAGAAACCATCCACACAATCTCTCCAGATGTTGGACTTCTCCGGAATGAATTTCCCACTCTGCGAACATGCACAAAGAGTCTCAGAACACCAGATGAGTCTGTGCGCAATGCTCCCTTCATTGAACGTCTTCTGCAGCACGTACAATCAGGTCGAAAGGCATCTTAGTCTCCGCTTATGTTTTCTATGCCCTTTTTCAGTGAAATTAGTCGGATAGATTCTGGCATCCAATGCTTCGAGGTCGTAACACGGATGTAACGCTCTCTGGGCTTCAGGCCAGGAACGCCGTTTGAAGATGCCCCCAGACAGCTTCCGGTGCGTGTCAGCCTCAAGCATTGTCATTTCTCCGCCTTCATAATTCACAAATTCCTCTCTTAAGTAAAGATCGAGATAGTAAGGGTGAAACAGCACATTTGGATCTATTGAAGCTGTCTGAAAGCGAAGAAAAGCACTTTATTTTGGTGAAATACATCCGGTAGCCACGTCCGTAGCCGAAATGTTACTCTAATTCCTCAGAATCTGCGAATCACGCTACATTTTGTGCTGTTATTTCAGAAGCAGCAGCAAATTAGGACACTGCGTCTGACGGGCTGAGCACTTACTAGCTTTGATTCGTGAGAGGGACTTGTGCTGTGTTATTGGAAGGCAACAGTGGGGATCAGAAGTTCGTTTACAGCAATGCAGCAGAGGTGCCGTTGAAGCTTTGATACCACGATCACAGGGCGCCGAGTGGCACCATGTCACTTGGGCAGCAGTCCTCTCTGAGGCTGCAGGACAAGTGTATGGCAGCAGGAGGGGCATCCATCATATCAGCGCTCGTTGTCAACCCTCTGGATGTTGTCAAGGTGGACATTGACTTCTTCAGCACCTGCTCGTGCACTTGTGATGCCCATCGAAGCGGAGGGACTCATTTGGAAATCTCACTCCCACCCATGATTCTGAAATTTGTGATGCCCTGCAGACACGGATGCAAGCGCAGCAGGTCATTGAAACTCATGTGGCACGGATGAACACTGCAGTAGTAGGGTGAGTCTGCTCGGACCCCAGCCGTCACATTGCACATCTGTTGCCAGCTGCTCACATGCACAAGTGGATCACATCCGTTGCATCAGCTGTTGCACTGCAGGGACATGGCTCCTCCAGCATGCAAATGCTTGTGCGTGAAGTCAGCAATTTCTTCTCAGACTTGTTTTCAGACCTCTGTGCACACTTCTTGCTGCAGAAACATGGCACTGGCGGGGTGCCCACCGGCGTGTGCCCACTTGGGCAACCCAGAGTGTGGCATCTACTCGGGGACGCTGGATGGGATGAGGAAGATTGTGCGCCGGGAGGGCGCTCTAGCGCTGTGGCGAGGCACCGACGTGGCCCTGCTCATGGCAATCCCCACAGTGAGCACCCCCAAGTCCATTATAAATACCTTATCAAGGGGGTCAGGGAGGAAGAAAGAAGCTCTTGTGGACCTCAATGGCTTCAGCTGTCCCCAGCAGCATTTGTTATCTGAGCATGCATTGTCTTGTATGAGCTCATTGTGAGCCCATTTTAGCTGGAGAAATGATGATGTCATGGGGTGAGTTGGGAGTGAATGCCGCAGGTGGGAGTGTATCTGCCCCTGTATGACTACTTGTTGGAGCGGTTGGCGCCTTCCTCTGGCTTCTATGCCCCCCTCATGGCGGGCTCTCTCGCTCGGACGGTGGCTGTTCTGTGCACGTCACCCTTGGAACTAGTGCGCACCAGAATGCAGGTGGGTATTTTGGCAGTCCTTTCAAAAAATCCAAAATTTGTGCTTCATTTACTTTCCCCCAAATTGACTCCTGAATGTCTTGTCGTAAGTGTTGCAGGGCGATGAGATGGTTAAGAGGCTGTCTGCGTGTGGCTTACAGGCGTATCTGCATCCATTAGAGGCACCAGGCAGTGGTCAGAAAGGTGCAAAGCCGCGGCCGGGGAACATGTGGTCGCACCTGCCCATGAGCACTCAAAGGGGCGCGTTCGGCCGCATTAGCTCAATGTGGAGAGGAGTAGGTAAAGCACAGTCCCTTTGTCCCTTGATGTCACTCGCAACCATAGCAAATGCCTGTGGCCAGGTGCTGGCATGGTCTTTTGGGGGTGCCGCTCTTCAGGCTCCATCATAACAGGTTCTGCAAGTTGTCTTGATGTAAATTGCACTTTGTGAAGACGGCAATGCAGGAGTTTAGACTGAGGGAAGAGGCTGTGTGCATGTGCAGGGGCCACGCTGGCCAGGGATGTTCCCTTTTCGGCCATCTACTGGAGCAGCCTGGAGCCCATCAGGCACGCCCTGCTCCCGCAGAGTTCGCGCGCCAGCCACTCGCAGATCGTCGCCGCCAATTTCGTGGCCGGCACCGTCGGCGGCGGGCTGGCCGCTGCCGTCACAACGCCTCTAGATGTCGTCAAGACGCGGACACAGGTGCCTTATCTACTGCACCATGCCTTCACTATCATTGGGCTTAGGCCTGCAGCAAGCACAATAAGAAGGCAGGCCAGGGTGGGGGCTTGTGCATGCAGCTGAACACATGCTGGCAGATGAGACGCAGCAGGGTGGATGGCAAGTACTGGAAATCTGATAATTCAATGAACCTGAAGAAGGGAACATTGTCTGGGCTGCTCAAGACTGCAGGATCTGGGTGGCTGAGTGGTTCTGTGGTTCTGGTGCAGCTTGCAGAGGGGAAGACAATGCCGATCTGGGCGACGCTGAGGCAGGTGCAGAGGGAGGGGGGCACGCGAGCGCTGTTCACCGGAGTGGGGCCTCGCGCGGTCCGTGCGGCTCCGGCGTGCGCTATAGTTCTGGCCAGCTACGAGGTGCTCAAGGCCATGCATCTTAGCTGATGCGTCAACCATCATTGCTGAATGTAGAACGTAGCCAAAGCGCTTCTTTAAGAGGTTGATGGCCCTTGGATCCTGTGTTGCGGCCCCAAGGAGATGATCTAGGACGCTGCTCTGCTTGCTGACATGATAGATGAAAGGTGCTTTAGTTGGGTGGCCGGGTAGTTTTGTAGATGTACCAGGGATTTGTATTTTCCTTCCCCTATTCTTTCTGGGCTCTGTGGCTCCAGCGCTGCTGATGACATGTTGCAATGCTTGGTTGTGATAGACAGATCTAGGCAGGTCTGCGAGATTCCATTGCTTGCTAGTATATGTTGTGCGAACGCCAGCTACCTGCTTCCATATTTTCCACGACACTGTCCTTCGTTTGCGGGGTTATTGTAGTGCAGTATCTTGCAAGCTTGTGGCAAATGCGACTGCGCTCAAGCTTGTTTTGGTGCCAATTGGTGATGCCAGCCGAGGCAAGTCAATTCAGGCTCTAGTTCGGCAATGATGGTAAAGAACTGATGAGAAAGGAAGCTATTGTTACATACAATGGAATGCATTCAAACCACTCAACAACAGCCACCTCTTCACCTAAATATGCTACATACACTCATAGTCCCTAAGCAACCTAGCGTCTAACAAATGTACAGCGTGGCTGCCTGTCTGACACCACGCTCTGCCGACACGCAATGCCGACCTACCTCTAGAAAAGGATCACAAGTGCTTCAGCGCACAGAGTGCTCAGACCAAAGAATTTCGGCTTCACCTTAAACCTAGCAATGTACGCACACACTCTTTGAAAGTCACATGCTGAATAGAAGTTACGGATATCCACACACCCACTCATAATCGCTCTCCCATCAACACATCATGCCCCTGCCTGCCTTGTCCATGCGCTTGAACCTGGGGGCTATCAAACAATTTGCAACGTATGCACACTCGCAGTGAAAGACGGTGCTAGCAATTGGGGCTTTGCAAAAGTGGGGCACATACTTGCACCCTTTGCAGCTGGAAAACCTGGCAGTCTGCAGCCTCCACATGGGCAAGGCAGGGCACATTGGTGAAACCCTGCCGTGCTCACTAAGGCAGTCATGCTGCACAGTACCTTATTGGCCAGACCTCACATAGCTGACATGAGGCCACGCTATGTAAAGCAACCCCTATAGCGCCGCAGCAATCAACCCCCAGGTCACGCCTCTCTTGTTGAACCAGGGCTTTCTCTTGATGGTAACAGGCTGCTCTTGAGGCAGTCCAATAGACAGACACCTGGAAGCACAGCTAGCAATGAACAATACCTGCTCTAATCATGGGTACGCACACAATCAAATGACGCGAGTCTGACACACCAAAAGGCCACAAAGGCGCTGCATGCTGCTCTTAACAGAGAACGTCAACATTCAGCAAAAAAATGTACAATGGCTCTTGCGTGACAAAAAGCGGCGACAACATATCTTCCTCCCCTCCCTGAACGTCCTGCACTGTCAAAGCGAGAACGTGCACTGCAGACAGTTCCGTCGAAAATCCTGACCTTATTTGCTACTCAGATTCCCCACAAACCACTCTTCGGCATGCATTTCATATCCTCTAGGAACAACGCTTCAATGCCAGTCTGGCCTCATAACTCCACTCAATAGCTTGATACAAGAATTACCTCGAGACACCCCACCCTAATGCCTAACACTTGATAGCATTCCCACATTCAAACATTCACGTTCCTGAACTCCTCGCCGAAGCTGAAGAAGGATATAAATGATAAGGCTGCATGAGCTGCGCAGAAGTGCAGCATCATATATACACCAGAGCCACTTCCATGCATGGACAGAGGCCCAAACACCAGCGACTAAAGCTGGCGCTGCAAATACCACGAAGAGATGCAGCAAATCTATTGTACAAATTTCTCTTTGGACAGTTTCTGCTTGATGGGAGTTTGCCTGCTGCTCCAAAAAGGAGCACTTCACAACTGCACAGCGGCCCTGAAAGGACCAGCAAACGGCCCCACACTTGGGAACTGCCATCAGGTGCAGTTCCTCACAACAGCTGTGGCCAGCTGACTTGGGGCACTTTTCTCGGGGCACCATTTGGCCCTCGCTTGAGAGGCATCCCAATGCATTAACCCATGCGCAGCACACTTCTGCTCATCCAACACAGCAGTGCATACTTGTCCCCCATAAAATATGCTGCGCTAGTCGCCTGCCTTGAGACTTGGGCACTTGTTGCCCTGGTGTGCCACTTCCATGTGATCTCGCCTCTCCCCACTCGTCCAGTCTTGCTTGCATCTCACTGCCCAGAACTCACAGCTTGCCAATCGCAGTACCTCGCCCCCGATGTCGTCCCTCAAACACCCAAGCATAGTGGTACAGCAGAAAGCCTGCATGGAGTCTTGATCCCCTGCTGGCATCCCTGTTGGAATCCTGGGGAGAACATCCTAGTGCTTCACGAGGTTGCCCTCTGCTCTCCAAACCTCTCGTGCAGTTGCCAGCGGGCTTGTGCCCACGCAGATGGCTGTTCAGATGACCTCAGCCGTGTCTTGGTGCTGGCATTGCCAGCTACACACAGAGTGCAGCTGCAGGTTGAGAGGGGCTCAGTAAGGCTTGTAGCCATGGCGCATGCGCTCCTGAGGGTGGTTGCGTGCAGGGCCCAGACTCAGATCATCACCACCCAGGTCCATCACTTGCTGCACCATAAGCACATTGACTTGTCAGTTGGAAATGAGCAGCCCACATACTTTGTGCCAGTAGTGGGCCTCTCTACCCTCTAGATCTTTCCAAGTCTAGTTCTAATATTAGATCAAGCATGATGCAAACAGGGTCAGTACTGCCCTTGTGAAGCCTCTTGAAGCATGGGTCAAGCATGCAGCAGCTGAAGCTGAGACTGAATCAGAACAGAACATAGAGTCCACTGAAAATGGCGACATCAGAACAAACCGTAGAGTCCACAGAAAACGGCGACAGAACAGAGGCAGAGCAGGTGTGGAGCCCCGGCCGCCAAAGGGGCGGGAAGGGGCATGCGTGCTAGGCGGTACCTCAAAAGACACAGTGGGTGATTCGTGGGCGTCGGCAAACGCTGAGCTGGCGGCGGAGTGGCCCACGGGGGCATGGGAGGGCAGGCGGCTGGGGCTGTGCATAGTGTGGATGGAGGGGACAGAGGGCAGGCCACGGCTCAGGCTCACCATGCTGGAGGTGGACACGTCATCGTCCGTGCGCGTTCCCTCCTCGCGCCGCGGCACCGCGCTGTCTATCGCCACCACTGACCCCCTGAAGCAACCACTCACGCGCCGTCAGGCCCACGTCATGCACGGGTCGAGAATTGAGCAATGGCAGGAATACTTATTATTTCTAGAAGCATTAAAAGCCATGAGGATCATGTGTGTTGCAGCAACATTTCTACACGAGCCTATGGCAAGAACATAGCAGGAATACAGCAAAACACCTTCATAGGGACAGTGATGGGTGGGGTGGGTCAGGACACATTAGCATGCAGCAGTTGACAAGGCCATTCTCGACCTGATGCAGAGCCCTGTGCAAGCCCTGGCATACGGTCAAGGGGGACAGGTCCTAAATTTAGGGGAGGATGGCATTCCAGAATATCAGGCAAGAGAGTCCGCTTTGACCGGGTGCGCACTTGATCTGGTGCTGGCCGTGGGCGTGGATGCGCAGCACTGCACCATCCGTCTCAAAGGTCACAAAGCCAAAACCGCGGTGCTCCGAGCGGTTGACCTTGTCGCGCGGCAGATACACATCCATCACATAACCGAACCTGGTGAAGTACTCCTGCACGCACAGAGTCAGTCCTGTCACAAACAAGCCCCGAGATCACAAAGGCAATAGCAAAGGGGTACTAGTGACCTCTTCAAAATGGAGGTACTCAAGCAACTTAGAAAGATTCCTCACCTTCACGTCATTCTCTGTTGTCTCCTTGTTCAGCTTGCCCACAAAGATGCGGGGCCCAGAGCGCGTGTCGATGGAGGCCTTGCCCATGACGCCGCCTCCCCCAAACTGCGCACCAGCGCCCTGCATGCGGCCGCCAACCAGCCTGCACAGCAGTAACTCAGCACTGAGCAACCACACGCATATGCCAGAGCTAAGAGAACCTCACCAACCTCACATCGCCATCACAAACCAACAACTGGCAAGTACCCTGGCATGTGCAGAAATAAAACGGGTTAGCACGCGCAGTCTGTGACCGCAATCAAGCTGGATTCTCCCAGCAGCTTTCACACTACTGGTTTTAAACCGTCTATAGCTGGGTGCCGCCGCACCTATTCATCTGGCGAGGCAGGCCAGCAGGCGGCGGGGCGGGGATGCCGGGCAGCACGGCGCCGTTGACGATGGAGTTGACCAGCTGCGCGGCATCGACGTTGCCGGCCAGCAGGCCCGCCAGCTGCGCGTCGCTGAGCGCCCCGTTGCCGGCCGCGCCACGCCCCTGCGGAGCAGCCAGGGAGCGCAGAATGGCCTGCGCGCGAACCTGCGCATCCATGTCCATCGCCATGCTGGCGCCGCCCATCTGCTGCATGACCCACAAATCCCATCAGATGACGCAAGCTTGCTTGCAAACTTCCATAGGCTGCCTGTATGATCTGCAGGAATCATAACTGCTAACAGATGGTTTCTATGAGCTCCTTGACCCTTGCTCGCAATTCAAAATACAGCGAAATGACTGCTTCATGACAGCGCCATTATCCAAGTACTGGAAGAATGCCTCATGAGTTTTCCATCCTGGTTATGTGACAGCTGTCCTCAGTGACTCACCAGGGGGTCGCCCACCTGCTTGTTGAACTGGAAGGGCATTTGCTGGTTGCTGGCATGTGCCTGCTGCTGCAGCATGCCCAGCCCGATGCCGATGCCGTCACTGTTGCCCCCAAACGTCAGCCCCTGCAGTGCTTGCGCCGTGTGGTCGCCGCTCTGCACCAGACCACGCAGATCCTGCACCGCAGCAAGATAATGCATCAATCAATGATGCACAAACGTCAACTGGACAACACCATGCCATAAACCACGGGACACTAAAGTCAAGGCATGATTGGACTGCTACAAAGTCAATCTGACACTCCAAGAGGACAGGCACAATGCCCAAGGCAATAGGCATACATAGACACTTAGAAAAACGTGGTTAAAGACACGCAGAGGACAGTGAGCGGACCTGCAGCTGGCTGCTGGTGAGCTCCTGGCCGCCACCGGACACGTCCTCGTCCATGCTGCTGCGCTGGACGCCGTCGCCGCGCATGGGCTGGAAGAGCTCCCCTGAGCCGGACCCACCGCTGTTGGCCGCCTGCCCACCGTTGGCACCCTCAAACGCCGCCACCACGCTGCTGCTGCCGCCGCCGCTGCTGTACGCGGTCGTCCTGCCGTTGCCGTTCGCCACGGCCTGATACGGGTTGAACTCGTTCCCAGCCGAGTCGGAGGGCTGGCCGTCACTGCCGGTGCCGCGGCCGGCCGGGCCAAAGCCGCCGTTGACCGCGGCGCTGTAGGACATGCTCGTGGTGGGCGCGCCGAATTGCGGGTAGTTGGACGCGGCCAGGCCGTGGTTGGCCGACAGGTCTGCAGGGAAGCCGCCCGAGGGCACCACGTTAAGCGAGGCGAAGGCTGCGGCCGGGTACGCCGCGGCCGCCGCGGCTGCCGCCAGCTGCTGGATCTCCCGCAGCCGCGGGTTGCCGTTCAGCTGCAGCGGGCCCACCTGCTGTTGAGAAAATGCATGTATCAGATCATCTGCAAGAGCTAGGAGTGGTTGACATGTCATGCGGATACTTTGCTCATGGGAAACATTCCTTTGCCTTTAATAGAGGTGCATTTTGAACTATTGACGATTCGGTGGGGTGAGCAGAGGTGGATGCAAAGACCCAGCATTGGGCGCACCTTGTCCTTGGGAGTTGCCCTGTCAATGGCCAGCTCCTGCCCATTCATGCTGTGGGGCGAGGACATTACTGCCTCCACGGAGTCTGCATTGGCAAATGTGACGAAGCCGATGCCTCGGTGCGACTGCTTTGTGGCATCCTTGGGCATGTACGCATCCTGCAGGTTAAACAGATGAGTCAAACGGACTATACAGAAGAATATTGGCTCCTCTTTCCACAGACATGCATGTCAAGACAGAAAATTGAGATTCACTCAAATTTCCAACATCACTATTCGAGTCTGCGCAGGATCTTACCTGCACAGAGCCGTACTGCTCAAAGTACTGCCGGAACTGCGCATCGTTGACAGACAACGGTATCCTTGCAACGAATATTCTGGTTGTCCTTGGCGCCGGCCCGCCTCCCCGCGGCAGGGCATACTTGGCCTGCAACACACATCGATAAATGAGAGTTTGGATATAGATTTCTCACTCACAGCGTTTTGCAAAAATCACTTCCAACAGCAAAAGTACAGAAATCAGGTGGCGCTACGGGGGATGAATGCGAAGAAGATTTACCTCACACCGCCTGCCATCAACCACATGCTCCTGGCTCGCTGCGCAGGATGCATCCATTGCCCGAAAGAAGGTGACAAAGCCAAATCCCCTGGACTTCCCAGTGGTACGGTCCTTCATGATCACCACTTCCTGCATCCAGGAGGAACCATTATAATAAATTTATCCTCTTGCCATGGACTATATAAGGGCAAGACAGACAGACAGACATGCTGAGAGGAGACCGATGCCACAGACATGATTACCTGAAGCGGACCAAACTGCGAGAAATGCTGTTCCAAGGAAGCCTCTGTGGTGTCCCAGGGCAGCCCCAGAATTACCAGCTTGCGTGACTCAACTTCGCTCTGCATCATGCCGTCACCGTTACTCATTCCATTCATCCCGGACAGCTCTCCGCCATGCATCTGCGCCTACAGCCATATCCTTCATGTTGAAACATGAACTGCGTGGATGCACCAGAACACAACTCGATCCAGAACCCACTGCCCAGTCTGTTATATGTAAAGACCTCCTTGCCCAGTCAATGGCATTATTCCCCAACATCAAGGGGTTAATTGTAAGCATGAGTGCTAGCTACATACCTGTGCAGGAGGCTGAGGCTGCCCCTGTTGCTGCTGTGATATCACTCTTTCGCCGTGCACCAGCATTCGACCAGTGCCTCTCTAATTATCACGTGTCCAGTCTGGTGAGTCGCTTGCGCGTCATAAAACTTCAGAGATCCAATTGTGGCAGTCCTCAGAATGCTGCTCTGAGCCGCAGCCTCTCTGCCTCTGCTCCTCGTATGCCGCACTGCTGGCTGCAACCGCTGCTGAATGCTGTGCGCCTTGCTCCTTCTCCCCTGCAAGCAAGGCAATGGGACACGTGAGCACAGACCAGCTAATCACCTCATCTGCTGGGTGAGGCCGAGACGGCGTCCACAAAGCACGCGCATTCCACTTCCACCAAATGGCAGAAGTAAAGATACCAGGTATTGAGCAATGCTTTGCACTTAGTAAGACACTGCCACCCTTGCTGCAGGGATGTGATCGTAGCATGCACCAAGACATACATGGCGACTGGGCAGCCAATTGGCCCTTGCCTGCTTAACGCCTTATACTCCAGATACTCAAACAAAAGTAACCCGAGAAGTGGGCGACAGCTAACCATAGACTCCAAATATCACATGGATTTTGCGTTAAAGGATTCTTTTGCGCCAAGCCGCAAAAGATACCATCCACTTGCAAGAAGAAGTTGAGAGAGTCAACACTGCCTCTCCACCGTGGTCTGCCCTGGCACAAGGCCGAGAGCACGGTCCCAACGGTGCCGTCAACCAGACAATTCCACAACGATCGGCAGAAAACCCGCCGGGCTCTGCCTCAGGATCGTGATTGAGAGCTCCCCCGAGGCTCCACGTCCCACTCCAAAGGCGACAGCAGCTGATTTAAACTATGCGCCGAAAGGGCAAATGACAGTCCTCACGATCACAAGGAAGCAGCTCTAAGAGGGAAAAGCTCGCCCAAAAAGGCTCCTGCAAAGACTTCCCAACCTGACGGGCTCCCGCGCGCCCAATTTTGCGGATGTCTGCCGGGCGTTATATGCCAAGGTGTGCAACGGACGAGACAGGCGAGCCACTCACCAGTGACGGCTGCGAATATGCCGCAGGCTTCCGAGTCCTCCAAAGCCGTTGCGAGGAAAATGCTTCTGCAATCGAAGTGCCAAAGTCAGCTCTACGCTAACTGGCAAGCAACGCCATCGAACTGATGCGAAAAGAGCATTAGTGACGGATCCTTGGAATTGCAATCAATCCAGAAATTCAAAGGTCGGGAGTGCTTTCTTGCTTATCCTGTTGCATCGCTTGATGTCGTGCAGACTTTTTCTGGCGAGGATCGGGCGCACAGCCAGCATATCCCGCAGGCAGATGGTGGGGCATTGGCAGTTGATCAGTTGCCAGAATTGGGAAGGCGGTCACATCGTATAATGTGAATTGATTACTCTTTAAAGTTGAGAAATATTCGCTCAGATCTGGCGTTTAAAGGTAATTATCATGGTAGGTGGTGCAGTGTGAGGGTGGATGTTTGCTCTGCAGACCACACAGGCCAGCGCTGCACCTTCGTTCCACGTCTTGCAATACAAGTACGTGCCAGACATCCTGGAAAAGAGGACTCCTTTCCGAGAAGCACACCTCTCCAAGGCAGGCGAGAAGGTACCTTTTTTGGCAGTCGCTTGTGGTCATCAGTATATTGACAGGAGAGAAGTTTGACCTCTTTGCAAACATTCCTCTCATGCAACACTCTGCTGCCTGCAGGCAACTCAGGGCCGCATAGTGCTGGGTGGGGCATTAGCTGAGCCAGTGGACAGTGCTCTATTTGTATGGAAGAACTCTACAACTGAGGTGCGCACAAGGGTGCAGCAAGCTCCACAGCAACTTCATGGGGCTTGCAATCCTTAGGAGCGCCGCACAATTGGGTCACCCGTGATGAAAACATGCAAACACAAACCATGAAATTCGGCTCTGGATCACCCGCAGGAGATTGAGGAGTTTGTCAAAGCTGACCCTTACATATTGAATGGTCTCGTCACGGATTGGTGAGTGGGCAAGCCGTGGGGGTTCTGGTTGATTCAGATGGCACGTTGCAGTATCTGTCAACCTGCATTGTAGTGCGATTGATTGGGGACTGCATGTGGGGACAGGTCAATTCGGCCATACATGGTCATGATTGGGCAATAATTGCGCTCTAATATGCACATGCATGTGGAGCAGAGATAAGACATGTCAGTAAAATCATCACAGAATGCTCGGCAGGCTAGACCTGGGTCCAGATCTGGCGCACCTTCCAGGTTGCAAGTTAGCAATCAGTCAAAAATACTTGATTTGCATCGCAATGCTAGATGTGCAGTCTTTGCTAGCCGTGGCTGGCCAAGGGTTCAGCCTTCATGCCAATTGCCCAGCCATGCGGATGGCCAATCTGTGGGAGTTGCAGGCCCTTCAGATACGTAATTTGACTGAGACTGGCAACGTATGCTCATTCAAGTGCTATGGTTCTGACAGCTGCTAGGCTCAGTGAAGGCTCTGTGCATGAGCAGCAGCGTTACCCCAGCATAAAGATTACTCCATCATGAGAAATTTTGTAAAATGTAAAATGCAATCAGACAAGAACTTAATAAGCTCTCAGTAAGCCTCAAACCCTTGCACCTCGGACCAGGCAGCAGTGCGCAAAATTCATTCATAAGAAAACTTTGTCATCCTTGTGTGCCAAAGTGTCTCCGTCCCTAACTCACCGCATCACTCCATTGAATCTGGAAGCTTGTCAAGAGACTATCATCTCACAAAGTGGCACTTGCGCTGTCACAGCATCGCAGGGGATCTGGAATCTCCTAGTGACAGCTCCTACAGACTTGCACAAATGTCGTCTGTGCTAGCAGCCCAGACTTTGTGCGCTTCAGCATGCTGCTGCAGTACTACCTGCACAGCCGTCGCCATGTGACATGCTTGCGCTTGTTCACTCATTTGCACGTGCCAGTTCACATCTAGCATTGCAGAACGCTGAGGCAAGCAGCGCTAGAGCCATGTGCTGTCTCAGTGCATCATCGGGCTCGGCAGTGGCAGACCTGAGCAAGTGCTGCAGGAAGCCTGCCAGATTGTCAGCCACACGCATGCAGTTCCACCCTGCAAAAATACTTATCAAGTCAAGCCTAATCTCATGCTGGCACTACTCATGAGTTCAGAGCAAGCACATCTAGTGTCCTCTAACAGTAGATGTCTTGTAACAGAGAAGCGTCCAGTACTTTCATTCCCGACCATATGCTTGGGACCGTTTTGTGACATCTACCAGATCACTTTTGTGTACCCCTATTAAGGAGTCAGATGATAACTCTTTCACATTTAATCCACCACATGGACGGCAGATACTGTACCATGTTTCAGGTAGATGACGCCCTTCTGATCAAACCAGTATTGCTTTCCTGGAAGGTCCTCTGTCAGGGGAAAGCATGCGTCGTCCTCGTCAAATTTTTCCTTGTTCATTGTTTGCCTCTGGACTTTCAGCGCTTCCGCATAGCCTTGCAACATTTCCTGGAGACCTGGTGCAACAAAAATAGTGCTTACAGATCACTCTCCCACAAGATGACGTCAGGCATTGTCATTGTCTGAGTCCATCTGTGCAGGTCAACAAACTCTGACTGGGGTGAGCGCAGGATCGCAACTGAGCAGCCGGGTTCCATTGGCAAATTGTGCCCTCCTGTAATTGATGTTCTGGCCATTCCTCCATCGATACAGCTCCCAAATCTGCAATGTATGTTGAATCATACTTTAATGAAAAACATCACAGCCATGTAATAAACCAGCCTGCTGCATTGCGATGTGAAGCAGATCACCTGCCGTGGCAACCGGATTTTGTGTTGCTCCTCAATTTCTCCTATTTCAGAGGCCTCCAGTCCACACTGGAAGGATCTGCTGCTCCAAAGATCGAGGAAGGGAATGTACTTCCCCAGAAGTGTCCTGTACACCAAATAGAAGCTAAAGATGGGAGGAGTATCTAGATCACTTGCTGGCTGCAAAGCCGGTCAAGTAAGGGCAGAGAGAAATTTGCCTGAGCATGTATCTCTCTCGCATCCGCAAGCTGAAATATAACCACCAATTGCCTTCAGGTGGATGTTCTGGCTCCCACACAAACTGTCCATCAACATCATACAGCGTTTGGAAGCCAACAAAACAGCAGCACCCCCGCCAAAACTCGTGAGCATTCTCAACGGCAACTTTTAGGTGCTTGGACACCTACAAGACACGATCCTTGTTTTTAGAAAGAGCATCTAAAAATATTGTGTGTGATGTATCCCATAACCGTTGAAAGGCAAGGTCAGCAGTCCCTTGGCATTTCGGATCAGATCGTATTCTGAAGGTGGCACCTTGTAAACGTTCAGCACATCTTTTATCTTTCCGTTAGCGGTGCCAGGATAGACTTCCAGAAAGATCTTGTCCCAGATATCGTAAGACAAGTCAGAGACAGACATCTGTGTGATCTACAGGATCAAGTCTCGCACAAACGGCACCAGATTAGCCTTTCAGGCTGAGTCAACTCAAACAAATTTTCTTTTCCAACAGTCCCTCACGTAGGTAGCATCGAATGAAGAAGAGGAGGCGACAGCAGATGTCCAACCTGACGTCACCTTGCCATGTCATGGGCCTCTTGGAACTGTTTGCTTCAATTTGAAGGCTTCGTGAGATCTTTCTTATCATGTGCAACTTGCGCTACAGCAGAGAGAATGGAATTATTTAAAAAGGTATGGTCACCCGGCCTGCGCATGCATATGGTGAGAGAGCGTGTGCACATCAAGAAGGTCAACTTGAAGACTTTCAGATAGCATATAATTACAATACAATGCTGGAATGAATGCCCTGCGCAGGCGGGCATGCCACCACCACTGCTGGCTAAACTCGCCTTGCTCACCCAGATCTCCATGAAGTAAATCTACTCTATTGGCCATATGCATAAAGTTCGTGATCGGTCATTCCTCAATAATATCAGCTGCAGCCTTTAGCCAAGCTTGTCAACTTATACAAACACCTTGCAGAAACAAGCCACACCGCTGCCTGGCCACACCCAGCTTCAACACAGCCCCAACTGAAGGAGCGCATTTTGAATATTTTGTCCCCTGCACTTGAATGGATCGAGCTAGCACAAAATGTGCCGCACATGTTCTGCTCATCACGCTCTTGAATCACTTGAAAGCGATACAGAGACACAAACGGATTCCTCTGGACGCTCAGATCCCAGATCACCTCACATTTGAACACAAACTTTCCATTGACGAGCCATCACCTCGAAAGATACAAAACTTTCAGTAAAAACGGCGGCAGTCTTAGAGCTGCCACATCAATCACATTGGGCTTGGTCTAAACTCAATCTGAGTCAAATGCTTAAACCTAAGAAGCTGGACCTTTCAGGCGCTAAAAGTATCTAGCAACCTACCCTCTTCCATTTGCTCACCATCTGCTTAAGTTAGGCGGCTATTTGACAATGCTCATCATCTCATCTCCCAAGGAGATAAGGACCATGCCCTCACCAGTGTCGCAGCCAACATAAGAAAAGAAAAAGTGTCAATATACTCAATTTTTCAACTGCAACTGCTCAGTGCCGTCAACGCCAGCAACCAATCCATGATGCACAGGCCAAGGTGGAGCCTGACCAAGAATTTGCAAAATATAAAAATTGCTACAACCTTCCTGACGATCAGCACGCCATCTGTCCATGTATCTTATTGCACGTCACCTTGTCACTGTCATGGCACAGCCATCATTGTAGTCATTAGCTCCTCTTCTTGCTCCTAAGGGAGGAAGAAAACTGGTGACACCTGCAAATACTATGATTCTGGGCCCAAAACTGGCTCTCTTGAATAACTAAAACCCTGCGGTTGCCTGCCTCTTGAGATCCTGCTTGTTAAGATCCTGCCTGTTGGGATCTAGTCTGCTTGTTGCGCATGGGCTCAGGTGGAGCCTTGGCCATTCCTGGTCTCACGGAGACCCTCCACTCCACTAAAGGCTGGCAGTTGCGCGCTGACTTCCGGCAGCTTCACTCCACCCTCCACATCAAAATCTGAGGGGTGTGCCACCGCCTGCAGTCACACCAGCACATCAGATCTCAGCAAGCAAATAAATCAAAGACTCTGAATGTGTTCCTGCTTGCATGTCTTCCCTGCATGCATATCCTGCATGCATGTGGGGACCCGTTAGCAGTGCATCACAAGCCAAGAGTGCCCTCATGTCTGACACTGTCATAAATCAAGCATCTGCAGTGATGTGGGTGTGCTGAAGGACCGTTGCATGTGCAGCTGGTCTAAGAGCAGTAAATGACTCTCCGGCGCAAGACTGGCGCGAAGTACACGCATGTTGCCCAGCCCAAGGATGTGTCATGGTCTCACCTTGTGGGCCTTGGTGCGGAAGATGAGCTCGTAGATGGCGGCTGCGAGGACAGCGCCCGACAGTGGCCCCACCCAGAAGACCCACTGGTTGTCCCAGCTGCCAGAGACCGCGGCCGCTCCAAAGGACCGCGCTGGGTTGATGCTGTTATGCATCACACACAACAACAGCTCAGCCACTACTCGCTTACAACACACAATTGCTATGGCAATCCACAGCCCTGCATCAGGAGTTTTTTCCTTTCTGCTCGTGCATCACAGCAATCTCACACCCCTCATCAATGCCTTCATCTTATAATATTACAACAAGGCTCTTCTCCCTACTTGGCGCTCGCACTGCCTTACATGTCTTGCATATCTCTTTCTCCTAATCTATATGCCCGACAGCGCAGCTAGTCTCTCCAGTATGGCTAAGACTCAGACAGGGTGACAGATGGATTTGCAGGAGACATTGGGTGGGTGCACCTGCAGCCGTCGAGGGGGATGGCGACCAGGTGGCACAGGAAGACTACCATGCCGATTGCAAAGGGCGCCAAAACCTGCAGCATGCACATTCCGCTCAGGCATCAACTCTGCACGCCTACATTCTCAGTGTCCTATTTCAGGCTGCACGCACAAGAGCTGCTCAAAACCGGGACAATATTGAGCTGCAACAGGCATGCGCTGCTCTGAGTGACTACAGCAGAGCAGTGGGCTGCCACAATGTAGAGCGCTGAAGATCCCTTGATGGCGGCCAGTTCTAATGACCGGACACAGACGGCGTGTTCACTACAGCAATTGTGCAGATCTTTCAAAAATCCCTGTTGTAGAGCAGGAAAATTGAGGATCGAGTGCACACCGGCAGGTGGGCGGTGTCGGTGGCGCGCTCCGAGTCGGTGGCTGCGAAGACGGTAAAGACGAGGGCCATCGTCAGGATGGTCTCCAGGCCCCACCCCGCCGCTTCACCAAAGCCGGGGCTCAACGCGTTGGCGCCCCCGCCCGCTGCGCGCCAGCCGTCGTCGTCGATCTGCACATGCGAGGCCTCAGTGTACTGCCACTACCTTCTTAAGCCTCGAAGCCTTGTCTGCAGAATCAGATGGCTCTTACAAATGATTTGGGCGGACTCCGTCCTGACTATACTACCTCGCCTTTCAGCCCTCTTTGCGAGTCAAAATGTTGAATACAGCAAAGCTTGAACAGGGTCAGACAGATGCAGCTGCTGATGCACATGAAAGGTGCAGACATCAAGGCAGGGCGAGCGGCAGAGCCAAGAAGAAGGGCTGCCATGCAAGTGACCTTTGTGCTGATTCAAAGATACACCGGCTCAGGAAGCACTTGTCTGAATCCAAATGCTGGACGGGTGCTATGTGGGGGGTGCAGCGAGGAGTAGGGTTGACGCGCACCGCCCTGACAAGGCCGGCTCCTGTGCACGCGCCCAAGCACTGGGCAACCATGTACAGGACCGCCCTCAGCACGGAGATCTTCCTGCAGCATGGAAGAGGGACAATTTTGAGGCCTTTACTAGACTGCTGCACCTAAGGTAGAAGTGTCCGCTAGACAGAACTGTGCTGCTCGTGATTTTGTCGGTGACAAGGAGAATTCGAGGGAGCAAGGTGTTTTTGACACACACCTGGCAACGAACATGCCGAAGGTCACGGCAGGATTGATGTGGCCTCCTGCGATAGTGCAGCAGACGTACTTGTCAACTATGAACTTCATCGTTCGCCTTGTCGTGGCTCGACTGTGGGGACCTCGAGAGCCCTAGCTGTACGGCAGGGCGTGCAACGCGCAGGCTGTGCGAGGAAGAGCATAGGCGTTGTTTAGACTCTCTTAGTTTCAACATTGCAAGAAGGTCGGAAGACGTACCAGAAAACGAGGCGGCGCAGTACACCAAGACGAAGATGCTGAAGCCGAAAGCGATTGCAATATTGAGCACGTTGCTCGTCCCTAGGAAGCAAGTGCCGAAGCCCGCTGCAACATCACCCAGGACGTTGATGTCAGATGGGATCGGTCTTGGGGAAAGAAAAGTTGTGACTCGGACATGCATGGGAGCAACATAAAACCCTTATCCTCCTGCGAGGCTTTCACAAAGCGTGCATCTTGCTCTCATCATTCACCAACGCCATAAGCAATGTCTTTGTGCATGCGCATCCGTCTGTCGGTGGTTGCCTGTACCTGAATCGAGGCTCTTGTCGGCCCCCGAGCGGCTTGCATTGTCAAGCGTGTGGCTGCACAGCAAGAAAATGCGATGACCCGATGCGCCCCGTAGGACGTTCAAACATTCTTGAAGCTTTATATAAGCGCCCAAGACAGGGATGCCAGCGTCAACAAGGACAAGACGCAACGAGGGAGAACACGCTGCCCCAATGACTCAATCAGGTTGCGTACCAGTTGGATGACACGGTGCCGATGGTGAAGAAAAGGAACATGGTCGTGACGGCATACTCAGCGACGACCGCCTGGGATGAACAGCGAGTGTTAGATGGGGCACCCGGACCCTATGGGATGGGAGCATCCACTTTAGTGATCCGATTGGCAACAAATGTCACATCGCTCGTGGCTTTGGAACGCCAGCACTTGCATATGATGTGCGAAGCCAAAGGAACAGACAAGGGGGAAGCAGGGCTTGAGCGGGAGGTACCTTTGCGAGGGTTGTCCATGACCTGTCCTGGTCGTCGATCAGGACGTCCTTGAAGAACCTTGAGATTGCCATCCTAGGCTGTCGCTGGGAAGGGGTGTTGCAGGTCTGTGGGCTATACAAGAACAGGAGATGTGGTCGATTGCTCGTGGCTCTGGCGGGTGAGATTCCAGATGATGGAAGTTCTTGAGTGACTGGAGGTTGACTGGACCCCCACAAGTGCCAAAACTGGAAACATGCTTCCATTGGCCACCCAGATTCCCATCAGCTGCCGGAACGACCAGCTTCGATTCCTCGGTCTCCTTCTTCCTCTCACTTTCAATATCATTCTATAAAATCATCCTTTACTGATCCAAGCAAGCAATACACAATGGCGTCTACTCAAATGGCATCAACGAGCACAGCGGCATTTACAGCAGGCAGGCGGATTGGCGCGGTGCGCGGCACTCCTCGGAAGAGCAGGCCCACAATCGTTTCTGCGCTGCCCAAGCAGGTGAGACTTACATTTTTCTCTTCCCATCGACCTGTATGCATTGCGATGAGTGCTGTGATGCTGGGGATCAAGACACGAGAGGTGCTGACGGAAGATAGGGTGATGAATATGCAAAAAGCACCTCCTTGTGAAACAATGGGTGAGCCTTGCAGCGATCGACATGCACAGTACAATGTTGACATATATTTGGATACCTTGTTGGTACCTTCTGATCCCCGTCAGCTTCATTTTGAGGTTGCAGGGAGAACCACCTGTTCTGCGGCATGCCACTTTTTATCTTTCAGGAGTACAGGTCTTCGAAACCGGTGGGACATTTTTACCACAATCGCAGAATATTGACGCGCGATTGTTTATTGTTGCAGGACAACGCTGGAAACGGTGTCCAGGTGAGGCCCACCCTTTGTGACTGGTTGGCTTCGCAACATATTAGCCTCAACTTTAGCGCAAATTAGCTCACATCTAGAGCACAACGTGGTGATGTGTGCATGCGGTTCAAGCTATGGTTGCATTGACCAATTATGTGTATACTGACTGTACTCGTTGAACGAATTGCTAGACCTGTGGCACCCTGTGACGAACCAATAATTATACAGTGCTGCAGTCTTTGTCACTTGCCACTGACAACACTCCTGTGGAACTGCGCAGAAAGCCCTGAACGCTGGAGCGAAGTTTGCTGTGTCTCTTGCTGCCGCGCAGCTGGCCCTGTCAGGTGCCTTCTTGCTTTCTGTATGTCCAAAAAGGAAGGGATTCCAGCATGCCTGCATCTGAAATCTGTACACTTGTACAACGGGAGGGCAGCAAACTCTCAAACGCCCACTGCTGATCAATAAGCATGTTGGTCTACAGGTGCTGCCATGGCTGACCTGCCACCTCAGATTGATGACAACGCCAACTTTGGCCCCAACGAGGTCAGCAAGCAGACCATCAAGGACACATCTGTGGGAGCGGACAATGCCTTCGACCAGGCTGCTCCAGGTGCGCTGAACTGCAAAGCTATTTGCAGAATTTTGCTGTCCTTGCAGCAGGAGCAGTAGCAGCAGCAGCAGCAGGCCGTAGTGAACAGTGACTCATCCCTGATTGCTATTTGCAGGGCGCAGCGGTGGCCTCTTTGGAGGCGCCGGTGTTGGCAAGAATGAGCCGGGCGCCGTGGACCCTTCTAAGGTGAAGGAGAAGGTATGACTCAATCCTGTGCCCGACTGAGCTTCCACATTATTTGGACTAGACAGTCGCAGTGCTGTCCCAACAAGACCTGAGCCATGATACTTGCAGTCGTTGTTGGTAGCATGCTTACACTTACTTTCTGTGCCAAGTTCTTGTTTACTTGAGATATTACTATATCCTATTCAATTTTAAGATTGATGCAGGGCTCCAACGTTGTGGACAAAATCAAGTCCGCCCTTCCATTCCAGACACTGTCGGTCTTTGAGCTGGCAGAGGCTGAGGACTACCAGACTCCTCCCCAGGAGAACCAGAACGCGGACCTCGGTCCCAACGAGGTCACAAAGGAATCCATTGGCGACATCTCACTTGATGCAAACAACCCCTTTGACACCGCCGCTCCAGGTGAGCTGCAGCACTTCTCCTCTGTGTACTGGAGGCTGGTTATTGAGTGTTCTTGGTGCATACTGAAACACAAATATTCCGCCCAACACTGAAGAGGTGCTTCTTAGAAGTAAGGCACCAGGATATGGCCTGCCCAAATCCTAATTAAAAGCTTCAAAAAAACAGCAAATGCACAGATAGATGAACAGGCCAGCATCAGAAAAGGCAAGTGCTATATGCGGGCCATCAGGGCCAGCTTATGCAGCACAGACGCAAGCTATTGCTGACATTATGGTGATTGTCATTGCCAGGGCGCTCGGGTCAGACCTTTGGCGAGAACGGCCCCGGCAGCGGTGACACCGGCGCTGTGGACGAGTCAAAGGTGAAGGAGAAGGTGAGCCACTGCTATCACTGGGAATTACACATTGTGGAGGAACATAGGAGCTTTTGCATGCACAGAATCCCAAACTTGCTCTCTCTTCTTCTTAAGTTGCTGGAAGGCCCTGGGCTGAAAGCTGTGTACACATATAAATTAAAACCCCAGACAGCAGAGCATGTCGCTGACCTCTTCTGTGCGCACCTGCAGGCCCTGGCGGCTTCCTCTGTCTTTGACAAAATCAAGTCTGCGCTGCCGTTCCAGACACTCCCAATGTTTGAGCTGGCAGAAGCTGAGGACTACCAGACTCCTCCCCAGGAGAACCAGAACGCGGATCTTGGTCCCAACGAGGTCACAAAGGAATCCATCGGCGACATCTCACTTGATGCGAACAACCCTTTTGACACCGCCGCCCCAGGTGAGATTCCCTGAGATGAGTGAATTAAGCAGTAAAATTTACGGGGCAGGCTCGCCTCACAGAAAGTCCATTATTGCCTGCAGCGGTGTTGTGAATTAGATTGCTGTGATATTGTCTGGGGACGACTTTGTCTTTGCCAGTGCAAATGGGAACACTTCTCCAGTTGGTAGAGTCTGCTGAATTTGGTACAGAAGAGGGAGGGCCTGCCAGTACATTTGTCCTGGAGCTCCATTGGACCCCTGTCACAAGGTACTTTGTCTCTCCTCAATGCATTTTGTAGGTTCCCTGAGAACTGTTCATTTGCACAGGCCGTTCTGGAGGTACCTTTGGCAAGAGCGGCCCCGGCAGCGGCGATGTGGGCGCTGTGAACCCCGCAGAGGTCAAGGACAAGGTGCAGCCAAGTTCCCCTCGTCGAGAATCAATAAATTAGCCTTCTGCAAATGCGCCAATGCATCCCTTCACATGTCCAGCCTTTAATGACCTCCTGCGGACAGCAAAAGAGCACAATGCAGAGGAGCAAATTGACTGTGGTACCTCTTTGTCCAAGCCAGGCTTGCCTTTTCCACATGCCTGCTATGCATGCAATCCCCGCAATAAAATCACCTTGATACTAAAGGCTGCAAATTTACAAAGTGGAGTGTCTGATAGACAGCTTGATTGCACTCACAGGCTCTCAAGGCATCCTCGCTCTTCGACAAGCTCAGGGCTTTGCTGCCCTTTGGCAATATGCCCATCTATGACCTGTCTGTGTCGCCGGACAACAAGAACCTGGGACCTAATGAGGTCGGCAAGAAGGAGCTCGCAAAGCTGCCAGGCGCCAACAACAAGTTCGACACTGCCACACCAGGTGGGGGCACTCCCCGACAGATGTTGCACTTGTCTGCATGACCTGAGTTGACGAAATGAGCTGCTTTGAACGTGCTGCTTGCCATCATGTGAATCCTATGTGCGTTGTCGTTTAGAAGGCTGGTTGTCGCATCAAGGAGAGTTTGTGCCACTGAAAGTGATGGTCATTTTCTCAGCCCTTTGTCCATTCTTGGGTGCTTGCACTGCCTTTTATTTGTGGACTCTCTCTTAGCCTTGAGGATGAAATTTGAGTTGAAATTTAGTCTGAGGATTTGTGCATGGGCAGGCCGTGCTGGAGAGGGCTTGAGCAACCTGAAGAAGGACGCGCCCAGGGCAGCGTCTGATGTGATCAAGGACGCACTCAGCAAGGTTGGCAACTGAGCGGATTATTTTAAAATTTTGAAGAATACTTTACTATTCAGATCGAGTGTGAGAGGAAGGTCAGGGCGATGCTACGCAGAGGCAGATGGTTGATAATTCTGGATCGAGCGAGAAGGAATATTTTGAGGAAGTGCTGTTGCATTCCACCTTAAGGAAGCTTCTGAGGAGGCCTGGGCTTTCAAATCAGCATTGTATTCGATTTATTTTGCTGTTGGTTTCCAGTTGTGCTTGTGTTATTTGTGCAAATTTTAGAGTTATTTTGCATGCATGCGCTTCTGAGGCTTTGTGATGTGGTGAGGGATCAACACGAGTCCCCACTCTACAGGGTCAACCAACTGCATGCCTGGCAGATTCAGATGACATTGTGCGATGCTGGGTGACACCATTTTGAGGTTTGGAACTTAAAAGCTGAGGCATACATTGATGCACTGCCAATTGCTTGCAGACGCTGTTGTTCCTGAAGGGAAAATTAACATGTAATAGCCCTGTATGGAAGTCTTTGGTGTACAGATGGTTGTAAAACGCTCAGTCAAGACACTTCCACACAATTTGTCAAACCTCAACGCAATGCTTTATGTCAGCTTCCCTTTTCAAAGTTTTCAACAGAGGAATTTCAATGCTGATTACACTAGTGCCGAGGTTCAAATCTGTCTGGTGCAGTGCGTGTGATGCAAGCTGCTCATGTGATGGTTGGCTGACGGTGAACCGGCAACCGCTTCTGAATTGTCTGCCCCCAATGCTTCCTGCTCCGATTCTGCAAACCACACCCTCTTGATCTCAGCCCCTTGAACTCCTGATCTGGTACAAAGGTTGGGTGGTACAAACGACACACTGTTCAGCCGGCACCACGTCTGTGCTAGGGAACCCAGTGGTCAATCGCTGAACCAGCCTGCGTGCCGCTGAGACTGAGCCAGGTCAGATGTGTGCATGTGATAGGATGCCGCAACTAGAGGTCAGACTGGCCTCAGGGTCCTGTGAATTTTACATACCTGCTCCTGATCCTGGTCTCGCCGGTTGCTCTCGCACATGGCTCGCAGCGTCTGCAGCTCGCGCTCTATCCAGGGGCTGTCCATCCCAGCAGCCCCATCAGCCGCCGCCCTCCTGTGCGCAGGGCTCCTGTCCCGCCCATAATTCTCCCCCTCTTCCGTCTGCAGGCAGCATCAGTATTGCGCTCGCCACATGTCTGCAAGGATATTGCTTTCTGCCCTATTATGCTGTCTTTCCTGCAAATGTGCCCTGCTGCCCAGACATGGGTTGTGACATACCTCTTGTTGGGACCACATTCGATGAGCCTTCCACATCTTGGAGGAGGTAAGGTAAGTAGGTGAAGGGAGAGTATATAGCTGGAGAGGCAATACTGAGGCGCAGAAATTTCAAGCATGAGTTCCAGTGAACAGCGCACAAGTTCGGGGTTGGCAGGGTGCATGGGGTTAGTCACCTCGCTGTCATCGACGGCGGCCGAGATCCACATCTTGACTGGGCTGCGCAGGGGCTTGGGCACGGCCTCCAGGGGCCCTGCAGCCTTGGAGCAGCAGGAGCAGGTCCTCTGGCTGACTCCCTGCAGCGTGCGTGCCTGCTGCTCCTTCAGCCTCCTGCACGGGCCGCACAAAGCTCAATTGTTGTCCCTCTCCTACTTTCAGAAGTGTGGCCAGCAGAACAGCAGCAGCAGTGCCGGCCGTTTGGTGCATGCCTTCCTGCAACAGATGTTAGATTTGCAAGACTGAAACATTTGACTCCCGTACATTGTCCATGTCAAGAGCAGGGCTGCATCAGAGCATGATGCACCTCAAAGCCACTTCATGTCTGAGGTCATCTGAGGCATTAGGGTCCAGAGGAATACATGTCTGCACCCAGCAAACCCTTCATAACATTCTAAATCCGGCGGATCCATTGCAGCGTCCCCCTGAGAGTGTTGGGAAGTGTCACCCGAGCTCGGCATGCAGGGCGTCCATCTCGGCGGCCTTGACGGCCAGCTCGGCCTTGAACATGGCGGCCGCCTCCCGCAGCGCACACTCCAACTCCCCAGTCCGCGCCAACGCAGCCGCCTCCGCCCTGCGCGCCTGCGCCACCGCGGTCGCCGCCTCGCCTGCAGCGCGGCCAGCGCATGTCAGTAAGCCGATAAACATCCCTTCACGCATGCAAATCTTGGCAGGACATCAACTGAGCTGGTCTGTGCAGTTGACAGGTGCACGTCAATGATTCCCTGACATGTTTTTAAGGGCTCTTAAGCGCTCCTCACCACCCTATTTCCTTGGACAACCATACAGCACCGCCACGGCCTCTCCTTATTCTCCCTTCATGCTGGTGTGCACAGGGGACTCTCGATCAACCTAAATAATATGACAGCACCTTTGGCGCGCTTGCGCTTCTCGTCCTTCTTGGCGGCGGCGGCCAGCTTGTGCGCGAGGGCCGCCAGCCGCCTCTCCATGTCGGCGCGCGTCTCGTTGGCGCCCGCCTCGGCAACAACGCAGCGTTCCCTCCACCGCGCCTCCTTCCTTCCAGCATCCAGCTCCGCCTGCGCCAGCGCCTTTGCCGCCTGCGCCTCCAAGCTCGCCCGCTCCTAGGTTACAGAACATTTCACCATAAGCCTTACCAAGGGAGTAGAATAGTATGGGACAACAGAGATAGAGGAGAGTTGTATAGGTGTAAAATATGGAGTTCTACTGCCCTTGGCCCGCCACTCACTCTTCCACCCTGTTAGATTTAAGGCGATTTGCTTACGACAGCCCCAAGTACCGTATCCTGATTTCTAGGATACTGAAATCTTCTCTTATAGAAAGCCTTACAATTCATAGTAAGTGTTTCTCGCAGAAGGTTCATTTACCGGGGTGCACTGTTCCAGGAACTTCAAGCCTTGAAGCAATCAACCTGGGACATCTGGGACAGAAAAAGCTATGCATTGTGTTGCGGTGAGCCTCGACTATCCCGCCACCACAGACATCTCTTAAAGTTTGATAAAAGAAGGTGGCCCAGAGAGAAAGAGGTGCCGTGCCTGGTCCCAGCGGCGCTGCGCGGCTGCGAGCTGCTCTGCGCCGTATGCCTGCGCGCGGTCGAGCGCCGCCTGCCACGCCGCGCCGGCCGTCGCGCGCGCGTCCTCCCACCGCCGCTCAGCCGCCTCCTTCTCCGCAGCCCACTTGCTGCCCGCCTCCCCCAGCCGCGCCTCCCACCCCCTGCAGCCGCCAAACATTCCACCGTCACACTGTGTGTGACTCACACACACTCCGACGAGCAATGCCCTCATCGCAACCCATCGGCTCTGATGAGCAAAGGACTGTTCTTGAAGACTGTTCTTTGTACCACTCTCCAAGCAGCGCCTGTGTCAACGAGTGCCGGAGCATTTCGCGTGCAACATTCCCCAAACGACGCTGTCCCAGCAATTTATCATTCCCAGGTGTCTGAGTGCTTTTGATACAATGGGTTTTGGGCGGCGTGAGCTCATAGCTGCGCATTACAGCGCTCCGGTGCCTGGGGCAAGCGTCGGTCCAGCATGTATCAGGGGTGCCGTCCTAGTGCTCTTGTATACACCAGAGTCCATATTCAACAATGACAGGGTGAGCTCACTGCTGGGCATGTAGCTGTTGCTGCAGGGTGTCCAGCTGGGCGGCTAGGTCAGCCTGCAGACCACGGTGGGCCTCCTCAGCTTGCGCCAGCCGCAGCCGCCACTCGCCCGCCACCTCGCTGGCCTGCCTCGCCACCTCTTGGTGCGCCTCCTCCAACCTGCAATGTGCCATTTGTTAGCATATTGTCAACCGCCTGCAGTCAGCCTACGGTGCTCCATTTTGCTACAATGGATGCCACGCAAACTTGATATATGGAATACAAGACAAAGCAAACAACCTGAAGATCTGAGGATCTCAGAGGGATTTGGATAAAATGGCATATTGGCAGTAGACGTCAACCTGTAGTAACATGGACCTCTTGCACTATGCTTGTACAGAATCATGTCGGGTATTGGAGCGCTCACCCTTTGGCCATCTTGCGCTCGACAGCCCTGATCCGGTGAGCGCATTCCTGCTCCATGCGCTGCAGCCGCTTCTCATAGTCCCTCGCCAGGTTGCCTCGCTCCAGGGCCTCGGCCGCAGCTGCAATGCACCACTTTTTCTTCTCACATCTGCCTTTCTTCAGTTTTAGTGCATGCTCTGCTCTTTGCACGAGCACACGACAGGGTTGAATGAGACACAGCTTGGACAGGGGAGCACCTGCGGCAGCGGAAGCACTGGTGCTGGCCTGCTGCGCCTGCTCAGATCGGCTGGTCTGCTCCTGGAGTTGAACAATTTTGGCGCTTAGCTCCGCCACCTGCTCCTTGCTCCTTTCCCGCTCCTGAAGACACCAGCAGAACTCTCAGACACCTTTTATGCTATGGGCACTCACACATTGACGCTCTGCCTGCTGCTCCCACAATGCAAAGCAGTGGAGTTGCAGACACAGGCCGCAACCTGCGCAGCCGCCTCGGCCCGCGCAGCTGCCTGCTCTGCCAAAGCCTGCGCGACGGCCAGCTCGGCCCCCCGCTCTTCCAGCCGAGCCTGCAGCGTGGCGATGGCCGCCGCGTCGGCCGACCGCGCCGCGGCCGTCTCGGCCCGGGCGGCCTCCGCATCGCGCCGCGCCTGCATGCAGTCGGCATGGGCGGCGGCGGCCGCTGCCTCGGCCTCCCGCCGGCACTCGGCGGCGGCCGACTGTGCGTCGTCGGCCGCGCGTGCGGCCTGAGCGTCGGCCGCAGCCCGGGCGGCGACGATGGTTTCCTCGCACTCCTGCCGCGTGCGCGCGGCCGCAATGGTGGCATCTGCGCGTGCGGCGCCGGTCTCTGATCGCGCCTCCGCCAGCTTCTGGCGGCCCTCCTGCACCGCTGCGGCCGCCCTTGCCTCAGCGCCGTCCCTGGCGTCTTCCAGCTGCGCTATCCTTTCCTGTTATGCAGTGATCAACAAAACCTCTGTCACAAGTGCCATTGTGATCTATTATACTGCCAGCACAGTGCGTAGTTTGTGTTACCAGTTGCTTTGCACCGATGGACAATGTAACAGGTAAACGCCTCTGTCACCAGTGCCAGTGTGACCTGTAAACAATGCCAGCACAGCACGGCCTTTGTGTAACTACTTGCTGTTGCACCAGGGGCTTGTTCGAGGGCAGCTGCGCGCACCTGCAGGGCATCGATTTCTGCATTGCGCGCTGCCAGCTCATCCTCGCATGCCTCCACCTGGGACTGCGCCATTCGCACCAGGGCCACCTGGTCCTCGTATGCCTGAGTTATAACCCCACTTGTTAGCATCGCCAAGCCATGCCTCCCAAGGGAAGGAGAAAAGCATGGAAGGGTACTGCAGGGCTCTGTGCGCAGGTTGGGTGTGCTCACCTGCCGTGCCTCTGCTTTGATGAGCTCCTGCTCCTCCCTGCTGGCTGCCAGCTCCTGCTGCAGCTGCTCGATGGCTGCCTGTTGCATCAGGTTGCTCTCAAATAGGCGGAGACAATAGAAGACTTCTGTAGACTAAGTCGAGCTTCAATGCAGATTGAGAGTGCATACAAGATGTGCTAGATTGGTATCAGTGGAATATGGTCTTGCAGTAGACATGCGATGTACCTTTGTCCTGTACAGCAGCCTCCCCCGTTCTTCAAGTTCAGCATCCCGTTGCCTCAAGATTGCCTGCACAGAGCAACTGAGTTCTTAGAAGATTTTAGAATTGACACAGACATTTTAATTTAGTGAGCTGAAGCCAATGCAAAACACTTCCTTGGGCTTGTTATTTTGTTGAACATCCATCCATGGTCACCTGCAAAGATTGTTCAGCTGGGGCAGATTCCGGCCCCCTGAACTGCAAAATTTCTTCCGGAAACTCCATTGTGACAGGCAATCCCACTGCAGCCTTGCCAAGTTTGATGGCGTTGGTCAGCATCCCCCGGGGCTAGCTCCTGCCCCAAGAAGTGGTAGGGCTCTTGGAGACCCTGAACGCTTGTTTTGCAGGTGGAGTCCCGCAACTCGCAGACATGGAATATTTGCACGGAACGGAAGAATCACACGACACTTTTCGAAGTGAATTCCAAGAATGCACCTCAGGGTTGACCGTGCCGAATTTGTCCCACTTGGCGAGAACGAGTTTGAACGGGAAACCCGCCAAGTTAGGCCACCATCCTCCGCCGAGCAGTCGCACGTGCAGCATCGGACGAATTCTCTTAGATCTGAAGCAATCGCACGAATGGGAGGAGTAGGGAAGGTGGTGAGATGATCAAACAGCTCCGATTAGAGGCCCATTTGAGCCCTGCCTCCAATCGTCAACACAGTCGCTGTGTGACTTGCAGATCCCTCAGAGGTGCCAACACCTTACGTCATTTGAGAGTGATGTCCCAGGCAAAGCACTCAGAATCAGAAGCAGCAGTAGATGAGATGAGGAGATCAGAGGGCCAGGGATTAGCATCGTCACAAGCCCTTGCTGATGACGCCATCATCTGGGCTAGTCTCCATGGACTGGTGCGGGTCGGCCTTATGAAATAAGGCTTACATCCAATAATTGTTAGATGCTCTATATAATTTTTAATTGCTATATTTTTGCTGCAATAGCAGCAGTGCCTGAATTTGGCTTCAAGGCAGGTATTTGTTGCTAGAACATAGTACATAGTCAGTCCACCGATGCTGAAACAACTTGACTTGTGGCATCATGCACAGCTCGTGGGTCTGGGGGACGAGCAACGCCCCTACGCCCTCACGCACGCACCCATCTCAGTCGTGCCAGTCCCCTTCCCGAGGGACAGCTTCCAGAAGGCCCGCGCAGCCATGCAGGTCTTTAACAAGCTCATTGACCGCGTCAGCCGCGATGGAGATTACCTGCAGCGAACCCTGCAGCCTGCAGCAGAGTTTGATGACTTCACGGTGCGTGAATTCCTGCTGATCTTGCCATGCATGGATGCACAGCCTCCTGTTTGCAGAAGAAGGGTGCACATAATCTAGAGCGGCCATGAATCTTTGCTTCTGCATCATGCATGCGCAGGCAAAGCTGCTGGAGGTGTACAGGCATACAGAAGGTATCAGGAATGCCCGCGCAGCTGATGAACTAGTCCTGGCCATCAACCGTTCTGACTACATGCTGGATGAGCCATCCAGCACCCTCCTGCAGGTCTGTCCTTGCCAGCAGCACCTGTACTCCCCCATGACACAGGGCTGGGTCCTTGCAAAAATTGCTTGTTAGCATATTCAAGCCAGGAACTTATCTGCTCAAGATTAGGCAGAGACTCAATCGGATGTACGTCCTGGACTTTGGTCTGTGCTGAATCTTGAAATGCTTGATTGGGCCACATTCCCACCGGAGCCTTGGAATTGTGGGGCATTCATAGATTCTACAGCCAAGCTATGCCTGTGGTCCTAAGGATGCTATGGCTGTGCTGCCCAGGTGGAGCTGAACACCATTGCATCGTCCTTTGGGTGCCTGAGCACGCTGGTCAGCCATATGCACCGGCACATATTAGAGCGCTCTGCGCAGCCCGGGGTGGACCTGGGCAGACTTCCTGAGAACCATGCGACGGAAGAGATCGCGGACGCCATCGGTGCTGCCGTGAGTGAATATGGCGCGGAGGAATCTGTGGTTCTCTTTGTTGTGCAGCCCAACGAGCGCAACAGCTATGACCAGCAGGTGCACAGTCCACATTCAAATTCATGTATGACAGCTGTCTTCTCACTTGGGCAAGCACATGCGTTGCACTAAGTGTAAGTGTTGGCCTTGTTTGTACAGATGTGCATGCTTTCCATTATAATCTGCACCCCAGGAGGCCCCAGAAAGATTCCTGGCACGTCCAGCACTTGTGAGCAGCCATCAGTCGCACGTGTCACCGCTGACTGGAAACTGGCTATGGCTGTGCAGTGGCTGCAGCAGGTGATCTGGGAGCGACACAAGATTCGCACTGTTCGCTTGACACTGGCACAAATAGCTGAGCGAGGAGCGCTCGATGCGAACGGCCAGCTCAGGGTGGATGACGCGGAAGTGGCTGTGGCATACTTCAGGGCTGGTTACTCACCCGATGACTACCCCACAGATTTAGAATGGAAGGCCAGGTGTGACTCCGCACTCTCTTGCACTTTTGTCCTAGGCTTCAGACACAATTAGTCTTGGTACAGAGTGAAAAGCTGTGTCCGCCGCCACCTTAACACCGGTACATGCCAGAAGGAAGCACAGCACTGCTATTCCGAATGGCACTCGGAGGGGAGAAGTCATTTTGGCGGCGCAAGGGGCATCAACCTAATAAGTAGATGTCCCTCTTTGTGTATTCGCCCTCTGTTCATTGTCAACCAGGTGACATTTAGGTAGGGCACCCAATGACAGCATGCATAGCAGGGACGTGTGAAAGACAGGCAAAGTGGCACTACAGCTTCTTGAATCTTGAGAGACATGACAGGTAAAAACATACCTCCCGTCATCTGAATACAGGGACTCAAACAGTCAATTTGGTGCTGGGTGCAGGGAGATGCTGGAGAGCAGCCGGGCGGCGCAGTGCCCATCGGTGCCGTACCAGCTGGCAGGTGCCAAGAAGGTGCAGCAGGATCTGGCAGGGCCGGGCGTTGTGGAGCGCTTTGTGGACGGCCCGGAGGAAGCTGCCCTCATCCGCGCCTGCTTTGCCGGTGCGCCTGCTTGCCTAAAGCCCTTCAGAGTGAATATGCACAACATCGGATAACCCAACGATTGCCTTTTGGAGATTCAGGGTGCGGGCAAATGAAGCGCTCAACGCAGCAGATGTTCAGCGGTGGGGCATAGGAAGGCAGGATTACAACGCATGCATAAACGACCCTGCCCTGATACTGAATCTGTGACTTCAGAAGCAGGGCCCTATATCATAGTGTGCAGCCAAGCATTTTTTATATTGCTAAACAGAGGCCCTGCATTGCGACTGCAACCCCAGGATGCCATTCATATGTCGCCCAAAACGTCGTTGAGCAGAAATAGGTCTTTCCTTGCGAGGCAATTCTCTCGACACCGCTGCTCTGACAGCAAACTGTGGCTGCGCAAAAGGCCTGTGGAGCCTGGATGATGTGGAAGAGGCGGCCACAGCGGAGGTGCTGGCGCGCGCAGAGGCCAGCCCGGATGACTACGTGCTCAAGCCGCAGCGCGAGGGCGGCGGCAACAATCTCTACGGGGCCCAGATCATGCAGAGGCTGCAGCAGCGCACCGGCCTGGCCGCCTACATCCTCATGCAGCGCATTCGGCCGCCCATCAACAGGCGCGCCTCTGAAGAATCCAATTATTTCTGAGTCTGCCCACAATTGGACTCCCACGATAACTTCACTTCACACTTCCTGCAGCGGAGTGCGTGCATAGCATTGCATTGCATTCCTGTTAGCCCGTTGGTGTCATGTGCTGATGCAGAGGGTGTCTCTCATGGCCATCGCATGCAGTAACAGGATGCCTATCCAGCTTCCAAGCTCTCTCTTTTGACAAGGCCCCTGAGTTGCACCCTTCTGTGAGTATTCCTGCTGCCTTGTGCCAGCTAATCCAGCAAGCTTTTTGTCTTGCTGGTGCCTGTGGTGTGCACCACGTGGTGTGCCAACCATAAAAAGGTAGAGGAATGAGCAAGAGGTGGTGTGGGATTGAGCAGGTCGACGCTGGTGAGGGAGGGCCAGGTGATAGAGGTGGACACGCTATCAGAGCTGGGCATCTATGGGACCTTTGTCCGGAGGGGGGACCGAGTGATCCTCAACAGGGAGGCGGGGCACCTGGTGCGGACCAAGGCGGCCACTTCAGATGAGGGCGGCGTCGCTGCCGGCTTTGCCGTCCTGGACAGCCCCTACCTGACCGGCTGATGTGTCCCTGCATTAATTCGTCTCGCTGTGTCCTGTTCTCTTGAAATGCTGGACAGCCCCTACCTGACTGGTTGATTTGTCTGTGCGTTTGATTTGTTTGGCTGTGTCGTGTCCTGTTGCCGTGCTTGCTGAAAAGCTGTTGCCACAACTGGCTTCCCAGGCCAGGTAGGCCCTCTGATTTTGGTAGCCAGGGAACTGATAACAGGTCTACTAGGATCTAGGACCTGGGACCCCAATTGTGACCTTCAATTTCTCGAGCCACTGTTAATCTAGTCCTGAGTGCGTATGTATGTTGGCATTGCAGACTATTCCGAACATCTTGAGAACCAGTATCAGTACAAGTTGCTGCCTGCTAGCATTGCATGCATGCACGCTCCCTGGGCCGGTACTGGCCGGTAGATCGCTCATGAAAGGCCTCTTTCATGCTTCACTGAGTCACAGCTGGTTTTTGGCTCCATGTTAATGCACATGCATGAAATTTTCCTCTTTCAGTCTGTCCTTTTAGGACGAAGGGAGGACCGACGACACCTGTCCAGATACCAAACAACTTCCATGTACCTGACGCAGCATGCATGCCTATTCGGTGTCCACCTTCGACTCTGTGATCTTCAGAAAAGACTGCACTTCGTATCGAGCCGCATCCCTCAGATTTGGAGTGAGGCTGCCAAAGTGTGTTGCTCATCAACGTCACCATGACTGACAAGGTTGGAACAGAGGCCGACAAGCTGCCAGCCACGGGGCAGGTACGGTGTGATGAACTCGCTTTGGGAGTCCCACCTCGTTTGCCACCTCGATCGTCGCCTGAAGTCGGGGAAGGCTCGTGCGATGGATGCTTGCAAAGACTCCAAGAAGATATTTAAATTCACCTCGGACACTGGCGAAGGGGTGATATATCTGATAGACGCATGGCTGTGGCTCACAGGCTGGTGATCAGAAGGTTGAGAACAAGGGCGACGATTTGCTGGACGTGAAGGCCGACCAGGCCCTGCACGGAGGCACAAACATCGTCCCTGAAACGTACTCTGCTGCTGTGCCTGTGGAGAAGATCAGTACGCCTGTGCCTGGCGTGCAGCCAGCAAGTGGTACCAGCAGGTAAACGCCTGCAGCTGTCCCCCAGCTCTCTTGCCGCTTTTCCTTACTGCATCACACCCAACGACCATCCCAGCCCTCACTATCTGGTCACTGGCCAGACAATGTGCAATGGCAGTGGTCTCCAGCCACAGATGCAGCCTGCAATATGCTGACTCTTAAGCGCTTGGGAAATTGCTGTTCATGCAGACTTGCATACGGCGTGGAGGTGTCTCAAGCAGAGCTGGGTACTGGTACCAATATTGGTGAGGTTCCGCAGCATGCTGGCTTGCCAAATGTCATGCTGCACAGGATTGCGCCATGCAAGCACATGCATGTGCTCAGAATTTGTGTGAGGAGTGGTCCTAGGCCTTCGAGCCCGGCACGCAGTGGCTTGGGCAGGATCATGGATTCTGGTTCTTCTTGCCCATCACGAAGTCATGGAGTCATCAGTGATGATATTAGTCAATCAGTAAATTCATCAGTAATCCCTCGGCAGCCACACCAGGGCTCTGAAATTGTGACTTCGATTTTGCAGGGAAATGACCAGCGCAAGGATCTCCATAGAAGCAAGCACGGCAATGCCGAAAGATCGTGGCTGAGAGGTACAAGCAAAGACAAGCAAGCTTTTGGTGGCCCATCCACCAATTCCATGCACGCAAACTCTTCAAGCCACTGCCAAAGAATGAGAGATTTGCAGTGTGTGGGTGGATTACTATGCGGGTGCAGAATAATGATTGACGACTGGATGCAAACAAAGAAAATCAATGTGATCTCATGCCTTATTGTATTGCTGGCTACCTTGCAAGGCTTGCTCGAACGGGGGTGGAGGCCCTCCCCTCCACGAATGGGTTTTTGACATCATATGATTCAGACTACCTTATGTCTTTTGGATTCACAATGTCAAGGGGTAAAGAATGCCTGATACAAACGTGAAGTGTAATCTATTGCATTAATCCGATTGGCTCTGAGTCAGTCACTGCACGGTGTTGCCAAACACTGACCCAGTGAGCAGCCGCTGCTCGGAGCAGCTCGGAGCTCACGCTAATCTGCCAATGCAATGTGGTGAGCTCAAAGCATCAAGGTGTGGATACCTGAATCTCGATGATCCATGCAGCAGTGTTATCAACCATTCAGTCCCTTGGTTCAGGGGCATACTTAAAGTGCTAAAAATAGCTCGTAACGGGCCACGTAACGTCACCTTTCCCTCCATTCTTTGTGGCCCTACAAATTGCTGAATCAGTGTTCACACGCCTGTTCAAAGTGGCGGAGGCAAGCCTCATGATTGTGCACCAGAGTGACCGTTTCTACTTCATCTAAATTCTTGGAGCGCACAGTACATACCTCAACACTTCGGAAATCCCTTGACAGAAGTACCGTTAAAATGGCTAATTACTGGCGATGCACAAAGAATCTTCCTTTTCAATCAAATGGGAAAAATCTGTCACACCATCGCAGATGTCTTCGTGCAACAATGAAGGTCAGGCCAAAAAGAACATTAGGATGACAAGGATGGGATGAAGCAGTTGTTTGAGCTGTGCTCCTTCCTTGGTAGTGTGCTCCTGACTAAACACGAGATGATTTTCTTTAAACCAGAATAGTGCTGATGTCTCAAACTTTCCTCTATCCCCGCAGTTGAGAGCGAACTTATTTTTTGGAGAAGATGACTTGAGTTCAAGTACAAATCAGAGCGAGGAGGTATATTTGGACCTTGATGTCCTGTCAGTGAATGTTCAACGACTTCTTACTGCATCTCTGAAGGAAATGAACTGACTGTACTGCAATGTTCCTGCTTACTGCAGCAGGTTATCACGTTCTTGACAGCGACAGGGTTCGTGCAGCTGCCCAGCAGACCATCCTGGCATGTAAGGGCAGGAGACCAACCCTTATTTGTCTTAAATGGAGTCTTGTGATTGTGTGGCATCGCAAACATAGTGAGAAAACCTTGTACTGGCAGTATCTGTATGAGGAGCATTGATCTGCAGGTCCCTCGAAGGATGCTGACAATGGAGCCCCTTCCAACGGAGCAGGAGCAGGGGCTTTGTGTGGGAGCATCCTTCCGGATAGCGGTGAGCAGCGTTCAATCTTGTTTGCTTGTCTGCATCGCCAGTTGTCACGCCAGGCTGGAGCCCTCATATGCCTTCCTTGCAAGCTGCAAAGCACTAGTTGGGCCATCATGTGGCCAGCTTGCAAGACAACCTTAATTCTGTCGCTCAGATCAAGGTCCTTGATCATTCACAGCACTGTCTGAAGTTTGATGTGTATCGGCAGGCCACGAATGGTGCAGACCCCAAGCGCCGCCTCCATCTGCTGGGCTTCTGCAGATCGGTGGATAGCCTTTCCGAGGTGGTGGAAGAGGCCGTGCTGCGCAGAGGCGGCTCCGTCATGCTGCACCATGTTGAGACCAAAAGGCATGTGGTCCCACCCATGATACAGACTGCTGCGTGAGCAGACTGCCACCAATGAGCGTTCATGCACATAACCTTCCAATCTATTATGCTGTCATGTAAGTTCTGGATTCAAGCTACCGCTGACCTGGAAAAAGATGGTGGCTATTGATATTGACTTTGTTCTGGGCTGTGCAGCGGCGTCCATGAAGTGTTGAAGATGACCGTTGCAATCCCATTGCTGTATGGCATCCCTCCGGAATATGAGTACCTCAGGTGCGCTTGAAAGTTGCGGCCTAGCACCTCGATTGCAGCGTTTCACTTCTGTCCAAATGAATGAGATTGTTGATTATGACAGCTATGCTCAATCGGTGCAATTTTGTGCAATTTTGTGGAAACAGGTCTGCCATTTCGTCTGGCGGTGGCATTGTTGAGAAGATGTCGCGGCAGTGGCACATGTATTGAGACAGGCTTTATGGCCAAGGCAGGTTCCCTGCTTCTTGGTGGTAGTTGAGGTGATATCAGCTCTTGCAGTCAGATAACATCTGTACATTGGCTGTATCAGTAAGTGAGAAAGAAGTTGCCGTGCCTATAGTGTATGTATGTACCCATCTTATGATTGATGAAGAGGTGGCGGATCATGTACTGCGTACCAAATTTGAGTCTGAGTAGCCAGGCATTGATACCCTGGGCATGTACCAATAGGGAGTTGACCATTTGCGGCAAAAGGAGAGCTGCACCTGGCTTTGTGTTTGCACTGCTGTTCAAGACAACAGATCTGCAAATGACAATCCTTTGCTTTGCTGTATTGTACCCTGCCCTTCTGTGACACCACCTGAACAGAACTTGGATATGCGTCCTTCCTTTTTAACTATCCTTTTTTGATTGGGCACGTGATTCAGAAGCATCCGAGCCTCCCAACTGGGGCTGGCACGGGTGTTTCTGCATGATTTGTTTCAGCCACGGGCCTGAGCAAAGAACTGTGGGTAAATTGGGTGTTGGACAAAGAAATTAAGAGGATTGAGGGAGAAGTTGACAGAGAGATTATTATCATGATCATCGTGATTATGGTGATCGCATGAACATGCAGGCCCAGAACATGAGCATCCGGGATTGGTGATTTCAGCACTGCGTACTGCAAGTTCCTAACTTGAGTTGCCTCGCCACTTTCATTCCAAGAGATTTGGCCGAGCCTCAAGGGTTGAGCTCAAGTGAGTGCATATTTATTGTAACAGGGAATTTTGATGCTGTGGCAATCTGAGGGCGCGTGTGACCCGTGGAAATTCGAAATCCCATTTCAAATTGCAAATGAGTCATTGCCTGCCAGTGTCCAGCACAGCCTCAGGGACCCAGTGCGCATGCGATGCCGACAGCCGATGCGCTCTGCGATGCTGGCAGCCGATGCATGCATGCAGTCAACCGTCCAACTTGGAACTACTGTCAAAGTACTGTACATCACCATGCGAGCCCCAGGCCTGCCCATCCGGGGTCCAATCGGATCCGTACCCCGGCAGTGGCTGTCTGTCAAAAAAGACAGCCACTGCAAGTGGCACTGCCAGTGGCCATATGGCAGCTGCGCAGCTGGCAGCCGGCAGAATTTATGTGACTCAATCTCGCATTTCACACGTCTTCATACTGGGACAGGAAGGTATCGGTATATCTAACATGTATTCCTCTTCCCAGGTGTAATCATCACCTTTCTTGATCTTGATGGTACAGACAGTGCATGGATATCAGAACCTGTCAAATACCTGGCTTTGGTGTATATTTCGCAAACCCCTTGAACCCTAATACAGTCATGGAGAGCGAAAGCTCTTGGTCGTCCACCCCTGTGCCTCTGCCACGAACCTGCAACGTTGAAACACGCCCTGGAAGCCCAATTATGCGTGACTGCTATTATCCAGGACGATTTGTCAGCATCAAGCGTTGAGTGGTGGCGTCTGGCCGTCAAAGAGTTTTAGTTATCTGTTATAGTTGTTCCAGCTAAGCAGAGAGAGCACGCAGTCTTTTCAGAGAGACCTGATCCCTGGCTTCACAAGTCATTCTTAGAGGAGCACACGCCGTGTTGTTCCCCTGATCGCAGCCAGGCAAACGTGCTCCTAGCTCTGGCGCAGGATGCAGGAGTTTGTTCATAGCCAGATGTTTATTGGTGAAGCGAAGAGGGGCAGCCCACATGCATGCAGCAATGAGGGTGGATACTCCGGATGGGTCTCAAGGCCAGAGCTGCCTCAGTGAGTGTGCATAGTTCAGCAAATAACACGGCTTCTCCGCTCAGCAGCGGTCGTAGAGGTTTTCCCCATTCCGGCGAGATGTCCGGGGAGGACCTCGCCCGGTCAGACTCGTGGGAAATGTTTCCCGCGGGTCTGAAGGTGCTAGTCGTGGACGATGACCCGCTGTGCCTTAAAGTAGTGGAGCACATGCTGCGCCGCTGCAACTATCAAGGTCTGGCCACGTTACCTTGTTGAGCGAAGATCGGAACCGTTGCTTGTCTGCCTCTGCGACAGACTCATTGTTGATGGGTCGACGCACCTCTGGGCATTACGTTTTGGCAATGTAGGACCCGTTCAAGACCATAAAGCCCTGACAGGTTTTCGTCCGTATGTTTTTGCAGTGACGACTTGCCCCAATGGGAAGGCCGCCCTGGAGAAGTTGCGAGACAGATCGGTGCATTTTGATCTGGTGCTATCAGATGTCTACATGCCAGGTGCGCGGACATGATCCTGCTCCACTTTATCTCTGTTGCGTCTCCTGTGCAGACTTGCACTTACTGATGAGTACTTTTGTTGGGTCAGATATGGACGGTTTCAAGCTTTTAGAGCACATCGGCTTGGAATTGGACCTGCCTGTCATCAGTAAGTTTTCCCCCCCAGACTCTTCCCTATGTTTCGTTTTATGAGCCAGTCTACATGTGTGCACCTGTCCACCCTGGAAGCTATGTTTGAAAATACATTTCTATGTTGCAGTGATGTCCTCCAATGGCGAGACAAATGTTGTTCTGCGGGGAGTAACACATGGAGCAGTTGACTTTCTCATCAAACCTGTACGTGTTGAGGAGCTGCGGAACGTCTGGCAGCATGTTGTGAGGAGAAAACGGGACCAGGCAGGTCCCTCCATGTAGTTGTCTCTGTTCTTTTATGAATGTCGACTGTCTTTCCGCTTCACAGTACACAAAATTACAGACATTTGGTCCTGCTGGTGACTCCCTGATGCAGTGATGCTTAGTCGCTTGAGTGTCACAGGCGAGGGACTCCCGAGATATCTCAGATGAGGAGGGGACGGATGATGGGAAGCCCCGCGACAAAAAGCGGAAAGAGGTGATCTCGGGTTTCTTCTGGCTGATGCAGATCATGGGGTCGTTCATGACCTCATGCTCCAGCATGATGTTTGCTGCGGCTGCATGTTGTTCATCGCATGCACGTTTTGTGCGTGCTTCTGACAAGTGCTTTGGTGGGACATGCAGCGGCGGGACAGCGATGATGGGGTGTCAGCCAAGAAAGCTCGGGTGGTGTGGTCAGTGGAGATGCACCAACAGTTTGTGCAAGCAGTGAACCAACTGGGCATTGACAGTACGTCCCGAAGCTCCCCAGCTGTTGCTGTGGTGCCTTGTGGCTCCTGTGTGACTTTTCCTAGCAATGAGGGCAGCATAGTGTCTCCGGGCTTCATCGCTGCCTGTGGTTTTCCTTGCAGAGGCGGTTCCAAAACGGATATTGGATCTGATGAATGTGGATGGGTTGACGAGGGAGAATGTTGCCAGCCACTTGCAGGTACCACACCTGTCCATCTTTTCTCCTCTTTTTGCTGAGCTCATGTCAACATTGCCCAGGCGCTGTTTTATGATTTTTGACTGACAGAATGCCAAACCAGAAGGAGGGAGATGAATCGCCAGTGCAGTGGAGTGGGGCGGAATTCATTGTTACGGTGGGCTTGTGGCTGCGCAGAAATACCGGCTGTACCTGAAGAGGGTGTCAGGGGTGCACCCCTCGGGTGGGGCGCGCGGCAAGGGCGGCAAGGGCGGGGGTGACGCGGCATTCCAGGCCCTGATGGGGGCACATGGTGTGATGCCCATGGCGCCCGGCATGCAGCCGGGCCTCATGGCCCCCGGCATGGCCCACCTGGCCTCGGCTGGCCCTCCCAGGGAGCTCATGCACCAGATGCAGATGCAGCAGGTATTTTATTCTTCCGCCTGTGGCAGTCTCACGACTCTGTAGGAAGGTCTGGCCGTCTAGAATCTTTTCTGCCAGCTGGCAGCTCGGCGCGCACGCAACCAGTTGTTCCCATGCTGATCTTGGCATCTAACCGTCAGGAATGGGGCCTGGCAAAAGAGGGGGCTGGTTTGCCAAGTGTCTACTGTGCACTGTGAACTGTGATCAGACAAAGAATTGCCTAGACTTGTTCTCACCAAACTGGCAGCGTGCCCATGAATTGAGATTCTCATGTGCGGCTGCTGGTGGCTGCAGATGGGCTTGGGGGGACTGGTGCCGCCGGGGATGATGCCGGGCGTGGGCATGATGCCGGGGGTGGCCATGAACGGGCGCGCAGACTTCATGGGAGGCATGCATCAGCACCAGCCGCCTGTGCAGGTGCAGCACGCAGCTGCGCTGCCTCTGGGCGCGCAGCAGCCGCAGCCGCAGCAGCAGCCGCAGCCTTGGCGCACAGCATCAATGAGCATGCCCTCCGGCATGCTCCCCGGCACCAGCGCGGGCCTCACCTCTCTCGGTGCATCGGCGCCGGCAGGGATGGCCCCCAATGGCACCTTCAGCATGCCCATCCAGCAGGGTGCGTCCTGCACCTGTCTGAGTGATGACACCACCTTCTCAAGGCGGGCTGTTTCCCAGGGCCTCGGTGTGAATGGTCACCTTGCAGTCAAAAAGGCGCCCTTGGGATTTGGCGACGGTGCGAGGCACATGTCAATGTCCTGCTGTGATTTAGCCAGCCGTGATTTATTAGGATCTCTATTTGAAACATTTGCACAACTGCTGCTAGGATGTCGCTGCTCTGTCAGAGTGGAGATGTGTCTGTGGGGGACCTTGACAGTAAATCTGGGGTTGATGTCTTCCGCATTACGTGTGGGTCTGTATGTCTGCAGGTCTGCCTTTCATGGATGGGCAGGACGCGTTTGGAGGCCCGGCAAAATACCAGCAGGGCTTGCAGAATGGTCGGAGCATGTCTGGCATGCTGCCGCACCAGCATCAACCCCATGTGAGCCAATCGGCCCGGCAGGTGAGCCAGCCCCCTTTGAGAGGAATGTGACCTCTTAAGTACCCCTGGGTTCAATCCTAAACAGGATCGCAGCATGTTCTAGGGGCAGCAGTTTTTGAAGCATCCTGGGGTTTTTAAGCATTTGCGGAAACTTGACGTACTACCAGCATGGCTCACAGTATCATGTGCTGTAGCCTGGCTTTTCTGGACGCACCACAGAACTTACACTGACTGCGACCCTGATATCTGCTGTGCGCAGGGCTTTGAGATGTCTGACATCGACAGCAACCTGCTGTACTGCCATCAGATGCCCTCTTCGGCGCCCCTGCAGGAGCAGCAGCCGATGCAGCATCTGCCGCCCGGCAGCGCTACCCAGAACGGCTGCCTTGGGCAGCCCAGTCTGCCCAATGTCAAAAGCGAGGGCAATATGGATGACCTGCTGAATATGTTTTTGCGGGTGAGCGCTCTGCACTTCTTTCTCTAGTCTCGAGGGTTATTGGATGTGGGGATCCTACTCAATAGTAGGAATTGCCTACACGGATCTCGATTGGGCAATCCTGTTACGAATCAGGGCACTTCTACTGCTGTGTCTGCACTGTTTTGAAGCATTGCTGTCTTGAGAGGGGTGGGGTGTGACGCGTGAGGGCCTTGACTGTCTGCAGGAGTGAACAAGTCTGTACACAAGACTCTGTGTGGCGTGAGCGGCGTGCATCAACAATGAACACATCAGCAGCCGCATGGAATTGATGGTCCGCACCACCTGACGTGCCCAGCCCTGGTGAAGCCGGCAATGACTTCCTAAAGGGCAGGGCCCCTTTGTAAGAAGTGAGAGAAGAACACGCTGACATGGTTGTCCTGAGGGGACGTGTGGCAAGGAAAGAGTATTTGTCGTATTGTGCTGTCTCATTACTACCTCTACTGGGTCGTGAGAAACATCTGCATTTGGTCAGACACAAGCATTAGCACATCAGAGGATTGCTTTGCGATTCTTTTCATTCGGGAGTTTTGGCACGAGGAGCCTAACACTACTTAATCCCAGGGCCCAAATTGGTGAGCCCTGCCGGCCAGACATCTGCCCAAGGGAATGCTGTCCCTGTTGTCCCGATTTGGTTCATGCCATTTTAGGTGTGTCTGAGCACCCAACAGGTTGGTGGCAAACGAGGGGTGATCTTTTAGGCCGCGGCGGCCCTGATTGCACAATCAGTGCTTCTGTGCGGCAGAACATACTGCTGCATTAAGGTGTGAGATCTACAAGAATGTCAAGACTATCCATGTTGGGCGACTTCCTTGGAGCGTCAAATATGAAATGGAATCAGTTTTTGGAGTTGAGAGCGCAGTTTGAGAGCCGTTGGGATGTGAGGTTGTTGCCTGGCAGTCTTTATTATCCATCTCTCTGTAGAGCGCCAGCTGTGTCCGCTGTGAGCTAAAGATGCACATGAGGAATGTGATGCGGTACACGACGTGGCAGACTTCTGCTGTCTGTTTTGGGTGAGAAGACCAGTGTCCTGCTGCATTCCGTCTGCATGGAGTGGATAACGCCAGATGAAGAGTTGCTACGTGACTGATGCGATTGCATAACGTTGACGGCGCCACTTCTCAAACAAGACGCAGTGTCGTGCAGTGATCGCTTGAAATTGTCCATGCCCACACAATATTGGGCGTTAATGCCACTCTAGTGATGTCAACATCCTGCCTAAGCAAGGATGACTCGGAGTACTGCTTATGCTATATGGTGCATGTACATCGATGCAGTGCATCAGATGCACACTGTAACGTGCGATTTTGTGCAGTGCACTGCCCCGTGAGTGTACCTGAATGTCGACAGCAATCTTGAGTCAAGGATGTGATCTCATGAGACGCGATGATATATCTAGCAAGATTGAGGGTGAAGTAACACAATTAAGGGCCCCGCCATGCACTTGCACTTGCTGAGGATAGCCTGCCTGGGAGAAGGCCAGCAGAAGCACTAGCAGGAAGCCTGCAGTGAAAGCCAGATGAAGCTGTTAAGGCAGACATGCAGTGAGGCAAAGATTGGCATGGTCCAAGGAGATCCATGAGGAGATATTTCGGGTCCAGATTTGGCTTCGCGCGCCTCTTTAGCGGGTCAACGCAAGGGGCCAGAAAGCCTGCGCTGCCGATAGCTGCTTCTTGCAACGGAGATTGTGGCGTTGGATTCGACACAATTCATTGTTCAGGTACTGCGGCGCGTCAGGGTGCGAGGGGGCCGCCAAGACTTGAGACACCTGTCGCTCACGGACCCCGATAATCACCCGGCACCCAACGAGGTTTCCAAGTCAGGGCCTCTGATTGCAAGAAGCAGTCTTCTATGGCCCTTTCTGCGACCGATTTGGGCATGTGAATCGTTGCCTTTGCCCAAGCTGGAGCAGGATGGTGGGGTTGGCAGCCCTCGAATTTAAGCAGGGAGTGGAGCTCCTCAGAGGAGGCTTTGGCGCCAGCCTGCGCCCACGGCGTCTGCAAAGGAGACAAAAATTATTTTGCAGCAGCCAGCAGACAGATTCCTTGACATTGTCCTGGTAAGGGCTTAATTGTCACAGTGATTGTTCTTTAGCCTACCCCTGTGCTTTTACTTCTGTCCTTTGAGATCCCACTCCATGCCTTTTGAAAGGGTCATAAAGGTATCGTCGGATTCAGAAGAGGTGCCAGCACCTTTTTGCCGGTGCCGTGCCCTGATCTTGACATTACGTTACTTTTGGGATTGTGCCCTGTATCTCAAGTCATTTTGGGAAGGCAAATCCCCCGCCGTTCCTGCTTTACTAGTATTCACCAGATTGCTGAAGTTATGACGTATAGATTTGTTTGTAGGGGTGCTTCTGCTCAATGTTGACAAAGGTCTTTTCTGCAGGGCTGGAGTGGACAGGAGAACCGTCAGCCATGCATCGCAGAGGACGCGATACACAGTGGATTTCCACAAGGCCCCTTTCACTGGGCTGGGCTTGACCTTTGCGCCGGATCCTGAGACTGGGGAGGTGCGGCCTGCTCCCTCTCCCTTACGCCGCCCCGTGTGTGTCGGTGCCCCTTGTGTTCTCAGTCTTTTGGCATGTGTCATCCCTGTCTGTGTTGTTGAGACAGCTAGTTACTGCAGCAGCCACCACTTAATGTCCTCCTTCATTCAGTGTCCTCCTGTGCCGTGCAGTTTACGGTGAATGACATCATCGAGGACAGCCCAGCGGCCTTCTCCCAGATCAGGGTGGGGGACAGGCTCAGGATGGTGAGCTCAGCCTTTGATGGAGGAGCTGCCGCACTCCAGAGCCATCTCACAACGCACTCAAGGCCCAAAGAGCGGGTGTGGCATCTGATCCCACTCCCTCACAAATCCTCAGCTGTACAGCACAGCCATAGGGGGATTGGTCCTTGCGGCTGCCATGTTCTTTGCCGGTTGGTTACTGCATAGTTACTTATTGGGGGCTCCCACTTTCATGAATGCCTGGATTGAATTTCGATACTGCGCCAGGTGAGGTTCTTATTTGAGAGGCCGAGCGTGTGGGAGTTGAGGCGGCAAGTGCGGTCAGTGCCGTGCATGGGGTCAAGAGTGGGCGCAGCCACGACTGCTGCGCCGGATTCAACCGCTGCCGGAGGGTCGCACGCTGGACGCAGTCTGTACATTGCTTTCAGGCGGCCAGTACAGGTGCGCGCCCTGTGCCAGTCTCCTCTGACTGCAATCTTGAAAACTCGGCCGTTTGGTATGCTGAACATGATCGGGACATGGTAATCACCAATGACCTGGTGATACGATTGGGAGGCCTCTTCTAAACTGGGCGTGCACGCAAATTTGCGCGGCAGCCTCAGGAGTATCAGAGAGGAACATAGGCAGGAAGGCTAGACTGTGAGTTGGTGCGCATGCTGCAGCAGGTGAGAGAGGAGAGGATGGTGGCAAGGCCCAGGAACCACAGCGAGCAGGCCGCGTTGCTGAGGAATCTCATAGACGAGGCAAGCGAGCTGCCGCCCATTCCGCTGTCGCTGGCATACCAGCGGCGCTGGGCCCTCGAGTTTGAGGGCCAGTCCCTCAAGACGTACCGGAGGATGCCCGACAGCAGGTAATAAATGATGCCTGTTCTTGTACGCACCAATTCTTGTGCTTTAACAGCACTTTGAGTACCTAAGATGGTGCTGGTGTTTTTGCAGCAGGTGGTCGTGTGCTGTCACAACATTCATGTTCTGACAGATTGTGATGGTGTCTACAGATGGTCGATTGCATCGAGCCAGCTGACGAATGAGGCCTCGTCCAACATCGTGCCCCTGCCAGCATTCTTCCATGGGCACATGAGCTTACAGAGCGCGATGCAGTCTAGTGCCGCGCTGCAGAGGCAGCTGCAGTCCACACAGGCCTTCTGTGTGCTCCCTTGGCTCGTCATGGCACCTGGGCAGCTAGGTGCGACACTTGCACGCTGAGCCTGCCTTGTAGACAGATGAGCTCTTGACTATGGTCCTACACCTGTAAGTAGTAAAAATATATTGCAATGTTTGAACAACTGCAGCATGAATGCTCACAAAGGGCTGCTGTGCTGTTGCAGGAACGAAGGATTTTGAGACGGTGGCCAGTGCGTGTGGGTTGACTCGCCTGCTGGATTTGGATCTGGACTCCTCCTACTTGGATGCAGATCTCAGCTCGTCGGGGGCCATCGATAGGGCAGCTGCAGCTGCTGCTGAACCATTGGCCCTGGCGCGCTCAGCAGCCGCGTTGCAACGCCTTGTAGTCAGGTGTGTGTCATCTGGAGCGGATGGAATTGCTGCCAAGATCTGGTCATCATACAGATGTGTTTGTGAAGGCAAGCTTGGCGGGTCCACAGTGGAATCAGCTGTCTGGTGCTTGCGCGAAGGAAGCTGAAAGAAGTAGCACTTCTGGTGCCACAGGAGAGGTGGTGCTGGCATGGACTGCAGTGCATTGGAGCTCTGCTGCATACTGGTGCACACCGCGCAGACCGCTGCACAGACGAAGCTGTCGACTGTCCTGACAGCTTGGCTGCACTGGTATGGCCGCCTGGACCTGGAGACAGCCATCCAGGTCTGCCCTTGCCCCTGCACTATCTTCCCCATTGTATTCTACTGCCCTGCAAGTGAAAGCGGGTGGCGTATTTCTTTCAACAAGTTGGGGACCACTTATCAGGCAATTTCACACCTTCTGACCCTGGCATTCATGAGTCCTTATCCTGTCGCCTGCCACCAAGACAGGGGTACCTACCAACATTAAAATATTTAATATATAAGGGTTAGGTTTGACAAACCTGGATCAGCCGCACCCTAACATATTGACTGTGACTGAGATGGGTAGTGGCTTGCAGGAGGCGCAGAAGGCGCTGGGGTGTGCGCCGGACGCGAGCACGGTGGCGGCAGCATCCAAGCTGCTGCTGGACCGGTTCTGCGAGCGGCGGCAGCGCGTGCGGCTGACGTGGCCGTATGGCGGCTACAGCATGGAGGTGGCGGGGGACGTTGTGGGTGGCTGGCATGTGCGCACGCCCCTGCGCCAGTGCCCCAACCAGGCCGGCTCCTCCATCGAGATCGCGGTGCGCCCTTACCCCGCCAATGCCTCTGCCTGGCAGCAGCATGTTGGTCATAGTCCCGTCACGTGCGCATGAATGCCGACAATTGTCGTCGCAGAGGGACCTGTTGCAATACAACATGTCGACATTTTTGCACAGACCTCAGAGAGAAAAAGGCGAATGCCTCAGTGCAGCCATCTCAGGGAGAATGGATGGAGATGGGGTGTGCTGAGGTGAATGTTGGTTGCTGACGGCTGCATGTTTGGTCACCCAGGGTTTGGAGCCGGGTCCATACCGCTACAAGTTCATTGTGGACGGCATGTGGGTGGTCGACATGGCGCTGCCTGCCGAGTGCGACTCAGAGGGGAACACCAACAACGTGGTCCATGTTCCGGACTGCTCCCCCGCGTCCCTCGCCCCGGCCCAGGCCTTGAGCCATGTCAGGCTGGAGGCTGCGCGCATGGCACTTGCCACCAAGCTCGGCATTGGTCTCAACGACAGGCGGCAATGAGCGCGGTCGTGCGGCTGCAATGTGCATTCGTTTTCATTTTCGGGGGCTGCAAAGAGTTCGCCGCGCATCGCCGTGAGCACCACAAAACGCATCCTTTGCAGTGCCTCATTAAGTATTTGCAGAGCACTTGCGCAGAGCATTTGGGTCTAGCCGGTGCAGGCAAAGCGTTGTATCCATCTATTAGCTAGGGATGTGTTCCGCTAAATATTTGGAAACTTTCTGATTGCTTTTTTATTCATTCAATGCGAGGTCGGTGGTGAGTGTCAGCTTCCGTCTCTGTACCAACAATATTGAGAATTGTGTATTATTACACAGCGTAGGCGCGGGCATGCTAGGATGCTCGGTGCTTGATCTGTGGGAGGGGTCCTTACTGGAGACTCTACGAGCTCTTGGCCAACAGTGGCGCAGAGCAGAGGGGTTCATTTTTTCGACATCCAATGAGTTGAGAAATTGTCATCCTTCTGAAAACATTACTCCTATGTACCGGATGTAAAGGGAAAAGCTATCTGGATATATGGCACCAATGCATTGGTGCCAATGCACATTATGCACGATGTGCACAAAAGCTGCAAACGTAGGCTGCACAAAGACTTTCATGCCCTGCTGCACGGCAACACTTCTTACAATGCACCAAGATTGATTTTGCTTGCTCTGCTTTGATGTCTGCATTCCTTTTTCTCCATATTCCTGGGACAACAGCTCTCATTGTTACTGCAGTCTTCATCAAGCAAAAGTTCATTAAGTCCTAGTGCCGGGCCTGGTCTTCCTTTGCCGCTTTCGTGTGTGAGTGACAGTGTCCGTCTCGTCTGTCTTCTCACCCACGTCCTTTCTCTTTTTTGCTTCTTGCACTGAGGGCCCTTCTGCCTGCTGATCGTCATCTGCATCTGCCAGCGTCTGAGCAAAAGCCACAGCTGCCTGTATTGCTGCATCCACTGCTGCGGCCGCTGCCTGCTTCCCTCCGCGTGCCTTCAGCGAGTGATCACCAGTCTCAACAGTATGCACCTGTGATGCACAGCTTCTTCCTTGGACAGCCGTAATTGCTAAATTCCACTGAGCACTGCTCAGTGAGCAGTCAAATAATGGATGATTGTTGCAGGCGTCAGTGCATATGCTAGCAGAAGGGCACACCTGTACATCTGAGGATGTCATGCGCGCCTTCACGCTCTCAAACTCTTTGGTTTTGCAGAAGTTATCATTGGTGCCGCGGACAAATAGAATTGGGGCGGTCAGAGATGTCAACGGATCCTCTCGCAGCTGATCCTGCAACCACAGCGCTGAAAGATAATTGGTTTTTCTGACAAATTGAGGAGTCCTGACAGTCAAGGGTGGTCTATAGAAGAGTATTGTACTGGCCAAAATGGTACTTGCTCCTTACCGTCTTGTTGGGTGGATGCAAAGGGTAGGAGAAAAAGATGCACCCAAGTGCGTCATATGGATTTTGGTGAGCTACAGCACTGGCAACACGACCTCCCTGCCATTGCCACAGAAATATTTGGTTGAGAGCATCTTCTGCTGACCTTTCTCTAATGTGTAATTTTCCACATAATTTATCCTCGTTAGGCTCGCACTATCGAAGCTGGACAGAAGCTTTTGCAATTTCTTGACCTTGAAATTTACGAAAACTTGCCATGGAGTGACCAGCCATGATCCATCTCTTCACCGGATATTCGCCGGTAGCCTGCTGCTCCTTAGCATGGTTCAGCAGAGCCTTTTGGACACAACGATATCTCGTGAGCAAGGTGATTTTGAGGCAAATGGTGCAAACATGTCAGGTTGAAGGAACTCTAAAGTTTCACCTCGAAGCGTGCCACTCTGTTTTTCAAGTTGGGAGGCTTGTAATCGAATCTCATGCACCAGAAACCAGCTCCTCTGAAAGCCTCCGTAATCTGCGGTAAGTGCCCGGATCGAGAATCTCCTCCTGCACCGTGAGATATAATAATACCAAATCGAGAATCTTCTGCACCCCGGTTTAATATTGCTGTCATCTTCACAGCCGTGCCAGGCATTGAAACCGTGATCTCCTCCTCACCCATACTGAACAGAATGCTGGCACGCACGCGACTGCTAGATTGAAGTGAGATAAAAACAAAAGCAACCAAAGACCGTACGAAGGCGCCTCATCTCATGCGGAATTGCCTTGAATGTAGAAAGTCCAATGATCTGTGTTCGCCTCGTCATGCATGCGTATCTGACACACACACTAGCGCCAAAAACCCTTCCGAAAGAATCCCACATTCCTTGTGAACGTAAGTTCTAAGGTGCTCTTTGTCGTTGCGTCTGAACCTCAGCATTCACAAGATACGCATCAGGCCATCCAACAGATTGCCACAACATGTAGAGTCCTAGTTTAGTACATCTCAGGGCATCACACATATTTTTTTGTCGCTGCTAGTGTGCGAGCGTCCCTGAAGGGATATGATCAACGATCGCATGAGGATGTCTCAGCTATACTCCACATCAAAGCAAACCTGCCTACATTTTCAGAAGCAGGGAGCATCGGTGTCCCTTCTATGCAGCAGGTGACCCTAGCCAGGGACTCCTATTCTAGGATTTGCTGGGATGATTGAGAACAATCATAACCATCATTCGGATCCCATGCGGCCCAATGCAACATGCAATGCATATTGACGGGGTTAAAGTGTTGATCTTTCAAGATGTCACCTTTCCCACCGGTCGAATGAGACTTGAAGTGGGGTGCTGATGGCCCCTCATGGTTCCACGCTGCATCATCTCTGAGTGTCCTCTCAGCAGCACACCAGGAGGCGGGCACTCTTCATTGTTATTAGAAAGGGAATATTCACTGTTTGACCGAAGTCCGACTCCTTCGGAGCAGAACTAATTTTCAAATGACTGCACCGGTTGTTTCACTCTGGGAGTGAGTGTTGGCACAGGATGTTCATGGCATCATCCCTGTGCGACCTCATCTCAGCTGTGAAATGTTCTTGTGATGTTGATGGCCACATCTCTAACGTTTCGCAGGCCTTTACTCAGGACCTCATCCCTCTTAACTCCCAGAGTTTCACAGAGGAATTCATTGTCTGGCAGCAAGAATCACACACCTGACATTGTGCCTCTCACTCGCAGGCCGCTGAGCACGTGGGCACCACCTGCAATGAAGGCCTTGGCTTTCACAGGGCCGGCCACCATGGACGTGTCCCTGGCAAGCACCAATCAGAGCAGCACCACCGTGCCCGCCACTGAGACACAACAACAGCAGCAGAATCTCTACAGCCACATTGTGCCATCATTCAGACGATGCAGGGCGCTCGTACTGGACTCTAGTTACCGTCCCATAGATGTCATCAACTGGCAGCGCGCCATCTGCCTTGACCTCTTTGACAAGGCGAGTCTCTCATCATGTATCCATCAAGCGCCTCTGTATCCTCGACACATGTTCAACCACCTCAGGTGCACGTACCAATGTCAAATGGTTTATACGAGATATGTAGGAAGGGCTGTTTGGTGTTGAAATCCTGGGAAAGGCTGGATGGCAAACAAGCATTGCATGTATTGGAGGCTTGAACCTGAAGATGCCAGCCGGCCGCGCAGCATGCATGTCTTTGAAACAACGGGAGTGCATGTCTGCCCAGGTGGATGTGTTGGAGTACTACGACACGTGCGTGCGCTCGTCCTCAGCGCAATTCTTTATCCCTGCGGTGCTGCGCGTGCGCATGTACGTGTCCAAGCGCGAGTTCAAGGCCGGCCGCCTGTCGCTGTCGCGCCGCAACATCGTCATGCGCGACATGGGCATGTGCCAGTGCGTTCCCTCCCCCTCCTCAACCCTTGATTTATTGGCAGCAAGGGGAATATAACAAATAACTTGTATAGTATCCCGCTGCAGGCTGCCCAAACCTGCATGATGTGACGAGCTGCTTTCCAAATGAGTGACCTCCTGCCAAGAACATGTGCAGCAAAGTGGGACATCTATCACAGCAGAAATGCTATAAACAGAATCATTTGTCTGCAGCCATGATAGACTTCCTTGAGCATGGCATGTAATGACAGGGGTCATGTGCTGGTGCAGGTACTGTGGGTCCACGACCGGCCTGACAATTGATCACGTGGTGCCGCTGTCAAAGGGCGGCAAGTGGGTGTGGGAGAACCTGGTGACCGCCTGCACCAAGTGCAACAGCAAGAAGGGCAGCAAGAGCCTGAAGCAGCTCGGCTGGAAGCTGAAGAACAAACCCAAGGCGCGCACTCCGCATGACATGCACACCTGCAGCCTTCAAAGGACACTGTGCAGAGGTTTTTCTCAGGCTGCTCTGCGGCATGGTGCGTGCGTTTCATCGGGCATGCGAGGTTGGGCTATGCATATTCATTCTTGTTGCGTGCAATGCAGGAGCCCTCCCCATACCAACTCGGAGTGCTACTGGGCATAGAAGCCGAGCTGACCACCCCTCCAAAGGTGATCCTGCTACCTGCACTTAAGGGAGCCAAGAGGCTGGGAACCCCATTTTTGCGATCTTTTCTGTAGTTTGTCTGTCGTGCAGTTAGCAACTTCGTTTCCTTACCTTGTTAGTTGCCTGATATCTTTGAGTTTGGCTGACAGGAGTGGAATGACTACCTCTTCCCAATGGGCCGGGGAAACACTTCTTTGGGAGAGGATGTGGATGGCCTTGATGCTGCAGAGGCCCTTGAGACATTGTGACAGGGGGTCTTGCGAGTTGACTCCAGGTCAGATCACCATCAAGATGATATTTTTGGGCTGCGCATTTGCCCTGCAACGCATGGTGGCACGATCACCAGCTTGCTTCGGTGCTGCATGTCATTTGTATCAATAAATAACTTTGTACAGTTGAAAGAGCAGAGAGATAAATTAAGGAAGTGTATTGAACCGTTATACTGAGCACTCTTGGTCTGGTGGTCATCAGCTGAGGTACTACCGAATTCCAGACTCACTGTACATATGTCAACTAGGGATATCAAGGCAGGCAGCAATTTATTTTGACAAATATGTGGTATCGTAGGCTCTTGTGACTATCTGTCTCACTAATATCTGTATTGCAAGCTTTGACAATTAAGTGGTGTATCACACAAGCTCGTCAGGGCAATGCTTAGGCCCTTAACAAGCAGCTTGACAGGTGTCCATTCGTTGCGCGGATACACGCTGCAGAGGGGTCAAAATTTCGATTGGTCATATCAATTTTATGGCTATTTCATGTGAAGGATGTGGACGTTAAGGATTACTTAGTGACATGCCTACAAGGTTATCTGCTACCATATTTCTAGTGCTCCGGCCACGCATTGAGCTAGCACAGCAAGGCCACTTGCAGTAAGTATTTTTGGTGTTTTATGAGCTTCTTCACAAGATGAGAGCATTACGCATTTTCCATATGAATTGGCTTATCATTATGATAGTGTACAGGGTGCAGCGATCATACTTCTTCTTTCTTCCAGGGAGTCAAAGGGTCCACGTTCTTGCCAGCAATGTGGCCTGTGGCGCCTTTCCATTCCCCCACTCCCAAGCTGTAGCCCCAGTCGCTCTGTGTCTCTATGCGAACCACATCACTGACCGGCCGCGCCATGCAAAGCAGCGCTATCCCCTGCACACACCACCTCAACCTTACTCTGCTGGCCATTTCTCAGACAATCCCGACCAGATTTCCACTTGAGGACAGCTCTCTTCTTGAGAAGTTCGTTGACATGCCCACCTTTGCAATCTCCTCTTCATCAAGAGTGAAACTCAGGTCATCGATCTGCATGACACGGCACGATTGTCAGGATCTGTCTTATGCAGGAACGAACCAAACAATGGGATCCCGAGCGCCAAATATGGTTAAGTGAGCAATAACAGCTCGATCAGGTGTGGGGCGCCAACTCACATCAGTCATGTCCACCTCGCCTTCCGCCACTCTCCCCACACAAGCCCTGCACTCAGATTGTGTCATAATACAGGCCTGACTAAAGTTGTCCTGAGCAGAAAGCATGCATGGCATGTGGGATTGTTTGTGCGCACCCACAAATGCCTCCTCTGCAGGTGTACGGCAGCTCAACGTCGTTGTTGAGCCCAGCCTCCAAGATGTATGTATCCTGAAGCACAAGAGTCTTTTCTGGTTTGGTTCTTGTCTTGTACGAGGGTTCAGGTCTTGCACGTTGAGTCAGGCCGACACACCAACCAAGGTGGGCTTGCACGAACCTTTGGACAATCGATGGTGATCTCCTGACCACCAGCCCCCAAGAAGGATACCGTGGCTGTTCCTTCAACTTTGACCACTTCCTTGACGGTGTTCACTTTGTCTTTGCAGAAAGCTTCCTGCGCTGCGAAAACTCTAACACCGGTAATATTTCTTTGTCTTCTAGTCGTTCCTGACTGCAGGGGGTTCGATGTGCTACCCAACTGCACACTCCTTTGCAGGAACGCAGCCATTTGCTAAAAGGAAGCCCTTCAAATAACAAGGGAAATTACGCAGATTTGAGGATGTTTACACGGAAAGATCGAACTCTTGCAAGATCACAAATTGGTCAAAGTGACGAAATTTCACGGAAGTCATGCTCATAGGCAAGCTTTATCCATTCAAGATCAGCCCACGTGGACCCAGCTTCCTCTGAACAGGGAGCCAGAGACCCATCGATCATTTCCACTCCAGTTTCATCATGTACTTCAGGATACTCATGTCTTTTGTCCAGGCAGAACGCTAACAGGTCATTGTGCTTATGACTTCTCCATGATCTTGGTTTCACAGGATGGTCGAAGTCCAGAATGGAGTGATTGAGAAATTTGCCTACTTTTCGATAGCTATTGCTGTCATCCCCCTTTGTGTACTCTACGCTGCACTGTATGGTTACTGTGATCGTGAGTGCTCATCTCCTTTGACTCCTTTACATCTGTGCACAAGTGCCCTATCCAATGCCCCCTGCCTCATCTCCCAGACGCTCTTTACGATGTGCATTGACTTGTAGTGCCCTTTATAAAGCCTCTGATGTTTTTTTGCAGCTTTGATTGCCTTGATATTTGGTACGGTGACCGCGCAACTCAGACAGGTTGTGGGAGCCATACTGGCTGTTCTGGCAGTGAATGTGGTGAGCATCTGAATCATTGAAGTACCTCGTGACATTGATTAAGTACATTGCATACGGCAAACTCGTATCTGAGTCTGTGATTGAGAAGGCACAATAGGATACCAATACTAAAAAAATACTCTTCATGCAGGTTTTGGTAGTGTATGTTGTCTCAGCATACAAGGAAAAAGATGAAAAGGAGGACTGAGCAAGAAATACAATAGCAAGACTTCTCTCTATAGGGCTGACAGCTTCTGGGAGCCGACATGCTGCACAAAAGCACCATCCTGGTTGCTTTGCGGAACCAGCATATGTGGGACGGTGAATTCTGTGAAGAATTCTTCGTCGGTCCATTTCAAGATTGATGGTAATGTATTACAGTCGCTAGCAGGGCTCTCTTCCAGGATGCTTCATGTACAATAGACACTTGCGAGGAAATATCCTCTAGTTGACAGGCAGATCCTATACATGATATAGAATGCTCAACAGACAAGTTGTCTGACATCAAGCAAAGAGCACACTCAATTTCAAACTACAGGGCACACCTCACAGTAGGCCGATTGGTGTAAAGCATTCACAATCTTCTAGACAGATCATGGCAGAGATCTTTCCAAGGGTACCTATCTCACTCAATCTGTAAAGCACCGAGCAAACCTCCATTGGAGGCCAAGCGGTATGGTTCACCAATTACCATTCATTTGTTCGCTTTTTTACAAGTGCTGGGTTGCGGCACTGGGCACATCAGTGCCTGCTGACCCAAATGAACAAAACTTCTCTCTCAATTGACAAAGAATCCACTCAGCTGCGCCACGCTCTCGCCATAAAAGCTACCCTCTCTCGTTCCTGAGCCATTGATCAATCCCTCTCCTCTCATTTCTGTGCAAAGGCTGGTATATATGGACCTTCAAGCAATATGGATTTGCTTGGTAGTGCCCAACTCCAGCGCAAGAGTGAAGTTGGCAGCATCCGCGTTAGGCCCACTGAATTGAATGGGTCCCGGGCTCCTGCAGGCATCCACAGAAGAGTATGCTCACATGAAAGACTTGTGCACTATACCAAGGGGTGTACCGAGGTGTCCACTGAATGCCAGATGGTCGGATGGCCCAAAAAATTCTCGCAGGACACCCGTTAAGGGGCAAAGGTGCCCACCTGAAGCAGTCTCCCTGAGCCCATTTCCTGCGCATCTGCTGGAATGCCTTGAAGACAGGCCCCTCCAGCTCAACCAGCGCCTTCTTAATGACCGCTTTGTCCCTGCGGGTGGGTCACACAAGGCATCAGGTGCACGCAGTCGCCCACAATCATGTCAATCTCAACAAGCTGGCTGTGGAGGCAGCTCCTGCCTCCGATCCATAGGGAGGCACATGCCAATGGCAAGGTCATGTCTGGTGACGAAAAATGAGGTTAAGGCATGAGGATTACATGGTCAGTAGTCCTAGTGACCCCTGGTGGAGGGGATTGATGATGGGGATGGCTCGAGGGACACTCACTTGCCGCGCCGCCGCTCGATGCACATCATGTCGATGAGCGGGTATCCGCCGACAGTCCAGTCAGCGCAGGGCTTGTCCAGGCTGCTGGCTGTGGCCATGAGGCCGGTCTTTCCCCCTGCAACGAGTGCACCAGCCACGTAGCCCAGAGTCGAGCAGTACCTGCACGCACATACCAACGTCAGGCCAAAGTCACCATCATGTACGTGCAGGCGGAAAATACTGAGAAACTCAATACTTGTGGCTCGATAAAACAAGCAAATGATTGCAACTGTATACGACACAGCTTTGCAGAGTATTGTCACGAAGGTACAGAGGCCATGCGCACCAAGGTAGATCTACACAGAGGCAGTGATGCAAGGGCAGTGCCAGGGTGATTCAGGGCCGTACGCGGCGTCAAAGTTGGTGGGGAAGGAGCAGCGGCCCTCGTAGCCAAAGTAGTGCGTGAGGCCGGCAAATTTGCCGGCAAATTTGCCCTCCTTCCTGCGCTTCTCAAGCTCCACATCCACCAGCTGCAGCAGCAGCTGCTCCGTTTCGATGCGCGACACCTGGCACGGGCAGGCCACGTCAGCATGCATTCTTACACAGCCTTTTCTACATCTTCAGACATCCTGGCGATTTTTCCATCAAATCTCTCCCAAAGATGAGATATTTAGAGCATCAAATTTTGATAATGATGGTAGCCTATCCATCGCCCATTGCCATGGCAGGTGAAGCAAAATGATTGTCATGTCCATTAGATTCCATGACATTGGCTAGGTCAAATGGCGGTACCTCGGGGTGTGATCCTCCCAACCTCAATGCAGGAATGAGCTTTCTGAGGTTCAGGTAGAGCTGCCCCACCTGCACATTTCCATGGGGGTCGCGGTCCAGCAGAAGCTGCTGGCGTGTGGATGCGGGCAGGAACTCAAACACCGCCAGGTTGGCAGGGGACAGGCGAGTCATCAAGGCGTCATGGCTCTGCACGTCCGTTGTGACATCCGCCAACAGCTCGTTCAGCTCTGAGATCAGAGCGCCGATCTGCACTCCACATATTTGCTCTCATCTGCTGCATGAATTAGGTGTGAGTCCCAGTAGCTGTTTCACATGCAAGCATAGTCTGTCGATGAGGTATGCATGGGTCCCGTGTGCAAGCAGTTGTGCGGTGTGGTACATGGGATATTGTAGGTCATACAGCCCAGCGTTGTTCGCACCTGTGGTATGTGCTCAATGAGGCCCTCAGGGATCAGGACGATGCCGTAGTTCTTTCCTTCCTCCGCTCGGCCAGCCACAATGTCTGCAATCTGCGACCACACAAAGGCAACAATATATTCAGTGTCTGTCCTCTGGGAGACAACCAGATATTGCAAAACTTCGTGCAGAATTTGCTTCGTGCAGGAGTAAATGGCAACTGATATACAATCCATGCGCAAAGAGGACGGCTCACCTCGTCCACGATGTCTGCCAGCGTTTTGTTCTGCTGGTGCACCTCCTCGCAGATGATGGCGGCCTGGGGGTGGGTCTGCAGCGCGCACTCCAGGGTTATGTGGCTCGCCGCACGGCCCATCAGCCGCACAAAGTGGTAGTACTTCTTCGCCGACAGCGCATCCATCATCAGATTGCCGATCTGCTCAGCGTAGACCTGCACAGCGCCACTCACCCGCTCACACCTCACCACAAGAGGGCCCAAGGCACATCATCCCTGCACAGTGTATAGCATGTCCAGCTGTTTGTGTGCAATGGTGAGGGCTCCACACCTTGCAGGCGGTGTCGAAGCCGAAGGATGTGGCGACCTGGCTGTTCTTCAGATCCCCATCGATGGTCTTGGGCACGCCAATGACGCAGGTCTTCAACCCTGCCACAGCAGATAGATTTCCATCATGCCTGACTCCTTTTCATTCCCAGGACACCAGCTGTTGATAGCAGCTGGCGCAACAGTCAAGCCAGGGGCTCAAAACAGTTGCAGCAGCAGCAGCCGGCTCACCCCTGGATGCAAACTCCTCGGCCAGAACGGCTGCATTGGTGTTGGAGTCATCGCCACCGCAGACAATCAGGCCATCCACATCAAGGTCCTTCACAACCTCTGCGGCCACCGCAAGATGCTCCTTGCTCTCGATCTTGTCGCGGCCGCTGCCAATCAGATGGAAACCACCTGTGTTGCGGAACTCCGCCTGCACAGCACACGTGCCACATTTGTCGTCGCTCAATGCAGCCATGAGAATGTGATCAAAGACTGCACTGTTATAAGTTCTGCACTGCATCAACAGGAGTCTTTTGCATGTGCTGCAGAACATGTGCATGGAGTGTCCAAGATATAGGCATGTCGCGTGAGGATGCTTGTCGAGGTCTGCAGGGCACTTGCCATGATGTCCTCGGTGATGTCCATGCGCGACTTCTTGAGGATGCCGCCAGGGCCATCTTTGAACCCGATGAGCTGGCTGCCAGGGTGGCGCTCCGACAGGTAGTCCAGCAGGCCCCCAATCACATTGTGACCACCTGCAAGAACATTGACTGTGAGTCGCCTGATGGGCTCTTGTGAAGCAAACACGAAGTGCCAGGTCTGTGATAGATCTTCATAATACCTGCCGCTTGGCCTCCGGAAAGCACGATGCCAATGCGGAGGCTGTCCAAGTCTTTTGCACGCCCGTTGGTGGCCCCCTTGGTCTCTGCTCCATTTGTTGCGCCATTGGTGTCTCCATTATGAGAAGCTCCATTCGCCGCACTGGCAACAAGCTGGACCGCTAAGCTGCCTGCAAGCAGTCCGATCTGAATTAGGGCGCAAGGCTGGGTGGCATGGGTCCGAAATGAAGACTTGCGTGAGAGATGGGCCATCAAGACGAGCCTTGTGTAACTGCAGCGCTCGATTTTCAAAAGCTACGGTCGTCTGTTCGGGGCCGTTCATGCAGCCACAAACCACTGGAAAATCACCTTTCAGGTGCTTGAAAGCGTTGTGGACAGCTGACGAGGGACCTTTATCCGGTACTCCACTAGGGCTCTCCTTGATCTGAAACGGCCCTGAGGGTAGCACAGCTGCAGTCACTGCGATTGGTTTCAAGACAGTAGACAGTTTTGTTCTGTGTAATCTACACAAGCACTGGTTTGGGCGGGTGTGGCGGGTCTTGGCCGTCACAGGGCAGTCGCTCTTGATGCATCCTTTGCATGAGGGATCATGGATCCACATCCCCAAAGTCAATTAGGTGGTCGTGAACTGCCTTCTTGTGTTATTCTATCCGCGCACCCCGTAAGACGCGAGGCCTGGGAGGAACCCACTGCCGACGAGATTCCTGAAGTGGACTTTCAGCCGCAAACAAGTCCAAGTAAGGTGCGAGCGGCTTGTGCTTCTTGCTTGAAGGCGACAAGACTTCTGCTTGGCCTGTCATTTTGATTTAGCACACCAATGGCGATCTGAGACAACTGGTGAAGAAGATACTTGAACCCGGTCGATATCCGTCTATTATTTGATGACCCCTTGTGACGTCATTTTAGTAGCGGCTTTACTACTTTCCGAGTCAGTCGATGCACTTTCTAGGCACCATCAAAACCTCCCATCATTTAACTGAGGAATGCATTCTAGCGCCTTTCAGAAATCAGACATGTATTTGTAAATCTAGCCAACTTCTTGATAGAGCAATGAAGCCGTCAGGCCAGCTTCTGATCAGGCGCCAGAGGAGTTTCAGTCTCATTCTGTTGCTCTGTTTGTGCACTTCAGTGCGTGCGGCATCATCTTCCTGGGATCCCAGCACATATCCAAATCCTCAGGTTGACCCCGCGAGGTGTGGGCGCTCCCGAGTAGCCAAAAGCTGGGCGTGCGATCCAGATAAAATTCTCACGAAGAAGAGCGCAGATGTCATCGAAGGCATCCTGAAAGATATAGCAGATGCCAATGACCCGTATGTGCCAGCGAAGAACTGTGGAGGAGGGCAGAGGCTAAACGAGGGATATCAGGCAAGCATTCTGGACAGCTCGACAACCTTGACCTGACATCTTGATACCTGGCTTCTGTTGTTCAAAGCGATCATATGTGCATATTTCGTCCTTGCCTTAAAACTACATTCCCTTGCCAAGTGCTTCGCCGACACGAAGATAATGTCTGTCTAGCTTCTGCCAGCTTCCGCTTGGCTTCCTAGCCTTCTTTCCAAGCAATCCTGAGTGCGGTCCTCTTTTGACAGGTGGCTGTAGCCCTTGCAAAGAAGATGGAGGTGAAGCGGGGCGAAGATGAGGGTGCGGCAGCTGAGGCATTTGCACAGAAGCTGATGGATGCGTGGGGCGTTGGTGACGCGGCCTGCAATGATGGAGTGGTCCTATTCGTGTCACAGGAACCCCGCAAGGTACCATCTGCTGCTTCCCTTGCAGCCTCCGTCACACTCATGCCAATGCATCACCCGCCATCACCCCTCCTTGTAAAGCCAAGGCCCGCCCTTCAATGGCTGCTGGTGACGCCAAGTGGAGCTGAGCACCGTGCCCATGGGTGATTGGGTCTTGCTTGGATCTGGTGACTCCAGCAAGCTGTAGGTTTGTGGCAACCTTTGACGTACCTTGCCTTTTGGCAGGAAAAGCATGTGCTCATAAGAACAATAATTTCAAGTGCTGTGGTTGTCCAGGTGGCGATTTATGCCGGGGCGGGGTCCAGGGGCGCGCTGGATGAAAAGCGCATCCAGGAGGTGATCAAGTCCATGCGCCCGCTGCTGCAGAGCGGGCGGTATGGGCAGGCAGTGGAGGGCGCAGTGGTGGACATTGGCATAGCGCTGGCCGGCGGCGGCGGGAGCGGCAGCAATATCTGGGGCTACATAACCTCCATCCTCTTCTTTGGCCTCTTCCTCAGCGTCCTCGTCACCAGCTGCTTGTGAGCCCGGCAATCCACCCCCTGTGAATGCACCCTTGGTCTTGCCTTGCATTGGCCTGCGCCCCAAGTCTCCCCATTCACAAATGAGGCAGATGCATCCTGCCCATTTGCTGGACTGACCAGCTGTTGGGCCCTCAAGATGTGTGGGGTTCTAGGCACATGGACATGGAACTTTTGACAGGTATACCGTGTTGTGTGGTTGCAGGCAGAGCCACAGGCGCAACAGGCAGAAGACCGAGTGCCAGCGGCTGCTGGAGAAGCTCAAACGCGAGCAGGCCATAGCCGCCGCCACGCACCAGTTCCCGGCCGCCTCCTGCCCCGTCTGCCTGGAGGACTTTGACGGCTCCTCTGAGCGCAGGGAGGCGGCCGCTGTCGCCCCCTCTGCGCCGCCTCTCAGTGCCATGAAGGTGGGGGCTTCTCATGCTGCGAGTTAGCATTTTCCCGTGGAGGTGACTTGGGTGCTGGCAGGCTCTGTTCTAAGTGAAGAGATGCATCTGAGCTGGGTTCTTTGGGGCTTTTGCATTGCGCAGGGAAGGGATGACCTGAAGGCCGCCGATGATAGTGAGGAGAGCCGTGGCTCGGATGCCGACCTGAGCAGGAAGCTTCTCGAAGCAAGCGTGGACAGGTAAGACCCCATTTGTGCCTTTCTTGCTTGCTTATATTTTCGCACCTTTCTCGAATCTGTTTATTCGCTTGGGATTGCAGGTCTGGGATGTCAGGAGCAGCATCCTGCAAGCCTCTGGTGTTGCCATGCGGCCACACTCTTTGTGAGACCTGCATATCAAAGTGCGCTCCTTCCCATGCCTTCCATGTTTCTAGCGAGACAATTGTGTTGACCAGCATCCTTTCAAAAGGTAAGCAGCCTATCGATTGGCTGGAATGATCGTGTCCTACTCATGCTCATGACTCACGGTGCAGGTGGCTGAAGGATCACAACACCTGCCCAATGTGCCGCACGCCGCTGACTGGCGGCGAGCAGCCAGCGGCAGAGCAGCAGAGCCAGAGGAGCGTCTGGGACACCAACTCTGTGGAGAACGAGCTGCTCTTTCGCCTGGGCAGCCTGCAGAGGTGCACAGATTGCCCATTCCTGACGCCAGCACACGCCGTTCTGCCGGTGGCTGTTTATCAATCTCAGTATGCTGCTGCTACTGCTCGAAGCATGTAGTATTTGCACCTACATCACCAGACCATTCTGCACTTGGTGTTCCGCACCTTGTGTACTAAGGGCTATCCACCACCTTGAACCCTTCAAGTCGACCCAAGACGTGATATTCTGGGCTATGTCCTAGCACGACATGATGTCCAGTAAGAAACGCTTACTGCATGCTGCTTACATACAGCTAAGCAGGGTCTATGTTTGTGCGGATGCAGGCTGTACCCGTACATCATCACAGCGGACATCGCGGCGGCGTGGGCGGCGCAGGTGCGCAGCGGATCGACGCTGGACTGGGTGGAAGTGCGCGCAGAGCAGCTCAGCAGCGACGCACGCCATGCTCATGCGGCCAGCGGCGCCTTCGGGGCATCCACCGACTTTGGAGGGGGGTCCAGCAGCGGCGGCGCCGGAGCCAGCGGCAGCTGGTGACGGGCCAACTGGGCGCCCATTGCAATGGTTAACATTGCGGTGGTGCAATATTGCAATGGCGTGGTTTGACCTAACGGTTTTCCTGAGCAGACGGCGCAGACCTCGTGCTGCAGACTGTCAAGGTGGATCTGGGGCGATGGAATGAAAGTGTAGTGGAGTATATATGTTCCTGGAGCCTCTGGTTTGAGATGTTGGATTGGGTGTGAGCCAGGGCCCTGCTGCCCAGGCATACATCAGCCACGGCCATGTCTACTTTTCAATCAAATGTAGAGCGGCAACCTCTTGTCATGACTGATCAGTATATTGTTCTAGGTTTGTTTTTAAAGCACAGGCTCAAGGGATGCAGGTAGTGCAGTACTGACACTGCAGCTATAATGTTAATGCATCCACCTGCCTGTCTTGTGTCTTTAAATGTTTTACTTTTAAACCTCTGTGAGATCTTGATTGGTGTAAGCTTCAGCTTCTGCTGGTAACACATGCAGGACAACATTTGGGTCCAAGCCACTCTTGCAAATTAGCAAATGAATCATTCCATACAGCATCATCATTTTCTTTAAATGTTCTCAATGAAGCGTCATGATACTTTCCATATGTGATCACAACGTGTGGCCAACAAGAAGCGACTGCACTGCATTCAACAGCTGCATCTAGGACACAAGGGATTGGTTGCTGCACAGTACTCACCTAGTCCGACTGCTGTAGTATCTGGGATGCAACAGCACATGTAAACACTCCGCAGTTCTGCATGGATTGACTCGACTTGTACAGCCCCAGATTGGTCTCATCTGAACATACGCACGCTCTGGTGGAAATTTCTGTCGCTGGCATACAGTTTGGTGACATCCTGCAGTGGGATCCTCTTGCGCTTGCCACTAGCTGCCAGCGATCCCTTGCTTGCTGCAGTTCCTAGCCTCCCCAAGCTCTGGTGTGAAGGGGGCACTGCAGGGAGACACAGCACAAGGGATGTCAGGATCCAACGCGTGAATTGATCTGCATAGAGCATTTTCGTTCTTATTGCGTGGAACACTGCACGTGTTTCTTTCCCATTGTTACTTGCAAGGAGTTTGACCTAGATACAAAGCAGAGTATTGCAAGTGTTTGAGCACCAAACACAGCTTACCATTCTCTTTGTCGTGCTCATGTGCAACTTCGAAAGTTTTGCTCCGGCACCGCTCAGGCTCTGCTTTGTCAAACTCTGAACCTGATGTGGTTGTGGTGGCTGGGGCTGGTGCTATGATTGAGGAAGGACGGCATGCCGACGTCTCCATACTTGATAGCTGCACTGCATGACAACATGGCAGGGTTTAATTGAGGGCCCAGGTGACCATCAGTCTCTTTTTGGCTCGAAAGAGCAACCCTGACAGAGTGCAATGCCGGTGAGTCAGGCACTGTCAAGCGTTTAAAGAAACCGTGCCGAGAGCTCTGAGAGCCTTTCATTCGGCCAAAATTCTTGTTTTGCGCCTGTTCAGGTAGACATGGTTAACACACCTGGTCCGCACTCTTTGGGCAGCCTGCGAGGCTCTCCCGTGCTTCTGTTGCTGTGTCGAGAAGCAGATGTCCTGTCTTCAGCAGCAACACAGAGCTTGGGGTGATGGACCTGAGTGATTCTGGCTTCTGGATTCCGTGAATGAACAGGTGGAGGAGAACTGGAGGAGGACGAGCTGTTGGCTTGAAGTTCAAGCTCCGAAATTGTTGCCAGCGCGTACGGCGGCGTCCCTTAAAATGTTGACATCATGCAAATTTCCCAAATTGCCACCATTATTTCATAATGTATGCCCAAACCTATCAAAGCCCACTCCGTTCCTTACAAGTCCTGCTGTTTCAGGCCCGTCCTTGCCAACATGCAAGGGGCCAAAGCTAGGGGGCACTCTACCGGCTGAGCTGACTGGCTCGTCGGAATTAGCCCGCGAATGCCTTGATCAAGAGTGAGCTCAAGCCCTCAAGGTGAGGGCCAAGATGAGCTTAAACAAAGATCTGAAGTGCACATGTTCTCACAGAGAACACAGCTAATTGTCTGGCAGCCCGCTCACGGCCCGTACGCCGCTGCGAGGCGGCCAGCGCGGGCGGTGTCACCGAGTTTGGTGAGCATCTGCACCAGGCGCTGCGCGTGAGGCGCGTTCCTCTTGTCCGTGCGCTGAGACTCCAGGTGACGAGCGAGGCCGCCCAGGAAGTCCAGGAGCCCCTGCGCGCTTTTGGGCGCCTCGGCTTCAAACCACGAGGCCGGCAGCGCAGCCGCCAGCCGCTCGGCTCTGTCCAGCGCCACCGGCACATCAGACGCCGTCGTCTGCAGATATGGCAGCACCTGTAGCACACACGCCCCTGTTCAGCTCATCAATTTTTGATAATATCAGCAGTTTTCTCTTGTTGAGAGGCCGGCCCATTCCAAGGGGCAATGAACACCTTGCACAACTCTGCAGGTGCATGTCAAGATGCATGATGTTGAAAAAAGCCAACCTGGAAGAAGTGAACAGGTGCTGGCGCACATGTGGCGCAGTCGTACCTGAGGCAGCAGGCGCTCGAAGGCGAGCGCGCAGAGGGGGCCACGAGCGAGGGTGCCCTCAAATGCCGCGACGGCGCGCAGCAGCCGCAGCGCCTTGCCAAAGCGGCGAGCCAGCAGCACGGAGGCCGGCCGCCATGTGCTGGCAGCTGCGCGCGGCCACTTGGGCAGTCGCAGCCTCTGCACCGCCTCCTCCAGCTGCGACCGAACCTCCGCCAGGCAATCCTGGCACCAAAAAAAGATTCCACATCTCAGAACACATCAATTGAGACGCACTTTGCTTCAGCATTGCAAGTGACGCCTAACATTCAAGATGATGGTATCACAAGCAGCATCTGCGCAACTGCATAGTGGCCACAATGCAAGACTTCTGATGTTGAACAGGTACACTTATGATGCTGAACCGGTACACCGAAAAGTTTGCTGACGACGATTCAAGCACGCAGAGGCTGGCTGCAGCACCTGCATCTTGGGGTCGTCGGGTGGCACATAGACGAGCAGGTCGGCAAGCAGCGCGGCAGCAGCCTTTGTCTGGCGGCGGCTGGCCGGGTTCCACACAGAGTGCAGAGCGTGATGCGCCAGCGGCAGCACGAGCTCACGCACCAGCTTGGGCACCAGCTCCTCGTCCGTATCCCCCGGCCCCGCGGAGGCGGCCATGCCGTAATCAAACAACTGCCCGTACCACTGCTGCCCGTCAAAGCCTGCGCGACACAACAGCGCTTAAGTCGAATCCCCACCACCCAAACTCTTCCACAATGGCAATGTTCTGTCGAACGTTGAGCCAGATCCGACCCATATCACAAAGTTTGTAACAGCAATTTCATGGGTCAATCATCTGTTAGTACTTCGGTGAAATGTGGAATATTTGCACACCAGCAGGGCCTGCGTACAGGGGGTCCCACTGCAGCAGCTCCGCTCGCACAAATGGCGCAAAGACCGCCGCCGCGCTCAGGGACATGTACGCGTCCCTGTACGTGCCTGCAAGCATCATTGACCACACATTGAGGGAGTCCTGCAAGTCGCAGGAGTCTGACACCGAGTCTGTCAGGAAGGATGGCAGAGGACAGACTTCTGCAGGGCTTGTACGCATCAAAGGAATCCCTTCCTAGCACGGCTCTCCTGCTGGTCCACATATTTGTGTTGAACATTTTGATCAGCAAGCAGAAGGGAGGGCGGGATGCTCACTGCTGTGGCTGGTCTTCCAGGCTTCCAGCCGCGCCTTCAAGGCAGGCAGGGAGGCGAACTCTTCGGAAGCATCGTTGAACACCGTAACGGCGCTGTCCACTATCTCCCGCCTGCGCCCGTTGTAGTGCGCCACCTCACCCTCGCTCTCATCTGTCGTGTCCTCGCCCCACCTCGGCTCCACCCCGCCCTGCTCGACACATCCACATTTTGGCCAACCGTTCCGCTGCGCACCTCTGGAAATTTACCTCTGACCGTGGCCTCTTCTGCATGCAGCAGGCATGCTCAACATTCTAAAGTATGGCCATGCGATGCTTTCCCCAGTGGCTGCCATTGCCATACCTTTGACTGACATGCCTTCCAATGGAACAACTACAACACATTGAGCGATTGTTGAGTGAGAATGAGAGGACCAGTAGCCTACACAAACACTCCTTCAAGGGAGCACAGGGTGAATCTATTCTGCATGGCCACGCTGAAAAGTGGAACAAGTTTAAGAAATTCAGCGGCGATGGTGGGTTCCACAGAGCCTGGCAGCCGCACCTGCTCGCGGCTGAAGCGATCGAGCTCTCGCTGAGCTCGCTCGCGACGCCGCTGTGTGCGCGCCTCAGCCTCCTTGTGCTTCATGAGGTTGACATCGCGCCCGAACTCGTCCAGCTCAGCCGGCCCCGACCTGCCCGCCAGCTCCTCCTCGGCCTGCCCGGCCGCTGACTCAGCCGCGGCCCCCGCCGCTGTGACACACACCAGTAACTTCCTGCTTTGATGCCCAATGTGGTGATCACAACAGATCCACTGTTCAAAGCAGATGTCCAGCCTTCTCGAACACGGGAACAGTCCAGCATGCTCCAGAGGCTAGCATGAGTCTGCGTATCTCAGGAGCAGTCACTACAGTGCAGTACTCTCCAAAGATGTGCGACTCAGGCTAGCATCTCCTGAAAATGCCAGAACCAATCAGGTACAATGCAAAATTCTGCAAGATGGAGGTTTGGGGCGTGCCGATGGGCGTGCCGCCGCGGCCGAGGACGCCCATGGCGGCAGAGACGGCGGCGGAGGCGGGGCCTTCCTCTTCCTCCTCATCCGCCATGCTGCGCTCAGCCGCAGACACCGCGCGGTGCTCCCTCGCCTCCAGCAGCCGGTCCTCCAGCACTTCCACCAGCGCTGCCTTTTGCTGCAGCACACCCCAACAGCGCTCGGAGCCACAGAAAACCACAGCAATTCTGGCATCGGATACAACCCATTGCGGCAGAAGGCAATGCACAAGGCCTTGATGATCACCCGCGTGTCCATGTTATCCTGCTGCTTTGTTGAGCAAGCGCAACGCTTCATAAGTATTCTAATTGCAAGAAGGTAACGACAGATGATGAGTGATTGGCTTCACATGCACCTGTAAGTCTTACTGTGTAGTTATCCATTGTGCAGCACTCATCAAACATTGAGTGCCATCAGTGGCGAAGCATCTTGGCTGCAATGAGGAGAAGGTGGAGGGGCACACCTGCAGCATGTCGCACAGGTCGGCGATGTATGCCCGCATGTCCTGCAGGAAGGTGAACTTCTCCCCGGCTGCGCTGAGATCCTTCTCGAGGCTGGCCACGGCCGCCATGCTGTTCTGCAGGCTGACCGCTGTGCGCGCAAGCTGCTTCTCTGTCCCAGTTTGTGTCGCCTGCACCGCGCAGATAACACAACCTCGCTCACGACACCAGCACACAGCGGTTGATTGTAACGTTCTCTGTGATGCTCCCCATCGCATGCATGGGGAATCATGTTGACTGAGTGTTGAAGGGCCCTGCCTGCAGCCGTGCAAGGCCCTGGCGTAGGGCCTTCAGGACCTCCTCCCCAGCCGATGCGACCGCTTCGCTCTGCGGCCGAGCCGCCAGCGCTGCAGCAGCCGGGGTCCCCCCCAGTGCGCGCCCATTCATGGCCCCACGGCCCGATGTGCTGGGCCTCTGATCGGCCGACAGACCCACGCCCTTCCGCAGCTGCTCCCTTGCCCAGTCCTCTTCATCCTCCTCATCCCCTTGATGCACCTGGAAACAAAGCAACAGCGTTGCTGTTATCACTGACAGAAGGTACCATCCACCTCGACTTCTGCAGCAGCACATCGCCATAACAGAGCAGATTGTCCTAGTCTTATTTGCTTGAAAGAAAAGGGTAAAATGTAGAATAATGCTACAGTGAGAAGTATGGGCACACCTCATCTGCTACACCTGCCAGTACCCCCTTGCTCGCCCTTCCACCCTTCTTGACATCGCCCAAGAAGCTGATACGCATCTGCTCCTCTGCTTCCTCCTCACTATCACTGCCGCCTGCCGCCGCAGGCCAGTAGCATATTGAGTGACACAAGGCGATGCCCAACAAGGTCTCAAAACCTGCATTCTCGTAAAAATTCAACACGCCTGCAGCAAATTGTGGATATACGCACCGCGCATACCATCTTGCTCCTTGCCATCCTTGGACATCAAAGCGTTGGTGCCACCCAAGGGGAGGTAGTCTGGCGCCAGATGTGCAGACCGCAACCGTTCCCTCTTTTCCTTGGCTTTCCTGCACGGAGCAAAACATTCGGCAAATTTTAGCAATTCTCCCAATTTGTTAGACCACTAGCGAATTTTAAGGACCACATTTGTTTTGCCTGTTGGAATTCTGTCACGCTGAGCACAACGCACCTGATTGTGTCAGCATCTGGAATAAACACATCATCGTCGTCATCGTCAGGGGCTGTAGCGCTAGGCTGCTGCAAAATGTGGCTGCCTGTGCCATTTGTCGCAGACTTAGGACGAGGTGGCGGTGGCGGCATGTCCTGCTCCTCCTCATCATTGTGTGGGATCTGCATCCAATGAAGAAAGTATTTATCATCCAGGCACTTTGCATCCCTTCCTGTGAAAGTCATTTCTGAAGTAGTGCAGCCTCTGTGCAGGGTGCATGTTTACCACATGCGTGGTTGTCTCAAAACGGTCATCTTTCAGAGCAGTTGCAGACTTGAAGCTGCCAGAGAGCTTGAAAATGGACTCAGATGATGGCTTGTCAGGCTTCTTGGAAGCTGGTAACTGCACGGTGTTCTTCTGTAGCTCCTTGAGGCGCTCTGCACTGTATTCACCTGTGGCAGATCGATTCACTTTCAATATGTCACCAGCACATACGGCATGTTCGACATGTATGGTGAGCGATGCCTTTAGAAATGCTCGTCAAGCTTGAGCACCTGGTCCAGAAATCTGCGTGGTCTTTGATCCGGCGATCGCAGTTGTCGTGGTTTGCACTCCCGATGCCTTGAGTTTTCCTGTCTTTTTCTCAAGTACGGGTCCGTGTGCCTCCTCATCATCTCCAAAGCTCAGCAATATTTTCCCAGTACCAGATTGCTTCTTCTCTTTGACCTTTTCGCGCTGTCGCTTGCTGGCAGCAAGAGCAGGTTGACTTGGAATCGAAGCTTGATCATCCTCTCCTTGTGCTGCATCATCTGTCACCTTTTTTCTAAATTTTCTGCTCTTCATCGTCGTTAGAATTATTCAGTCTACTGAAAAGCGAATGCTGATCCTGTTGCAATCAGCATTTTTATGATACCTCTACTTCAAACTATTTTTGCTTCATACGAATCACAATCAAATAGGACAGATGAATTATGAATGTACCGAGCACGAGTTTAGCCCAGGAACGCCGCTTTAGCATGGCTTTCCGCCCAACGCCGCCGACTGGGCCTCATCCATTTTGTGGTGGCGTGTTGCTTTTGCGTTCCTGAAAACTTCAAGATCTCGAGGAGGTTTTGCAAGGACAGATCAAGATGCTGGCGACAGCATTTACCGGGTTGTCGCTGACATCCAGCTGCAGCCTTCTCGCTGGGAAACCTAGTCAGCTTCAGAGCACTCACAGATGCCCACCCCTGCAGAGAAGTGTAGGATGCCCCAACATTGAGGCTGCACACAAAAAGGGAGGTGGAAGCACAAAGAATGGAAGGTGTGTGCGCAGATGTAGAAGTTTAATCGGTGCACCTAGAAAAGTGGATTCTTTTATTGTGGAAGGAAGGGCTCTGTTTGTATTCAGGCAATAAGTAAGCTTTACTGGAGCCAGCATGTCATTAGATAAGGGACTTATTCTTCTCTCAGACTCTTTCTCTCATGTGGACAGGGACTCTAACCCTCAGATGAGGGGGGTGAAGGTTTATGGAGGACAGCCGGTGAAGGCGGGTGGCATCATCGTGAGGCAGCTGGGCACAAAGGTATATCTCCTTGACAAGCCGGTCGTTGATTGTATGGTCGTACAGCTACCGTATGTGTGCATGACATGTCTGACAAATGATGCTCTGCTGCAGTTCCACCCTGGACCTGGAGTGGGGCTTGGCAAGGACCACACCCTGTTCGCTCTGGACTCTGGCATTGTCATCTTCAAGAAGACGAAGTACATCAAGAGGGTGCGCTCTTGTGTGCACGTGTTCACAGATTTGATCGCACTATTGTGCTTCAGATTGCCATGCATTCGTGGATGTGTTTGGCAGACCTGCTCAGTTGACTGACATGCTACTTTCTATGGAGCAGGTCAGTGTGATCCCGACGTCAACTTACGTGATTCCCGAGGGCCAAAGAGTGCAGCCCGGCAGCAGGAAGACACAGCGCAAGCTAGAGTTTCCTCCCCGCCAGCTACTCAGAGAGCAGTTTGAGAAGGACATGGAGGAGGCTACAGCTGTAGCTGCCTGAAGATGGACGTTGAATTGTCCATCATACTTCCTGCTAATTGCAGCCAACGGATGTAGAGGAAGATGCTGACATTCAGTGCTTTACTGATGTCAACAGCACAGTAAACAAATAGAGGAAGGACCTCTTTCTGGTGATCGCAGTGGGAATGCTCAGCTATGCGCATGGATAGATTTACCATCAATAGAGCACTCTTGATAACACAGAATTTACCAATGGAGGCTTTCCTATCAGATAGCTGCTGGCACCAGTATGGCCAGTGTACTTGTGATATGCCGGCTTCATCATATCAATCTCAGATTGTGGTGAAGCTGTGAATGACAGCCTGTGCTGGCATCATACTTGGCCACGTCTGTTAATTTTCTTGGATCGGTGTACAACACAGCATGCTTCCATTCAGGAAGTCATGCACCTGATGTGCGAACACTATGCTCACATGGTCAGCGCCAACAATAACTCATTGAATGGGCCCAGCTCACAGCTGCAGCGTGTGGTGCCATGTAATCATGACCATCTACTAATCTACTACACACTAAATTACCTCCCACCTACTTAGTAGTCCCCGATTTCCGCCCACGCCGTCTTGGACGTCTGGTATTGCTAGTGGGCCCCCTCCATCATGCCTGGCAGCTTCGCAACATGTGGAAGCTGACCTGGCATGCAATTCACCTCGATCATCGAGGCTCGATGAGAGTCCAAAACGGCCGCAGATGAATCATTGTCTCTTTGTAAAGAGGCATTACTTATCTCATTAGAAATGTTGATAGAGTTGCCACAGTAAGATCGATGTATCTACCAAATTTTAAACGATCCATCACTTTGACAGGAATAGCAGTTCCAACCTGTGGTAGACAAGCACAGAACATCCCGCTGCAAAATGTGAGAGCATTCCGTCTCAAGCATCGCTGCCCTGAAGAGGCGCTCCAAGGTCGCAAGCAGAGCAGCCTCAGCGCACTGGGTCAGAACGGGACTGGTCAACCATCAGAATTCTTTTCCACCTCCGATGGCCTTGATGCACCAGCTGCATCTGTAAAAGACTCCAGCACAGCAGGGAGTGGTAACGGTGGATTCTCTGGCAGCAACAACGGTGGTGGCGGTGGAGGGAGTGGAGGGTCTGGGAATGGTGGTGGAGGTGGTCATGATGACCAGAGGAGCTCAGGACCTTTCTTGCGATGGATGTTGTTCGAAATGCGTGTACTGATTGATCAAGTGGATCGGCCAACATTCTGGTTGCTGGTCTCCTTCCTTATTATCTGGCAAATGTCCGCTATGGATGTGGAGACTCCATCAGAGGCAGAGGAAGAAGCAGCAGCAAGCGAGAATGACGGCCGCATACATGACATTCATGAGCTTGCAAAGCAGCTGTTCGAGGACTCGGCGCATGAGTCATGGCCAGATGAAGAATATACAGATCATGCTCCTGCAGAGCCGCAGCAACTCCAGCAGAGCACTCCTGGCGCTCTGGAAAGGCTGCGGATATGGCTTGTCAGCCCCTTCAGCAGAGGCGGCTCTGCAGGGGATACCCCGGCAGAGCTAAGGTGAGACTACTGTATATCACCTTAAGGATCCTGAGTGTGGTCCTGACTTCAGTTTTTGCTTTGCCAAATTTTACCTAGGCATGATTGCAGGGCTATTTTCTGGCCTTCTGCAAGGTTCTGTGTCATGCTCGTAATCCTTTACAGTGTGGTGACCAGATTGGGCATTTGTTTGGCTTGTGACAGGGAAGACATATGCGCGCTGAAGCGCTTGCAGAGGGATGCCTTCGAGCAGCTCCTGCGCATCAGCGAACGGCTGGACGCTGTGGAGCAGGACAGCGATGCATCTGGCACGGGAGCAGCTGCTGGGGCCTCAGTGTTGGGTGGCTCTGCCAGGCGCAACAGAGCAGCTGCAGGCACCTCAGGCCGCTCGCAAGTCCAGGTGTCCGGGCAGCTGGTGTATGGACGGGAGTATGTCTCCTTGGAGGTGAGCCTTGCCAACCAAGTGAAGGCTGTAGAACAGACTCTAGCTAGCTTTGGTACAACTCAGTCTTAATGTCGACTTCAGGGATGTTACCTGGATGGCCAACATGAATGGTTCTATTAACATCGGCATTTGGGTTCTAAGAGAGCTATCGCATAGTAAGGCTTTGCTGGCTCAATGCAAGCTGCCATCCCCATCTTCACTTGGCGCGATGGAATGATGCAGACCGGAAGTGGGGAGTCAGGATTTGACGACGACCACTACCAGCCACCTGCAATGCACATCAACCTGTCCACTGTCTCGCAAGACAGCAGGAACTCGCTCAGTGCGCAGCTCCGCTTCACCTCGCCACCCAAAGATGGCGAAGCAGTGGACCCCATCCTTCACAAGGCAAGCATTCTTGACAACCACCTGGCACCCACCCGATCTGGCAGAAAGTATTGAGCAGATACAAACACGTATTCGTCCCTCGTCTGACATCTCTCCAAATCTCGAAACGCCCAGTTTAAGTAGCCAGAGGAGCTTGTGCCTAGAATCCATGCCGCTTGATAGTTCAGTGTTGGGTGCAGGTGTTGTGTCGATGGGCGCTGTCAGAGCGTCTCAAATTGCTCTTTGCAGTGGTCAACGGCAGAGGGGATGATGTGGCAGCAACCCTGAACCCCCAGGCAGGTGCGGCCCAGTGTCGCTCCAGTTGAAGAGCACAGCAATAATAAAACATGCGTGCAAGAGACAGCGCATGTGGGGTGGCACCAGTGATGACATAATAAGAGCTATAGGTTTGAGCCCTCTAAAGATCACATCTCTTGATATGCAGACCGAGGCGTCACTGCCCTCATGCGACGTGGGTGCACCATCCACCAGAAAGCTTCTGGTGAGGGTGTCGGCTGCAGCTACAAGGGAGATGGGTACACATTCTCTGCTGGCCATCTCAGACGCACAGGTACGTGTGCTGCTGTTGTATTCAATATCTTCTAGCCCCTTTTACAGAGGGTTTCTGGGTGAGGCAGCTCTCCTCTTTCTTCATGACAAAGTTTGGCAGCAGGGCTGGAAGCTCTGTTGCTTTGTGGAATGTCATTAGCTTTCATGTGGCTTTACATTGTTGTTTGGTGTTCTGCAGATGACTTTGATGCAGAGCCGACAAGCACCTCAATGCTGCAGCTTGATTGTGCTCCGACACAGCAGCTTGCGCTGGGCTTGGTGGCTGCCAGACACATGAGCCCGCCTGCACCGCCAACTCGCAGAGAAGCAACCAGAGTTGACGGATCAAGAGCTACAGATCCCCAGGTGCCAGAGAACAGCAGCAGCAGCGGACAGGAAGGGCATCCACAGGCTGCCAACAGCCTTGGCATAACAGGTGCTTCATAATGGAACTCTCATATCTAACTGGATTGTCTGGTCAACTTTACTGGAAATACATGCAGTGGTCATGTGGCAAACGCTTGATTGAGCCTGTGTGATGTTTGAAGGAGCCTGGAGGTCGAAGTATGATGAATTTGCTCTGAGCGGCTGGCTGGCCCTGAGTGGCGCAAGGAGTCTTGTGCAGCGGGACTGGGGTCTGACTGTATCTTCCATTCCCTCACCTGACGGTGACGGCTGGGGATTATCTCTTGGAAGGTGGGCACCTCAGCTGTCTTGCTGACTGGTACCATCAGTCTTTCAAGTACACAGCGGCTTGTGTCTGTACTGTTACAAGGCACCGTCCAGTGAAAATGCATGTTAGGTTCCCATTCTCACCCATTTGGGCTGCGCAGGGGCGCATCAAGCTGCAGACAGAGCCCCATGCCCGGGAGCGCTGGTCCTCTCATGCTGGAGGCTTCGCTGCAGTTCAATGCTGGTGGTGGCTTGATGGTCTCACCAAGTCTCATTTGTACTCGTGCTCGTGACAACTTGAGGGCAGGTGTTGCTCTGCGCTCAGAGCTTGATTTCTAGGGCATGCGTTGTTCAGCATGCAGTAAGGGCTGGGATAATAACGGTGATGCAGCTGTGAAGCATCTGTTGATCCTTCACAAGTATGCACCTGTACCAAAAGCACGTCTCCAGGTTCGAATTGGACGGCTTGCGATTCTCAGAAGCATCAAGTAGTGCAAAGTGAAATACACAATGTGTGTGTAAGATGATGCGCACTCACAAATTTACTGGTTTGGAGAGATCATTCCGAAAACAGTCTGGACATCAATCCAAGCACATTCCATCAAGATTATTTACAGCAGTGCTTGATGTATCGCAACTACGGTGAGCAGCAAAGCACTCGCATGCATACCCATGCGAGATCTGCCAATATTGAAAAAACATTTGGGATCATGTTCGCCTCAAATTGTTGAGGAATTCTGAATCTTTACATTCAAGCGCTGATATGGCAGGTGCTCTGGAGCCTTCAATCTTCGGAATGCCGTTCGGCATCGGATGTACCAATGCCCCAATAATAGTAGAAGTCAATACCTTACACAGAAAAAGAGGGTGAGGAACTGATGTCAAAATTCACGGATTTGCAAGTTTCAGCCAGTCTTGGTTGGTCTTGATGCCGTGGATCATAGCTATGTGCATGCAGCAGTTGTCTGCAGGCAAGGAGAGGCGAGGAGCAACACTGATCAGGGCCAGTCTTGCAGCTACACAGCCCACAGCAACCCAGATGCTAGCAAGGCTGCTGGTGAGTCCATATCTTTGCACACGTCAGCTGCATAATATCATCAGTTCGCCAACAGGCTAGGCGCATGGGTTCTTTCCCAAGCCCATATCTAGTGCAATTCCAACAGGGATACTGCGTTGTGGCTGGATCATTCACAAGGAGCGTCCCGCAAATTGTGCGCATCTTGAGGAACAAGAGGTGCGTGCCTGTGTGCTTTGTACCGAGTTTTGTTCACAATTCTGCTGACATGGGAATGATTTAAAGACCGCAAATCTTGCAGTGTGGAAGGAATATCATTGGCAGCTCAGTATGCAGAGCTTGTGGCATACAGCATCACAGTAGCATATAATGTTGATCACGGTGTGCCTTCTCACCCCAGGCATATTATCAGAGTAAAATTGAACAGGTGTTACATGCATCACCGGGCTCGAATCATCTGATATGAAAGCTTGGTACAGGTTATGCTTTCAGCACATATGGAGACACAGCGGCCTGCTGGATTCAGGACGTCATTCTCATTTTTTTGATGGCTAGATACAGGTAGCTTGAGCCAGATGTTGGGCATATGTCCTCCCTGTTTCAATAAGTTTCACCTCTGAGAACAGCATCCGTGCTGAGAAACCCACTATTGCGTCGCAGGGCAGGGTTATGGAAACAGACAGTCTTATCTGGCATTGTTATTGGTGCTGGCTGTTGGGCGCTCATGTCTGGAGCAGTGAGCAGACAGGCACTTGCAGGCAAGTTTTTATAAAAGCTTTATCACAGCCCATGCACAGCACACTGGTGTTCCTTACTGCTCATTCACCCATGCACAACCCCTGGCTCGAGCTGACCAGTTCTGCTCATGTCATACAGTGTTGCAGGCGTCCACAATCCTCATAATATCCTTGGGAGGGAGAATACCTCAGATCATGCTTAATATCCGGAGAGGCAATTCTGGAGAGCTGTCGCCAGTCACCAGCGTCCTTAACTTTGCTGGCAACCTTGCAAGGATATTCACAACCCTGATCCTGACACAGGTAAGATTAAGATGCCACAATGAAGAGGCCCGATAGAATGACACCGGGCCGAGAATGCTGCAAATATCACCAACACATGACAGAAGCCTCTTGAGATTGGTTTGTGGTGTACTTCGTGGCATCCATTTTATTTGCATGTGCATGCTTGCAGGATCTCATCAACCTTGCAGGCGCCGTTGTGCAAGCAGTCTTGAATGGCGTCCTTGTCTGGCAGAGCGTGTCTTCTGCAAGAATGGCAGAGAACAAATTTCCGCAAGGCTTCCAAAGTCCGGAAGCCAAGGCAGCATGACACTCTAAAGATCTACAACACTGGCGCACTGAGCTCCTTGTCGAGTGATCTCCTTTGAGGACTTCATCATCGATTCACCCTTGTCAACTAGACGCTTCACATCGAATGTTGACATCAGCAGCAATTATGGCAGACAATTGTATTGACAGTATTGAAGTCTTGAATCAATAAAAGACAAGCGTCCGACCTTCAAGGGGATGGTTTTCAGGCCCCTTGGAGAATTCCGACATTTCAAATGTATCCTTAGAAAGGGATTTCTTGTCCATCCCATGCTATAAATCGGCCATTGTCCTCCATCGTAACCTTGTCCACAATGTCAAGCAGCTGCTTCACAGCCCGCTCTCTGGTGAAGAGCTTTTCTGGCTTCACATTCTGCGCACCAAATGGAAACGATCAGTACTTGCCATGAGACCTCGATTTATCTTCCTTGATCACAGCCACTGGTTGCCAAGGTATGTGGTATGGGGACAATGCCATGCGATGCAAGAGACTCCAATGAAGTGCCAACACAAGAACAAGGGGTGGCGAGGTTCACCTTCTGGAATGGCATTGACAGATCTGTATCTACAGTGCCTGGGTGCAGCATCACCACAGCCACGTTCTGCTTGCGCCGTGCAAACTCCACCGACATACATTTCGACAGCTGGTTCTGAGCGCTCTTGCTCGCTCTGCAGGGAAAGCGCAAGTCACTTGATCCTCCGCGGCATTGTAACTTGAGTCACACGCAGCAGCATTCAGGCAAATGCATGGTAAAGAGCAGGCTTCACCTGTACGAATACCAGCCCCCCAAACTGTTGTCCCCTATGCTTCCGACGCGCGCACTGAGGTTTGCAATGACAGCAGGTCTTTCTCTGTAAATCACAGAAAGGTCTTCACCAACAATCATTAGGCATTCAATCTCCGTTTAACATATCTTCTGCAGTGGACACTCATTGTGCGAAAGCAATTTCTTCCATGAGGGATCGTGCCTGGAAGCTCCACTGGCCTGACTGGCTTTGCTAAGAAGTGGTGCAAACTCCTGCAGAGTGACATAACAGCAATGTGGTCTTCACTTTTTATGCCATACAAGCATAAAGAATTGCAAAGGGAACCGTAGAGAAATCTGTCCAAAATTGCACCTCTTAAGCCCTGAGTCAAAGGCATGGCGCACCTTTGACACCAGGGTGGGGCCTAAAGCATTGATCTGGAAATTTTCTAGCAGATTTGAGGCAGTGACTCGTGACAGCGCAGTCTCTGCGCAAACAAGGCGAAGTGTGTCAGCGTGCCCGCATCCTGAATGATCGCCCTGTAGGTGGGGTTGTGACGATGACACAAACACGCATGGTGGTTAATCAGGTAGCCACCCTGCTTCAGGAAGCACAGGAAGGTAAGATCAGCACCTGGAGACAGTTTCCCTGGGATGTGGAGGATGCCAGCCACGTTGAGCAGAAGATCTAGGTGCTTGTGCTTGGCTGACACCTGGGCTGCCGCCCTGGCAATTGATGCCTCGTTGGTACAGTCCAGCTGCACAAGATCCAGGCGACCAGAGCTGCTGGCTTGCAGCTCTGCAAGCTGCGTTGCCTGGTCGGGGTTCCTGCATGCTGCTATGACCCTGTAAAGCAGAAAATGGCAGTCTATTTATGGGATATGCCATTAAGACAGTGATGCTCAGGTTGAACCATTTACGCTCCGGCATGCATGGCCTGTGAGGACGTTGGGGGAAAATTCTTGCTGCACACATCGTGCGGTATTCATAATAGAACATTTATTATGAAGGTTATGGGCATCTTGCCGTTGCCCTGGACGGTCCAAGAGCTGACGCACAAATTCCAGTCCCAAGCCTCTGGAGGCACCCTGAACAAGAGCAGTTCGGCCATTGTTCTGGGCTGTCGGTGGGGCAGTAGAAAAGCTGGCTGTGCATCTCATTGCAGACCTAAATGCATGTTTCCATGCCGAGGTACCACATCGTCCTGCCAATGCCATGACTGTTTTTTGCACAAGATCAAACCGCGATTGGTTTCTGAGCTTCGATGTGAAAATATTATTATACTCTGCTGGTATATGATATATCCTGCAGTCCGAACAGCCTGATGTGGAGATCAGAAGGAAGCGATCTGGTCAGATCAGTATCTCCCAGTTGGAGTAAACTGCTTTTGTCCTTTAATACTGTCTCCTCTAAACATCTGCGATACTCCAACAGGAATTGTGTTTCCTGTTTTAAACACCGATGAAGCCCGAGCACCAATTTCCCCTGTCATGCTCCATGACGTGGATGACTCATGGCCCAACAACTCTTGGACACCTGACCAGGGCCCTCTTTGCAAGCAATTCGACCGCTTATGTCCTCTATTCTGTATTCATAGAAAGCCGATAGTCTTATTTGTCATGAGCAGCACTTCACAGTCTCACTTGTGACCTCATGGCTTCACCTCCAATGTCCAAGTGTATCTCAGACTTATTTACAGGCTGTGGTCAGCGTAAGCCTCTGATGTCAGTGAAATGTGTACCTACTGCATCTATAGCAATCCTAGACTGGTCGACTGTCAGAATGGGGCTCAAGCCTCATCAGGTCCATGCCCTTGCATTGAAGGGACAAAGGCAAAGGAGTCCCTCATGGTGTTGCAGCACTGTCTGCAAGGCATCTGATGGATCCAACGAAGATAATGTCCTCTGGCAGCAAAGGAAGCAGCTGGAATCTCTTTTGAAGCTGTCAGACACAGCTGAGCCTGGTAAATGATTTTCCCATCTTTTTGCTGAATAGGTCACCAAAGAGAAAGCCCTGCTCTATCTTGGCTTGAGATTGAAAATCTGGTTGCAGACATGGATGACGCTGAGCCGATTGGCGCAACGCAAATCATTCCCAACCTGCCCCTGTGGAGAATACCGTCAGCAGCGCTTCCTGGTGCACAGGTGCCATCCCCAGCATTGCCATTTTGTGGCAGCAGTGTGCATTACCACTGCCGATAAATGACTTAGCATGGACTGATCGTGGCTGATCATTTTGCTGAATGGCGATGCAGGCAGTGCTGCATGTGCATGTCCCTCACTACACCCACATGTTCAAACAGCTTCTCGCTGGGCCAAGGCCATGGCGATTCGGGCACATCTACCTGCCTGGTGGCTCAACAAATTTAGGCAGCCCAGAGTACGTGCTGGCACCGGGAAGCAAAGCTCCTCTCACGGGCACGCTCATGGAAATACTGAGCTTCCTCTGGATGAAGGATGGCCGACTGCTGGTGCTCGCAGTGGGCGTTTGCAGAATCAGGGTAAGCTGTCACACCTCTCATTAAGAGTAGATACCCTGCCTATTGCCTTGCCAGCACACCCGAGAATTGAGCATTTCATTAATCAGGTCTGTCTTGAGCATGAACCTCTGGACAATGAGTCAAAATTCATAGCAGGCAAAAGATTTCTGATTTCTTAGGTGATTTTTCCTGAATGAGCTGACCTTTCTTGGTCCCCATTAGCTCCCCTCTGCGTGATATTGATTGCATGCTGGGCAGGTAGTTAAGGCACAGCAGGCTGTGCCGTACTCGCGAGCTGATGTGGAGGTGTGGCCTGATGAGGAAGAGGTCGCCAGCCAGAGGACTGCTGCCATGCACGCCGTGGACGCATGCATGAGCAGTGGAGACATAGACATGTCTGCTGCCATGCAGACTGTGGATGCTGCGGCCATGGCTGCTGCCATTGGCTGGTCTCAGGTGCACAGCATCCCTTACGCATACACTAATTGTCTAGCACAGCATGGAGCGACGCAGCTCACCGTAACGTGATGAAAGTGATCCACTGTGCTGACATGTGCCGGCATGGACGGGCAGGTATGGCATGAGTATGAGCTGTCGCCGGTGCGAGCCCTGGTGGTGGACGAGGATCTGAGCAATACAGAGCCGGGGGAGGGAACGCGCAGCAAGGAGGGCATGTTTGCGCCGCCCAAGCTACTTTGGCGCAGCGTGCTCGCCTCCCTGCAGGGCCTCACTGTGGAGAAGGGTGGGCCATCGGTCGGCCAGGACGCGTTTGTGTCACTGACACACCAGTGTGAGGGTGAGTGCCTCCTCACGACAATAAAATTTTGATATGATGCTCCCTCGGCAGCAATAATGAGGTAAATTACAAATTGCCTTGCGGGTCTTGGGTGTCATCAGTGCTGCACAATCCGTTAGTCATCACAGAGTTGAGCGACAAGGTAGGCGAGGATAGCTGTGCAGCAGTAGAGCTGCAAGTGCTCCTGGTACTGAGTGCACATGCAGCGTCAGTAGGCAAAGCAGGGGGTCGTAGATGTCATGCAGGGCTGTCAGATGATTTTGTGTGGGTCTCGCAGGTCACAATGCGCATCGGGAGGTCAACAACCTGTTGAGGGATTATGCAGACAGAGCGGCAGAAGTTGCTTCTTTGGCTGCGGAGCTCCTGGCCCACAGAAAATTTGGAGGACAGACTGGCAATGCAGGGGATGTCCCCTTGCTGAGCGACGCGCCCAGGAGAATGAACACCACCAGTGAGAGAGGCCTACGCTCAAGAGTGAGTCCTTCTCTGACTGTTTGAGCAAAGGCTTGACAACGGTTAATCTTTTGGTGCCGCTTAGTGTGCACATCAATTAATCTCTGGGCTTGTCCTGTAGTTATCTTGTATCCAATTGTGTCATGTTGCTTGCAGGGCGTGTCGGAGCCAACAAAGGCTGCGGTTGAGGCGGCGCAGAGGTCTCATGCAGCCACAGCGGCAAAGCCATCACCAGAACTAGAGGATGTATTGGTGCTGGAGCGTCTGATCTGGCAGACTTTGGACAGCATTGTAGTGTTGGCAGCCAGGGCCAAGAGGGTGGTCAGAGAGGTGCTGCTGCCTCCACCCATCCTGCAGCTGCGCCCCAGAAGCCTGTCTCAGGACCAGCCTGCGGGAGGAAGCCCGCTAGCAGCTTCCCCTGCCAGAGAAGCTTCCAGCACAGAGGAAGCTGGGAGCACCAGCAGCTCTGGCAGAGTGCCGGATCGCGATGCGCATGCAGAAAGTAGCAGCTCAGAGGGTGCTGAGGGTTCGGAGGCAGCCGGGCAGCAGCTACATGCAGATGAGTTGTATCCACCGCTGAGACGAGCGCAGCGGCTTGCGTACAGCCTGGCGACTGTTCTGCAGGAAAGCTTTGATCATGCAGAGGGCCGCCAGGTACATCTGTATGCTGTGCATCATTTTTGCCCGTCAGCCTGTCATTTCAAAATTCCAGTCAGATTCCTAGAGGATATCTACTTTTATTTTTTGTGCCTAGGTACCCGATTTGCTGGGCTCACTAGCAATCAGCCTCGTTGGTCAAGAAAAATAAAGCAAATGGGTGAGGTTCAAATTTGGGATTTGGGTGTTGTGCACTTCATAGGCAAAGTGTGTTGTGCTATGCAGGCAGTACTGGAGGCGCGGACAACATCTGCTCGCCTGAAGCTCATTTTGGAAGTACTGCTTGAACAGCGCAACAGGCTGCAGGCACTTGCAGCACTGCGTGTGGCAGGAGAGGGCTCTTGAGCAGAGTGGATGTCTAACAAGCCAGCAGTGACAGCTGCTGAAGCTCACTCTGGCCAAGTGAAGGTCACAAATCGTAGACTATAGCTCTTTTTACAGACATTTTCACCCATACAATCCACAATCATCTGTAGAATATCATTGCTAGGTCCAGCAGTCCTCTTGCGCAATTCTGCAACCATACGTGTACACTAGAAACATTGCATGTAAGAGTTTTATGCAAGTGTACAAGGTGTGTATACCCACTTTGAAAGCCATACATCACACTTCTTATCGTACATCATTACAATACACAAGTCTGTGCATGCGCTGGAGCTATTGCCAGCGCCGTCGGCAGAGAATATCAGTGGAGGTGAAGCAGCAGGCGTTCTGGCTCCTCAACAAACGCCTTCCAGGAGTTTGAGAATCGCGCCAGGGTGGCCCCATCAATGACTCTGTGATCTGCGCCCCAGCTGGCCGCCAGCATTGGAACCATCTCCAGCTCGCCGTACTTGCCCAGTTGGGCCACATCTCGCACCCTGCCAGCACAGCTTTCAAGACCCTGCCAACTGAACCCACATTTGCATGGCCTGTGATTTGAACTTAATGAAACTTTTATGCGGCTTCACCCTCTGTATACATACTTACGATAAGCTTTTCATCACTGGGCACTCGGTGATTTTGCCTTCCAAAGTTAGCAACAGGGTGTGACCCTCAGAAGAACACAAGCTTGTGGGCGGAAGAAAATCAGGTGCTCACTTGCCCAGGGCGACGATGGCGACCTCTGGGACATTGACCAGCGGCGTGGCGTAGGTGCCCCCGATGGCGCCGATGTTGGAGACTGTGAGGGTTCCCCCGGACAGGTCCTCCTGGCCCAGCCGGCCAGCCTGCGCCAGCCCCTGCAGTCGCGCCAGCTCCTGCGCGATGCCCACTATGCTCCTGCTCTCCACCCCCTTGATGTTGGGCACCTGCTCGCCCAAATGAAGAAGTGTCTTCACTTGTGGGCAATTGATGACGAAAATGCCAAGACCAGGAAGGATATCATTGAAGATTTCTACAGCGCACCAAGCCGTGTGGGTTTGAACAAGCGTGCAACAATAACTACAATACTATGCCACATGCGCATTTGATTACGCAAAAATGAACCCGCAAGGATTTCCGTGCATGCAATGGTGGACATTGGACTGCAGCTTTTGGGCAGAAAGACATAGCAAGGGCCGTTCTGAAGCTCACCACCAGGCCAGAAGGTGTGGCCATAGCAACGCCGAGGTTGTGTGAGTGATGCTGCAGCAGGGAGGTGCCGTCAGCGCTCAGGCTGCCGTTGATGTCCGGCCACTGCCGCAACGCCACAGACACAGCCTAGCACCAGCACACAGCATGCCCTGCATGAGTCACCCGCAGAGAAACATGCACAACAGGGGGTTGGATATAGAACCCCCTGTGCACCAGACTGCAAGGGCTGTCAGTGCAAAATCAAATGGGAAGGGAAGTAGCGATAAAGAGTTGGAGAAGCATGCTTACCTTGAGCATGAAGGGGAGGAAGGTGAGCTTCAGGCCTTTGAGCGCAGGGTTGCTTAGCAAAGACGCCCGCAGCCGCAGCAAGGCTGCCACAGAAATTTCGTCGCAATAGTGAAAGTGCGGCACGGCACCAGCCGCTGTCATGCTCTGCACCATGGCCCTCCGATACCCCCTGCACACACCCCCATCACACCTAGATTGGCACTTTTTGCGAGAAAGGAAAAGAAACTAGTGAGTGATGATGACACCCCTCTCAGTGCAGAGAAGTGAGATGTGCCTGAGGGGTATGACAGTAGGCTCCTGGGGCTGAGCCTTGCTTTCATGTTCTGAGCTCTTGGTGGGTTGCTCTGCGACGCCCGGGGTCAAGATCTGGACTGAGGGCTCAGTAGCACGCGCCAGTATGCTTTCAGGAGGTGATGAAGGGCCTCTGGATGGGCCCTCCTGCCCCTGAGCAGCTTGCAGCACATCTCCTGCACCACCAGGCAGCGACAAAGTTCCAACCCTGCTGTGACTTCCCAGGCACCAATAGAGCCAAGGTTGACAGACTTGACAAGGCTCCATGTATCGTGGTTGCTTCTGTGGCGTAGGCCAGACCTTTGGTGATGCGACCATCAGGCCCAGAACCAGATATAGATGCCAGACTGATGCCGTGCTCCCGAGCTACTCGTCTGACCGCTGGCGATGCCAAGGTTGCCTGCAAGCGATCATGACAGTCAACGTGACAAAGCTTGCTCAAGTTCCCATGCTTCTGTTGCTTGCGTCACCAGATGATTATGTAGCAGGGCACATACGGCTGGCCAGAAGGTCATGAGGAGAAATCAAGGGAGAGTGGCACTGCAATGCAATTCGACACGCTCACCTGTGCGTCCGTGGAACTGCTGGCAACAGCAGCTGTGGTAGAAGCAGTCGGTGGCTGATCGGCAACACTTTCAAGCGTGCTGCGAGTGCTCTCTGCTGCGCCCACTTCATCCTCCATCTCTATGCTCAGAAGCGCCTCCCCAACCTGCAGTTCGCCAGCGTTGAATGTTGTTCTACATCTAAGGGGCCTGCTATCTGGCGAACTTTCTGGGAACTTTCAGCAGAGACAATTCTTATTTAAGGAGTGAGGTCGACATCATTTGTGCCTGGTTTTGTACCTGCACCATGCTGCCAGGTGTGTGGTGCAGCTGTCTGATGACGCCAGCATACTGACTTGTGATTTCCACAGCTGCCTTGTCACTCTGCACCTCGCAGATCTGATCAAATTCTTCAACTGTGTCCCCCTCCTGCGAACAAAGGTATGCGTCAGCAGCCGCAGAGAATGCATGCAGGAGCCTACCGCTTCGCAGTGAATGGTGCATTTGCAATAATAATAATTTTTCCTCTTCCGGAGAAGACTGCAGAGGACCTCATTTTCCCACGATCACAACGTACGCTTCTCCCGACAAGGTCAGCAGTCTCACATTATGAAGTAACAGGTGAGATAGCTGGCCTTGTTGGCGAGGGGAATGTTACAGTCACTGGGACACTCAGATCCTTGGCATTCCATGGACACACAGCGTCACTGTGAAATGCCAAGGTAAGTTGGATGTGGGTTTCAGCACCTTGACAAACCACTGGATGAGTTCACACTCTTTGATACCTTCCCCCGTCTGTGCGAGAAGCACATCCACTGCGCCGCTCAATGCTGGAGTAGAATGAAAAAACCTGTGTGGTATTTTTCCCTGCACACACAACAAGCTGAGTGTTTACAGGCACACTGATAATTGCAACATCTTGATTACTTGATATCCTTGGAAATTGAAGATAGGGCTGGATTGGTCAGATCTTAAGTACATGCACCGTCATGCTCACTTTAATGATTGAAACGATGTTTATTGAGGTCTGAGCATGGTGCCGGACTGCTAGACGTGTGCCACTAGACTTCTCTAGCACAGGAGAGTTTGGGTGTGACCGTTCTACGATTTGCACAGAGAAAAATCACAGCATGGTCATTTACATCCCTGTTGATCGCAAGGAAGGGCCTCTATAGACAATACGAGCCGCAGACAGCAAAGATTATATCGTAGAGTGCCTGTGCTGACAGGGCATCTGACACAGCGGGATGGACCTGGATGAAAAGGTCAGCGTGGTCACCTGTGACCTGTAACTGTCTCCACAACAGGATATAAAGCTGCCGTTCGCTCGCAGTATTGCCCCGATGGGTTCAGTCCGAGGCTCGCTGACGGTTGACAAGAGTGATGACCCATCGACTCTTGGACCTCTGACGAGAGCATGTCTGGCCGCTGCTAGCACCGAAGGCTGTAAATAGCGTCTGCTGTGCAGTATAAGAAGCGCTCGATGCATGTCAGATTGCCACAGGGACACGAATCTTTCTCCAGTGTCTACTTCAACATTTCAAGGACGCAGGTATCTTTATGGGTGCTTCAAAGCTACACACCTTGCGAGATGTTCACAGGTGCAATCGCTGCACACAGAAAGGAATGACAGGAGCTGTGCCTCACGATAAACTTGCAATCAATCTCTGAAATTCATAGGCATGCCATTAGTAGCTCAGGGCCAAGTCTGGCTCCCGGCACCAAGCAGGTGCTCTTCCAACTGCCATGAGGGCTTTCTACCCCACAGTATATTACTTATTGCGAGAATTTGATCATGCACCTTGACGTGCGAGATTCTGGCTCAAAGGATGCTAGATCAAAGGTGCATTAGCAGGCATGTGCACGCTCTGCGCACATGCATGCAGCTGCAGCTGCAGGGAGCTCCTCGAGGCGGTAAATACTGTGCAGCCGATGGTGTCACGGTGACACTGTGGCAGGCAAGAGTGACATAACATTCACATTGCAATCATTATGGCATGCATTGCTTGTGCACATGTCACCACTGAACAGTGAATGGCAAGTTCAGGGGCAATCCGGCGGATTCGCGCTGCAAATTGCATTGCATGATGCAACAGAAAATGCATGCATTGCACAAGGATTCAGGAAGCCTGTTCCACAAGTCAGTCACAGGCTGTCACAGCCTGTCACTCTACGTCAGGTTTGGTTATTGCAGAGCACAAACACACTCCACGCAGATTCTTGAGCAAGCACATGTCTGGGCAGGCTTAATTGCGTTTCTTAGACCGCTGTTAATAATTCTATTTGATGAAAGGCTGCAATAGAATTGCAATGCACAGTACATGCCATCAGCAAATGGGGCGGTCTGGCAACAAGATGAGCACCTGACCATGCGTTAAATTGCTACTTAAATTGCTATGGTTGAGATATTTATCCACCTGCTCATTTTGGCAGGCAGGACCACACCTGGCGCAATGGCACCAGTCTTACTTGACCACCATCACTGCACCTTCAGGCTCAAGATGACGCTAATGAAGGCCAAACGACTCAGGCCTTTCCTTCTGGCGTTGGTATCTGCTCTTTTATAAGCAATCCTTTCGACCGCAGCACAATTTCCTTGTCGTTAGCTTTCCACGAAAACAGTCCGTGCCACACCGCTCTACTAGCTCGCTGTGGCAATCGCATCAGCGGGAAGACTGGCGATGCCGGCAAGGGGCGCCTGCAGGACAGCTGACATCCCCTGCAAATACAGCTGCTCCAGCCCCCGCCGCAGCCGCGCTGCAGCTTCCCGGCACACCTCCTGCTCCAGGTTGGCAAAGGCGATGCGCACGTAGCCCGGCGCGCCGCAGGAGGACCCCGGGATTATGCAGACTGCATGCTTGCGCACCAGCCACTCCACCACCGCCTCATCATCCTCGCAGCCTGCACATCAGTGAATGTCTCCTTAGCATTGTTACATTCACGTATGGATGTGCTGTTCATTGCTGCAAACCGCTGTGCTGCAATAAGAAACAGCATGGCCAACCTTGGCCAAAGAAGTGCAATTATACCGTGTGAGCAGGTGCATAAAATGCAAGGTGTTCTCAAATAGCATCCAGCGAGTACAAGTACAAGGGTGAGATGTTCTGCACCTTTTGGCAGTCGTGCCCAGAGATAGATGGCTCCTTCTCCTCCCGCAATGCCATTGCCGAGCTCGCCCAGAGGCGACAGAGCACTGATGAGCATGTCCCTGACACAGCACATATAGCACGCTCAGCAGACTTGTGTCACCTTGGCAAAATCCTGAGAACCCACAGAAGCTGATTTGTGAAGATTGTACGGCGAGCGGCAAAGGCTTGATCAGGATGTCCTTACTTGTTGGCAATGATAGTTTCAATTTGGGTAGACACCCAGGGCCGCCCCGCCTCAACTGCTCCAAGTGCGACATACTGACTCAGCTGAGAGGGGCAGATGGGAATGGTGTCCTGCACTTTCAGCAGCTGGTCTGCTAGCCCATGCATGTCCATGTATGCTATGTATCCCATCCGCCACCCCATCATGCCAAAGGCCTGCACCACAGCATACACATAGTCAAGTTCCTCCTTAGAGATTTATAACGAGGTTGAGGGAAGCACATGCTCTGCAAGGCTCCATCCAAGCAAATGCCGGCTGTGTACCTTTGAGAAGGAGAAGATGTGGATGATGTGCGGGGCTGCAACACAATGGTGCTGGCGCCCGTCATACACAAAATGCTCATATGTGTTATCCATGATCAGCCAAGCCCCAGCATCTTGACATAGCTGAGCTGCTCGCCTCACCTCTCCCCTGCTCAACAGCACGCCTGCAGCTCGCACAATTTTAATGTCAGTCACCTGCCTTAAGCAACACCTCAGCATGCGGAGTGTGGCATGCAGGGTACTATATCGCAAGCGCATTCAGCTCTCTTGTCAAGCCCACAACCGGCAGCCTGTGTGCCTGAGAAGGATGCGCATTCCTGGCCAGCAAATTACTCACCTGTTGGGTTGCAAGGGTTGACAAGAACGACCATCTTAGGCGGATCCGGCTGGGACAGCTCCTGTTCTAGCCAGTCCAGGTCTGGGTGCCACGTCTGGGGGTCACATTGCCCATGCACAACGTCGGCAGCGCCGCCGGTCATTTGCACGGCCATGAGATGGTTAAAGTAGTACGGCACAAACAGGACAATGCGGTCGCCGGGGTCCAGCAGTGTCAAGACGATGTTTGTGAAGGCCTGGTTGGCGCCAGCTGTCACCATGACTTCATGCTGCATGACACATGAGCTGCCTCAGGATGATAGGCTCTTGATATGAGGTCTGACCATCCTCCAAGGACGGCAGGAGGGAATGCTACAACAATAAGAGCAAATACACACCTCCGGTAAGTTGTTCTCTGCTGCAAGCTTTTCTTTAAGGGCATCTGCGAGCTTAGGCAGGCCAGCGCATGGGCCATATGCGCTGATGCTCCTGTCTCTCACAAGATCACTGGCCAGATCAAGAGCGCTGTCAGGAGGAGTCCAATGTACAACTCCTGTAAAATTCACCACAGTGGTGCATTGATTTCATTTGCATGTTCTCTCACCAGTGACCTCAAACCTGTCGCTCCAGAAATTGGGCCATGCTGGATGCCTACCTTGAGCTAGGGACAATACATCCGTTCGACCGCCGATGAATTGCTTTGTCTTCACGATGATCGGGGCGTCTGTGACTCTCACTCGTTCCGAGACTTGAGGGTTGAGGCCAACGCCATTCAAGGCAGCACTCAAAACCGTGCATTTCGAATACCTGAGAAATCTCTGGCCAAAATAAGACCTTTTGCACTTAAAAAATCCTGCCTGTGCTCCGTAGCTTGTTCCGATTGTCATGTCGAGTCAACAAGATGTTGTCATCTGGCCTCTTTATCGACACGCATCATACCAAAGCCTCATCAATTTCCATCCGACAAGGTTCAAACACCACACCATTGGACAGATTGGCTCCGATCATCGCAGGGATCTCCTCGAGTTGCATTGCCAGGTCATCAGCCACGTGGATCATCTTTGACTTGACTTGCGCTTCTTTCGTTCCTGATTTGTTCAGATGCTCTGTTGGCATATCTGAGGACTTGAGAAGTATTTCTTCCATTCGTGCATCCCCTTTGTCAGCCCCCAGAATATTATCTATCATATTTGCATCCATCACACAGATTGAACAAGCAGTGCGTCTTCTTTGGACGCCTGCGGGCTATATGCATACCCTTGATTTATGAGATGAGCCAGGCATGGAAGTCGCTGCAGGCTGCTGGCAGTGGAAGGATGGAAATTGCTGTGCACGCAGCAGGCATCGTCCTCAGCCTGATGGTCTACAGTGTGCTCCAGGCGAGTGCATTGATTATCAGAGTGAACAGCATCCCTTTTAAGTATCAGATCTCATGCCTCATGCATATTGATGAACACTGCCTTGAGACTCACCCCTCACACAGGAACGCATTATGACGAGGCCATTTGGGGAAGATGAAGACATTTTTAAAGTCTCATTGTTCCTTGTTCTCTGCAACCGCCTGGTGACGTGCACGTTGGCAGTCGGCTGCTTACTGGTGTGTTACTGCCCCTTGGCCGCTCTGTGCGCACGCTGCACGAACCTGCTCTGCCACTGTCGTACTTAAAAAGTGCTCAAAATGCAAGCGAGACTCATGTGGCACCCCTAATTGCAGTGGATGGGGGAGACCATGAAGCCAGTGGCCCCGAGCTATAAGTATGCAGTCGTCTCGCTGTCTAATGTATTGGCCACCACATGCCAGTATGAGGCCCTGAAGTATGTGACCTTCCCCTTGCAAACACTGGGCAAGTGCGCCAAGATGATCCCTGTGATGGCATGGGGCAGCATCATGTTGCAAAAGAGGTGGGCACCGCTATCCAAATACAGCATGTGCCATGCAAGCAGTCCCATCTTTCCTGATTGTTGCATGCTGGCTAAATTTACATGCATGCATCGTGATAAATGCGCTGTATGCAGGTACAAGAAGAGGGACTACGTACTGGCAGTGGCAATCACTACTGGGCTGATGCTGTTCTTTCTGACGGGTCCTGTGTCCTCAAAGAGGCAGCATGCGAAATCGGACGCGGTTCTGTGGGGGTCAGCGCTCATGCTGGGCTATCTGGGCTTTGATGGCTTCACGTCCACTTTCCAGGACAAGCTGTTCAAGGGGTACAACATGAGCACCTACAACCAGATGCTCTACGTCAATCTATTCTCCTCGCTGGTTAGCCTGTGCGGTGGGTGCCCCATGCCCACTTAAAACATCTATATGCCCCAGGAAGGACCTTGGCCAGTGATTGCAATCCATGCATGTATGTCTGGGTTGCAGGCCTGGTGTCTTCAGGGCAGCTGCTGCCTGCCCTTGCCTTCATCGCAAGGCACCCAGAGGCTCTGTCTTCCATTTTTGTCCTTTCCTTGTCAGCCACTGTGGGTGAGTTATTATCTGCTCCCTTCCCTCTGCTCTGCATTGCAGAATCAATGTCATGAATGAAGGGCCCTACAAAGTGCATCCGAGAGCTTGGGTGTTTGTTGAGCAGGGCAGCTGTTCATTCTGCACACCATCAAGAAGTTTGGGGCCTTGCTCTTTGCTGCTGTCATGACCACCCGGCAGTTTTTGTCTATCCTGGTGTCCAGCGCTGTATTTGGCAACCCCCTGTCTACAGGCCAATGGTGCGATTCATCTCCTGCATTTACTGTGCAAGCTCCACAATCCTTTCTCTTAGGAAATTGTTGTAGGAAGTCTGAAGGAAGTATCTTTGACTGGAAGAGCATATCCAAAAAGGTACCTTACTGTTGACACGTCGTATTGCTGTAACCAGGGTTGGGACGGCGGTTGTGTTTGTGGCACTGTACTGTAAGAGCTTCATGGGAGCAAAGACGAAGCCGCTGCATCCGCACAAGAGCCCCGGCAGAGAGCCAGTCAAGGCCGGCTATTCTACCAAGGAAGGTGCCATCCCTCCCTGGGATATGGAATCACCTAGCATGGCAGATAGCATCCCTGCCCACAGGATATCCTGACGCATTGGATTGAAATGCATGATGTCTTGAAACAGGGAACACAATCAAATGGATGTATCGAAATGCTCACTGAAACTCTAAGGATTGGAATAAGTGCTGCGCTGCTTGATTTTGTCATGACAGAATTAAGTTAGTGATACAGCAGCGGCAGCGTTAGATGTCGCAAATGAGATGCCGCCTTGTCCAGGCTTGGTCATGACCGCAACTGTTCTGGAATGATACAGGGCCAGGGAAGGATCAACTGTAACAATCTCATTGCTGTCATCCGTGACACTTGTTTCCTTTGCCACATCACTCAGCAAATATATCGTGCAGGTCAATTGCAATAGCAGTGGGTGGCACCACACAGTGCGTCACAAAATGTTTCAGAAGCATTATTTGCCTTTTAGATCTAAGAAGAAACGTCCACACACATGTCCAAGTGACCCTGAGGATCCTCAAAACACAGCAAGGTTCAATATCCAAAGCAATAAATTAACTCAGAGTCACCAGTCAAGTTTGAGCCTTTGGTTCTCTTTGTCAGGAATTTCTGGAGTCCCCTTAGAGTCCTCTGAATTTATGTGAAGTGGCAACAATGCCCACAACATGAGGCTTCCAAGCATGGAAATGTTTTATCTACTTATACATCTACTTATGTATCCGTCAACTGGGCCAGAAAGCCAAGCAGGTGTTTGATAGGACATCCGTTGCCTATATCTCCTGGCGCCAGAATTTGTTCATCTCTCTGCGCCAGGATTCGTCTGCACTCCCAACGAATTCCGCATGAACTCATATGTGCAGTAGCCAATGGCAACGCCAGGAACGACCTGCACAAGCAACCGGAAGCAGGAGTCAATGGAAGGCACACATAGAACAGGGCAAGCTCGGACAGTATATGTCAGATTAGTTGTTGTCTAGTCCTGTCGCTTGAGCCCTGTATAAAAGAAGCAGCCAGTGAAGCACCTGTCTATTGTGTCAAGGTGACCTCTGTAAGCAACAGGCATGGGTGTGTTGCCTCGGTGCACCATCCACCCTGGAAGCGCGTTTGCACCATGCTGGCCATTGTCTACCCGTCACTATTAGCGTTGCGTCATTCATGGCCGCATCATCCACCTTGCCGATTCGCACAATGCTGACCATGGTATACCGGTACATGCCATTAGAAACTTGTGGGTGCATGACCCACCTTGAAGTACTCAGGAAGGATGCCGGCATAGAAGCCGCGCAGGCCGCCGTTGGCCATGACAGACCTGGCCACGTCAGCGTAGCCCTTGTACCTGCGCGTGCCGGCCTGCCCCTCCAGCTGCATGCGCCGCCGGATCAGGTCCAGGGGAAATGTCGCCGTCGATGATATTAGCCCCGCCGCCCCGCCACACAGCAGGCTCATGGTAACCTGCATTTTTAGCGCTGCCGTCAGACACTGCCCTGGCACAAGCTGGATCCCCAATACAGTCCTCTCCATACGCTCCAACATGCTCTCGCAGCCGCAGCTAAATAATGCCTCTCAGCTGTCCTCAGGTCGAGGACTCTCTGACTGTTCCTTAACGTTTAGGGACGAAAGAGGATAGGAAAAGATGCGCAACAGGGTTGACTTCAGGCTGGCTGGGTTGTCCCCTTACGCGGCACCTTCTCTAAACACTGGTACAACGTCAAGTCACAGCATGCGCAAAGGCAGCTGCCTTTCAACAACGAAACGTTGAGCAGCGCAGGCTGCGGCTACAGAGGACTCTGGCGTTTGGAGGCGGCGCAGCACTCACCGTGTGCGAGCTGTTACCATGCGACTGGAGCCAGTGGGAGCGCAGGGTGCCGTAGGCTGTGTAGTTGATGGCCAGGCTGGGGGTCACTTGCAGCAGCGTGGCCCCCAAGCCCCGGTACAGCCCCCTGGCACCCTCGTCCCTCACAATCGTCCTCATCGCATGCACTATGCCCGTGTAGTACTGCGTCTTTGTCTGCGCCGACAGCCGTGTCCGCACCAGATCCAGCGGATATGCCTGTGGGGCACCACACCCCGCCCTCAGATCACCTTCCAGCTTCCTGGTGCATTGCTTGAGCAGTGTCTTACCGTGAGCTCGGGAGCAGGGCAAACAAGCACTGGACACAGACAGTAGAGCGCACCAGTGTGCAGGCGCAGATGCCTGCTGCTCCGCCAGACGCCAACCTCCTCAGCATGTCCGCCGTGCCTGCCCCCTGCATGCAGCCAGCAGCGCCGTCAGTGGATCCAAGTCCAACATGAGGCAGAGCGCCTCACAGCCTTGGGTGTCCCACAGGCATAACTGTGAGGATGGAGCGTTCGGGGCACCTGCTGCGCGCCGGCAGGCTGAGGATAGTGCTGCAGCCACATCTGCGTGGCGCGCTCGTACGCCCAGAAGTTCACTGCAGAGTAGGGCAGCCGGTGCACGATAGTCACTCCGTTGCCCTTCCAAAGGGCCATCACTCCCTCTCGCTGGATCACTTGCCGGAAGGCTTGCATCAGGCCTATGCGCCCTGACGTCCCCACTACAGCATCCAGGCCATTCACCTGCACATAGACATTGGCTGCCACATGTCAGTAATTGCCCTCGCAAAGCATGCAAGGTGCACGCTCACCAGAGAGACAAGCTGTCGAGGGTCCGCTATGGCAACAGAAGGGCAGATGCAAGCCAGGAGCGGGACAGAGCGTAAGGGCAGCCGTCTTGCCTGGTATAAGATAGTGAGCCTGGCTAGTGGCGCTGTGCATGTTTTGGATACTGCCCCAGCCACTCCTCCGGCTGCTAGTAGCCTTCCGCTCTCCAGAATCTCAGTGTTATACACTTTAGTCGCTTCATAGGTCCGGTTGCTGAACGTTGGAGAGCAGTCTGCACACTGCCTGGATGTTTCAGGGCTGTCTGCGACTGTCGATCTCCTCGTTCTGTCGGCAGAGGCCTCTGATGTCCTAATTACATCGCCCTCGAGGGCCGTGCTGGGGCGTGCATACCCTGCGTCCGCTGCCATTTGGCTACTTGCAACCTCCTAGCTGCCTCCACGTCAATTTGGTGATTGGCTGCCTCGCGTTAGTTTAGGGGATGTTGGTCATCAATCTTAAGCATGTACGGATGCACTGAAAGCCGTCATCAAATGCAATCCTAAAGATTCTTGGACAAAAAACTGCACAGCCAAACTTATTTGCGACGCTTCAGGCTGCAGGCATTGGATGATCAAATCGCGAATCAGTAGTGGATGATACTGATACTCAAGAAGCCATCCACTGTCCAGAAATTAGCGTTAGTACTGATGCAGACGAGAAGAAAGCATCCAAACCAAACAATGGGCTGGAGGTCCGCCTCGTCGGAAATGTGTATACTGTCTGACAGAAAGCTTCGTTCGAATATGAGCCAGCTCTGCACTTCAAACTGAGAATTAATTCCACACAGCGCTGCATCACCAAGAAGATCCCCAGGTGAGTTTGAGCGCACCATACTACATAGGCAGAGTGCTCGAGAAGCGTTTAAAGCCAGCTGACAGAGACGTGCTGACGTGCGGAGCTGTCACTACGGAACAAGCTGGAGTTGATCTGCTACTCGCCCTGGGCGATGATTATTGAAATAGAATTTAATTCATCTGTAAGGCCAGAGATCGCCGCAGGCGAGGTTGTTCTTCGCTAGAGCCAGAACGAGCGGCTCTGATGAGGGCAGTTCCGGGATCCCTACAACGTGCCCTCGATGCACGAGGAAACTGACGCGATGGTTGACGGGGGGTAGAATAGCTAATTTGATTTTCTGGAATGTGTACAGACTAAGATTGAGGGGAACTCGAGGGACATAGCTTTGACAAGGCAAAGGGTCCACGAGTGATCACGGAACGGCTTTGTCTCTAGTCCCTTCTTATATCAATAGAGACCCCTTTGTTTTTATATTTAGACTTGGTTTGATCATTCAAGCCCCGCAAGGACAATCCAGAGCCGGTCGCTTATGCTTTCAAGTGTGCCTCTGGCCGGGGCAGGATCGCTAGAGTCGCGATAGGGAAATCAGTCGCCGTGGAGGGCTGAGAAACACATCATTTAGCGAAAAATTTTGCTTATACATATGTACGATCCTGAAGATTCAGGAAATCGCACAGATGCCAGCAGGCAGCTTTGACAGGGCTGTCATGCACTGTCTGGCTGCGCAGGCTGCTCAAGTTCTGCTCCTGTTTCCTACATATACCTCGATGGCTGCCACCAAATTTGCCATCTCTGCAGTCCTTGCCTGCCTGCTGCTTGCAGCTTTCAGGTCAGCAGGTATGGAACCTGTCCTCTTGAGATAATTGACCAGCAGTATGTAGCCTGAAGGAATCATTCAAGTGTTTGATGTATCTTGAGGTTTCTTTATTAGGGGTGTGTGTGCAGATGCGGATTGCATCTCATCGGGGCTCTCGATCCGTAATACCTGCTCTGCGTTCATCAGCTCGGTCAAGTCTCAGACCAGTGCCATCAATACTCTGGACTGCGGCAGCATCCGCAACAACATCAACTCTGGGCAATACGGCACCCCTTCAACCGCGTGAGTCAGCTATCCAATCCCTGCAGGGCCACCAGAAAACTTTTCATAGGACCTCAGCATACCTCGCCTTGCCATGCCCACAGACTTGCAGGTGCAGTCACAAGTGCCAAACGGCCTTCTGACAGACTGTTCTTGAGAGTTTTTAAGGCTTTGAAGTGAGTGTTTATAAAGCCATTGTGCGATGGATCCTCTGATGCCGAGTGTGACCTGCAGGTGCTGCAATGATGCCAATGCCTTTTTTGGCGCCAACTGCCTGAACACGCGCTTCATCTACAACACAGCGATCAGCCCTTCCTACGGCTTCACCGATGACTCCCTTAACGCAGGTGAGCAGATGCACTGCACACCTTTCTACTGCTCTTCATTCCTTTATGAAGATTACATGCCTGCTGCACAGTGTTCACTTGCGAGGCAGCCCTTCCTCCTGTCTTCTGGCGCTCGCACTGCCTTGATGTCTGCATTCCTCTTTCTCTGATCTTCCTGGATGGCGCTTACTGGCATGGCAGCACTTCCCTCTATTTTGTGGCGCTTGCTCTGCCTTGATGTTTGGTGCTTCTCTCAAGTGACCCATGGTGGATGGCATGATCACAGTCACAGAACTAGAGTGGTTCGCACTTGGGCGCTTCCTTAAAGAATTCCTAGTCAATAGTCGAACTTATCTGTGAATTTGCTGTTGTTTCGAGCTCCCCTCATTCTGCAGCTTGATTTGGGTTTGGGCAGGCCATATCTTCTTGGCCCTATCTTCTCAGGTGCTCCTGTAGATTGGGCGGACTCAAGAGGGGCTTACGTGTGATGGGACACTTCTTGACAGCTGAGCTTTGCTGGTGTGTGTTGCACAGCTGCCACTGTGACTGCCATCAGCTGCGGCAGTGGCGGCAGCAGAAGCAGGTGCTGAGCAGCTGTGCCTGAAGGCATGCCATGCACGCACCGAAGCACTCGAGTACTATCACAAGAAAACCTGTCAGCTCCGTTGCGCATTTCATCGCAGATCTGTCTATTTGCTTTTTTTTGAAAGGTCGAGGTGGCTTTGATTGGCAATGATGTAGGCGACCCCATTCAGCTTCACACTGGTCTCAACTGGAATGTCAGCTGGTGTCTCATGGTCATTGAATTCAGCCCTGGGTGTCTCCTATCGAATCATTTCAGGAATTTTATTTGTTCTGCCTACAGACTAAGTCGGCTATGGAGGATCTTGCTTGCTCTGTTGTTGATGACCAAAACTTGGGGCCCTGCTTGAGATTGCTTGAAGAATGAATTCAGGCTGTGCTGTCCCGCTATATATACGGCAAAGATTGTAAAGTGAATTTCGTCAATACTTACTCTAGTCCACCTCTGGCCTTCTCAGAACAAACTCGCAAAAGCGCTCAGGGGCTCACAAACGTGGGCTGCCCTGAGGGAGTGACGCATGCACAAAATAACTATGCTAAAGCTTTCTTGGACTCATGGCCGTTGTGACTCCAGAATTTTGTACTGCAATTTGTAGTGATACACTTGGTAAGTCCATACTAAGGACTCCATAGCAGGCTCCTCTGCAGCTGCAGGTTCCCTGGGCGTGGCCCCGCTAATTGCCACCTGTAAACTATCATAGGTGACCTGAGGTGGCTACTTAGTACCCAGGCCCTAGGGCCGGCTGCAGCCGGCTGCACCTGCTTATGCAACTCTGCAGATTTACTCAAATTTCACAGTTCCTGTGACAGCAGCAATATTGATATATCATGGGAGCCCGCCGAGCAATGCTCACACAGTAAGACTGTGACAATATGACTATGGGCGACATGCAATGTCAAAAGACAGCTTTCTTTTCATGTCAACATCATCTGAAAGTGACAGCCAGCATGGCATTCAGATCATCTGAGATGCATGCACGTCACCAAATTAGGAGATCAGGGGCTATCCGGTCATTTTGGACAGCAAAGCCGCCTGGAATCTGCTATTATTGTCTGTTTATCCAGATCTGCTGCAACTTTATTGACAAATTATCGTTCAAGGGGCGGAAGCGTGTGAAGGAACTTTGTGCAAAAGCCTGCACCCAGGCGGCTGCCCTCACCATGACAATTCAGGAAGAAGAGTACGTGGAAGACGAGGAGTACGATGAGGAAGACGACGAAGATGAATATGATGTTGAAGAACAGGAGGATGGGGATGTTGAAGAAGGTCAGCAATTGCTTTTGGGGCCTTCGGTGTATTTTGTCGATTCTAGTACTGAAGAAATCCTTCGACTGGTGGATCTTTCAGGCTGTGCTGTTCTGACTGCTTGTAGCAGTGCTTCTTTGTCTGCTTACTTTGAGTAAATTGATTAACCAGATCGAGGTCGATTATTTTGATGAGCTGAAAAGTCACTCACACGCTTGAAAGTCACGACATACTCTCCTGGCCTGCAGACGATATGGAGGAGATGGACCAGCTGGAAGTCCTTCAAAATGCTGGATTCATTCAAAATGCTGGATTCATAAGAGGCCTGGAACCCCTTTTGGCTGGGCGTGGAGGCCAAGGTATGTTCTCTTCATTCTTGCACCACTGCAGCTTTTGCTTACTCAAGGCAGTACCTTTCAACAGTGGCCATGTGTTTTAGAGCACCTTAATGTGCACTCAGCACCGAAAATATCTTGTGTTTCGCACATTACCCCAATCTGTGTGACCATTTCTGACAGGTGCCCCGAGTGGAGCAGGAGCGAGGCGGCCACCCCCACAAGATGTTCCAAGGGAGTGGACTGGCTTGCGCCAACTTCCTGTAAGGAATCCTGCTATCCATTCCCACAACATGTACACTCGGCAAAGCCTTCCCTGGGTTCCTTCTAAGATGTGTCACACAATTGATGCAGGGCACAACGCAGACTACCTTTTTGGAGCTCCTGGGAGAGCTGAGGGATGAAAAGAAGAACAAGCTGACAGTCCTGCTGATAGGCAAGCATCCCAGCTTACTGCATTTGTTTGGGGGTCTGGCAAAGTGCTGGTGCATGTGAGTGCACGTTGCTGTGCATTGATCGAATTCGTAACTTCTGTGAATGTCTCAAACATGCCATGTACCTGCACAGGGGCGTCTGGCGTGGGGAAGAGCTCCACAGCAAACTCCATCTTTGCAGAAAGGGTGGCCAACGTGACAGCCCTGCAGTCAGACACAGCCAAGGCGCAGTGCTTCTCGCGTGTGGCTGCCGGCTTCACCCTCAGCATCATCGACACCCCTGGAGTGCTCGAAGGCGATGCAATCAACGGCGCGGTGTGTTTTCACTGTCAAGGACTCTGCGCATGACATTTTCAAGACGTAGTGAAGGCTGTGCCTAGTGTCCACCATGCTGTTTGTATGCATGCGTGCTGAGCTGGCCTGATTTTGCCCAAGCAGGCGCTGTCAGGGATTGTATATGAGGTGAAGGGGCGGCCGGTGGACGCAGTGCTCTTCCTGAACCGCCTGGATGACTTCAGGGTGGATGCCAGCACTGTTCAGGTGCCCCAGCCAATCCCCATTTCATTCCAGCACTGTGTCACAGTTCTGACTGGCAACGTGAGTGCTCCTGTGACTGGGCAAAGATGATGATGGGTGAATGGGCTGCAGGTCATCGAGGGCATCACGCGGGCGCTGGGTGACAATATCTGGGACAACACCTTCATCGGCCTCACACACGGGCGACTCACCAGCCTCCCAGACGACCTCACATATGGTAAGGCCCCTTCGCATCTCCACCCTTGCTCCCTGCACATGAGCAGAGCACCTTCCTCGACATCTTCTGCTTGTCGCTCGCACTAATGATAGCGTAGGAACACATTCTGGATGCTTGAATTTGGTAGTACCCCTTGAGGCAGCTGAGCCAGTGCCACAAATTCAAGGGGTAAGGGCCAAATTTTTGAATTGTCAGCACATTTTGAGGGTATCAAAGACATTGCCATGACCTTGCGACACTTGCGTGCCGGCAGATGAGTACGTGGATCGGCGAGCCGGGGCGCTGAGGGACGCGATCCGCAAGCACGGCGGGGCAAAGTCGGCTGAGCTGCCGGTGGTGCTGATAGAGAACTCGTCGCGCGCGGCCACCAGCCCCGAGGGCGAGAAGCTGCTCGGCAACAAGCGCCCCTGGCTGCCCGACCTCATGCGCCAGGTGGGGGCCCACTCCCCATCCGCCCATCTGCCTAGCAGCTTGTCATGAGCTTTTGGTGCTTGGAAGGCTGGATAATGCGAAGAAGGTTGGAGCCTTCCAAGCATGTTCTGTGTGAATTGAGGAACACTTTGCGCAGAGGATGCAAGCACACAAGCTTCACAGTTTCATAGCAATGTGGCCTCGTCTTACAGCTGAGCCAGCACCTGGGACTGTTAATTTGGCCACTGCTTTGGCAGGTAGGTAGGGATCCTGCAGGGGGGATGCAAAATTGCATCAAGCAGATGTCGTCCGGGCAATCATGCTATAGTCGGTGCCAGCTGCGCGGCTAGTATTAGATCACCACAAATAGGCCAGCGAACAGCGCTGACGCCCGCTCCGTATCACAGATACGGTAGTAAGGACTTGGACAGAAGAGGTCGCTCCTGGAATTCTAAGCTCTAACTACCATCCTCTTTTTGCAACATCTGTGTGCTATGTCAGGCGCATGCAAACTAAGCACATGAGGTCCCGATGTGCAGGTGACCCAGAAGAGCTTGGAGTGGGCACCGTACCGCTACGACCCCGCAGTTGTGCGGCGCAACGATCCCAACAAGAAGCGCCGCTGGCTCATCCCTCTGGTGCTGCTGGCCCAGATCGCGTTCAAGGTGCTGGTCCTGGACAGAGTGCTCGAGGAGGACGGCGTTACGGGCGACGCCTACGGTCCCTACGACCCGGAGTTTGTCCAGGAAGAGCGCGAGCGCATCGCGCGCGAAAAGGTGCGGGTCCGTACATGGTCTGACGTGCGCTTGAAGCACGCTCTGCATGTTAAATCCTGAGGCAGGGTGTGGTCCCTGCTTGGCGCTTCAGTGCCTTGTGTGTCTTGCATTGTCTCTGGGTCTAATTCAATGCAGTGCTGAGTTTCTGGTTATGGAGAGATGAGACGGGTTACGAGATGAGAGACTGAAGTGTTCAGAAAGGGGCATCTCGCGTGCTGTTTGCGTTTGTGAGTGCAGTCCTCAGGCCTCTTCAGAAAGCGTAAAGGATGCTGTAGGCCCCTCACACCCTGGGCAGAATACACGTGATTAGTACATTACGTGATTGAATGCATGGGTGCAAAAGTGTTAGAGGCAAAGTGATTAGATCTGAGCAGGATAGACAATGTGCAGTGCAACGTGCAATGTGCAGGGCCTCTTTAGAAGGTATGACATGTGATCCTCCGATGAGGAGCTGATTCCGGTTGTGGGTGCATGGCAGGAGCGGGAAAGGGCGCGCAAGCGCAGGGAAGCGGACAAGCAGAAGCAGCAGTCGGCATCACAGAAGAAGGGCTTTGCTCCTGCTGCACCTGCCAGTGTGTACGACGATGATGATGAGGATGATGATTTTGAGGACGAAGAGGATGAAGACTGAGGAGGCTTTTGGTGCTGCAATGATGCTCCTGTCATGGCTTTGTGCTGGCTGGTTGTGGTGTGATGCAATCAGTCTTGACTCCATGTAATTGTGCACAATCTTCTCAGGTGGAAAGTGACAAGCATGCATGCACTCATTTTGCATGGTGAGTGGGATCACGTCTGGCATAGCAGTTTTGCTTCAACAGCTCTCACTCTTTGCTTGCTGTCTGACCCTTCACTACAACCTTTACAGGGTCTGTCCTTGTCGTAAGCATCTTCCAATATCGAGGATCAGACACTGCGGACCCTTTCACTGTGGGAGCCTCCACATCCCACAAGCGCTTTGCAAGTGGGAATTTGCTGAAGGCGTCCCTGATTTCTTTCGCACACATACCCTTTCTGCGTGTTTACTCCCTGACGTTTACTCTCAGTCAGCGAGTGGCTATTTTGTGCGTTGATTTATAAATTGAGCTCAACAAAGGCAGCTTTTCGTGGTGTATCTTCTATGGACCTTGGACCAAATGAAATGCTCACCCGGACATATGCTACGATCTACTCTACACTCTCACACAGCTACGATATACATCATATTAGTGAGTGAGCGTGGTTCTAAGAATATAATACTCCCTGATGCGATCTGTGGAGCGCCATGTGAGCGCCGTAGCAGACACAAGGCTCTCTGAGTCGATCCCAGCATAGCCTGATTTCTGCAATCCCCAGCTTCTTAATGTAGAAGCACTCTACAGATTTGCTTCAATTTCCAAGCCAAGTCCAACTTGGCAAGCCTTGGGCAAGCCATTGCATGCATATGCCTGACTAGGCTCTTCCTCAGGTTCCAAGCTGAAATATATATGAACCATCCAATTATTGGAAAGTCTTGAGAATAAGGGGTAGCACGAATTGCAGGTTTAATCTTGCTTTATTGATGAATTTGTGCTTTTCACCGGCTGGGGTTGCCAATTTTGCACAAAATGGAGCTACTGACTCAAACGCTTGTTGATTCGGGCTGCTTTTCACATGCATGGGGCGCACAGTCTTAAATCAAGAGTGATTATTGAGAGTAAGTAGTCACATATATTGTACCTGAAGCCCACGCTGGGATCCAGCAGTTGCTAGGGAGCAGAAATTAGAAGGTGTCATCTACAGGGAAGCAGGGGTTCTTGTTGCAGCCAGGCAGGGTGTGGGGCGGGTTTGACAATGTCAGACGACCGCCCCTCTACCTCGACTAGTAATGCAGACACTAGCAGCGAGATTCGAGCCCCTTATGTGACGCACCAGGTGTGTAAACGCTTTCCATCACCAGACAACTCCTTTGAAGCTCGATTTTAGAAATGCTTTGCATGTTCATAATTGCGTAGTCACGAATAGTCTTACTGTTCGACATCCTACCTCATTGTGAGTGCATGCCTGAATGTGATGCCACTTATTGCACCTTGGGCAGGTCACCAAATTGGACACTCTGGCTGGGTTGGCTATTCGATACCATGTTTCGGTACGCCAAGACTCACACTTGCTGGACTAAGCACTCTGCATTGACCCATTCGAGCTGTTGTCATCAGAGGCTGGAGTTCTACGTTGAGGACATGCAATGTCCTTGTGCAGGTGTCAGACATAAAGAGATCAAATGGCCTTCTGTCTGATTCAGCAATGTATGCAAAAGATACACTGCTCATCCCAACCCGAGCAATGCCACCCCTTGGGTACGCCCTCGTGTAGTGAGGCTGTTACCTCTGGTGTTGCTGTTCAGTGTATGGAATGCCATGGTTTTTGCGCTTGTCAGTATGCGCCCAGCCCACAGGAATTTCTCAGAAGATCTGGCGATTCATTGCTGGGCTGAATGCTTGCACACAGGGTGGAGTACCAGACATGGGCGGGAATGATAGTGACGCAGTATGGCCGCATCCCAGGCGATCAGCAAGCCAACGGGATCCATTATGGTGGCAGCCATGGGGGGTCGCCGCCAAGGCAGAGCGCAGCGCTGGACAAGCTGCAGCGCTACTATGGCACAGGGGACACCTGCTCAGAGCCAGAGGACTTCAAACCAGGTCAAGAAACCCACCTCCCACTCCCCCATGTTTTCCCCCTCTATAATCTGCATCCATCAGTACAAACTGCAGGTGCGAGCCTGGCTGGCTCATCTAGAGCTGGAGGAGAGTGCTCAAGGCGGGAGGACATACAAAGCAAGGAGCTGTAGTTTGTGAGTGCATGGGGATAAGGAAGCATGTAACTGAAGGGCTAGCAACGCACATGTGCAGGCTCCTCAAGTTCGGCAGGGCTCGAGCGGATGGTTCGCCTGGCACGGCTCGGGGTCTTGGACCAGGGGCGATCAGCGGATGTGGAGATTGAAATGACCGAGTTTGAGGGGCAGCGAGACAGAGAACCGCCGCACTCTCCAACAGCGGGGCTCCTGCGAACGTCAGAATATGCAGGCTCGCGAGAGGGTGAGCCACTTAATCACAGACAAGCACTTGTGGCATCATAGACCTGCCTTGAGTGAGGTCTGCATGCCTTCAATCTGTTCTGCCTGTCAGAATGAAAAGGTGTGAAAAGAGATGTGGTGGCGAATGTTGACATCGTGAATTCTTCCTGCAGCAGGCCCCGGCTTTAGTGAGCGGTTGCGGCGGCGAAAAGCATTGGACAGCCTGCCTGACTCAGAAGCCAGCACGAGTGGTGTTGAGGCTTCTGGCGAAACAGTGACAGGTAGGCCTCTCAACTGGCCTGCCTCGTCCAACCCTGCAAGGAAGGCATTTTGTTTCCAAGCTCGACTCTGTCCTCTCCTGCATCTGGCAAAGCTGACGGTGACTCAGTTGGATCAGTAGACTACACTGATCCCGAGTGGCATCACTGTGCTCCAGGTCCTGCAGCCAGGCCCCCAATGCCACCGAGGGGGTCCCCCGGCAGTGGCGGACCCGCCGCAGCTGTGGGGGCCGTGCCGGGGGGTCCCGACCCGGGTGGCAGCCGCCGGCAGTCGCTGATGGACCGGCTGAAGCGCGCGGCCAGCCAGCCCTCCTTAGGCGGCCTCCCCTCCGGCTTATCTGTACCCAAGGGCATAGTCAAGGCTGCCGAGGCGCTCCTTGCGCGCTCCGACAGCGGCGGCAACGCCGGCGCGCCGGCTGCCCTCCGAGGATCCGCGTCGGCCCCCGGCATGGCCGATCCCCCGGCTGCCGCCAAGGCACCTGCCGCTGCCAGCTCTACTCCCTCTGGGTGAGAACTGGGACGCAGGCAGTGTTGACATGTGCCTGCTAGGAAAGCAGAGGGCGATTGCTTGGATGCTGAATATGATGTTCTGGATGTTTGAGGAGGACGTCTACGGTGTGCAGGTCAAGATCGTTGCGGCATAGTACGTCAAACAGCAGTCTGTCGTCCCTCATGCCGCCGCCAAAGAAGAAAGACTGAAGCAGGGGTGTTTCAGCAGCAGTGCTTCACTTAGAAGGAGCAGGGTGCCACTTCTTGGCATTTGCCCTGCGACTTGGCTGAATCGTGTCCAGGGGTGCGCTTAAAGGCGACCTCTAGTCGTTGGTGTTCTCGCTTGATCAGCATCACCTTGTTGTCGTCAAATGTTGAATGCCTTCCGAAAGATGGATCCAGTGAAGAAGATGTGCTCCTTAATCAAACAGATGCAAGGAGCATAGAACTGCTGTCTGTGCAAAGTTCCGGCTTGCATCAGTACCTTCTCCTGTATAAGTATAGGTTTGTCAGAGCTCTTGCCAAATTGACATGGGACAGGGCATCAGCTTTCTGTATTGGCATGTTACCAATTCTCAGGCGAGAGCAAATGACACGTGCACGTGCAACGGAAAATTCATCTAGGAAGGGAGATTGGACTGATCAAATCGATTTGATCTCTTAAAAGATCTTGTGAACATGCTTGCCATTCAGGTGGCCGTGTGTCTTGGAGGCATACCCCAAGCCCTCTATAATGCGTTATATAACCATATGGCCATTGGTTATAATAAAACTGAATGGCATAAAGGCTTCTGAATTGGATGAAGGCAGGCACGACACAGGCCCAGTGCATATACTTTCCCTACGGCTTGTAGAACTCATGATCACGTGTTGCCCACAATGTGATCTCTGTGGTGTCTTTCTTCCTTGTCAGGCACACAGTACTGCAGCAATGCATAGGTGTACACTAATATATTAGTAGACATGTCCCACACCCACATCTGAGTAGCCATTACATCATTTGGAGTGCATCTTCCAGCCCATGGCGAACGCTACATAGTGCCAGCAGGGCACTTACACACCCAGCCATCTGGGCTCAAATCAGCAACCACAACCACTAGAGAAAGGGGCTGCAAATGCCAACACAAGCTCAAATGTCCTTGCTAACACCCTCATAGCTCTGCTGTTAATCTACAAATTGACATGGCCAGCATCTCAGCCAGGAAGTTCGGCATAAGCCCATGGCCCACCAAAACTACTCTATCAACACACTTCCCACAAGAGCTTAGATGTGATATGACATTGAAGTCTGCCAACTTCCAGCCGTAGCCCTAAATGATGAGATCGTCCAAAGGTGGAGATTGCTCACACGCATGCAGGATGCACATCCTTTTAAAGGAAGAGATCACACATGCACGGGATTATCCCAGGACCACGACTCAGTGCATGGGAGAAGAATTATTCCCATATTTTAAAGCAACCTATGGCTTCCTATGTCCAATCGTCCTATATTTTCCCAGAAGACAAAGAGGACCTTTATCAGCAACCACCCAAGATTTGTAATCCGCATCGGCAACGACATGTGCCGCACGGGTGTCTGGGATTCGGAATTTTTGAGGCTTGAAGTCAAGGCAATCTTGCCAATGAGCAGATGGCCAATAACGACTGCAGTCGAGAACAACTGCATTGAGATTGCATAAGGAATTTGCATTTGACTTGGTGCATCAGTGGCACACCATTTTCTGGTGCGCAGACACATACATCGGACGCCTGCGCCTGCAGGATACACGACTCAGGTGCGGCCGAGCCTGAAGATCCGCCGGCGCAGCTCTGCGGAGACCATGGACTTCTCCTTCTGCACGCCGCCAAGAACTGTGCTGTTCTCCTGCGCGCGCCTCACCAGATATGGTATCACCTCATCCACGGGCCCAAATGGCACGTACTTGTACGCCTGCGCCCCAGCATCGCGCTTGTGCTCATTCCACCGTCCCGCACACTATTCATGGTGTCTTTGCCAAGTACATATTGCGGCATGGTGCCTGCCGTGTTTCCGCCAGCCAGCACGAGAGAAGCGCAAACAGCTTGCAGTCAAATGCAGGCATCTGACTCAAAAAAAAAGGAGCTTGAGTGGCCCCCAACAGACCGCTAGACAAATGTGCTGGGCAAATGAGGAACAAGGTGATACAAGATGGTAACTTCTGCTTCCAAGTGAGCCTGACATTCTAGTTAACTAAATAATATGAATCATTAGGGTATCTACATATAGAGGCACCCACCCGGTAGCCGCTGGCGCCGAGCACGAAGGTGAGGGGGTCGGCCATGCCCAGCAGCTGCCCAAAGTAGACGCCGGCTTCCCGGTGGTCCAGGCCGCGCTCGTGCATCAGCGCCACCGCGCGCTCCACCGACGCCTGGTTGTGCGACGCTATCATGATCTCCGCACCGTCCGCCGCCACCGACCCCAAGGCCTCCTCCACAATCCTGCAGCGCCCTTCAACCTTAGCAATATTTTTGAGGGAGCGCTCATGATGATGTCAAAACCCAGGCTGGCAAAGCAAGCTGGCTTGGTTACTGCCATAACTGGCTTATGATCATAGAAGTGAACAAGAAAAGTTTACAGCCGCGCTGCCGTGGCCACTTCTGCCATGGGAGCCTCAATGCAAGGCAGCTATTGGGGATGGTGGCTTGGTCAGGAATGGACAGATTGTAAGGTGCGAACGCCCACGACTCAGGGCTGCTGAGGTGCTGACAGCCTGGTGAAGCAGTAGGGGCAAGGGGCAAGAACTCACTGGTCATAGTTGGCGTGTGTGGCCTCTATGCTGCCATGGACTGGGGAGGGGTAGCCCTTCTCCTTCGCCCTGCCCCTCTCCAGGTAAAGGTATGCGCCGCGCACCAGCTTGGCCCCAAACAGGAACCCCTCCTGCCGTGCGCGCTCCATGTCCAGCATTATGCGGTCGTGCGAGTCCTGCATGGGCCAAAACAGACTTCTTCACCTCTCAAATCATACAAACCAGGCTGCACGCGTTATACCAGGCACAAATGCTCTGCTTTGATACTTCCAAGCACCCAACACCATCCCTCATCTCCCGTACATCAGAGTCGCTGCACTGTTCTGCAAGAGCCAGTGATACTGCAGGTGCAGCTTGCCAGCATGGATTGGATAAGGGGAAAAGAGAGAAATCAGCGCATGCCTTGAGGTAGCACTGGTAGGTGTTGAAGATGGTGGGGGTGTGCTTGTTGAAGGTGCGCTGCAGCTCCATGGCCGCATGGTCAATGGCCGGCTGGAAGTAGCTGTGCTCAGCATCCACCATCAGCCGCACACCCGCCTACGCCCCCACAAACTCCATTTTCTTATATGATTACACGATCTTCACCTCTTAAGGCAGTCACGACTCCGAAACCTATGCATAATCAGCCCCAGGAGCTAAGGAGCCTAATAAGGGTCCTAGCAGTGTAATAACGGTCCTAGCAGCCACCTTTCCCTTTGGTCATGCCTCTGTCGTGGGTGCTTGTGCTGTGGCATCTGAAATGCTTGGACTTGCAAGAGATCGCAACACAACCACTCACAACAGATGCATGTCAAGAAGGTACTTGATTCATGGGAACGGATCAATCGGGCATGCGAGGGTGTAACTCAGGGGTGGGGCACGCACTGCGGCGGCGGCCTCGGCCAGCTGGTAGAGGCGGCCCATGAGGTTGTTCAGCAGCCGCAGCTCCTCCTCGCTCAGCGCCGTGAAGGACAGCGGTCCCGGCGCCTTGCAATGCTTAATAATCTGGGGAATGTCCTGCAGCACCAACCAGCCCCTTGAAGTGAGACCCTTAAACAGATACTACCTAATACTTCCCATTCCACCTCTATATTTACATTACTTCTAGACAACGACCAGTCCTAAGGACTAGGCACGTCAAGCAACACCTGGATGATTATTTTTCAGTCTTCCACCTCAGGTACCCGCAATGAAGAGCAGTTGAAGCTGCAATATTGCTCGCTGTGAGCTCAGCTAGTGAGCTCATGATAATGTTCACTGAATGCGGAGTTGCAAGGTAGAGATAAAAAAGTTGTTTAGAGGGCTTAGAAATAGAGGTCAGCTCATAGACAGGTGCGCTGATTGTGGAGTCACAAAGCAGAGAGTAAATGCTGTCTGAAGGGAGTGACAGCTGACCTGCAGGCGGATGCGGCGGGACCAGGAGAGGAAGTCTACAACGCCGGTGTCATCCTTGTCCAGGTACCTGAACAGCTGATTCATGCGCTGCGGAGACGCGTCGTTGAACAGTTCTGCATACACCTGCCAGGACAGCACACGCACATCAGGAATTGCCACCTGAAGATCTGCCGTCACAATCCCTCAGCAAGAAGGAACTACAAAGGCATCTTGGACTCCAGAGTACACAGACAGCTTGCTGGGAGTCAGCTGAAATCAAGAGGGTGAGACTGCGCACCGACTCAAATTCTTCGTGGGACACAACGTTGTCGTGGTTGAGGTCAAACTGGCTGAACAGATTGCGAATGGCCACCAGCCCCGCCGATACCCGCTCCAGCAGCTTTGGATTGCCCAGCGCCGTCAACTGCACCCAAGCAACCATGCGTTAGCGTCAGACTGGGTAAGGGCCTGCAGTGGCAAATGCAAGCACACAGCACACTGGAACGTCCATAGCTGCGTGAATAGAAAAGGATCTTAGCATATTGTGACTTGGACCGAAAGGACCGGGATAGCATGGAAAGATTCTGGCAACAATTGATCAGATCCCCACAAACTTCGCGAAGACACGAGTGATCTTGAGTAATGAGAGGCAACCAGCGCGCTGCAACTGCAGAGATGGAAATTACAAAAGATTACAAAAACTGACTGATTCTTCATCAGCAGGGAACGTACCTTGATGGCGGCAAAGCCCTGCCCGCGGCCGTCGGCGGCTGCGGCGATGGAGCGCAGGAAGATGGAGGTGTGCCGGTCGCAGGCCGCCTCGGTGTCATAGTCGTACGTGCGCGCCACCACCGTGTCGTGTGGCTCCGCGCGCGATGCCGGGCCGGCCGCCGCGTCTACGTCATCCTCGGCCGCGTAGTCGAGTATCCCCCCGATGCCGGCCTCGTACAGCGCTGCCATACGCGGCCGGATGTCCTCCTGGCTCTCCCCTGCGCCACCGTTATGATTAGAGTGGTCAGCAAGTAGGCACTTGCTCAAAGGATTTCTAGTCTCTATTCTTCATCATCTGTGCAATTGCGAGGTCCCCAGCCCCTATTTTAAGCAGCTAGATTTGGGCAGGCCATAACAATGTTGGCCCCAAATTCTCAGGTGCTCTTTTAGGTTGGACAAACAAAGTGGTCGTCTTCACAATAAAATCACTGATAATGAAAGCAAGAAGATAACAAGATTTGTCCGTTGGCTCACGCCTCAAGATAGGGTCCACTGAGACATACCACAGCGCAGCGCCAGCATGATAAGAAGAGCTGTCCTAAAATAAAATTTAGAGGGGGGATAATTGAGAGTGGAGTGTTGGAGCGAAGCAGGCCTCACCGGCGCAGAAGTGGCGGAAGAAGGTGCGCTTGACAACGCCGTTGACGAGGGTGGAGCCGAGCACCCTCTTGGACAGCTTCAACAGCGCATCCGCATTGTTCACAAGCGGCTTTACCTGCACAGGCCATGCATGATCGATCCGTATATTTCTAAAGGGTCTTCGAGGATATATCTTCACATGAGCAGATGCAGGTCACATCGCCCGGCTTACTCAAGGGTGCAGATCAGATGTGCAGATGAACATTATAGACATGCCATTGGGTGCGCACCTGGCAAGCCGTGAACACGCCGTGTGCGAGCAAGAGCTCCCCGGTGGTCTTGGTGCGGAATGCAATCCGGGGGTCGTCAAAGTTGAGGGGCACAAATGGCTGCTCGTTTGAGTGCGAGGCCGGCTGTGGCGCTGGCTGTGAGGCGCTGTCATCCTCCTCTAGAGGCTGCGGCTGCGCCGAGGCCACATATGCGCGCAAAAAACCTTGGGACGGAGCTGTGAGCTGGCGGAGTGCCACTACCCGGGCCACTGCATTCATGTAACTGCCTGGCCCTCAAACGCCCTGAGCTGCTGCCTGGGCTTACGGCCTACATGCAAAACAGAACTCTGCATTAAGGACACATGCGCGCAGTAATAAAGCGTCTTAAAGCTCAGCTCGACTCAAACGACTGTGTGCTGACTTCATCAGGACTTTGTCGTCCTCAGTGGTCCATCGCAGAAAGAGTGGCAGTACATCACTGCAGAAAAGTCAGTATTGTGGTGAACTTTTCCGATAATATTTGATGTCACGATCACCCGACACAATGACCTACAAAAGCAAGTGCAGATGCAAGCAGTGCTGACTGGGCGAGGCCCTCCAATATCGACCGGGACGCAGTACAGGGAAAAGACAGTGTTACTCCTCTGCTAAGCCACCATTCAGCTGTTCAAGATATGCACAGTACAAGATGCTCTTATATGCCCTACCCTAGATTCCGGAACAAGTCGACGTTTATCTGTGAAAGGCCTCGGAGTCCACGATCGATGCCAGCTGCCGCGTATATAGAAGGAGACCTTGTTCCACAGTCCTTGTACGTCTTCTCACTGGCATTTGCAGTCCAGAAAGTGCATACGTACCCACCTCCTTTCTCCTTTAGTTCACAGAAGTTACAGGGTTTCTGAAAAGGTTAATTGATTCACCCGGAATTTCTAATATCAGGGGAATTCTATTATATAATCTCACTGTGGCCTAGGGCTACACTGTTTGATCAGGCACAGCTTGACCGCACACAGCTCAAGGAATGCCTGCTTGAGTTGGGTGTAGCGTCAACAGGACAGAGTAATTAGGGCTTAGCAGCTGGCTTGCAGCTCCTCAGCGTTATGGAGGGCATCTCAAGGCACTTGTTAGATGGTGAGCAGTGGGTTGGAGACTCAGTGGGCCCGTTCTTCGGGTTCATGGGAGCTGCCGCGGCTCTGGTGTTTGCATGTGAGTCCTATTCTCCATCACCAGACGCTCATCCAGTCCGAGCCTTTGATCAGACAGCGTTTTCGTTGCAAGAACTGTCTTCATATTGACATTGCTGCCCGTCTGATGCCATTGTGGATTTGTACACTTACTCATTGGCTGCAATCAAAGGTCCAGCATCCTTTACTGCGCGTGCTCAGCCGTCCTGTCTGTGTTTAGGTTGACTGAACCTGAATGTGTGCGATTTAGGTTTTGGAGCAGCTTATGGAACAGCAAAGTCCGGCGTGGGCATCGCATCCATGGGGGTGATGCGACCAGAGCTCGTCATGAAGTCCATCGTTCCCGTGGTCATGGCTGGTGTTCTGGGTATCTACGGGCTCATTATTGCTGTCATCATCAGTACCGGAAGTAAGCTTCTCTTTTTGCCTTAAACAATGCGTTGTACACGATTAGTCATTTTCACAAGACAATTAAGCTTGCAACAAAGCTCCTAGCGGCGCTGTTGGGTCTAGGTGGTTCTGACTAAGTATTCTCCTGGTTCCACTCAATTGCCTCCTCAATAGCATAGTACCAACCCTGGATACATTTTGTGTGCTTCTCTAAGGAGGAGCCTTACATCCGTGAGTCTATCTGCATGGACCAGGCTTGACGGCATTGTCTGAGCGGTGTTGTGTGTGTGCAGTCAACCAGACCGCGGACAAGCCGTACTACCTCTTTGATGGCTATGCTCACCTGGCAGCTGGCCTCTCCTGTGGCCTGGCAGGCCTGGCAGCTGGCATGGCCATCGGCATTGTTGGTGACGCTGGTGTCAGGTGTGGCAGCCATCGCTGCACCTCCTCATCTGTCAAGTTCAGGGGACACCTGTCTTTGCAGTGGCTTAATAGTTGTGCTGTGGAGGTTCCTGTGTTTTGGAGAATCTGGGTATAACGGGTGCATGTGTGGATTTCTCGTGCAGGGCCAACGCGCAGCAGCCCAAGCTGTTTGTGGGAATGATCCTGATCCTCATTTTCGCAGAGGCTCTCGCCCTGTACGGCCTCATCGGTGCGGCGCTCCTCACATCCTCTGAGATATTTTGTCATGAATGCTGTGATAGCCACCAAATATAGTTCTGCTGTGCACTGCTCTATGCAAGTGTTTTTGCTGGTGCTTTCTCGCCGTGCTGTGTATGAAATACTGTCTGAACTCGCTTGTGGTCATTTACAGTTGGGATCATCCTGGCCTCCAAGGCTGGCACTGCCACTCCCGGAACTTGAGCAGATTCTCAGCCAACCTGACGAGCTTCTACAGGAGCCTTGGGCTGCAAGACCACCTTCAATTAGACCAATGCCCAAGTATGGTACCACTTCATCCAGAAAATCCTCGAAATGCTTCAGACCCTAGCATTTTGCAAGCAAGACATGCAGGGTAGATTCTTTTTCTGCTGCGGATTTCCTGCGATAGGGTTTCAAGTACTTGTGATGATGAGCAGACCTCACTACTGCGGCCGACTCAGCATGCATGTGCATGTTAGCTGATGTGTGGCTGCAATTGAATCGCGATGGAAGCATGTAAAGTATGGAATATCCTTTGCCAGAACTTTCCTATATTTATATTTGGTGTGGCGGCTTTATTAATGCAAGCATTTTACTCAGCAGTGGGGCACAACACAGAGGCCTGAAACTATGCCTGGGACTTGTGAAATCATCAATGGGTGATGCTTTGATATGCAGGGAAACAGTCACCAGAAACATGTGAAATTACATTGAACTTTGCACATCACCAGTCCCAGTCTTTATGTCAGTTGCAGACCTTCTTCTGCAATTGACAAACATCACAATGACCATTTTAGGTACCCTATAGTAGCTACTGGCAATTGCTACTTGCAAGTGTCCTCCTTGATATCCACTAAATACCTTCATACTCCATTGCAGCACATGCTTAAAATAGCAGAGCATGTGGGCAATTCAGCTGCGGCATACTTCAAATACAAGAATCGGGTCGCCCCATCTTCTTCCTGTAGCAAAAGACTGAAAATAGGCGTCCTCTAAAAACACTTTAAACTGATGCCCCTCCCAGCCTTTGCCATGCAGGACAGCAACAACTAGGTGCCTACCCTCGATGATTGCAAATACATACTTTACAGCCAGTCCTTTACCCTGATTGCGAGGCCTTGAACATCTGCCGACACTTTTCTGCACGGCAGTTGCCAGATAACACAAAACCCAAAGGCATCTGAAGATGCTGGAGCCCTGAGACACTATGAGTCAACCATCAGCCTAATGTCCATATACTTTACTCCAAATGCGCGCATTGGTCACGAAAAGCTGGTCATGACCACCACTTGTCAATCCAGTAACATCCTCAATAAGACGTGTCACATGAGTGCTCAAATGCTACGGTCACCCATGCACACTAGCACGCATGTCAAGTATGACTGACGAGACAGACACAGCTTTCTGTGGCAAAAATGGAGCAAGAATGAGCCAAGAGGGCTGCAGTTTAGTGGTGAGCGTCTGAGGCACGGGAAACGACAAATTCCACAGCTTTGTGCTGTTCGCAGATAGTTCACGACGCTATATACTTAGTATAAGTTTCGATATTCTGCTTCGGTTCACTTCTTGCACTGACCAACTACTTATTGTAACCATTCCTCCCACTGCATTCCCCTGTATGCACTCACCGGCCTAACAATGCCCTGCGCACTCTCTTAGAGTATTGGCAAAGGCCCCCTTTGCATGCAATGCCAGTCTGCCCTGGACTACTCAGCTTGCACTCCAGAGACAGGTCAGCTGATCCGACACAGCGGGGAGGCCACAGAGCAGGACTGTCCGTTTTGACTGGCGCCAACGCTGCTCGATCGAGAGTCCAGCGCTCCCCGTGTACCCCACTCTGCATCCTCATCCCTGCACACACCCGCTAGTCACTCTTGTCCTCTCGTGCGCGAAAAGACAAATGTCCGCTTCCGCAAAGATCAACAACTCAAGCGCTTCATTGCTTCATCTTCGCACATGCACAACCTTGGAGTGGATGAATTCAGCAGGGGTGTAGAGCATCCCATATGGGACAGTCGCAAGCTCCTTGAGTGATTTCTTGGACATTTCGCACTCTCAGGCAGGCAGGTGCAGGATGCGCAAAACAAGAGTGGGACAAGATCGGGTCTTGGGAGGGGAGCAGCTTGCCTCAGCATGGGCTGGTAGGACTCCTTGCCGGAGTGCGCATCCCCCGCGGCGGTGAGGCGCGTGCGCATCGAGGACAGCGGGGAGCCCTTGCGCACGCTTCCGCCCTCATCCGCGGCGCTGCCGACGCTCGAGCTGCGGCCGTTCGGGGGCGTGCCCGGCGGCGTCCCGGCCCCGTTGCCCGCCTTCCCTTGCAGCTTGTTCGCCAGCAGCCTGCACCAGGACCACAGTTTCAATCGCGGCAACGTCAGCTCAGTAGACAAATGATGCTCTGCACACATTCATCTGCATGTTGCACAACTCTGTGCAAATGATGGCCACCCAGACATCGCAATGGAGAGTGGGGCTTGTTGTTGTGCTTTGTGTTTTTTTTATGAACAGCTTCCAAGTGGGCGTGGACTTCAGTGCTTATTCTACAGGGTGTGCTGGCACACAGTGGTGAGAATGAGGATGCGCACCCCTGCGGCGCGTAGCCGTTGTGCATGCTGTTTGCGGCGTGCCCATTGGCGCCGCTGTGCTGCAGGCCGGTGAAGCCATTGGCGATGATGCCGATGACCGTGCCGACCTTGCCGTTGGGCGGGCTGTGGCTGCCGTGGCCCTTCATCCCCTGCCCGCCCTTCACATCCTCTGCCAGCATGCTGCCCGGCTGCGCATCCCCCTCTATCACAATGTCCTACGTGGCCAGCAATTATCCTTCAGTGACACCAGGGAAATAAAATAGACTTCCTGATGCAAGCATCTGCAGTTAGGCATCATCAGGTCTGCTTCAGGGGTATTGACCATGGGTACATGTGAGGAACATACCCAGGACGCGTGTGACAAAAAGACATGCATCGTTGTGTCACAGGATCCAGATGTGTGTGTCACACATCCATAATGTGAGTTTCAGGGGCAGAGTGCAAAGAGTACGCACCTGCAGCTCAGCGGCAGACTCGCTGTTGACAAGGTAGGTGCCCTCTCCCAGGAGAACGCCGTCGGTGACGTTGCGCTTGGTGGTCCATCGCCTACTCAGAGTCCAGAACACCAGCGGGACCACGTACCAGGCAATGAGCACATCCACGCTGTAGTGCTTGCGCGATGCCACTATCAGCACGCTCAGCACCGCCACAGCCAGCCATGTGATCACCTGCGCACGGCAACACCACCCCTGAGAACCTTCCAAGCACCTCTGACTGCATGATGCTCAGAGCAATTCGAGCAATCCGAGACAATATAGATCCCGGGCCGGACTATGCATACATGGCAATGACCGCTCCTCATGTGGGATAGCTGCCAGCTGCCATCGTGCGCAGAACAAATTAAAGTGAAGGAAGGAGGTGCAAGGGGCTTGCAAGAAGCTCTCTTGTGGGGCCCAGAGCAGAGCCGCTCACCTTTGTGGCAAAGTGCGTGCCGAATTCAGTATAAGTCAGGGCGCCCACAAGCGCAAAGGTGGTGTGCGATGAGAATATCAAGTCGCCACACCCATGTGTTGCCTGCACAGAAAATAAGGAAGGTGTCAGCAATCCACAGATGCCACAATACGGCTATTTACAGGGATTACATGGGCAACAGGAAGAAAGGTCTGATTAGAAAATAGCATACCTGGCGCTGGAGGTCCACAGCCACGTGGCCCCACCAGTGCTCGGGCATCTCCCTGATGGCAGTGACCTGCCCCTCTCTGCAGTGGTAATTCGACGCTGGCAGCTGCGTCACCGTGAAGGACAGTATTCGCAGTGTCTGGCAAACTGCCCCAACACAAAATCATCAGCTAGCGTTCTGAATGACACAAAAGCATGGCAGCCAAGAGAAAGGTTCCAGCAGCGCAAACACTCTTAAGGACTGTGTTGTAGAAAAAGCATTGTGTCATGTGAATTGATGACCAAGAATAGGCTCACCCACTAGGGCGGTGAGAATGCGGCTGTAGAGTACTGCAGTGTAGAAGCGTTTCTTCGGGAAGACGAACGGCGAGAACGTCCACAGGACAAAGGAGACAAAAAGTGAAGTGAATATCAGTTCGCTGACCCACTCGTTCGACTTCCCCAGCTCCTGTGACACAAGAGCAGTGTACTCAGCTTGTCTGTCACAAGAAGGTCCATGCTGCAGTCGATACGCTACTCAAGTGCAGCAAAGGCCTTTGTCTCAGACCACATTTCAGCACAGCTGCCCGTGTTCCACACACAATGACATTATGGCAGTCAGAGGCACGCACCGGAAGGAGGTCGAAGCCCACATCATGCAGAGGCTGCGCCATGGGGCGGTGCATCCGGTGGGCCAGCTGTGTGGCCATGGCGTGCACATATTGGAACACCGCTCCCAGCAGGATCGCCTTCCATCTCTCTCTCAGCAAGGGCAACTGCAGCAGTAAGATCAATCAAATCACAACATCGGGACACTATAGGTAAAAATCAGGTATACCCACTTCAATATTGTCAAGACGTTGAGGGGCCCTTCACTCCTATATCAGGAGATGGAGCAGGCATGTGTCCTGGGACTAGCTACAGAATAGGACATATCGGCACCTTGGACTGGTACGGTACATCAATTATGACACTGAAATTGTTATGATTGTGTCTGATGGTGAAAAAATGCCCTATGAGCGACCTGTCTTGCATGAACAGGCATTGACGTAATAAGCTGCTTTGACTACGACCATTCCATGCAAGTCTAGCTTGCGCCCCTCTTGAACCTGAACCATCCTTGTTGCATAGTAGACGATCGAATACACCTTTAAGGGAAGGTGCTGCTCAACATAGTGGCAAGGGGCGTCTAGGGTGACTCAGAATCGTCCAATCCTAGGCACAAAAAAGTTTTTCGAGGCATCGAGGCTGACCTCGACGACAAACTCCAGACGAATCCGTCTCCACAAATGAAGAGCTGCACGCCCACATGGTGACATGTTTGGCGTTGCAGCCACTTGTGAAAGAGGGTCGTCCCTTTCCGAGGCTGGGAACGGCCGACTCGAGGCAGGCCGTCGAGAACTTGTCAACACAACATTGACATGAAGTGGAGGATCTTTGTACTAGCCAACCTTGAAGGCGAAAATGCTTCGATCAGAGGATGGACAACTTGCTGCGCCGTGCGTTTTAGGCAATGGGAAAACTGTCACAACCTTGGGGCAGGCTTGCCAACTGTGCTTCACTCAAGAAACGATTTGAGTTAGTTTGTGAATAACACAGAGCACGATCATCCAAGGAAGCCTGTCGCAAAGGTAGGCTCGTGATTGTGCAGGAGCAGTCAAGGTGAGTAAGAGTTGACGCGATACTTACACTTAAACCTATATAGGGTTTAAAAGAAGGAAGGGAAATTGAAAGGGGACAACATTTATATTCGGAAAAGATGCCATGCTATGCATGCAAGCATCTAGCTTGACTGTTGATCTCAAGTAACCTTGCAAAAGAATCGATGGGATGAAACCATCAGAAAAAAGCGTCTTGAAATGAGACCGATGAGTGCACCTGCGAACATGGAGGGGTCCTTCTGGATGGGCGCAAAGACGATGAAGTGCGTCCGATGTGGTTGGGTGTTCTTTGCCTCGTCGGTAGAGTGCCAAATGATTTTACAACATCAGGTCTATTGAAAACATGACGTGCAAGCTGAGGATCTTGAGATGGGATCATTTTGCAGGATCAGTAGAGGAAATCTGCATGGTGGCATTCGGTCCAAGGTCTTAGATCGCTGCAGGAAGACTTTTGAGAAGGATAAACAAGGAGTCATCATATTGAAGGTATTGAGACTTCGTAATATTTTGGACGTATGCATCCTCACCACGTCCACTTCTTTCTTATATTTGTGTGAACACTTGATCTCCCTCTTGGACAGGGTGGAGGCCCTTTCCACATATACAGCACGGACATGGAGGGCATATTCAGGTACGTCGTGCATGCTTTGCTATCGCACCTGGTCGTCCTGGAGCTCTGCCTGCTCGCTGACTCAGAGACTGTGCAATACCATCAGGCAGGAAAGCTACTTTCACTACATCTTCGGCGTTGAAAATGAGGACTGCTACGGAGCCCTGGACATCAGAGATGGAAAGACCATACTGTTCATGCCACGCCTGCCCGACTCATATGCGGTGTGACGGCACACTTATTGTCTCAGTATCACACTCTTCCTTTGTTGCATGCAAGCACGCCCTTTGAATGCACCAGTAGTGGCTGCCACATAGCAACATAGGAGCGCTTGCAGGTGTGGATGGGTGAGATCAAGGGCCCAGACTACTATCGCAAGCACTACAGCGTAGATGCAGTGTTCTACACGGATGAAATGTCAGTCCGTCTGGCTGCACTGAATGCCCCTCAGCTCCATCTGCTCAGCGGCGTCAATTCAGACAGGTATGCCCTTCTGTCTGTTCTTGCATCGTGAGCATAAGGCCCAAGGCCATGCAAGGCCATGCATGTTCCCTTGCAATTTTCTAGTCAAGTGAGCAAACCCACCCAAGACTGACATGAGACTGTCTCCACAGTGGTTCCAAAACAGAAGAGGCATTCTTTGACGGCTCGGAGGCCTTCAAGGTGGAGAGGGCATCCCTCTTCAACATCCTTGCAGACTGCCGAGCGGTGAGGGCACATTCTCTTCAGGATCTAATGGCTTTGTCCAAAGTCCTGGGCCGTCCTCTCAATTCCTGAACTGATGCTCGCAGACCAAAACAGAAGAGGAGCTGGAGGTGATGCGGTATGCTAATGATGTGGCATCGGCAGCCCATGTGGAGGCAAGCCTTCTCTAGTTCCTGATACTGAAAATTTTAGATTCAGAACCTGTGATACAGGCTATATCAGAAGTGTGTAACAACCATTCAGCTTTGCCTTGACATCATCTTTGCGGGTTAGATTGCTTGAATACACATGGCTCCCTGGATTATCATCGAGGTCTCAGATGATGCTCGGAACAAACTTAACCTTCCCTAATCAGCTATGTAATGTGCCAGGTTATGCGGCGGTGCAAGCCTGGAATGATGGAGTACCAGCTTGAGAGCACATTCTTGAACTTCTGCTATGCAGAGGTGAGGTCAGAGTGCTTTTCTTTCAGCTCACACTGGCATCCTCTGGGCTGCTGGCTATCACGATTTCCTGTCCTAACAGCATGTGTGACTATCAACAGGGCGGCTGCAGGCACGCACCATACACACCAATCTGCGCATCTGGACCCAACGGTGCCATATTGCATTACGGACACGCTGGTGCCCCAAATGGTGAGGAAAGATGCCTGGAAACCTGATCAGCACACAAGTGCCTATCAGAAGTGTCTTTTAATCACTTTGGATTTTATGTGGAATATGATTGGCAGACAGGCAAATTGGAGAAGGGGACATGCTGCTGATGGACATGGGCTGCGAGTACTATGCCTATGACTCTGACATCACCTGTTCCTTCCCGGCCAGCGGCCGCTTTTCTACTGATCAGAAGGTGACTCACTAAATACCCCTGTCCTCTGTGAGCCGCTCAAATCTGTGTGTTTCCTGCCCATATGCTCATAGATGTGCTCATAAAGTTTCTGACCACCATGGTCGAAGCACCAAAGCTCTTGGGCCGCTCTCCCTTATCTTCGACCAAAGACAGTAACTGGTCTGCGCCTGACAGTATCTGATATGCACCTGAAAGTAATTGATGTGCACCTGCAGCACATCTATGAGGCTGTGCTGGCAGCGCACACAGCGGTCATTGCTGGCATGCAGCCAGGTGTCTCCTGGCCGGTGAGACCCATCTCCCCCTGTATGCCCATGAACGCTTGCTGAATTCGTTTGAACTTGCTGGGCGGGAGGAACATGTACTTTATTGATGCATTGCCTTGATGCATCAGGATCTGCAGCTGGTGGCAGAGAGGTGTATATTGCTGGGCCTGAAGCTGGCAGGCATAGTGGATGGGAATGTGGAAGAGATGGTGGATCAGCGCATTGGCGCCCTCTTCATGCCCCATGGTGAATCCCCTTTTCTGACCTCCTGTCACACCATATGTCCAATGATTTACATTTGGTGCTTGTTAGGAGTGACTGTATTCCACACCCAGGACTTTATATTGTCCATGTATGTCCTCGCAAGGCAAGTTTGGCAAGGATCAACATGTGCAATAATTGCCCGTCACAGGGCTCGGCCATCTGTTGGGCATCGACACGCATGATGTGGGCGGGTACCTGCCTGGCCTACCCCCGCGCATTGAAAAGCCGGGCCTGCGCTCCCTCCGCACAGCCCGGTAAGTCTTTACACTTGCCGATGTCCTAACAGATCATTATGGTACTTTGATCTCCCGATGGGATGCGGCAGACACTCAGGGTTGCTGCGACAGGAGTCAATTAAATGTCTCGTAGTGCCTGCAATCGCGATTGTGACAACTGGAGGGAGGATGCGGGCATGCGGCAGATCTTGGCCTAAGTCATGGTTGTATTAAAGCGGATGTGCGGCGTGGCAGGATACTAGAGGAGGGTATGGTGCTGACAGTGGAGCCCGGATGCTACTTCAATGCCTTCCTGCTGAAGCCGGCCCTGGACGATCCCAAGTCTGCGCGATACCTTGTGCGCGACCGCATCGAGTCACTGCTGGTGCGCCAATTCTTCGTGGCACAACTGCCTGTTTCGCAGTCCTCTGTTAGGGTCTCTTGTCTATTGTAGCAAAGTGTTTGTGCCCATCACTTGGCAAGCGTTTGTAGAGAAGACATGCATCGCTTATGACAGACATCCAATGCAAGACGCAGAAGTGCATGGGTGAGTTGTGCTGGTGTGCTGCCCAGGGCTTTGGCGGTGTGCGGCTGGAGGACAATGTGGTTGTGACAGGCGATGGGGCCAGAAGCATGACCAATGTCCCTCGCCAGGTGGAGGATGTTGAAGCCGTCATGGCAGGCGGCCCCTGGCCTCCCACAGCAAAGTCTGCCTGAGCAGGTGCCAGCATGCATGCATGTGGACTGTCGTAATTCCCGCAAATGAAAACCAGGGCATTGGTAGCCCACTGAACAGATGGTACAGTCTGTACACCATTAGGTCAGAAGCCCATTGGATGATTCGGAAGTCCCTGAAGCAACTTGCAGTTGGGCTCTGCACGTTTTACTGTCATACATGAATGACGGCCACTGAGCTCATGGCCATGGCACTATAAATACCGGTCCTTGAACAATTGTCCTTGCAAGGGAATTGGTTTGAAGGAAGTCTTCCTGGATGTTTGACAAAGCAGCTTCCTTGTAAAACAAGCTTTTTTTTCTTCTTGTAAAATAAGCTTTCCCGACGTGACATCACAGATTGTGCAAATGTCACGGTGAAGCAACCGGCAACCAGCGTCCCGGCCGGGGCGCTCCGCACGGTGCATGCATTACTATTATTATTTTGATGATTGCAGTGTCGGCAAATCCAAAGCCCGAAGGCCATAGGGCATACACAGTGTGTCTGCAGCCACATCTGTGGGGCCTGAAGGTCTGGTCTGCAGCCCAGATACCAGTGGTATCATACTAAAAGTCTAATCATGCATGCAGTGACCATATGGCATACATGCAAATGCAACAGCCTGCAAACTCCCTTGCTTGATATCGAGTGCAGCTTGTACTCTTCACAAGGGCTTGATCCACAGCTCACCCTGCAGATCTGATCGGTACCTAGATTGCTGAAGGCCAGCGTGGCCTGAGGACTTTGGCGGCAACAGTCCAGTCTATGGAACGCGGTGGAGATTGGGACATTTGACTCGTCGGTTTGAAAGATAAAACCGCTGCCGCTATCGATCTCGCCGTGGGCGTGGGTGATGATCGTGAGATCTGGTGCGCCATATTTGTTTGGAATAAGATGATTCAACATCTCCTTGCTGTCTTCCTGGCAGGGCTCACTTGCTGGGCATCTGCAGCTACTCAAGGTGACGTCTCGGACGCCTCCCGAACCTCTGTCTCTCTTGCCAGCATAAGCCCGAGTCATGAATGGGGCATCAGTGTCAATATGCAGTCATCGATGTTGATCACTGTGATCTCATGCTAGTCTCTGACAAGATGTTCCAGGGACATGCAGCCCTGTGTGCGAGTAATGTCGTTTGCGCCAAATCACGTTGTGCGTTCACCTCAGGTTGCATGATCATGATGTGGGTCAATGATCAGTATAGATCTTGTGCATTGTGTCTTGCAGATGCGATCTTATCGGAAGGCAAACTGTTTCCCCCATCCCTGACAAAGAACATCCCTCAGCCTGCGGCCTTCTTCCCATTGACTGAGGGGTCAGGCGATCACGTCTCATCTTTCCCCAACCCAACGTACTTGGGGACACTCAATGGCAGCATTCCGTGCGTGCCCACAACGCTCAAGCTTTGAACTGTTTGCTTGGATTTGTTGAGTAATAGCCCTGTTGTGTCCCTGGAAACTTGCTAATGTGCCAGATTTCTAATTGAGGCATACAATATGCGTTAAAAATAAATCTAGATCCTCCCCAGTCCGTCGTGATCATGCGTGGATAAAATTTCATATGTCAGCTGAACACATCTTGATGTGTAGTTTTGCAAGAAATTCAGGTAATCATCAGAAGTCTGCATCTTGGCGCTGAGAAGCTCCTCTTACTCTCTGAAGTCTAAGAGCAATTTCTGCTGCAGGTGGGTCAAAGATGACGTTTTCGGGTCGGTGTTGAGGTGCAGCAGAGCAAATGATGATAAAATCATCTTGGACCCTGTGGATTACGGTACGGCAAAAACTTGCTTACCACCTCTTTGTGCTCGCTGCAGTAACATGCATTGGCCAACATGCTGCACTATGGCGCGCAATACTTGTACTTTGAACAATCGCATGACTCAGCATGCAAAACGGGAACATGTGAAGCATAGGCTTGCTTCCACCCGCGAAGGGGACAGCGTGCACCTTGCAAGGCCAGAATAACTGAGGCTGCATGTGGTGTGGCAGCGGCGATGGGCCCATTCTCCATCAACCTGTGGATGAAGGCCAATGCCACTGACACTGACGGGGACCTGTTCCAGTACTTCTTCTCACACTCCGGCTATGCCACGCGCCAGAATTATGCCAGTGTGGACACCTTCCACCCCAACCAGGTAACAAGATCATTCAGCCCCTAAATTTGTGCTGCACCGGACTCTGTGGTTGTTTTAATGTCCTGCAGCAGTGAAGAATTCAGCCCATTCAGCCCATCTTGTCCACTGCATCATAAGAAATTGCGCTGCGCAAAGCTCCGGTTAAGCATCTACTGCAGGAGCCAGGCTTAACTTTGCATCCCTGCTGTTCCTACCTGTATTTTAGTGTTCAGCATGTCACGCTGACACCTTGGGATTCAGTGGTTTCCTATATACTCCAGGACCCCATTAGACAAAATGACAGACTGCATGGGGCTTGCCTGGGGCAGGCGAAGCTCTCCTGCAGCCTAAATTGCATGTGCTGAGGTGGTTTGTTTATCTATTGCGCAGATCCACATCTACCTGCCGGAGAACGGCCATCCGGCGACGGGCCTGGTACGCACCATAGTGAAGGACTCCACCAACCTTGACACCTCCTCCTTTCTGGACTCGGACGGCCACTACGGTGACAACACCGCCCGCAACCAGCTCAACACCAACCCAGTCGACGACGGCGCCTGGCACATGGTTCGCTGCCCAGCCGGCTGTGCCGCAACGCTTTACCACTAGCACCAGAAAACGGATCGCCAGAGAACATCGGGCCCAATAACACAATTGAGCGCCTAGCGCATTACAGTTCTCCAAAAGGGCGCTGGCAGGCACCTTGGCATAGGTCAGCATGCCTTGGATGTAAAAACACCCCAACTTTTCCGGAAGAGGACGAGAGCCGAAGAGAGATTTGAGGGGAGTCTGCAGCATGCACCGAAAGAGGGAATTGTCGTTGAAGGAGGTGATGCATGCAAGCGGTTGGGTGGGCGGGAGCAAGCATCTGACGGCATGTGAGCGCAAGACGAGGGTTTGCATGCAAGCGGTTCAGACCTCAGTTGCAGGCATGTGACGGCATGTGGCGGCATGCGCTCGCAGGTGACGGTGACGACGCAGCAGGACAGCGGCGCAGGCTATTTGGTGTACATCGACGGCAACGAGGCGGCCTCGCTGCCCTCCACGGACCCCAAGGCCCTCAACGCCACCCTCGACAACGTCAACCTGCTCCTGGATGGCGGCCGTCCCATCTTCCTGCAGGTGTGCACTTGCCTCACGCCTGCACGCCCTGACCTCCTCCTGCTTTGAAAGTTTTTGCATCCCATACTCCCCTGAGCTTGAGTCTTGAATTCCTGTTGCAGAGTGACCTGACAATTGTCATCGCGCCGGGGGTGTGGATGGGGATTCTCTTGGGTGCCCAAGGAGGCATGAACACAGGCCTGATTTCTGCACACCAATGCGCTTGCAGTGATATGCATGGTATTGGAAACCCAAGTCAGAGGTGAACACTTCTGAACATTCCTGCTGGTCCTCTCCTATGGAAATTAGCTGAGCTGCGAGCCTGAGCTAAAGAATTGCTGTGCTGCATGCCCAGAACGGCGCCATCTACCTGTGCGGCCGTGCGGACGGCGACCCCAGCCGCTCCTTCTCCGGCTCCGTCTCGCACCTGTCGCTTTTCTCCACCGTACTCAGTGGCGCCCAGATCCGCGATCTCTACCGCACCGTCCTCGTGGACACCCTCAATACCTTCCGCTCCCAGGCGGCAGCCGTCACCGGCACCGCCCCGGCCGCCGCGCCGATCGGCGCCGTGCCGCAGGTGCGACAGATTGCCACACTCCACCTCAGGCAATTTTACCTACAATGTTAGGTCACAACAAGTTTTTAACCCACAGATGTCTAGAGTGAATTTTGGAGGTCCGCCTGCTGTCACAGAGCAGCTTGCCCCTACCGCTCTGATGATGTGGTAGATCACTTGATGCCAGCTGACACCAGGGCTACACCGGGAATCTTTCAACAGCATGCTACCAGCAGCTTTTTAGTGCATAGCCAGCACGCGCCCACAGAGCCCATCTCGGGAAGGTGCAAAGTTCGAGTGACCAGACCAAAGCCCAACACCTCCAGACCCATAGCTTATTTCCTTGACCACAGGTGTTTGCTGCCCCGGGAGTGCGCCTGGATCCTGCCCCCTCAGGAGACCCCCAGGACCTCGCAACCGCCCCCATCAGTGCACTGGACCTTCTCATGCCCTCGGTGCGACCCCCTTTTGTGCCAGCATCCATACACCTGTGGACCCTGGGATTCAAATGGTCTTGAGTTCTATGAGACCTCAATGCGGAGCTCATCATCTCCACATTGCCTGGAGGCGTTGCTGAAAGCTACTTACAGGTCCAACAAGCTGCCGCAAGCAGTGCTTGGGGTGTCTTCCTCTAGCGGCGGAATGTCTCCCATAAGCTCCACACGAAATTAATGGTATCTGCCTCATTGTAAAGTTGAGTGATAGCCTGCCTAGAAAACGTGCAGCAGAGAGGCATTGTAGGTGGGAAGCAATGTATGTAATATGACTGATCCACTGGTGCACGTGAGCAGGCGGCTGCACCGGCGGCGTCGCAGCCGACGCAGTTGACGATCGCGGGGCGGCCGTGCCAATTCCCATTCTTTTATAAGGGCGAGGCGCGTACGCAGTGCGTTCCCTATTCCAGCTCTGATTCGTCTGCCTTCTGCCTGGACGTGGATGGGCGCTTCAGCATGTGCTCGCCCACACTCACCAGCGACTACTCCTCCTTCATCAACTGGATGGACCAGTGGGCCGGCATGGGCCAGCTCCAGACCGCGGTGCGCGCCCCTCTGGGCGAATAACACGCTTCCCTTTGCTTTCCGGCATTCACCGCCGGAGCACCCTCATTGATTCCAGGAGAGGAAAGGCACACTGCATGCATTTTGTGCAAGATCTCAAGAAAGATAAAAGATTTCTTGAATTATGAGAAAGGTCCTGATTCCATTGATGCAATGATGCCGCATCAGGAAGACAGCTGCTTTAAGGCTGGCAAGTCAAACTGCCTGTGGCAATAACATGGGATCATGGAAGAGGGGCCTCTGTACAGGAGGGCCAGAGTTCTTATGGCGGTGCTGCTTGCATTTCTGAGAGCTGCATGGATTCTAAGAGCTGGTGTGATGTGGTGGCGGCAGATCGGCGCCAACGCGCAGCAGCAGGTGGTGCTGTGCAGCGTCAACGGTACGGGCACGGGCAGCCAGAAGAACTGCGGGCCGGGGTTCGTGTGCGCGCCGCTGTCGCGCGCTGACCTGGACGCCGAAGCCAGCTTCAACGCCAACTCCGTCACCCCCCAGCCCAGCCTGGCAGGCGCGTTACCCCCCTACCCTCTCACAAGCCCCAAGCATGCATTCCAATCCCCACAAGTTGAACTCCTGAGGCTTGCTCTCGCGATGTGCCGTAGACCTGCAATTGCACTTGTGACCCTCTGGGGCCATGCAAGGAACCATTGATCATTCAAACCTTCTCCTCTCATGCAGCACCATGTTGTGCAATATGCCTGGGCACAAAATAGCCAAAATCCCACTGCATTGCACCTCAAATCGCAGCTGCATAATGCTTTGATGCAGAACAAGGCAGTTCTGCGGTCAAAACGATCAATACTGAAGTCCAGCTGGCTGTGAATTAAATGCAGGGACTGGGATCGGGGTGTGCGCGAACCCGGACGGTGTGACTCTGCCGGTGGGGGGCAGCATGCCGGTGCCAACGGCGTACTTCCCCCTGACCAACGGATCGGTCATGTCGTGGCCGGTGCCGCAGTACTGGGCCTACAACACCTCCGCTGTGCGCGCCAAGCAGACCAAATTCGTCGAGGACGACCTCTTCGGCTCTGTCGCCTCCTGCAATGCCTCCCTCGGTGCGCGCACTTTTGTACACTTTTTTGCGCCTTTTTGCACTTTTTCACACTTCTTCCGGGCTCTGGCTGGGTTTTCACTTTTGTACATGGGCGCTCAGTGTTTGGAGCTTCTTGTGAGGGTAAGCGGCTGAAGATCAGGCAATGTTTGCAGACTGAGCAGAGTGTCAAAGTGGTGGCATGCCGCCATCAAGGTCTCATTGAACGGCACCTCTCCGGCAGTTGCAAGGAGGTGTTACTGAGGAGTGTCGGGGGAGCTTTAGCGGCACCAGATTGTGTAGTTGTCTGCACAAACTGAAAAGCTCTGCCGTGATAGGAGCATGTTGTGTGCATGCCACCACCGGCTTTGCTAGAGACATGTCTGCAGCGCTTGCATGGGTGCCCCTGGGTGGTTGTATAGGAGTCTAAAGGGGGGGGGGGGGATAGGGGGCGCAGGGTCGAGCATGGCGATCGGGGGGGGGAAGGGGGGCGCCACAGGGCCGTTTGCGTTCAACGTGGGGGTGAAGCAGGGCAGCCGCGCGGGCGCCATGTTCCAGTACGTCATCTCCACTCGCTCGCGCGATCTTGGCAACGTCACCGACGACAACATCTTCTACCCCAACCAGGTACTGAAAAGATGAGAAGCGGTGTAGTTGCAGTTTACTGGATAGAGAGGCACTTGATGACCAGCTCGTGGTGTGTTGGGTGGTCTATGTGGAGCCTAAAGGGCCTTGCAATGTGTTGTTGCAGATGCACCTGTACCTGCCCTCAGCGGACCACCCCGCGCATGACACAGTGCGCGCCATCGTCAAGGATAGCACCGACAGCTTCAACGGCGACAGCTCCCGAGTCTTCGTGGACTCTGGTGAGACCGCCGAACTTTTTCTTTTTGCCCTGCAACCCTTGACTCCCTCGAGCCAGGGAAGTACTAAATACTGCTGTCTCTTGTATCCCTCTGCTCAAGCTCACCACTGTTGACAGGAGTGCAGTCTTGCAAGGCTGCCAAGGGGCAGGGGCAGCAGCATGCACTGGAAAGGGGTTGCATGGGATGACTGAGATTGATTTCTGGGTTCTGCAGACGGCGTGCTTGCCTCAAACACTGAACGCACCTCCATCCGCACGCCCGTGCTGGGCGCCTGGCACATGCTCACAGTCACCACCATGCAGGACGGCTCCCCGGTGCGCCATACCTTCGACTGCAAACCCGCTCACCCTCTGCTGCATGCAAACACCTGCCATCCATTGAGCTGAAAACATTTTTTGGAAGAGGTACAGATTGTGTCGAAGGGTGATTGTTTTCGCAATGCCCAGTGACAGCCTTCCATGCCAGATTTGCTAAACAGTACCATCTCAGCAGGATGGGGGCTGCCTACGCTGCCCCCACTTTGAGCTGCCACATTGGCGAAGCATCATGTTCAGGAGGAGTCATCTCATGACTGATCATTACATGCAAATGCCAGGGCTATCGGCTGTACGTGGACGGCATTTTCCGCGCGGCGCTGACGGCGCCGCAGGACTACTTCCAGATCAACGGCGGCCGGCCCATCTACGCGGACGGCCCCATCGTGCTCTGCGACCGCGCCGACCACTTCCCCGGCCGCTCCTACGACGGCAAAATCGCGCAGCTCTCCATCTACGACGCCGCCCTCACCGAGAACAACGTGTGCAGTTTCCTCTCTCCGTGATCATCTGGGACACCCTAATATGTGTGTCGAACTTGCCGTTACTTGCCACTCAGCAGCAGCAGTCGTGCTTGCACAACATCATGGGCAGTCTGCTGTACTATGACGCTCTCGCAATGGGAAGTCAGCTGACATGGCAAATGCATCATCCTCACAAGCTTTGCATTTACTCAATGGAGTGAGCAAGATAAAGTAGAGAGATACAGCTGATCAGCCTCGGTGCACCATTTCTTGTGCAGATCGCGCTGCTGTACGGGGCAGTGGCGGGCGCGATGCCGGACTACAGCAAGAGCCCCTCCGCGCAGAAGGCGGCCCTCGCAGGGCTGACGCCAGCTTCCGCGCCGGCTTCCGCGACAGCTTCCGCCCCCGAGCAGAGCGTCGCCGTGCCGCGATCGGCGCCGACAGCCATCACACGCGACACAGAGACCCTCTCCTCAACGCAAACCACGGATGGCAGCCAGGGTGTCAGTGCATCTGGCGGCGGCGGCGGAGGAGGCAACGCCGCGGCACCCAAGCCCGCGCTGAGATCGGCGGCCGGCTCGCAGGGCGGCCCCATCGTGCCCAACCCCGCCGACCAGCAGCCAGGTGGGGTTCACTTCTATGTTGCTGCTAAATGAAGCTCTCTGCACCTTACAAAACGTGAAGAGCTTGCTAGATTCTTGCACCCTTGAAACCGTAGAAATTTGCAGTCATGCAGAGAGCCAGGGGAGTCCCTGATCTGTGCGCATGTCTGGGCCATGTCTTGAGGCACTGAATGATTATGTATCAGCAAGACTATTTGTGGGTGCAGTTGTGACGGGGACGGCTGCGGACCAGAGCAGCGTGCGCGTGAACAGCGCGTCGGTTGGCAGCGGCCCCAAGCTGGCGCCTGCGGCCATCGTTGGAATCGTGGTGGTGCGAGCCTGACACCCATCGTCTCCAGCACTGCACAAATCCGATCATAAAATACTCGCTGCTGCAATCCAAGTCATATGCAGTGTTTGTAGCAGAGTAATATACTGATCTGGGTGGCTGTCTCTATTTCAGGCGGCTGTGGTGGTGGTTGCAATCTTGGCGGGAGTGGCGGTGTTTGTGGCTCGGAAGGTAAGCAGCCCCTCAATCATCTTCCCGTGCATGTCAGATGCACAGGAGATACCATCTTGCCATGCAACTTCGCTTGGTACCTGCAAGTGCTTTCCCACTGCGCGGCATTGAAAAGTCCACCAGCCTCTCTCGAGCAAGGTTGGAGCATGCCATCTTGCCAACCCCATCACGCTCCCATGCCCGAGCAACTCCCAAGTGAACATTAATTTGGTGCTGATCAAAATAGTCTCAAAATGGTGGCTTTCCTTGAGCATGCTGGCCCTTGGTGTTGAGAATAAATTGGGAACAAATCTGGTGGCTGTGCAGAGGCGGCATGGCGGCAGCTGGAGGAAGGAGCAGCTGGATGGTGAGGGTGGGGCAGGCGCCAGCGCAGCGCAGCACACCAGCTTCCCAGACGGCCAGGACGTGCCCAAGAGGGCCTCCCCGGACAAGTCCAAGCTGTTCACGGGCGCCCCCTCCTCCCACAGCTTTGATGTAGAGGCCCACTCAGCCCTGTGAGAGGTCTCTTTAAAGATTTTGGGGTACTTCAAGTACGCCAAGCATGGCAGAGTGACTGTTGTCGTGCAGGTAGTTTGAAATAAATATTCCCATCTCAAGTTGATTGTACGGTGCCGCAAAGGGGGCATGGCGATTTTTACATGCTAAGTGACACAACCCTGCAAATGGCAGATCAGCAGAATGCACAAGCATCTTTTGGGCGCTGCATGAACAAGACATTCTCTTTCAAGCTCTGCTAGAAGGCACCAAGAATTTATTACGTTGTACACAGGCACTAGGGGGCGCCAACAGGTCTAAGAATGTGCCAGCATTCTATTTTTGCTGCCTACGATTGCTAACTTTAGGTGGGTAGTACCTATTGCATATCTGCGGCACTCTGTGGGAATAGGAAACGCGAGGTTTGGTTATTGCTGCATGTTGAGGACTCATTGCAAGCAATGCAGAGAATCTGCGCGATGTAGGCTTACCGTGTAGATTAAGAACTTTGCGACTCTCGGGATGATAGACAGGAGAGACGTGTTGCAATTGAGTGAAGGGATGTTGGTGCTGTTGACATCAAGAATGCAATAACGGCACAGTACTGTACATGGCTGTGTGAGTGCACTGGATGTATATCATGCACATCATATGACAGTGCACTTGCCACAATATAATGCTCAAGTCTCTATTCGGAAATCCTTCCAGACCAATATATAAGAGATGTTTCAAATATGGGATTGCAACATGCAGAAATCTCCTACGTGGAGTCTTGGTTAGGGCGCACCATGTGGAAACAGAGAACTCACGGTCATGAACACGGCATGCATGCAAATCTGCAGCTCGAGCTCATGCATGCCATTGCCAAGGCAAGCTGCAGCGATCAGGCGTGTGATCAAGATATATGATCATCAAGCTAATAATCTGTCAATTGTCCTTGAAAGATGAGAATGACGGACATTCTTGCTCGGAATCCCAAAGTTGTCTCATTTCAGTGTTACAGCCGCTCCGGTTCACTTACATGATACTATCTATAGTATAGGCCATGCCTGCATGCATATGCGCACCGGTGATTCGAGCAAATGTGACTGCTTTTCTCACCATCATCATCATGGTCATGATCAGAAAAGCCTCAAGCACAGGTTTCTGTGAAAAAAACAAGTCAAGCTCAGCAGTAGCTAGCTGGCAACCCAGCATTGCTTCTTCTCTCCATACATCTGTTGCGTTAACCAGATCGAGACCTACGGGCCAAAATCAACATGTGCACACCTCCGTCCTGACCATGCCTTTGGCACAAAATGACAATACTTCTAATCTGCAATTTAGAACAAAAACAATGCAGTACTCTTGAACCTCACAAAGCCCCCACACAAAGAAACTCCACAAAGAAACAGAAGCAGTATTCAAAAAGCCACACACCATATTATTTGCCCCATGTGACCTGAAAGGCAATTCTATCATGCACCGACATTGCATTGCTTTGTTTTGGAGTTACCCCCTCTCAATACTGTACCCTGACACATGCACTCACACCCTGTTGGACGATACAGCTGCTAGATCTCAGTAGATCCATTTTCTCTCTATTTACTTCCAGATCGCACAGCTGCTGTTCAAACCACAGACATAGCATGCCACAATGGACAATAACTTCTCTGTCTCAGGTTCAACAGATACATTCCCAGCTCTCCAGACTTGTAGACCACATGTGCTGTAGACCTACTAAGGTTGCCACATTCCTTCATTTCAACGGCCATCATCCATGATGCCTCAGAGGCTGCCAGGAAAATGACCATGAGCTTTTGGGATAAGCCCTCTTGATGTATCAGTTCTTGTTCACGCGGCTTCTTGCATCCCTTGGTTGAAACCTGCTGGGAGCCCGCCACAAACATGACGCTGATGTCGACTATTGCCCCTCTTGAACACTAGAACGGCTTGGCAAGCAGGCAGCGCAACTTTTGCATGACCCTTGGCTTGAGAATTGACATTGCAAAGAGCCCAGCCCTCAGGTCAGGGATGGCCCTCCTGAGAGAGGAAAGTCAGAAGAGCTCCTCCTGATAGGGCACAGTGAGAAGAGCTCGGCTTGAAACATGGTGACCCTTGCCCTGCCAGGGACAGGGGGATGTTTTTTTTCCACTTTCTTACATGCAGATCCCCCTGCCCAACACCCTGCCACAAGCACGGTCCTGGATGTTCATTGTGCGGCCGTCCTGAAAGTCAGAAGAGCTCGGCGAGGGAGCAGCGCACGCCGCCGCCGCCAATGTACTCGATGTTGTCCAGCGGCGCATGGTGCAGCCCGGCAACGTGGCGCCGCAGCACAGCGCGCTGCTCGGGCGTGAATGCATTGTGCGCCTGCGTGGACATGGCCAGCACCGGCAGGCCCCGGCCGTCTTCCAGCTCCAGAATGTTGCCGCACATCGCGCCCATCTGCTCGTTAGTAATCTCCACCACCTGAATGGGCAGGAACCCCAGATCAGAAACACTGCCCTGGCACCAAAAGCTCTGGTTCCTGGTAATGGAGCATAAGTAGAAGAGGTTGCCCAAAGCATGCAAGGAAGGGAAGGTAGACAGACGTTGCTTACCCAGCCTAGTGTTGCAGTCAATACACCTGCTATGGCTTTGACTCGCCTGGCAATCGGATTTACAGCAGTGTTCAACTGTGACATTAGGCTGGGTAAAAGGACAGCTCAACGTGACCGCACTGCACCCCTGAGCAACTGCACCCCTGAGCAAGTAAGCCCCATACAGACAACGAGCATGCGCCACAAGCACAGCATTGAGCAAGACAACCAAGGCAGAGCAGGTGGCCAGGCATCGCACCGTGTGGTGCCGCCTCAAGCGCTCGAGCAGGTGCGCGCGCTCGGCCGCGTCGGGGACGGCCTGTGCGCATACCACGGCCACATCCGTGCCGATGGCCATCATCACATTGGTGTGGTACACGTCTGCACCAGCCGGATCCACTGTGCGGAAGGTCACCAGCTCCTACAGAGCACCACACATCCCCGCCTTTACAAATCTGAGTCTTTTCAAGGGCTTGTCTTTTCTGCCTCAACATCCAGCAAAGCTCACGATGACAATGAAGCCAGCCTCAATGATGTCCTGTGCTTGGGTCAAGGAACCATTTTGTGTACAAAGAGATGACCGTCAGATCCCTGAGCTTCAAGCATCTGGCGATCACCACTCTGCACACAAAGGTGCCCTTCCCAAAAGCGACAATCCAACAACTCAAGAGCATCGACAAGGGGAACAAGCGGCACCTTGTAGCCCATGCGGTCGACCCATTGGCGGGCGAGGTCGGCGTCTGCGCGCTCGCTGAGGTTGACATAGGCGACACCATTGACGCGGTCCAGCACAAGGACGCCCGTGCCCTCGAAGAAGGCGCCCTGCTTCTCCGCGGCGCTCATGTCCCACAGCCGGCCGTAGCCGCGCGCTCGCAGCACCTCAACTATGTCACCCCGCCGCTCCATCTGCCTGCGCGCAAACTGTCAGCCTAAGAGCCGTCTTTGGATCCTGTCCCACTCAACCTGAGAGCACTGCACAGGTCACCTGTTTCAGCTAACAACAGCCGGCATCAGCGCGGCCACAATTGGATGCTTGGTCGCGCTGATGCGAGGCTGAGGCCTTGAGGTCCAGAGGAATACACAAGTTGCTGGGCATTCTTGTCCACCCCTCCAGGGAGGCTGTCAATGTGCGCACATTCTTAGATTGAAAAAAATGAAAGGATGCGCCAGACACAAACAAGTCACCCTTGTATCTCTTGGATGGCCGACCCGTGCCAAGATGTAGCTCTACATTATGCGCAGAGGTGGATTTTGAAGGTGCAATGAAGACGGCAGGAAGCAGATCAGCGTCCTGCGCACCTGTTGGGGCACTTGAGGGGGTACAGTGCGAGGGTGGATTCTCTGACGCCGCCTGCCGCCTCGCCGGCCGGGTGCGTGGTAAACCAGTTGTTGGGGAAGACTGCGTCGGGGGTGCCATGCTCCAGGCTGTGCTGGAACAGCGACACCCGCACCCCTGCCACCTGCACAGCCAAACCTCCGTCATGCTGCAGCTTAGCATGAAATAACCAGCAATTGGAACATCCTACAATTGCTGCAAGCCTGTTGCTAGGCCGACGGCAGGCATCATATCACATACGCAGGGCAGCAGACGGCTTCCCCAACAGCTTCAAGACTGGGACATGCAGCATCAAGCACGCCACACCAAAAGGTCAACCTTTCCAATGCCTGTTCTGCATTCATCATAGTGAGTGATACAGCTGAAAACCATATTAGTGGATTGAGCAGCTGAAAGGCTCACAAGGAAGGATCAACATTCACCGCACCTCTGTCAGCTCGTGATGGAGGCCTGCAAACTCCGCGAGGGCCTTGTGAGTCATGGAGCCGCCGGGCTTCCCTGAAGAGGTGCTCGTCGAGCTGTGCATGAAGTGGTTGTCCTCCGCTGCCTGCACAGTGGCGACAGACACACGTCTACATAGAAGGCAACGTTGACATCAAAGCAAGACAAAACCTTGAAGAACATGGCACTTGAACTGGGAATGTGCAGGCAATGTGCTGGTGTTGGAGCGTCTCATCAATACCACTACGGTTTGATTTTTCATCGGCCCGAGAGCCATCAACTTCTTCCTATCAAGTTTTGTAATCATCGACGCTCACACACACACATGCCAGACAGGCCAAGTCACGAGCCTCACACGCATCTCTAGAAGCAGTCACAAGGCACGAACAAATCGCTAGAAGCACATGGTCTGCGGTAATGCCCCCACCTGATCATTGAAGCCGAACGCTGTGGGCGCAACCATGAGGACCTCGTTCGTCGACTGCCGCACGCCTCGCACCGCCGCTCGAGCGCTGTTCACAGCACCCTGCGCCGCAGCTGCCACGTCTGGAACATGCACCGCTCGGATGCCCTCCCTGCTCAAATACCTGCAACAGCATTCCCCATGTCATGTGCCATGCACATGTTGCCAGGTAGCGGCCAGCCATTGTGTCATGCGCATGTTCTCGTATATTGTTGCACACCCCATTCAATGCTCAGAGCCATCGTGCAATTTAACAGTATCACAAGTCAGAAAGAAGGCAAGACAACCCAAAAAGGTGTTAATGCTAAGAGCTGCTCACCTGAGCAGGTCTGTGCCAGTCTTCTGCAGGAGGTATTGTCCGCTCGGGGCCAGAGCATACTCGTCCACAATCAGCCGCCTTTGCGGCTGGCTTGCTTCATGCGCCACTGCGACACGGCCCTCTCCTAGCGCTGCCACTAGATCCGCCAAGGGCTCGTGCGCTGCGTCGTGAGATGCAAAGGCATGGCGCACCACAGATACCCGCTCGGCATTCCCTACAAAGACAAAGCAGCCCGCACTGAGACCATGCCACCTGTGTGGCGCCCATAATGACACAAGAAGTGTCAAATAGCCTGCTTAGTTGAGAGAGGGGCTCAAGATGCTGCCTCACCTGCTTGAGCTGGTAAAAGGTGCTGTGGCAGGACTGCTGATGCTCCCCAGGCACGTTCCGGGAACTTGACTAGGACTGTAGCGCTGCTTGCAAGGCGAACGATCTCGGACTGCGGCGTCTCCAACACTGCGCAAGAGGAAAACCCCCATCAGAGCAATCTGCTACAGTTCTCTGTGTCCTCGACGGCGTCGTGTTGCATAAAAGCACACAAAAGCGCAATGAAAATTTTGCAAGCACACTTGCAATCTCTCTATTGAAATGAGAAGGACACCGTAACCGAACCTGCTTCAGGAGCTGATGCGGCAAAACTTCTGCTGGCGGCGGTACGCACAGCTTCTACGAGCTTCCGCGCAGCAATGCCTCTTACCATTGTCTTTTCACAATGTCCCGCCGTACAACTTTTGTGAAACAAGTGCAACCTTATGCCAAAGAACGAGCTGGAGTTGTCCTTTGCCTCAAGACACCTCAGCCCTTACGTCAGATTCTGACTCACCCAAATCCATCGATGACTGATCTCGGAGCGCTCGGATGTAACGCTGTTGCTGCAGAAGAGCAGAGAAGGCGACACAGCTGTTACCACTTTAAGAACAGCTCTGGAAAGAATACCTTGACAGAAGCGCTGCTCCGCACTGCCTCGAGCACGTCACACATCAAGTGCCGAAAGTCCTTGATGGGCCGAACAGCCCCTCGCCAGACAACCTCCTTGAGGTCGATGTTGGCCGTCACAATACCTTTGGCAACATCCATTTTGGCTGTGATTTGTCTGACAACCGCTAGAACCATCCCGGCAGGTACATATGGAGCAACTTGATCGGAACTTGATATCACTGTCTGTTGACGTCTTTCCAAAATTTGATGTAAAGAATTTGTTTACTCAGTGCATGGATGTATTTTATTTGCGAATGATAGGACAGTGGCCTCTTCGCATTGCTTCCGGTACAACGACAATACAACCATCGAAAAATCTAGTGAGCCTCACAGGACAAAGAGACGAACAACTCCAGGAGTTGTCCACAACAAATGCATCGGATTCCGGTACGGTGACAAGCATGTTCTGCACTACGTCACACACCTCGGTGCTAGAGTAACGACATGCCAGGAAGTTTCTGATGAGTTCGCTCAAATGCTGGCTACATACGGTGCCATATATACAGGAGAAGTCCTTTTTGCTGAGGTGGCATTGTGTGGCATCCAATTGACCTGCGAGTGTGATTTTCTGACATGCCGCATGGCCCCGCTGGCTACAAGTCTATCCTTCCCGCATGCGTACACTTGCTCATTTCTTGATTGAGAAAGTATTTCTTGTGCTCCTTGCCTCATCCAGGAATTAACTGTTTGCGTGCAAAGGAACCTCTGTAGATCATATGACACTGCAGATGCATAAGCAGGTCCCTCATGAGGTTTTGATACACCTTACTCCTCAAAGGTATGGCACAGTTAAAAATCTAGATCTGTTTGGCCTCTTCAGGCAGCAATGCACACACACACCACTGACGGGTCATTGCAGTGGGATGACGCTCTGTTGCCAATTCAGTGAAGCAAGTCAAGTCACATTTATCGGTGGCAGGTTTCAAGATTGACATCTAAGCGTGCCTGGCAAGCTCACATGCTTCACCAGTAAATCTTGACATCTACGCACTGCTTCTTTCCTCGACAGGGAGCTCCAGGGAACTCAAGTATCAGATATGCACAGAGAAACTGCACATGCATTCATGATCATGTGCATACAATGTTGTCTGTAATTGTCATTAATCAAAGTCAGGAATCATTTGATGATATCAACTGCCATCGGTGCAACTGGCTTCGCTTCCATCCGAAATTCCTTTGTTTTCCTCATCGGTGCTGGCTGCGAAATGGTCCTTGCAAGAGGAAGATGTCTGTAGCAGATCCTGCCTAGGCGCCTCTAATGCGCAAATGAATTTTTACCTAAAACACCTGGAACAATAGATCGATTGATATCGATTGGCGAGGGCTACAGTAATTGGCCACTCTCAGACCACAGCTGCGCCCTCCGTGCTGCTCCTGCTGTTCATGCGGCGCAGCACACTTGCCAGCGGTGTATCAGGCAGGCTTGCCTGCTCCATGCGCACGCCCTTCTCTCCCTCATTTCGACACTCCCTTGCCCTGTGATACAACCATGGATGTTGTCCCTCCTGTTCGCTATAGCCTTGGGTTTCCAAGAGACTTTCTCATTTCTCATCTACAGCGCAGATCGCATGCGGGCTGTGACAGCATGGCAGAGCACAGCGGCATGTCCTTACAGGGCTGTTCATCTGTACATGGATGCCTGTTCACCTGATGGCAGCGAGCACGCTTGCGAGGGCGGAATTGGAAGCAGAGGAGGGACCCATGGGGGAGGGTGAGGGGACGTCCCAAGCGCTGCGGCCTCCAGGAGTGGCTCTGGGCCGCTGGGCGGCAAAGGGCTGCCCGGGCCTCAGCATGGGCGTGCCAGCCGCCCAGGCAGGCGACTTGCCATTCTGGAACGACAGCGCAGACCTGCAAGGCGCATATGTGCTCATTCCTCTGTTTGGGTATCTGCGATCAGCTGGATCCCAAGGTGTCAGCTTGACCTCAACATGGGAACACCTGGGTAGGAAAAGCAGCAATGCAAAGACAAGCCTATCCACGTCTACATATATCCAAGGTATCTGTGCAAGTGCTAGAGGGCTTGGTCGGCTTTCATGCATTTGGGCGGCGGGGGAATGAGCTGTTGATAGCACAGAAGAGGGGTTTGTTGGGAAAGGGGCAGGGGCCTGCCTGTGTGTGGGTTCCAGCGAGGGTGTGAAGGGGGGCGTGAGGCCGACGGAGCCTTCGCGGTCGGCCGCTCGGCGCTCGGCCAGCGGCGGTGTCACCATTGCGCGGCTGAGCTCCTCTGCGGACGATGGCCTCGCCCGACCTGCTCCGGTCCCAGCCACGTCCCTGACGATTGTCACAACAGCCCCTTAGTCAGCCATGAAGTACAGAGCAAGTCTGCAGGATGCAGCAGCCTTTCACTGAGCATTAAACACAGAGGATGTCTGCAGGATGTACATGCAAACGTCGGGTGCTGTAAATGTTTCGAGGCAGGGCAGGTCAGGTGAGGGTAGCAGCTGTGGAGCGTTCCCTGTTGGCAGAGCGGATGCACGGGAGCAAGGCGGGGACCGCACCCTGCTGAGAGTGAGAAGTCCTTCTCAGCAGCGTGTTTGCCAGCAGGAGAGCCGGTCTGCGGCAGTGCAGCTGCCGGCTTCGCGGCGTCGGCAAGAAGCTGCTTGGCGGCTGCCTGTCGCGCCTTCTCCAGCAATTCCTCCGTGCGCAGCAGCTGCCCGCGGCATTGCGCCAGCTCTGCCTCTCGCTCTGCCAACTGAGCCTCCACCTGCCCACCCACACAACGTGAATTAAAAACAAATATTTCATCACAGGTAAAGTGTTCCCCACAGGTTGACCCAGAGCACATCAGCTACTATAATCTGAGCAGCCACTGGTCCAGGAAAGGAGGTGCTGCAGCAGAGCTTTGGCGGCCATGAACAGCCATATAAAGATCAACCTGGTGCCTTAGTGTTCAGTGGATTGCGTGTTAGTTTCACACTATGCAAACCCAGATTCTTTGTAGCAAATTTGCACACCTCCTGCACACGGGCCTGGGAGCGCTCCAGCTGCACTCCTAGGGCAGCCAGCTGAGCCGCCGTGGCCGCGGCCTCTGCGCCGGCCTCCGTTAGGACGTCCTGCAGCCCCAGCGTCTCCCCCAGCAGCACATCCGCCTCCCTGCCACACCATGCACTGTGTTCAAAGCGCAGCACGCAACATGTTTTTAGTGCTACACAGGCCTGGGCACCATTACTGAAATACCCACAACTCAGGGCAGCATCTTGCAGAGCATATTGAACTGATACTGTGATACTATTTGACACAAGGGATCTGGGCACAGCGTCTGGTGATGGCGATCAAACTGCAGGGTCAATTCAAGATAAGATAAGCATTGCGGCACGCAAATGTGAACATTGGCGGGGGGAATGCACGCGAATTGTGCAGCAAGAGGGTGTCCACCTCTGCTTGGCGGCCAGCTGTTCTCTGGCATGGTGCAGCTGGGTGGTGATGTGCGCCAGGCGAGCGTCCTTGTCTGCCAGCTCAGCACTGAGCATGTCCAGCCGCTGCGCCAGCACGCGCTTGGCTGCCTCCAGCTCCACCATTTGCCTGCAATCGCACGCACTCTCCTTTTTAAACAATGGATATCTGCATCCCTGTCTTGATAACAGGCTACAGAAGATAGAGTTCATCTGGATTGCAGGGTCCAGAGGTAAGTGAACTTTTTTAGGCCCCACTTGAACAAGTATCACTCTGCATGAAATCAAGCAAGAGGAGCACAGATACATACTGATACAGGATTGCATGTGTTAAAGGAGTCAAGATGGGAGGGCGCACTGGGGGCTGATGTGTGCTGCCCACTCTGCCCCGAGCATGGGGCTCATGCTGCCCTGGGCGGCCGCGACGCCAGGAGAGCTTTGCTGCTGGGCCATGCCTTCATAGATCCCCTGCATGCCACAGAACATACTCGTCCCATATTCAGAATTGTACTCCCCAAATGTCCCATCGAAGCAGGGGAAGCAGCCATAGAGCTGGGCACTGTGTCTGTACAGCCCAGCCCTGACAGACAGCAGCAGCCAAAGGAATCGCCAGAAGATATTTGCACTTGTCTTTGGAGGAAATCTTGTAAGGAACGACGTGCAGGGCAAAAGGCTCAGCCAACGCATGCATGCAAACAGGGGAATCACTTTGAGCTGAGCTTCGGCGTGGCGCAGCTGCTCCAGCTCGTCGTGGGTGCCGCGCAGGTCCCGAGACAGCGCATCGATCTGCGCGTACACCGCTGTCAGCCGATCCTCATCTGGCCTCGGCCCGGCGGCGGCTCCCTTGATCAACACGGCGTCATCCTCAAACACCTGCGAGAAGAAATCACCATGATACTCAGGCTTATCAGTGCCTGAAGCGCTTGGCCCAAAGTCTGAATGGATCAGGGTCTGCAAGGAGGATACATCAGCAGGAGGGTAAGCATTGCGATATACTGAATCAGCTGTTGTGTGCGGTGCAATGCGAACCTGCATCTGGGGAGAAGGCTTGTGGGCTTCTGGTGCAAAGCTGCGCTCCAGGGGGCTGTTGCTGTTCAGCTCCCCCAGGACCCGCCTGCCGCTGAGCATGTGGACGGCTTCTGAGGGCACATTGTCATCAGATGAGCTGTCTGCCTCACTCGACTCTGCGCCGCCCTTTTCCTGGCTGGCAGGCTCACCCCACAGAAAGCCCCAGCCCGGCGGATGTGGCAGCTGTCCAGAGGAGCGAGGGCTGACAGAGGGGCGCAGGATTCTGTAGCTGGGAAGGGGGCTGCCGCTCCCTTGCTGGGGCAGAGGTGATGCCTCGCCTGCTTTCGACTGCTTTGCTGGGCTGCCGTCCACTGCCAACTCTGCATCCACGCATGGCAGTGCCGGGCTGGCTGCGATGCTTCTGCAGTCCAGCTCTGCATTATATGCCGGGAAGCTCTCCAGGGCCTCTGTGGTGTGTGCAAGGGGGTCCAGCTCAGCCAGCTCCTCCTGGAAGACCGGCAGCTGCCGGGAAGGCGTCCTGCAGCTGTCCTCCTCAGCTGACACCTGCCCCGCACTGTCTCCTGCCAACCCATCCACGCTGCTGGCTGGACCGCCCAGCGGGATCTCCTCCTGCACCTCGGCTGCGGCCCTGGCCAGCTCGTTGGTGAACCAATGCAGGCTCTCGTTGCCGGGCTGGCTGGCGGCTTCGTCGTTGTACAAGAACGAGGTTGACGCCTGGCTGGCAAAGCCTGCCGCCAGGTTGGCCTCGATCTCCTCGATGAGAGACTTGAAGGGTGTGTGCGTGACAGCTTCCGGCAGCTGCGCCACGTCACTGAAGCTGCCGGCGCTGACGTCCATGTGGGGCTGCGCTGGAGATGTGAGCCACTCTGGAAGCGCCTTCCTGGCACCCGCTGGTGTTGACTTTGGTTGAAGCCTGCCTGGAGTTCCCTCCTGCACCCATGCGGCCAAAGGGTGCTGTGTGGTGCTGGCATGTGGACCTGATGCAATTGTTGCCTCCTGACTGTCTGATGCGCTGGTGGCATCCACAGTGGTGGCCAGCTCGAACAGCCACGATGGCAGTGGGTGTCCGTACACCTCGGAGTGCGCCTTCTGCTGTGCCGCATGTTCTGCTGCTGCTGCTGCGCGGGTTGCTGTATTGCCTGTCATGTATGCTAGCAGCTCATCTGCTGAACTGTCCGAAGCGGCACCACTGGATTCTCCATCGTCTGCAGCTGTGCCTGCCTGAGAGTTGGTGCCAAGGCTGCCGCGGAAGTCTCCATCGTCCATGGAAAACTGGCTGTGATAGGTCTGTGCCGTGTCGACACCATCATGTGGAGGTTGCTTCTGCACTGTCTTGAGGAGGGCCTCAATCTGCGCGTGGAAACCTGACCAGTGCAATGGCCCATCCTCATCATCAGAGCTCAAGCTGTTTTCTGATGGGTACTGCGGTGACCGCTGTGCTTTCCTCATGGCCTCACTGGCCGCATCCCAACCTCCTTCTGTGTGTGCGTCTGTTTCTGCCCCAAAATCTGCGTCGTCCTCGCTGAACAATGTCCTTGGCAGGAACGTTGTAGGACTTCCTTGCATCTTTTCTTGACGTCTTTGCAGCGGTCTCCGACAAAATGCTTGCTGGAACGCCCCCCTGTGAAGGTGACAGGGAAGCTAATTATTTATGTGTATAGTACATGGTGCTCTTGCTGGTTTGATTGAGGAACATTTTTTTTGGGATCACCCCTTTTCATTGGGGCTCTCACGCATGGCAGGACAACCTGTAGAGCATCTTAAAGTTGATGTTAAATGTCCGTTGAGACACCAAATGTACATGTCCCCATTGTACTGCCTTCAGTGCCAGATAGCCGCATTAAACGACGCTTGCAGTCATCTATCTTTCATCGGCATTCACGAGAGACAAGATGGCTCGTACCTGATATCTGAAAACTTGATGTCAACAGGAGCAGACACTCTGCAGGTTCTTAATCACCACTGACAGAAGCAGCCACCGTTTGGGGTGTTCTGCCTAGGAACTTACTGCTTGTAAAAGACCAAATGATGGTTTACTAGTTGGTTTTGTGGGCGTTAAAGACCTTCAACTGATTTTGGCTGTGGATTGTGACTTTTGAAATCCCTAGGGTTCCGAGAACTTGGGGAGTTGGTAGGGCCCAAGACTCACATCACAGAAATGGGGTAGGACAGACCCTGTTTGGAGCATTCTTAAAACCTTTAAATTGGTTAAAGTCGACGCATGTTGTTGCAGCTCAAATATGACAGAGGACAGGCCACCAGATCTAACGACTGCTGTGCAACAATGCCTGGACATTCAGACAGAAAACGGGCAGATTGACCTCCACTGTGGTCAGGCACTTGCGAATGCTGTCCTCGAATTTACACAGGTAAGACATGTTTGTCCACCCACCTCGAACTCCTGCATCATGTACTTTACATCTGCCCAATTCGCACTAGCAAAATTCTAGGACTGAATTCCGAGACAATTCAAAAGTCCCCGACACATTGTATAGATTAAGGCATCAAGCAACAACTTGATCTGTAAAACTTTTTGTCGTTATTGTAAACTTTCATATAGGAAATGGTGGGCATGCCACACAGGCTGGACTAGTAGGGAATCGTGCAATCCCATCGACTGGACTATGGAGCGTGGTGTTGGCGATGGAACGCGCCTTTCCGGTTCTCATGAGCCCGGGCGTGGACGCAGTCAGGTCCCAGCAAGCTGTTGGCTTGGAAGCTGTATCAAGGCTCTGGATCCAGCAGGTGTTTCACCGTCTCTGCTTGCAGAGACCTGCTGACATGTTGATCTGTAGGCTCGTCATTGTCCTACTGTGATGAGGCTGAGCAGGCAAAGTGCCTGTACCCAGGGAGCACAGGATGGGAGTTTGGGCTTCCTTGTGAGCAAAGTCCGCTCACAGCCGCAAGTGTACACTGCGTACCACAATTCTGCGCCCATGCGGAGCAAGGAAGCAACGGCAGAGTTCGAAGCTGCAGTCTTGCCCCTCAAGGTATCGAAAGCAATATTTCATGCATGCTTACTCCTGATATCCTCATGCTTCTTGTCATGAGAATCTCATGTACTGTACTTGCCTCGCGCTTTGCAGGGGACAGTCACTTTTGCGGAGCTGCAAGCAGCCATAACAAGCAGCAAAGCATCAGCGGGCAGCGCAGCTTCTGGTACAGATGCTGCCACAATAGAGGCCAGAGATGCTGCACCTCATGTGGCACCCCCTAAGCAGCCCTCCCCAGCTCGGCAGGACCAGGAAAGTGCATCAGGGTCAGACACTGACACGGCACAGCCAGCAAGCGCGAGATTGGGCCAGTTGTGGGAGGCACAATGGTCACGCCTGCCCATGGGACAGGCAGCCAGCTCAGCCCCACATGGAGCAGATGCAAACATGGCGGAAACGAAAGGTCCTGGGAAGGCACATGCACCAGGCAGAAGACTCCCCGTGGGCGATGCTGGGCACATTAGCGTCAGTATGAGTGCGCCAGAGGCAGCAAATGCAGCTCGCCAGCATGTCAGCCAGCCAGACTCAGTAGCTGTGCGATTGGAGATTCAGGAAGCTTCAGATGGGGGCGGTGCTTTTGTGACTCTTCACCTGGATACCCGAGGAAGTGACCAAGCTGGCAAAGGCCTTCAGCAGCCCAGCAGGCAGTCCAGGCTTGCACAGCAGTTTGATCAGGTCATGCAGAGCCAAGCATCGGCGGCAGCCCTGTCTGGGATGCAGTCCCTGGCTGGTCTCTTGAAGGGTCCGAAGTGGACGAGGCAGGGGCCACCAATTTCCACTGCTGCTCCTTCAAGCCAAGAGGAGAGTGCAGCAGAGGCAGCCCAGGACAAAGAGGGTGCTGACCGGGCGATTGCATCATCTCTGGCATCGGATGCAGCAGTGCAGGAAGATTCTCCTGCAAAGCTCGTGGCAGTGCAGATTTCTGTTTCGGAGGCTGGAGCAGAGCACGAAGCAAGCATTCGGCCATGCAGCGTGACACTGCGCATCATCCTAGGGGATGCAAGCACAGCAGCTGCAGTCCCAATTCCTTCAGCGCCAGGATCCGCCCCACATGGCCGCCTGGGAGCATTCTCAGGCTTGTTCCGCTCATCGAGGGGCGGCAGCCAAACGCCAGTCACTGACCTGGGCAGCATATTGCCATTGAGGGAAGTGGCCGCAGAGACAACGGATCCTGAGATTCCAGCTGCACAGAGCCTCGCAGGCGCAGATCCCCAAGCGACCAATGCCGCTAGTGACACCGCCTTGGCGGGAGAGCGTCAGAACCCGGCGTGGGCGGTTGCAGGCGCATTTGGCTCTCTGTATGGCTTTGTCAGCCACGCGGCAGACTCGGCAGTGAGGTCTGGCCAACAGGTGTGCACCCCATGCACCCTCCTACATCTCAGATATGTGCAATTCATAGGACAGATAATAATTCGTTGTCTGCTGGGCATCATAGTAAATTGCCTGTACCACAGGCGGGTTCCAAGGAAGCGCATGCTGCCTCGAGCAACCGGGGCCCCGAGGCCAGCACTAGCAGCAGGGCTTCTGCAAAGCCACAGGGCTCTAGGAGCCCCAGAGCGCTGCCTACACCCTCCAAGCAGGAGGAAGAGGAGGCGGCTGCCGCAGAGGAGCTCGTACTGCGCCTGAGGACTGCCGCCACAGCTGTGCTGCAGGCATGCCCCTATCCTACCGCCTCTTCTTTGCAGCCTCAAGGAAGCCGCATATGTATACAACTTCTGCTTTATTACGACTGATTTAGGCAGCATAGGAGCTGTTGCATGGCAGATGTCCCTCCAGGGAAATTGCATGTGTATACAGATTCTGCTGTAGGATGTCTCGTACAGGTGAGTGGTGGAAATGCATGAGATCTTCTGAATGGCAGAGTGTCTGAGGGGAGTGTGGTGCATTGGAGCAGGCTGGTGTGGGGCCAGCAGCAGACATCATGGGCCCTGGGGATACGGATCTGCAGGGGGTGTGCTCTGGCGTGGAGGCTCTGCTCAAGCACGGCCTCAGGCCGGCGACTCCCAGAGACAAATGGACGCAGTACCTGCCTGGCCGCCGAACTGGTCCCATGGACATGCTGCAGGTAGCATGCCTTGTGAACTGCTCATTTAGCAATATAATATAACACTAGATACATGCTCTCAGGCTGTATAATTACATGTTGCTTTGGCAAAACAGCAAGCTGGGGCTGCGTATGGGAGTTTCATGCACATGCCCAGGGGTGCACAAAACATGGCATGGCAAACCCCCTGACATTGCCATGACCTAATTTATGTTGGGGTTGGCACAGGAGGCCCAGAGGCTGGCCACAGTGGAGGAGGGCAAGGGCTGGGGCCTGGAGGGTGTGGAAGCGCTGGCGGGGGGGCATAGCAGCGAGGCGGCGCTGCAGATGTGGATCCGCAGCAGCCTCAATGAGCGCGCCCTCGGCTCGCGGCTGCGCGCTCTTTGCAGCACACCGACCCTGCTGCAGGCCTGGTACTCCAGGTGACCACCTTCTCCTGATCCCCACCTGCGTTGCATAGTTTACCCACTTTGACATGATTGTAGACTGTTGCTTGTCTGCCTTTCAGTTCCATTGGGCAGGCCAGGAAGGATGCAGTGGCGTGGGCATTCATTATTGGGTGCCATGCATGCAGGAGCGCTGTGCTGAGGCAGGAGGAAGCTGCTGGGCAGTTGCTGGGCGTGCTGATGGGCCTGGATGCTGTCAAAGTACTCCTGCCTGTCGAGACAGACTCGGTAAAACAGCCCACGGGTGGTGAGTTCTTCCTTATCAATCATGAGAATGTGTAGTTTGTATTCACCGATTGGTCTTTAACACGAAATATTTATCTCACTGCTGTGTATGTGCTCTAGGACCTGTGGGATTCTTGGCCGGCGTGACCAACTTCCTCCCAGGCCGCTACTCCACTGCTGCAGCCAGCCCAAGCGTCAAGGGACCAGCATTGCCTCCCATGACCTCCTCTCCAAAGGTGAATGGTTTCTCGCAAGAAGTCTTGCATACACAAGCGCCCCTGTCCAGCAGAGGGAAATTTGTGTACATTCTCCAAGATTGGTATCTCCCCTGCCACGTGTGAAAATCAGGGCTCATTATGTGCCACCTGGTCGCCAGAGCGGCACAAAGAATTGAAATTTTTGGGGGGCACTCACATTCTTTGATCATCAGAATCATCATTGTCAGTATTCATCATTACATCATTCAAAGTCATCGATTACTTGAACGGGGTGTTGTGGCCAGATGCGAAAGCGCACGCGCGCTGTGACGATCGACGAGGCGCTCCAGGAGCCCCGGCCGAGCGCGGCAGCCGCCTTTGCCGCAGCGGCCGACCGGTCTCCGGCCGCCTCCGAGCTGCTGCCGTCCTCCCTGGGAGCGCTGCTGCTGTCCCCCATGTCCTCCGCAGACATCTCAGCGGAGCCCCTCTCCCCCACAACCACCGCAGCATTCCAGGCGCTGCGAGCGCGCCACCTGGCTGGCCTGAACATGCAGGCCTCGCCCGAGGACCGGGCCGCAGAGTCAGACCTCCTGGCGCACTTGCTGCAGCAGGCGGGCCTGTCTTCTGAAGCAGCTCTGGCGCCAGATCTGGCTGGCTTGCACTCGCGGGATTATCTGGGGGAGCCGGGGGTTGCGTTGAATGGCACAGGGGAGGCAGGGGCGTTGGAGGAGCCTCTTCCAGATCTTGCTGCGTTCCTGGACGATCTGCTGTCGACGCCAGAGGACAGCATGTTTGCGCCGCAGCTGGGCGGAGAGCCGCTGCAATTTGCCGGCGACCCCGGCAAGGATCCCCCGCCGTGGCAGCCGCTGAAGCCCCAGTCTCGAGGAAACACCATTGCCGAGGCCCCATCAACATCTCGTGATGCCGGCCCAGCCGCCGCTGGCAGCCCCTTCCTGGCCGCGCAAGGGGTGGCCTCCTACAACTCAGCAGAGGAGCGAAGGAAGGCCTCCAAAGCGGCTGCGGCGGCCAGCGAGAGGGTGAGGAGCAGGCTGGCCAGGAGGCGGGTGACGACGTCGGACGCCAGCGAACCGCAGACGCCGCCGGCTGCGGCGCCGTGGAGGCAGCAGGAAGACGTGAGCGCACTATCGACGGCCGGATCGACATCCACCATGCTGGGTGCTAGATCGCAAGAGGTGAGATATGTCTTCGCGGGTTGATAGCAAAAGTGTTTTGCTTGCTTGCACTTGGATTGCTGTTGGCTGCTCAGCACTTTGTCAATTCTGTCTAGCTCACAACTCCCTCTTGTACAGGGAGACTTCTACCGCCTTCTGGATTCCGAGGAGCCGGCACCGCGCCGCAGCTTCCACCTGGACAAGGATGAGGAGCTGCCACGAAGCTTCAGCATAGCTGCAAGGGGAGGGCAGCTGCAGGTATTTCTATTTCTCAAGCACAGGAACCTTTGTGATGGGCTTCTATCTCCACACGCTCTTTGCTCGTTACCTGTGCTGAGGTCGAAGCTGAGGCATTACTCATTGTCCTGCAGGCTTCCAATGTGACAGAGCAGGAGGCTGCAGAGGCTGTGGAAGCTGTTCTGGAGAGTGAAATTGCTGCACAGGAAGAAAGCCATCCACATGACAGAGATGCTCAGGATAGCGCTGCAGATGCTTCACCGAGCACCTCTGTTGAGGCTCCAACTGCACTGAAGCCGGAGACGCCTCCTGAAGACCTCGTTGAGACGGCGCATGCTCATGGGGAGTATGAACAGCAGCTGACAGCAGACCCTGTACAGCATGCATCCGTCCACACAACCTTGGAAGATCAGCCCAGCGAGGATGAAGCCATTGCATCAGCAGCAGAGCAGAACTCAAAGGAGCACACAGCAGCAATTCCATCAGATGAGCTCCCCGCTGCAGCACAGCCTGCACTGGCCCGGCAGGAGCCCTCGGCAGAGCTCAGCTACAGCGATCTCACTGCGCTGCTGAGCACCCCAGAAGGTGATGCACAGCCTGTGGAGGCTCCCAGCAGCGGTGCAGAAGAGGCCTGGCCAGCAGAACACAGCAGCGCGGAAGACAGCCCTGCACCACTGCCGAAAGCCGACCTTGCACAAACGGCGTTTGAGCAAGCAGGGCCTAGAAAAGTAGGAGGTGAGGCTGCTGAACACTCAGGGGCAGGGCGGCAGCCGCCATTGCCTCAGCCAAATCCCCCTCCAGAGCCACATGACGGGGAGCTCCAGCCAGCGGAGGAAACCAAGGGAGGAGCCTCCGGTGCAAGCACTGCAGCGGACAAATACTCTCTGCAACCTGAGCAGGACGTGTCTCCGCCTCACAGCCAGCCAGAGGACACTCAGAAGCCAGCAGAGGTGGCGCACTCAGAACCGCTGCAAGACCCGGCCCACCTCACACCACACACCGGTGTGAGGGGCGTTGCTGGCGCAGCCGGCATGGCAGAGCAGACGCCAGGGAGGCAGCCCACCGAGCAGCAGCAGGCGGAGATAAGGGAATTTCTGGCGAGCCAGGGGCTGCACAACATTCTGGACGGCCAGCAGATGGACATGCCGGAGTTGCAAGGGGAGGACATCACAGACCAGCTGTCCCCTCGCGAGCATGGCTCCCAGACAGACGCCAACCTTCTGGAGGTCCGCAGCCCTGCCCTGCCTCTCCCTTGGAGACTTTTTTTGCATTGCAGTAGGAGCAGTCAGTGCGGTTGGGGAGGATCGGATCCAGTCTGAAGGCTGTGCTTGATTGGATGGGCACCTGATGATCTGCCTGCTCTGAGTTCCTCAACAAGGAGCGCAGAGAGCTTCGCATGGGCAGATTACCTAAGGGCAGATTACCTAATGGCAGATTCACATGCAGGACATGAATGAGATCCTGATGCTGGACTTGGGCGGGCTGGGCGGCTTCCGCTCGCCGCTGGGGTCTCCGCCGCGCGCCGGCAGCTCGCACTTTTCCTTCGACGACCCCCACCACCCCCCGCGGCCCCCTGACCTCGAACCCCTCCCGCCCTCCTGGCGCATCGCCGAGGTGAGTCCCACCAAAGCTCCCTTTTTTCTGTTCATGCAAAATGTACATACCAATGTGCATTGCACATGAGCGCTGAATGCCAGCCACTGCGCTCCGCTGTTAATTTGGTTCCACTACAGCTGCATTCCTCCAGGCAGCCTGGCTTTTGTGCTATCAAGGCAAGGCTTTCAAGACAGAGTTAGTGAGAGAGAGAGAGAACGCGCTAATGCAATTGAGGGACTTCGATCTACCCTCTCGCTCAATAACAAGGGGGTCTTGAGGTTTGAGGGCCTGATCAGGCGCGGGTGGTGGGGGCGGCGACGGTGGCGGAGGGAACGGCGGAGTACACGCGGTACAGCGTGGAGGTGACGCCGTCGGATGAGGGCGAGGCGTGGACGGTGCACCACCGCTTCAAGGACTTCATTGCGCTGCGGTCCGCGCTGACAGCGCTCGTGGGCCCCAACAGCCTGCCCCAGTGCTGGGCCGACGTCAGCAAAGCCCGCTCCGTCACCGGCCGCCACCGGTGCGCCGGCCACTGTGCTCCTGTCATGCCTTCTGACACGTGACCTGGCATGGACACCTGTTGCCTGACTTCATGCCCTGATATTTGGAATGGCACTTCAATTGCTTGCCAATAAATCCTCTTGTGTTGACTCCCGTTTGAAAGCAGATGGACATGAAACTGATCCTGTCTGTCCAGACCCAAGATTGATACACACGTGAATAAATTCAGAAAGACAATGACCAAGAGCCTGAATATGAGAGCTTGTGGTTGAGAGGATCTCAGGAATGTGTTGTTATCAAGCGCAGGTTAGCGCCAGAGGTGGTGGCGGCGCGGCAGGCAATGCTGGACAGGTGCCTGGTGTCGGTTGTGGCGGCTGGGCCGCCGCTGAGCGAGGCGCCGCCGCTGCTGGCGTTCCTGGCCCCGGCAGACCCCCACTGGGACCCCCCCTCGCAGCCGCCGGGGACGCTTCCGCGCGCCTTGCCGGGGCGCGGCCAGGACGCCGGTGCAGCTGCCGCGCAGCTGGCAAGGGCCGGCAGCGAGCACGCATCCTCCGCTTCCTCTTCGGCGGAGGCCGGCAACAGGTGTGCCCTTGCTTGTCCAATGCCGTTGTCAGCCCCAGAGACATGGCCAGCTTAACAAGGACACATGTTTGTAGGGTGCTCCCGCTCGGGACAGGAGGTCTGGTGATAGCAGGAAGTCCTCCATGATTTTTTCCGCTTGCAAGGTTGTCATCGCATGGGATCTTCTGGATGAAAAAATGCCATTGCATGCGCCTACAGGTATGGCAGCCTGGTGCGGCTGCTGACGGAGGAGCCGCAAAAGCTGGCGGAAGCCGACCTCATCCGCATGCAGCGCGGCCAGTGCGCCGCCTGCCGCGCGCCGCTGCCGCCGCCCGTGAAGCAGTCCAGCTTCCTTGGGGGCCGCTCCGCCGCAACGGTGCGCCAGCACCCAGCCCTTCATGCTACATCCCAGGAGCATCTTTATGTGTGGTCTGCATGCTTAGTGTGCCTGGGGTCAAGATCCAATTGTGGTATCCTTTGAGTTTAAGATGCCAGATGACCTTTACGAGGGGCCATTTGTTACATGAAATACAAAGCAGGGATGCAAAGACAGCCCTGGCTCAGTCTGTGGGGGCATAAGTGGCCAGGGGAAGTAAATATGACTACATCAAGGTGTTACTTGTCTTGCTTATATGTTATTTCCCCGGGATTGCTGGAGAAAGAGTCCTGCACAAATACTTGATGCATGGGTGCAGGGGCCGCGACGGTGCGAGTACAATGCGCGGCTGTACTGCCACGAGTGCCACAGGGGGGACCTGGCGGAGCTGCCAGCGCTGGTGCTGCACCACTGGGACTTCCACCCGCGCCCGGTCTCGACCATGGCCGCCGACTACCTCGCCTCCATCGCCGACCGGCCCCTGCTCTGCATCGGCGCTGTCAACCCCGGTGATTACATTTTCATTCCCTTTCCCCTGCTTGGCATTTTCTTCACCCGTCCAGTTACACTCCTGAACTTCTCTCATCTGGTGAAGCTTCTTTGCTGGTGGGGGGTCCCATCGAACTCATGCCTTTCGTTGTTTGGTTGTCGAGCCTGGTAGAGAACAGTCCCCGATGTGAGGAGAAAGAAGACAAGAGGATGACGAGCAACAGAAGGCACGAGCAGATTGTGCTGTGGCAGGGCTGTACGCCCGTGTGCCGATGCTGGCGCGCGCACAAGACCTACGCACGAGGGCCTGCAAGGCGCTGGCCGCTGCACGCGCGTCGGGGCCCGAGGGTGCAGACAAGGTGCGCAGAGCGCTGCTGTCTCCCCAGCACCTGCTTTGACCCGCGTGACTGGCAGCTCAGCCTTCTGACCCCGCCTCGTGTTGTGAGCCTGTCAGTATCCTTCTAGGTTGCATTCACAAAGCTCAAGTCAAGGTTCCTGCTTGAGGGAGTTCAGACGAGCAGGGCATGCCCAAGGTCGATGCGGTCAGATGCAGGCACGGTTCCGGAGTGTACCTGTGGTAACTGTATTGCACAATGCGTCAGACGGCACGGACGTGGGATGTGGTTTGAGCATAATTGGGATGTGGAGTGGTGCAGGCGAAGCGGCTGTTGGCGGGGGCGGGGCCGCGGCGGTACCTGCTGGAGTCGCCGGACTTCTGGGCCATGCGCGAGCTGGTGGAGCTGAGCAAGGGCGCCTTCTCGCGCCTGCCCGCCTGGCTCGAGGCCGCCGCCGCGCGCGCCGCCAGCCTCGCCACCTCCGCCCTGCTCATCGCAGCCGCCGAGCAGCAGCAGCGCCCCGGCCGGCACTGATCCAACCGGTGCCGGATGAGCCATTGTCAATAGCTAGCCGCCGCACGCAGGCTGATGTAAGTTGAATGCGGAGGGGGGCATATGCATCTACATAAGAGCTCCTGCATGCCTCTTGCATGGCCCAGTACCGTGCTCTCACGCCGCTATGAATACTCGAAATGTTGGACATGCGCATGTGCATGCACATGTGTACACTGCCGCAGTCGTTGCGAGGTGCAACCGTTGCACCTGTGACAGCCTGTACTGAGTACACTATGAAATGCACTTTTTGCGTTGTAAAAGTCACCTGCTAGCGGCTCAGTAGCGGCTTGGGCTGATCTCAACTGGCTTGCGCTGTCTCGAGGAAGTTTTACTGACCTTGTAGAAGGAAGGAAGGAAGGAAAGAATTACATCACTCCCAGCCGCCTAGGGCTGATTGGATGAACTGGCAGCATCCAAATAATCAAAACAATCCATCACAAAATGTGCAACACCGACAATGTCCAACTGCCACATGAATAGAAGGCCAGCAATGTGCAAAAGAAAGTCCAAGCCCCAGTGAATACACCCAAAGTCCACCCACGTCTTGCGTGTTCTCATCAGCTCTCATTACGCGTCAAGCAGTGAGCCCCTCTCTCCCATATTTACAAATTCTCGATTAGAAGTGCCTCGGTGCACCTATGCATGCACTTCCCTCCGCTTGCTGTGTGGGTCAAGCGTGCCGGCTAGGGCAGTCAGATCGTAAAGCGGAGTCTTCTGTGTTTTCCTGGGAGAGTCTACAGCTAGGGTATCCTCATAACATCTTGATTTGCTGCAAGATTCTATTTTTGGCATCCTGACGTGAATAACAATCAGACAGTCACATCATACGACCTAGGGCCGGGGCGCAAACCAGTCCAATTGAAAGGAGAGGCAACACTTCTATGTTGCACCAAGCCTGTTGAGAGCCATAGGTACGCTAATATTCATTTGGGATCTCAATGACAGACCTTTCGTTGCATAATGTAACGGGGAATTGTTGCACGTCGGCACTCAATTGGTACTCGTCGTTTCTGGCCAACTGCGAATTTTCAGCAGATGAAAGTGGTCAGCACATGCCTGTATCTCACATGACTTACAAAAAGGGTAGATGTGTTCCAGCAGATCTCTTCAAGCCCGCATGTACTGACTTCATTTGGAATCCTGTCAGGGCAAGCTGGAGCGTGTGGCGAAGCTCGTCTTGTCCCTGGGACAGTGTTCCACGGACAGCGAACTTTACCGCACCGCTGCCTGCACTTGCAAGGACCTGGTGCCTGGTACTTGTCACATCAGGTGAGGCGTTGCCCTAGTGTCACGCCATGGTCCACTGGGGTGCCCAGCTGAAGTGACCCCGCACTTGCTGCAGATATTTTCTTGATAGAATGTAAGCTCTTGATTGAAGGGGCTTGATGTTTGTGTAATTGTTCTGAGCGTCTTCTGCATCTTTCTTTGTGCAGTTTTTCTCTCCTCTCAGAGAATGAAGCGCAGCTGCACTACTTTGAGGTCCACTCCGCTAAGGGCAGGAGGCATGGGCACCTGGGCACCTTTCCGGTGCAGAACACAGGGTCAGGCGTCGCGGTCACCCTGAAGCAGCCTGTGCTCACTTCCAAGAATGGCCGAAGGTAGCGCGCCCGTTTATGCATGTCTTTGCAAAAGTGTACAGCTCCCAGGTCATTTGCATGTTGCAGATTCTTGGATCTGTAACGAGGGAGCTCAGTAAGATGGGGCGGGAAGAGCATATTTTGACGTGTGGGGTTGTTCTGGGGCAGTGGTCTGAGGAGGCTGGACTGGCAGCACCTGCAGCACATGTGTGGGGCTGGGTCTTGCATATACCTGCCGCTGAAAGTCTCCGACAAAGTGCTGGGGACGCTTAACATTGCCTCTGTCCAGCCAGACGCCTTCAGCGGGTGAGGACAGTCGCCGCATTCTCCCTTGCACTCTCGTCCTGCATGGCTGTCGTTTCAGCACGGCAGGCTGAGGAATGTGACTCACAATACGGGATAAGGCTTATAATGCACGTTGGTTGTGGTTATCTGCAGTCTTGTGGATGAGCTGGTGGCTTTTGCTGCTGTGCTTGCGCCTGTGATCGGGCTTCAGCGCTTCAGGAGGGATCTTGTGGTGCGTGACTCTTCCTTCTGCATGGGCCCTGTTGGCAACAACCTGTTGAATGATCAAGTGATCCTGGTGGGATGAGAGGATGCGCTGTGACAGCGTTCTGGCAGGGGTGTCATTGTAAGGTGTCGCCATGTGAGGGAGTTGTGCGTGCAGGCTGTGGACGACCTGCTGCGGCGGATCCTGCCCGCGCACATTGCAGACTCGCTGCACGAGCTGCGCCAGCCGCTGGTGTCCCCAGGCATGCCCAGGGAGGTGACGCAAGCATTAGTCGCCCGCACCGCCGACAGAAACGGCGGCAGCGCGCCCGCGGCCGCCCCGGCAGCCCCAATTGTGGCCGCCGCGCCCATTGCCGCCCCACAGGCAACCGCGCATGCCAAGTTATGCGCTGGGCCGAGCAGCCTGCCTCCCCAGAGGAGCACCTCCCAGCCGGCTGCTGTCTCTCTGGCACGGAGTGATAGACCTGCGGCAAGCCAGAGCTGCAGGCCATGCTGGGACGGCAGCATGGAGGGTGAGAGCATCTGCTGTAAGGCGTCGGCGGGCGAGGAAGCGCGGGTGGCAGGTGCTGCACATTGTGTGCTGGACGCGCCGGTGGTACCTCGCCTGTTCATGGACTTTGCGACGCTTCTGCTGACTCTCACACCGCTGCTGGTGCTCATGTCCAGGTACAAACTGCTCACTTTGCAGCGTTTTACTCATTGCGAACAGAATTGCACTGCACCTTGAATCCTGCCACAGACAGCTGATATGTGTCAAATTTATAGCATTTTTTGTTTCTGTGATTGTAGGATGTTTTTGGGTTGCAAGGCATGCCTTTGGGTATGTCCTGTTTTAAATGTCGAGCAGGTCTGTGAGCGTTGAAAAATTGACTGTTGTTTGTGTTGCCAGCAGGAGCTGGACGTTTGAGCAGGCCATCCCTGTTGCCACATTGGTTGCAGTGGCGTTGGCTGCCATGCAGATGGGAGGCGTCATGACTTATGCCAAGCACCGCAATTGGCTGTTGGCAGGTGCTGCTACTTTCCGCTCGTCCCTCCTTACCACTGAAAGCATGAATGGCAGTCCGTCCAAGATTGTTGTTGCATAATGAGGGGTTTATGAGGTGAAGTTGTCAGGTTGTCAGCTAATCAGGATGCTGTGGGGCATTTTCAGGTTTGCGGCTTGTGCGCACATTGGTCTTTGCTGTTAACATGGCATGGGCTGTGCCCAGTGAGCCCCTGTCATGCGCTGGCCTCTGCATGGATTCTGGGGCCTTCCTGCTCGCAATCCTCTCCTTCAGCGGCCAGGTGAGCTTTGCAGCCCATTTAAGCTCTACTCGGTGAAGTGTAGTACTTGCACTTGCTTCTGGCTTACCCAACAGAGGGCGCACTTATCGGCTCCTGCTCGCTTCTTGCTCGTCAGCTTCTCCTGGAAAAGGAGAAGCATTATTCCATCAAAGGCACACGTGATGGAATAATGATTGTGTCTAAAATACTATCTATTGGGCATGTATTCAAGTGCACAGTCGGTGGGTTTGTGTGGGCGCCCATCAGTAATTCAGGGGGTGTGTCTCTGTCTCTCCAGGTGCCGGCCAGGGTGCATCTCCCTCTGCAGGCCATTTGTATCACGGTGCTGGCGGCCGCGGATGCCGTGGGCTGCGCGCTCGGCCGCACGTCTGTTCAGCTGGCAGTTGCGAAGGTGGTGGCCCAGACTGTTCTGGGCGGTGTCCTGCCCTCATTGGTCCTGCTGCACATGGAGCAGGCTGCTGCTCTGGCGCGCCACCGCAGCATTGCCAGGAAGAAGGTGGACTGAACCAGGGCTGCACGTGTGAAGTCAACGCTTAAATTGGCTCACCGGGGGCCATGCAACGCCGTAGGAAGGCGCTGCTGTGATGTGGGGCTGGTGCTTAGGCTGAATTCTAGTTTTATTGGATGGTGGTGAAAGCAGCTGCTGTGTCTTTTGGCCGTCCTGTCCTGTGGAATTGCCAGGGACTAGGCCGTGGTAAGGGTCCTGTGCTTGGGATTCTCTATTCTGTGCTGGCGTCTGTCCCAGTACGCAGGAGGCTTGTGCGCATAGGGCAGCTTTGACTTTGCATCGTTCCTGTTGCAATATATTGTTATATTATTGGGGGGTTCAGATGAGTGACTGGATGACAGGTGCTTGCAGGCCCGGTCCCTCTCGAAGTAAAATTGTTCTGATTTACCTGGCTTGTCTGCATGAAGCAGGAATCCTTATTGACAATTCAGGTAGCCAGATTATGGTAGACTGCTCTGGGGTGCCTGCGGCTCTCAGGGAAGGCAGAAGGCAGCGCATCTGTTTTGCAACGATGTGCAAAGGGGCTGCTTGCGCAGCCATATAAGCTGCCCGAACAATGCCTGTTTCGGCCCGATGATCGATGCGATTGGCAGAGACAATTTCAAATTTAGTAATGCGTTTGTGATGCTTGTTGTCAGAGAAGAATGCATGTGCTGGGCAAAAGCCTACGGTGGCTATTGAACGCTGGCACATCAAGGGTCGGTCTGGATATCGCAAGAAGCAAGAATCTGAGGCCACTTCGATGGCCAAACGCTTCCCACATGCAAGCCGCATGTGCAGGCGGGAGTTGTATTGTCCTGAGCGAACATTGCGATTTGGTGAAGAACAGGTGCCTTTGTGGACTCTTGCTCTCAATGAGTGGTGCGTTGTTTGCACATGAATAGGCCTTCATAACCTTTGTAGGAATCCAGCAGGTGTCAAGGCAGTCATCCTTTGTGACTGGCCGCCCTGACATCACTATAAATGCTAATGGATGCCCTTGGGGCATCAAAAAGTTGCCAAGGCACTCTTAATGGCCGCGGCGTGTTCTTTACTTTTGAATTGGATGGCGGCTGTTTCACCAATTGCGCGCCTCAACACCAAGCAACTGCTCCTGCAATTATTGCTAGAAAAGGCAAAAGCGTGTTAGCACGATGCCTTCGAGTTTGCGCATGACAGCGCCAAATTGGTGGTCTTCTCTTGGACGTGTTCCACACTGACCAATTTTTATTGACTGACATGTTTTATTGGCCCAGCCATGCTCCCTGTTTTTTTTTTTTTTTGTGATGACGTGAATATGAGAGCACTCTTTGATGTGTCTGAAATTGAAGCTCCTCTAGAAAATATGCAAGTGTGCACTGGGGGATTTGATGGTGTTGGAGCTGTTGTCCATATACGCACTGATCACGATGTTGTAAGTACTTGCAATGCTCAGCGGCCAGATCTCATCCAAGTGGGTGCTGCAGCGCGCACTGTCATGACGCCACAATGCATCACATTATAGTGCACGTAAATGATAATTTGCCATGCATAGATATGGGGGATCTAACCTCTTTACCCATCTCTGTCAGAAAAGGCACTTCTACAGAGCTTGAATCAGTTGTGCAGATGATGTTACAGCCTGCACTCCGACTGGTCAGATCGATCACAGTACTCGACAGCTTGCTCTCTTGATCAATGTAGCGAAAGAACCAACAACAGGAGGATGTCACCCAACAAAGAATCCTGGACACACTTCGGGTGCTATAAAAGAATTCTGGCAGTGCCTCAGAAAATCCCAGACATCTTGCCTCCCTCCAGCACATGCACAAACCACAAGCCCCAAAATCTCCAGACTACAGCACGGACATCATGGAGGAATTAATGCTACCAAACTTGCCAATAGGACAATTCCCAATAGACCCAATGAACCACAGGTGACCACTCCGGCCGCCAAGGGCAGATGTGCTTCCACACAGCTTGTGGAGGAACAGTGGGCCAAGCACGACACTCTCATCAGGAACTCTCAGTGCGTTTTTTAACACATTTCCACAGGACGTCAGCGCCTCTAGCAGAAATCACAGCTCAGGACCACAATACCGGCACACAATAAGAATTATAGTACATAATCAGAATGGAGGGCAGTGCAGCCCAATTGCAATGCTAAGAACTACCATATTTCTCTCCCGGTGCTCCAAAATTTTCTTCTCACGTCGCAATGAATTGACCCTCTCCAAGGACGAGTAAGTTCTTGGACCTCTAAACATCAGAGTTAGTTGTTAAACCTCAAAATATCAAAGCTGGGTGCAACATTGCACCCAATTTGCACGCCCAGCTTTGAAAGCGCCCTGCATAAAGACTCAGAAAAAGAATTCCTGCGGTGGCACGAATGCAGGGCCCGATAATTGCTTACGTCCCCAAAAGAATAAGATCGTTGGCCGTCATCTGATCTGTGCCTCCTCTCTTCACAGAGCACTGCATCATCCAGAGCTCCACAGAGTGGCCTCAGATTTGCCTTTCTGATCGCTGCTCGTCTTGGTTGGACCCACTCTCTTGCTCACCCTCCTGCCTCACACCTCCCCGACCGCCGCAGCCAGGTCACAAGCCTTGACAAAGCGGCCCTTGATGCGCGGGCGCCTGTCAGCGTTCAGCTTGCGGGCAGTGTACCGGACCTGCGCGCCAGAGACACACTCCCACATGTCAGGTCACGGGGGCATGCTGACAAGTAGTCCCTTGCTGACCAGCGTGTTGGCTGAAGCCACGTGGCCTTCTGCACTCAGCGACATGGAAGGCATGGGAATCGGGTGGCAGTGGGACAGGAGGGTATGAGGGTGCACCTTGTGGGTGAAGTGGCGACGCTGTTTCTTGTCCCTGTAGCGCTGCAGGCACTCGCTCCTGTTCAGGGAGCACACGCCATCTGCGCAGCAAGAATGTGTCGGTCAATCTCTGCCGACCTTGGGTATCTGGCAATTTCCATCCCAATTACACTAGCGCGTACAGGTCAATTCCTGGACCGTTACAAGATCAGACAACATGAGCTGCTCCACAGGTCATTGAATCATCTAAAACCTCACGTGATACACTCACAAACCTAGTCCTACATGCAGTGAAATGCGCGCGTCAAATGTTCATGGCGCCACAAGCAGGGTATCTTACCAGGTACAATCCTGGGCATGTCATCAAGGGACTCATAGCTTGTGATCGTCCTCTTCTCCTCGTCGCTGGATGCAAAGTCGTCCTCTGCCTTCACGTGCATGCGCGGGCGCAGCTGGCGCGTGTTGCACAGGACTGCAGCCTGCACCTGCAACCCCGCACTTGCTGTCAGTCGTGCCAGCTAGCCCTTATAGTACTGCATCATCAGCCATGCCTCTTGAGCATACTTTCAAGGGGTGAAAATGCAGCACCGTCTTTTGCCTATCCGCTTGGATCCTGCAAAACCGGACAACAGGTGTATTTCTACAAATAACTGCCTTTTAAGCGCAAGACTGGTAAGAAGTGCTTCTCCACCAGTGGCAACTGCCTGGCGTGAATGCTCTAATGCTTTCCTACGCACAGCAGCGCTAGCTTTCAATGAGTTCACAAAGGACCCAGCTGGTGGCCGTGAGTCAGCGGGGAGGGCGTGCCTGGGAGTCGGGGCAGTCGGGATCGGGCGCGAAGCCGGAGCGGAAGTAGTCGGGGACGCTGCGGCTGCGGGCGGTCCCCAGAAGGGGCGCGTGCGGGCTGAGATCGGGCACGCACGCCTCTGTAGACGAGTGCCAGCTGCCCATGCTGGACACCAGGCTGTGCGAGGGGTGCAGCGCCTCCGCATTCCCGCCCTTGACCAGGATCGCCTCTGACTTGACCGCCACCTGCGCAGGCACCGGCACGATCATATTCAAGCAACACAGAATGGGGCTAGGTGTGAAGATCAGATTGCGGCATCGGATCTGCCCTAAAATCTGGCTGGAAACAAAATAAAGTGACAGGATGGAAGGTGGACAATGCAGTGCCATTACCAAGCAGTGAGATAGGGCAGCCTTGGACTTCATATGCAATGCATGCAGCATACAAGGCGGTGTCTTGAAGATGGTTAGGTCCACGAGCAACGTAACCTAGGCCAGGGCAGGTCACCCACTGGTGCACTGCATTCTGTGCTAGGGAAGGTATGACAGATCTCGGTCTTGGAGGCAAGCGGTGCCAGTGCAAAGTGTTGAATGGGACACTAGGAAGGGGCAGGCACCTGTGCAGGCTGCGCGTTGGAGACGGGCACGAAGACCGAGGCGCTGGAGTTGAAATATGGCATGTGGCACTCGTGGCCCAGGGATGGATAGTGCAGCGTCCGAAGCTCCTCAGATATGTCGGTGGAGTGGCTGATGGAGATCTGGGGGAGCAATTGCCGCATCCCTATGCTGGACAAGGCCTCCTCCAGGAGGGCCTCCTTGTTATTCTGGTCTTCGTGAGCATCTTCGACGTCGTTGTACGGCTGATACCTGCCCATCAGCGTCACCTCTTCCTCGCTGAAGGTCTCGTCCATGGCCAGGATCTCGTCCATGCACCACGAGCTGCGCCCACACCTCGGCGAGTCAGCCATGTGACTCGGCCCGCTCGTCAGCACCCTCAAAACGGTTGTTGCCTCACAGAAACGCCTAGGTTCCCGGCAAAGATACCTAGGATGCCAACGAGAGGCATCAAGCTCGATTTGGCAGCGGATCGATGTGAGGTTCGGGTAGCCGGAGTCGATCATCAGTGACTCTGCTGTTCTGTCACGTAAGCGCCCGAGAAAGGACCTTTTCCTGCCCCCGAGAATTTGGAAATACGTCACGCCAGCCTGAGCGCACCTTCTTTGCCATTCGCAGTAGTCCCGAATGGTGGGGTCCTCGATCTGGCAGTAGTCCATGAGTCCGCAATGTCTGCGGGAACAGGCCAGCTGTTAAGCGAGGGCTTTCCCGTCTCTGCCCTGCACGGGCTCCGGATGGCCGTGCAATCGACACAACGGCCCCTCCACGATGGTATGTGCACACGACAAGTTTCCCCCGCCCTTCTCGCGCGTCCTCACCTGGCTTGGGACGTTTGGGGGCTGGTTGACCACCGCGGGCGGGCGGTTGTGGGGGCGCCGGCTTTAAAGCTGGTAGCCACCGTCACTGTCAGCGATATTCAGCGCTGGGTTTCACGGAAACTGCTGCTGCTGGACATGTTCCCTCTTCTGCTTTCACTTTATGTTATCCAAAGTAAAGAGAAAGCCTCGACAAAGTGCGCGACACGATAGCCTTCGGGAGCAGTTCAGCGGCGTTTTTTGCGCTTTCCACGGCTTCAACCTTAGTAGCCTGTATAAGAAATGCAATACCTTCAGGGTGGAATTTTTGGAGGGTGTTTGCTTAGGGCAAGCCTTGCAGCTTTGGGCACGGAGAGATCTCATTACAAATGAGGCTCGCAATCCGGCAGAGCTCGTGAGATGGCCAGGGAGATCGTTGGGCAGTACCCAGCGTGGGTTCGGAGCCCGGAGGAGACCGCGGCACACTATGGTGTGGATGTTGATGGGGGCCTCACGACCAAACAAGTGGAGCAGCAGAGGGCCAAATTCGGTTGGAATGAGCTGGAAAAGCCGGCCGGCAAGCCTCTGTGGAAGCTTGTGCTTGAACAATTCGACGACATGCTCGTCAAGGTGTGAGCAGCCCTGCGACATAACCACTGAGACGTTTATTATTCCAGATGTGTCAAAAAGCTTCTGCATTCCTGGAACACGGCGTGAGGCCTCATTTGAGAAACTGGCTATTACGCAGGTGCTCCTCCTGGCGGCGGTGGTCTCATTCTTGCTGGCCCTCTTCGAAGAGGGCAGCGGTGAGGAGGGGATCAGGGCCTTCATAGAGCCTGCAGTGATACTCCTGATCCTGATCCTGAACGCCATCGTCGGCGTCTGGCAGGAGTCGAATGCAGAGGCCGCATTGGATGCCCTGAAGGATTCCCTGTCTGAGACCGCCACAGTTCTGCGTAATGGCCAGCTGGTAAGCCCTGCTCCATCTGCCTGCACTTGACTTTGGCAGCGCAGCAATCGATAGTAGAATTGCACACTTCTGCTCAATGCAACCTACAATTCTGATCTCAGCTTAGTGGATAGCGAGAATGTCTCCTTCTGCTAGGAAGATATTTGGGACAAGATTTAGCCTGGAATGGGAGATCTGAGTCATGAGCAGCCATGCAGCAGTGCTGCAGTGGCACAAATCCGCTCGGGAGCTATAGCATGTCAAACATAGCGGTTTGAGTGTAACCATGTGCGGGCAGGTGTCGGAGCTGCTATCCAGAGAGCTGGTGCCCGGGGATGTGGTGGAGCTGCACGTGGGGGATCGCGTGCCGGCAGACATCCGCGTGATCGCGCTGAAGACGGCCACGCTGCGCGCCGAGCAGGCCTCGCTGACCGGGGAGTCTGTTGCCGTGCTCAAGGCGGTGGGCGCCGTCTCAGAGGAGGGCTGCGAGCTCCAGGCCAAGGTCACATACCTCGCTAGTTGTCTCTGTCTACAGCAGGCCCTTCACATTGCTTCAGACTATACATCTCATCACATGATGAAATGGGTTGCAACACTCTTCATGTTTGGTCTCCAGACGTGCATGTGCATCCTTGCCTTTAGCTGAGACAGGTACGTTTATGCCAATGAGCAGGCGTGGCAGGGACTGATGTAGTATAATTGTCCTGCAGGAGTGCATGCTGTTTGCGGGGACGGCGGTGGCGAACGGGACATGCCGGGGGATCGTGAATGCGATTGGGATGTCGACGGAGGTGGGGGCGATCCAGCAGCAGATCACGGATGCGGCTGCGGAGGAGGAGGACACGCCCCTCAAGAAGAAGCTGGACATATTTGGGGAGCGCCTGGCGCAGGTGCACCTGTCAACTTGAGAGCAAGCCATTGCTGGGTCTTACAGCCGGCCCTTCATTATAAATCTGAATATGTTTCTAAGGCCCATGCCAGGTTCCTTGAACATCCCTGACAGCATGAATTGCAAGGGTCATTTGCTGACTTAAAGGGACCATCTGCAAGCCTCCAGTGCGGCAGGCCTTGCAATGCATGGCGTTGCTGCTGCATGTGGGAGTGTGCTTCTGGGTGCTGATCAGCATTCGTCGCTGCGCGCAGGTCATCTTTGCCATCTGCGTGCTGGTGTGGGTGATCAATTACCACCACTTCCTGTCCTGGGACACCCTCAAGGGCTCCTCCTGGATGCCCGACCCCAGCACCGTCAAGTTCTCCCTCAACAACTGCATCTACTACTTCAAGATCGCCGTCGCGCTCGCCGTGGCCGCCATCCCTGAGGGCCTCCCGGCAGTCATCACCACCTGCCTCGCTCTGGGCACGCGCAAAATGGCCAAGCGCAACGCCATCGTGAGGTGTGCTACTCAACTGAGCTTGTAGGCCGGGGGGGGCTGGGCGGTGATGAGAAAACATTGTTCTATCTCTGAGGTCTCCTCTGAAGAACTACCAATTCGACGCTTTCTGAGCCCCGTCCCTCTGCCAGTATACTTCCTTGCTTTGAGTGCCGCGCGAGACTGCAACCAGGGAGTTGTGCTTTTTTGCAACTGCATTGACCCCAATAGTTCGTCGCCATGCGCCTGTCATGAACCTGTTGGGCAGTGACGAGAAAACATTGTTCTATCTCTGAGGTCTCCCTCTGAAAAACTACCAATTCGACGCTTTCTGAGCCCCTTCCGCCCCGTGTACTTCCTTGCTGTAATTGCCGCGCCAGCATGCAATCAGGGAAATGTGCTTTCTTGTAGCTGCGTTGACCCCATCATGGTACCTTTTCGCGACGCGCCTGTCAGGAACCTGTTGAAGCCTTCAACTGTTTGCAGTCGCTGGCGCAAGGGCATGGGAGCATGCTGAGGTCTAGTGTGCTCTGCAGGAAGCTGCCATCGGTGGAGACGCTTGGGTGCACAACTGTGATCTGTTCAGACAAGACGGGCACTCTGACCACCAACCAGATGTCCGTAGTGCAGCTCATTGCAACAGGTGTGAAGTCATCCTCCTCCTGACTTCACACTGCACTGAAATGCACTGTCTATCCAAATGGCATTGTTGCCTCTCTTGATGATGCTGGCAGTGGTCTCTTACTACTGCCGTGCAGTGCGCCTTGACACTCGATTTTTGTCGACATGATGGCGGGGCACCCAGTGATGAAGACTATTAGGAGCTGGTTCACAACATTTTACAGAATTTACAGGACTCACAGCCCTGCCTACCAGCCCTATGTGACGCAAGCCCTCTGGAGAGCGGAGGAGAGAACATTTGTGTATCACCGGTATGAGGCGAGCAAGGCAGGCTATCTGTGCTGACTGGGCATGCCTGCACCAGGATCTTCCGAGTCGGAAATGCGGCATATAACGGTGGAGGGAACCTCCTTCAATCCCGGCGCAGGAGGAGTGGTGGGAGTGAAGTCCCTAGATCGCAATCTAGAGGTGCGTGCTGACATCCCCTGAGGACATTCCCTAAGCTCAACGTCTCCAAGCTGGTCCTCCCTCACCCAGCGCTGGGAAACCCTTGTGCAATTCTCATTCTCAGAGGTTCCTTCTTCATAACGCCACACAGTTTCACAGTGGGCTGTCCCTTGGCGCTGTGCATTTGATACAATATCACCCTCACGGGTTCAGTTTTGAATATGTGTCCTCTCTATCCATTTTCACCTCAAACCTCAGTGCGGTCTGTGGTTGTTCTCCTGGCCTGGCCATGCACGCTATAAGTACTCCCTGTCATGTGCCCGGCAGGCGATAGCGGAGGTGTGTGCGGTGTGCAACGAGGCGCGGCTGGAGTGCAAGGAGGGAGTATTCAAGGCGGCGGGCGCACCCACAGAGGCGGCGCTGGTGGTTCTGGCGGAGAAGCTCGGCATTCCGCACGCGCAGCAGTCCGCGGCCATCGCCGCCGCTCGGCGCTCCGACCCGGATGCCAACGCCGACGGCGTGCAACGCTGGTACAATATCAAGTGAGTTCCCCTTTCCCCATCCACTCTCTGATATGGGCCACAACTTTTGCCCCAATTTGGGTGTCAAAATGCTTGTCGGCCAGTGGCAGTTGCCTGACAGGCTTCTGTTGCGGCTGTTCCAACCAATTGTGGCATGTCGGATGACTCTCTTTGAAGCTAGAGGTGTGGCACATCTTGTTAGCTGTGGGTCCAATGTTGGTTTAATGCCATGTTTGAGCCATGCACGTTTTTAAAAATTGATTTTGACTGTCAGTGGCTGGTGCTGCAGGTGGAGGAAGCTGGCGACTCTGGAATTTGACAGGAATAGGAAATCCATGAGCGTGATCTGCGCTCCCCCCAGCGCGACGCCTGCCAGCTCCGGCGTGCAGACGCGGCGCACCCTGCGCGCCTCCGGCGGCAACGTGCTCCTGGTCAAGGGCGCCGCAGAGAGCCTCCTGGAGAGGAGCACGCAGGTGCAGCACCTGCTTTCCCCTTCCCTGCTCCCTGTTACCAACATGAGTTTTATAGCGTACTGTATTGGAGATCCTCCTACGCAGAAGCGCCTCACACTGCACTGTGCTTTCTGTGCATTGTGCTTTCTGTGCTCCGTGCTTTCTGTGCTCCGCATCGCATGCTTTGCAGGAGGCCACTGCAGGACTGCATATTAGGATATTAGCAAGTGAAATTAGATCAATTAGAACAAAGTCTGTACAATATACATGTATCACTGGCGTGCTTGTGGATCTCGGCTCTGACAGGGAACGCATGTAAAAATAGAAAACATGGTTATCAGTCCTGGATTGCTGATGCTGGGGGCTATTGTCACAGGTGCTGTTGGAGGATGGGAGCGTGGTGGCGCTGACAGAGGCGGCCAAGAGGGAGATAATGGCGGCCGTGGATGCGATGGCCGCGCGCGCACTGCGTTGCCTCGCCTTTGCGCAGAAGACCGACCTGGGCGACTTCTCCTCCTATGACGGCGAAACCAGCCACCCGGTCAGCCCCCCCTCCCGCCTGCCCTGGTTGCTCTGCTTTTTCCGCTGGGAAGCTGGCTTATCTTGTTAAAAGATGTGTGCTTGTCAACTGGGAAGCTGTGCCCACGCCGTGGCTAGTTGTGTGTCTCAAGCAGCTCTGCACCCGTCAATTTTTCCATGCCTCTGCGCTCGTGTAGGAGTGAAATCTCTGTGCTTCTGCAATGGTGCAGCAGTGTGACGCTTGTCGTGCTTCTGCAGTGGTGCAGCAGTGTGAACTGCTTTGTGCTTTTGCAATGGTGCGGGAATCTGGTTATCTTTTTGGGATTGTGCGGTAGTGCAGCAATGTGATGTAGGTCTGAACAAGTGTCGGTGCGCTGTGTGGTGCAGGCGCACAGCCAGCTGCTGGATCCGGCGAACTACGCTGGGCTGGAGTCGGGCCTGACCTGGCTGGGAGTGGCCGGCCTCATAGACCCGCCCAGGCCCGAGGTCAAGGGCGCCATAGAGGACTGCATGCGCGCGGGGATCAGGGTGCGCCCATCTCGGATTTTATTCTTGTCCTTACAGTCTTGGATGGGGTGTTTGGCCACAGGAATCATCTGCAATGCCTTGAACAGCGTTGAGGAGTTATGTGCAGGTCCCTCCTGTTCTTCAATATTGTTGCGAGCTGCTTTAGAGCCATGCGCATGCTTTTGAACAAAGTCTTAAGCGTTGCTGACTGCTGAGTGCCCTGCGCCTTGGCAGGTGGTGGTGATCACGGGCGACAACAAGCTGACGGCGGAGGCGATCTGCCGCAAGATCGGCGTGTTTGGGGTGGAGGGCAACCTGGAGGACAAGTCCCTCACCGGCAGGCAGTTTGTGGAGCTGCCCCTCGACCAGCGACGCGCCATCCTCGACGTGAGCCCCATCCCCCTCTCTTTGCTATCTTTCCCTTTCCGCTCCTTGTGGCAGGCTACCCCTGCAAGCGAAGTGCATGCACCACATTCCTTGTGTAGAAACCGGGGAGGTTTGCAGGCGGTGGGATGCGCAGAAGATCTGCCGTGAAGTGTCCAGAACAAAATTTGCAAGAAGTGCAAGGCCTTGGCTTACTGAGTTGCCTACCGTGGATTGGCTGCGTCGATTTTGGCATATCACGGTGAGTTCGTCAGCTGAGGGTGTAACCTCGCATGGTGTAGGGCGAGGGCGGGCGGTGTTTCAGCCGGGCGGAGCCGCGGCACAAGCAGGACATAGTGCGGCTGCTGAAGGAGATGGGCCAGGTGGTGGCCATGACTGGGGACGGCGTCAACGACGCCCCCGCACTCAAGCTGGCCGACATCGGCGTCGCCATGGGCATCGCGGGTACCGAGGTCGCCAAGGAGGCCTCCGACATGGTCCTCGCCGACGACAACTTCTCCACCATCGTGCGCCGCCCCCTCTCCCTGCTCTCTTTGTCTCCCACTGGCTGTGCTCACATCCTCTGCCGTTGGCTGGCACAGCTTTCAAAATCGGCTCAATGGCAGGCATCGAGACGGTTTGGTAGAGTTGTCCTCTGAGGGCGGGCGAGGCTGATGAGCGGCGGCTGAGGTGACATGCATGGGGGCTGATAGAGACCAGCTCGGCTCTAACTTTTGCTGAGGCCACCGCATCAGCTTTCCTGCAGGCTTGGTTATAACAGCTTTGGGAGCCACAGAGGCCAATTTGTGAAATTGCCTACAGAAGCACAGAATATCTGACACGGGCAATCTCTTGCCGCGCAGGTGGCTGCGGTGGAGGAGGGGCGCGCGATATACAACAACATGAAGGCCTTCATCCGCTACATGATATCCTCCAACATCGGCGAGGTGGCCTCCATCTTCCTGACGGCCGCGCTGGGCCTGCCCGAGAACCTCATCCCCGTGCAGCTGCTGTGGGTCAACCTGGTGACCGACGGCCCGCCCGCCACCGCGCTCGGCTTCAACCCGCCGGACGTGGACATCATGCAGAAGCCGCCGCGCAAGGCCACCGAGGAGCTTGTCACCCCCTGGCTCTTCTTCAGGTGACGCTTGTTTCTGCATGACATGGCAACACAGGCACAAAGCCCGAAACTCTTTGCTGGTAGCGCAAATGGGCTGACGCAGTACCAATGCAAGTGGACCCGTCTCATTCCTGACATGGCCTGCTTTTCCAAATCAAATTGTGTGGCACAGTGGTGCAGATGGGATGCTCTCTCGTAAATCTAACACGGAATGGCAGGTCAGCATGACGAAAATAGAGAGCAGCGCATTGGGTGTGCTCATGTGTGGTGGCTGCTGTGGCAGGTGGATGCTGGTGGGCGCCTATGTTGGCTTTGCCACGGTGGGGGTCTTCTGCGCCTGGTACATGTACGACAGCTTCCTGGGCATTGACCTGAGCGGCGACGGCCACTCCACCGTCACCTGGCACCAGCTGCGCAACTGGGAGTCCTGCCACACCTGGCCAGACTTCAAGGTGCTCCTGCTGCCCGCTCCCTGACAGGTCCTCAATTTTTCTGAAGATGCCAAGCTTCTTGTTTCTGCAATGTTTAAAGATGCCACGTTGTGTTTTTGAATTGTTCAAAGATGCCATGCTGCTTGTCTTGCATCGTTCATCCAGAGCAATATATCAGCGCCCTGCCCACCTCCACAGAAGGCCATGTCTGGCCTGCAGTCAGCAGCGGGCCACACTTCCAGCTGGGTGAGAAAGTGCTCCCAAATGAAGGTGCCAAATATGGACGATTTCATGAAAGGGGTGTGGTCTGAGCGTGTCGGCTGATGCAGGCGACGCCGTACCTGGCGGGCGGGCGCGTGGTGAACTTTGCAGAGCCGTGCGACTACTTCCGCGAGGGCAAGGCCAAGGCGAGCACGCTGTCGCTCTCCGTCCTGGTCGCCATCGAAATGTTCAACGCCCTCAATGCCCTCTCAGAGGCACGCCACCCCCTCCACTGCTCACGCTTACACCTGGAACAGTTGTTTCACCATTCATTGGGCCGTTGCTGTGATCGCGTGCATGTAACGCAGTCGGTGGTGTCCTTTTCCTCCTTTGTCACCAACCATAAAGATGACTGATTGTAGGGGTGTCCTTTTGCTCCCTTGTCAGCCACCGGAATGCTGCAGCTGGTTGCATGCGCGGCCGGTGGCACTTGTCAGCTCAGTGTGGCCCTCTGCGTTGGCGCTGCGTGCAACATCAGCCGATTGACTAATGGGTTTTCTAACGGCAAGTGGGGTGTGTGCAGGACAACTCGCTGCTGCAGATGCCGCCGTGGTGCAACCCCTGGCTGCTGGTGGCCATGGCGCTCTCCTTTGCCCTGCACTTCCTCATCCTCTACGTGCCAGTGCTCGCCTCGGTCTTCTCCATCGTGCCCCTCTCTCTCAACGAGTGGGCCCTCGTGCTCCTGTTCGCTTCCCCTGTTGTGGTCATCGACGAGGTCCTCAAATTCGTGGGCCGCAACTTTGTCAACCCTCGCACCGAGCTGGCGGCGATCGAGGCGGCCAGGAAAAAGGACGAGTGAGGGCTCGGGCGCTGGAGCATACCAGTGTGCATGCCTAGTGGGGTCCCTCTGCGGAGTTCATCATTTGGGGCTGCTGAGAGTAGAAATCCTTTCAAAATGGATTCACTTGGGGACATGAGCGTGACCATTGTTTGGGGTTGAGGGACTGTGGCATTGGCAGAGTTGCATGTCACAGAGGGATTGTGGCTGTGGTGGAGTGGGGACAAAGGCTCCTGTACTGGAGTCAATTGGGAAATTCCTTTAAGAGAAGTGCCAGCTAGTCTTGACGTCTGACTGTGTATTCTTACGGCTTCTGACCGGTCACCAGACTGACTGGAACAATACCTTCTATTGATAGGTGTGCATCACAGCAACCAGAAATAGAATAAAGACATAGCGGCACTGACTGATCAAAGTGGAATTTCCTTCACTGATCAGACTTCTGAGGCCGATAAAGATTAATCAATAATGTACTGTGCACTGCATATAGAAGCTGTAAAGCATCCTCTGGACTATCGAGCGCTCAGCACCGGTCATGTGTTGCAAGTATACACAATAAGGTTGTGCAGACAACATGATGTCAGCTTGCACTGACTAATGCAGCTGGGACCAATGAGCTCTGACACATTATCAGATTTTCCGAGCAGCATCATTACAACCTTTGAAATTGCAAAAAAAAGTCAGTGCTATAAATACGCATCAATGAAAATTCTTTATCCCTATCCACTGTCTTATCAATCAAATGGGTTTGTCAGAAGTCCTGCAAACACCTCAGTGCAGACGGCCCGAGCCTGATGCATCCAGAATTATGGTTGCTCAGGTGAATGATGTACATTGCACACAAGCATAAACTTGACCGGTATGCTCAGACACTGCTCTAGAGATCTTAAACATGCACTTTCAGTCAAATACTCACTCAACCTCAGCAATACCTGACATCAGCATCCCAAACTCACAGCCACTCACTGACAATGCAGCACATCTTGAAAGCAACTACGAAACTACGAGAAAGCAACCCTGCAGTAGCTCACCGCGAACTGGTGACCCTATGCATTGCCGGATCTTGCGATAAGCTGTCCGATCCCGCATGCGCGCAATTTGGCATGCAAACGAGCGGATGGGCCTGCAGCAGATCAGTGCATCTGGTCTGGCCAGGACGGCATGCCAGGCCTGCTGTGGTGCAGCAACGCGTCATCTGTGAGCAGGCGTTCCAGCATCTCTGGGTCTGCCATAGAATACATGGCCGCCCTGTTCTTGCGCCGCCTGCGCTTGTCACGAGCCTCTGCCACCTGCACCAGGCAGCCCGTGCAATCTCTAAATTGCCTTGGGGGAATTGCTGCAGTCCGGGGACCTCTCTTTGACTCCAGTATTGCGCAATCGTGACCTACTGGCATCACCAAGCGCATGCAATCTCCAATTCAATGGCTTGCTCTCACAATTTCCATGTCCCTTGTACTTGGGGAAACCATAAAGATACATATATATGACAGCAGATTGAGCTGTTTCTGCAGCTCCACGCTCTCTCCCCGTTGACTTAAACCAGAATTGCTGCCGAACACTGCTGCGAGAACTGCTGCCCACTACTCAAACGGGCTATCTGACAACATGCAGTTCCGAGATGAGGAGGCTGGTCTGGGAAGGCACACCTAGTGGTGTGCTGTGACATGCCTCTGTTAGCATTGATAAAGCAGGGGCCAGGGGCGTACCTCCCGCAAGACCAGGCGCAGCAGCAGGAGCGCGGCGGCGAGGGAGGCGATGTAGAGCATGAGGAAGACGTTGTCAAAGCCGCCTGCCCGCTGGCTCAGATACCCCGTCAGCAGCGGGCCCAGCGCCGCGCCGCAGGAGCCCATGCCGTCTATGATCGACGTCACCGTCGCCAGTGCTTTGGAGTTACCTATACACAGCCGCACGAACATATTTATAAGGGTACTTGAGGTGTATGCTGCAACCCATTTTATGTGGAGGTCAGCCCTTACCTTTGTGGCTCTTCCTCTGCTGACGAGAGGGTGGTGCTCTGTACTCAGCAAAAATATGATTTGGCATGAAGCGGATTAGTGGCCAGAACCAAAAAGCAAGCCAGGCAGGCCCGCCAGAAGGGGCGCATTCTGAGCAGGTGTCCAGGGTCAGGGAATGAAGCGGGGCAACTGTATTTATTTGTGGACGGGGGCAGGTGACACTTAGAAAAGAGGCAGCAAAAACTGGGAAAGCTATCTGCACTAAGATTGGGTGCCCAGACATCCAAAAAGATTCCAGGACTGAAGTGCACAATCACTGTAAGGTTGTCGCACCGGCAACGGATGCGTGGGAGCCGAGGTCGGCAGATACGGCGGTGGTGATTAGCGCGTAGGGGCCGTTGACAAACAGCCCAGCCGCCAGCATGAGGCATACGTTCCAGGACAGGCAGGAGCCGCCGAAGGTGCGGTACAGCCACATGGAGGGCACTGAGCCGAACACAAACGCCGTCGACACGCATGCGGGCGCGCCGGTGCTGTCCGACAGCGCTCCGGCGATGGCACCTCCGGCTACGCCGCCCACGTCGAACAGAATAGACAGTACTCCCGCCGCCTGCGAAGCCGCCAAAAGTGTGAGAAGATTGACAGGCAATCTGTCTCTTGTACAGGGAGATTCGTGCAAAATTTAAAGAATTCCCACGGGCAGCACGCTTTGTAAGGAGATCATGCCTCCACGCCTAAGCACTTGCAATACATTCAGCAGGAAGATGAAACAGCCGCACAGGAACAGGGTGACAAAACAGGCGTGAAATTTTCATTGCTCCATCTGTGAAGTATGTAAGGATTTCTAAAGCTGGTGAGAGCTGCACAGCCCACCTTGGGCGTCAGGCGGCGGCCGCCGATGTCGACGCTGTTGAGGTAGAAGGGCAGCCAGTAGAGGAAGGTGTAGGCCACCAGCTTGCTGAAAAACAGCGTCAACGCAAAGGACACCACCCCCGGAATCCTCAGCGCCGCCCACATGGACACCCCCTTGGCCTGCACCACCACACCGTCACTCAATCCCATGCACAGCTGGGGGCCAAAGTCATGTAGATGTGCATGAGGCCACCTTGCTTCTTCAGGAATATCACAGGAATATCGTGATATGAGGCCGTTACAGGGTCGAGGTGAGCAGGTAAAAGGCAAGACAGTGTCTCGCTTGGAGGTATTGTGTGGATTATGAGGGGACAGTGACTCACCCGCTCAGCTTGCGGTGGCAGCAGGGCACGGGGGACCTCCACGATGCAGAGCTGACTGGAGACGCCCACGAGCTGTCGCTTGGTGCGCGCGCGGCGCTCCTTGGCCCGCCAGTTCCACGACCAGCCCTGCCTCTGAACGCTGCCTGCACAGCATAGACTGCCCCTTCAAGTATACGAAATGAGACATTGTGCAATTTTAATATATCTTTACGCAAATAGCACAACCACTGACCGGTGCCAGTAGCATTTACTTGCGTAGCAACTGTGCACCAAAGACATGTCATCAAGATCTGGAATGTTGGTCTACATGAGAAGCATGGCCAATGGGCGGCGCCAAGAAGTGCCATGTTGGCAGTAATCCTCATGCAGGTCCTGGGTTGCAGATCTTTGTGACTGATGAGAGGCCTTCAATGGGATAATATGTTAAGGGCAGACCTGCAGGGTTGAGCAGCGGCTGGCTCTGCTGCGGCAGGAGTGTGGGCGGCGGTTGCGGTAGCGCGCCAGGCTCTGGAGCCAATCCTGTGTCCAGCGTGCTGCGTTATACCACAGATTAGTCAGACTTAATCTGCATGGCTCAGCAGCTCTATAAGGGTTTAGGGTTTAGGGTCTCCAGGAGAGGAAGGGAGATATCTCGCTCAGACCTGCTCCGCCATATTGCATACTAAGAGACGCACACCAGGCGCTGAGCTGCACACATCCGAGCTGTGAATGCCTTAAGTGTGCCGGCTAATCCACTTGTGATTCTCTCAATTGAGAAGGTGGCAATGCATGATCCCAGAAAGAGAGCTCATGACATCTCTGTGCTCATGCTTTCCTCACCCTCAAGGCATCACCGCAGTCGAGCTTTCAGGACAGCTACCGTGGCACTGTCGATGGATACCCTGCAATGTTGAAGCCATCATTTATATGCTTGCCTGGAGGGTGAGTTGGAATAAAAGCCGGGGGCAGGCAGCTCGTGCTCGATGGGCTTCAGTCCCGGCTGGCCGATACCGCGCGCTGCAAGAGCGTCCCAGTGCGTTCCGCCGCCAAGCGGAGAGGATGAGTAGCGGGCGCCCGAGTCACTGCACACACGCCCCCCATGCAGAACTTCAGATTAGCTAGATGGAAGAGACACCCGAGAAAGCACACAAACGCACACATCAATCGCCATCACAAGATGCGATCTTGAGCTGTTGCCAGGTGATGAGCAAAGGGAAAAGAGCGCGGGAGGGGCCTGGGATCAAATACAAAGCACTCAGCATCTCCCTGCAGGTGTGCAGTACAATGGGCTGCTGATGTTTTATTGCGTGGTGAGATGCCGCCAGAGCTGCACTGCCCACCATTGGCCGGAATGCAGGTAGAGCAAGGGGGCCGCACCTGATGTTGGTGGGGGAGCGGCTGAACATCTGGCGCGCGTGGTGCGCGTCCATGTAGCGCGCGGCGTCGTCCGACAGCGGCGACGGCGATGCAGACCGCGACCGCAGCGCTGGGTCCGACCCCTGCGCAATGCAACGGCAACCCCTGCTCAGAACCCCACAGGGTGGCGTTCTCTGAGCCCTGTTACCTCCTCAAGTGAGCACGCATCTCAAGCAAAGGGAGCAATCCCATCCCTTGAGACGTGCCCCACACCAGGACCTCCACAGAAATCCAGTCTGCGCGGCCGCAATCTTGGCGGCTAAGCCCTCACAGAGGACGTGTATGCTTGCCATAGTGAGTCAAATAGCAGCGGGAGGATATTCAGAGTGACACCTCGTGCGGTGTGACAAGAGCAAGGGAAATTAGCAGGGGAGGCGCACCGAGCGGCGCAGGGAGGCGACGCGTGTGCGGGTGCCAGGGGCGGGGGCGCGCTTGAGGCCGGGCAGCAGGTGCTGGTGGGTGTCCAGGTAGCGCAGCGTGTCCTCCGACAGCGATGTCACAGACGTCGCCGGCGTGCTCAGCTCCGAGCCCTGCACGCCAGACACTGTGTAATTCTTCACTCACGCCTTCACGCCTGCACCTCTAATTGCATCTGATCCTACCACCTTTCACATCCAGGATGCTTCTAACTTCACCTGACTTTGGTTGCACCTGTTCTTCCACAATTAGAATTGATACCTTATTGAAGGACACCAGCTGTGCTCCTGTTCTGTCTGCGTCTGCATCTGCCTTCCGGACATACTCATTCCATGTGACTTGGGACACTTTCATGATCTTGACAATGCCTGTGCCGGCTGCAGCCGGCATCCGTGCAGGCGTCAGCATGTGTGAGTCCTAAGGTCCGAAATCAAGCATGCTGCAGGGCGTGATTAATACACCAGTCAGCGGGAAAGAGGAGGAAGCCGCACCAGGATGCTGTCGCGCATCTTGAAGAGGCCGGCTTCCTCGGGCTCCACCACGAGGAAGAGCCAGATGATCAGGCCCATGGCAGTCAGCGCCACGCCGGGCATGATGAAGGCCCATCCCCAGCCCCACGACAGGCACGCTGCAGCCACGACGGAGCCCAGGATGTTGCCCACGCTGGTGTGCGCATTCCAAGCCCCCATTACTGCCCCCCGCTTGCCCTTGCCGTACCAGTTGCCCATCACCGCGACCACGCTCGGCCAGCCCGTCGCCTGCAGGAACCCTGCAGCATGACAGGGGTGGCTGATCAGTAAGAACACCTAAAATCTGGTTCTTGAGCAACAAGGTTGGCACTTGTTCTGAAATGCATCAGCCCCCACATGCTCACACTCAAAAGTTGACACACATTCTTTCCATCCCAAACCATAAAACGTCATGAGAATGCCTCTGCCCTGCTTGCAGAAGGACCTCGGCATGTAGAGCAGAGACACTGCTGTGGGGTTGAATGCATTGCTGGTACCTTGACACCTTGACAGGGGCCCAAAGGAGATGACCAGCTCTGACTTCCAGCAAGAAGTACCCTGAAAGTCAAAGGAGCAATTCCTCACCTCCAGTGATCTGCACCACAACAAAGTACCAGAAGGAATGGATGTCCAGGAAAAAGGCCAGGCCCACAGAGCAGACCATGGCCCCGCTGGCCAGCATGCCGAAGGTCAGGAATTTCCTGAGGTGGATCCTGTCGCCCAGGTGGCCTGCCCCAAACATGCCCGCAGCGTAGGCTCCCAGAAACGCCAGGTCAAGCTTACCCAGCAGCAGCTTGCCTCCCTCCTCGTTGAACGGCTCCTGCCGCGCAATGGCAAGCCATTTCGTCACATTTCACAAGTCTGTGAAGACTTCTTCTAGTGGTGAACATCCAGAGCAAGTCCCATGTGGCTTTGCGCTTGTACATTTCATGAACGCAAACGAATGATGGGTTAGACCCAGCTAGAAAGATCCCAAAGATGTCAGGTAATTTGCCAGCCATGAGTTGACATTAAGCAACCATTGCCCAAATTTTGCTCACCCAGCCGGGTCGCCGGTGCGGCGGCTCTGGCGCGGGAGGCTCCGGCTCAGGCGGATGTGGCCTTGGCTTAGGACTGGGACTGGGCGGCTCTGGAGGAGGAGGGCTGGGGGGCGGCGGCGAGGGTGAGGGCCTCGGTGGCAGGGGTGGCGAAGGCGAGGGCGGCGGGGG